>OJKW01000051.1_pt1 | contig 113164 bp, 106 predicted proteins | sample 1596591 | NCBI WGS metagenome assembly OJKW01 (sample SAMEA4350166, study PRJEB24818) | metagenome | biome: human; feature: gut; material: faeces | place: Denmark | collected 2013-09 | reverse complement strand
GGCGTTATATCGGAGAACTGAAATTCCGGGATGTGGTCGTGCCGGATGCGATTCCGCCCATCGTGCCGCTGGAACTGTTCGATGATGTGCAGGAAAAGATTGCCAAAAACAAGAAAGCCCCTGCCCGAAGAAAGGCAGAGGACGATTACCTGCTGACAACCAAGCTGCACTGTGGTTGCTGCGGTGCGCTGATGTTTGGCGAAAGCGGCACAAGCCGGACGGGAGAAGTCCACCGCTACTATAAATGTGCCACGGCCAAAAAGAAGAAGGGCTGCAAGAAGAAAACTGTCCGCAAACAGTGGCTGGAAGATCTGGTGGTGAACCAGACCATGCAGCTTGTCCGGGACGATGCCGCCATGGAATCCATTATCGCCAAGGTCATGGAGCTGCAAGACCGAGAGAACACCAACCTTCCTCTCTATGAGAAACAGCTCCGGGATGCAGAATCGGGTATCCAGAATATGCTCAACGCAATTCAAGCCGGAATCCTCACCAGTTCCACCAAGGAACGGTTGGAACAGCTCGAAGAAACCAAGCGTGAGCTTGAAGCCCGCATTGCGGAAGAAAAGCTGGCAAAGCCAAAAATCAAAGAGGAATTTATCCGTTTCTGGCTGATGCGCTTCCGTAAACTGGACATGAGCCTGAAAGACCAGAGGCAAGCGTTGGTGGATACGTTCATCAATTCGATTTATCTGTACGATGATAAGGTTTTGATAACCTTTAACTATAAAGAAGGTACACAGACCATCACGTTTGAGGAAGCGGCCCAAGCCGCATCAAAGGAAAATGGTTCGGATTTGGATTGCTTTACTGCACTGAAAACACAGCACACTTTGTGTGCTGTGTTTTTTTTTTGTGCGGATAAGGGGACTTGAACAGGGCGGCGGTGTGAAACACCGTAAGCAATCAGCCCAGTGGGCTGTTGCTTAGCCCGCGGTTCCTAGAGATTTAGGAATGTCTACCAAGAGGACTGCCGCTAAAGCATGCCGCTTTACAATAGCCCTTTTGGAAACTCTTTGCTGTGCGGATAAGAGGACTTGAACAGCACGGCCACGCCGCAGGCGGGGCAACAAAAGCCCCAGTGGGGCTTTTGTTAGTGCGCGGTTCCTAGAGATTTAGGAATGTCTACCAAGAGGACTGCCGCTAAAATAGAAAATCCGAATCTTTTCTCGATAGGAGAAGGGTTCGGATTTTTTTCATTTTTCGATATTCGGCATCTTCTGTCCCCGCAGCTCCTGCCGGATGGCACGGAACTGCTCCGGCACATCCGCATCGGTCATCGCACCGGGGACATCCACTGTCCCAGCGGCTTTGGTGGCTTCATAGAACCAGCACTTGTATTCCACAGTTTCCAGTGTGTGCTGTAACTGCTGGATCTGCTGGGTGAGTACCTCCCGCTGATGCCGGAACATTTCCAGCCGGGTGTCAATGGTGTCGTCTCCCTGCATGGAAAGCTCAATATACTGCCGGATATCCTTGATGGACATTCCGGCTTTTTTCATGCAGCGGATGACCTGCAGCCACTCGAAGTCGTTTTCCCGGAACATCCGAATGCCGCCGGAGGAACGCTCCACAAAGGGAAGTAACCCTTCTTTGTCGTAGTAGCGCAGGGTGGAGGCAGGTACGCCCAGCTTTTGTGCCATTTCACCTACGGTATAGATCATCTGAAACCTCCGTTTTTTCAAAAAGCCCTTGACTTAAAGTGCGCTTTAAGTTGTATGATAAAATCAAACTTTATCAACATCATAATGCGGATGTACTCCGCTGTCAAGGAGGTTCCTATGAGCAAGAAAGTATTGATTTTATCTGGCAGTCCCCGGAAGGGCGGCAACTCTGATATTCTATGCGATGAATTTCTGCGTGGAGCACAGGATGCCGGGCACAAAGCAGAAAAGATCCGGGTCGCTGAGAAAAAGGTGGCTCCCTGTTCCGGCTGCTACTACTGCAGCACCCACGGCGGAGTCTGCGTCCACAAGGATGATATGGCAGACGAGGAAAAAGCCTCTGCGGACACTACGCTGGGCTGCTTCCGGGGCTATGCAGACTGCGTGGAAGGTGCCGTGGAAAAGGGAGTCCTTGTAGCATGTGGCGTTTACGAGCCGGGTGCAGTGTGCGGTACGCCTGCCATGGCACAGGCTTACGAGATGGGGAGGAACGTATAATGGCAGTGAAACAGACAGCAGGGCGGGATGCTCTGGGCGAATTTGCGCCAAAATTTGCAGAACTTAACGATGAGGTACTATTCGGGCAGGTGTGGAGCCGAGAGGATAAACTCTCCCTCCGGGACCGCAGCCTTGTGACGGTGGTGGCACTGATGGCGCAGGGACTGACGGACTCCTCGTTTCGGTATCACCTGACGGCAGCGAAAAACAACGGTATTACTCGGACTGAGATTGCAGAGATCCTGACCCATGCGGCGTTTTATGCGGGCTGGCCCAAGGCGTGGGCGGCTTTCCGCATGGCCAAGGAAGTCTGGGCAGAGGAATCTGCAGAGGATGCCAAGGCAAAGCACCAGAGTGAAATGGTGTTCCCCATCGGTGCATCCAACGACGGTTTTGCACAATATTTCAGCGGAAAAAGCTATCTGGCACCCCTGTCCACCGCACAGGTTGGCATTTACAACGTCACCTTTGAGCCGGGCTGCCGGAACAACTGGCACATTCACCATGCCGCAAAGGGCGGTGGGCAGATCCTTGTCTGCGTGGCAGGCCGGGGCTACTATCAGGAATGGGGCAAAGCTCCGCAGGAGCTGCATCCGGGCGATGTGGTGAACATTCCCCCGGAGGTCAAGCACTGGCACGGTGCTGCACCCGATTGCTGGTTCTCTCATCTGGCAGTGGAAGTGCCCGGCGAAGGCATCTCTAACGAGTGGTGCGAGCCAGTGGCGGAGAAAACCTATGGGATACTGCGGTAACATCTACGAAATGCGCTGACCACAGCAAGACCGTGGCAGAGGTTGTGGCGTCGACCATCGACCCTATAACAACACCCCTTCGCCAACAGCTTGGCGAAGGGGTGTGCTTTGTATCATGAAGATCGTGCGATCAGTTCTTCAGCGACTGCATCGGCGCGGGCAGACGGCCGCCGCGGTTGATGAAGACGGAGGGGTCGCGCTGGTTGACGGGCATGATGGGGCCGTAGCCCAGCAGACCGCCGAAGTCGAGGATCTCGCCCGCTTTGCGGCCGATGGCCGGGATGACGCGGACGGCGGTGGTCTTGCTGTTGACCATGCCGATGGCGGCTTCGTCCGCGATGAGGGCGCTGATGACGGCGGGGGTGGTGTCGCCGGGGATGATGACCATATCGATGCCCACCGAGCAGACGGCGGTCATGGCTTCGAGCTTCTCAATGGTCAGGCAGCCGCACTCGGCGGCGTGGATCATGCCGTCGTCCTCGCTGACGGGGATGAAGGCACCGGACAGGCCGCCCACATGGTTGGAGGCCATGACGCCGCCCTTCTTGACGGCGTCGTTCAGCAGGGCGAGACAGGCGGTGGTGCCGCAGCAGCCGCAGGTCTCAAGGCCCATCTCTTCGAGGATGTTGGCCACGCTGTCGCCCACGGCGGGGGTGGGGGCCAGCGACAGGTCGATGATGCCGGCGGGCACACCCAGCGCCTTGGAGGCGAGGTTCGCGACCAGCTGGCCTACGCGGGTGATCTTGAAAGCCGTGCGCTTGACCAGCTCGGCCACCTCGTCGATGGGGGCGTCCTTGGGCAGCTTTGCCAGCGCGGCGCGGACGGCGCCGGGGCCGGAAACGCCCACGTGGATCTCGCAGTCGGGCTCGCCGGGGCCGTGGAACGCACCGGCCATAAAGGGATTATCCTCCGGCGCGTTGCAGAAGACCACCAGCTTTGCCGCGCCGATGCACTGGCGGTCGGCGGTCAGCTCGCTGGCCTTTTTGACGGCCTCGCCCATCAGCTTGATGGCGTCCATGTTCAGGCCCGCCTTGGTGGCACCGATGTTCACCGAGCTGCAGACGATATCCGTCTGAGCCAGTGCGCGGGGGATGGACTCGATGAGCCGCCGGTCACCTGCCGAGAAGCCCTTGTGCACGAGGGCCGTGTAGCCGCCCACGAAGTTGACGCCGACCTTTTTGCCCGCAGCGTCCAGCGCCTTGGCAAAATCCACGGGGTCGGCCTCCGGGCAAGCACCCAGCAGCATGGCGATGGGCGTTACGCTGATGCGCTTGTTGATGATGGGGATGCCGTACTCGGCGCTGATATGCTCCACGGCGGGCACCAGATTCGCCGCCTTGGTGGTGATCTTGTTGTAGACCTTCTCACAGGCCTTTTTCGGGTCCGGGTCGATGCAGTCCAACAGGCTGATGCCCATGGTCACGGTGCGCACATCCAAGTTGTCCTGCGTGAACATCTCGATGGTTTCGAGGATGTCGCCGGTATTCATCATACTCATTTGGAAAGTACCCCTCTTTCATGTTAGGCTATCGTTTTAGATCGTGTGCATCGCGTCAAAAACTTCCTGACGGGTGACGTTGATCTGCATCCCCATCTCCTTGGCAAGAGCGTCTGTACGCTTGTGCAGCTCCTCGTGGTTGACGCTGCAATGGGTGATGTCCACCAGCATGATCATGGCGAACATACCCTGCAGGATGCTCTGGGTCACGTCTTCAATGTTGATGTTCAGCTCGCTGCACAGGGCGGCGACTTTTGCGACGACGCCGACGGTGTCGTGGCCGATGACTGTGATGAATGCTTTCATATTCCTTACTCCCGTTAACTCGATGTGAAAACCTCTCAGTCGGGCTTGCGCCCGCCAGCTCCCTCAAAGAGGGAGGCTGATGTTGCAAATAACTCCTTCCGTCATCGCTTACGCGATGCCACCTCCCTCAAAGAGGGAGGCTTTTACAGCTTACCGTTACGCCAAGGCTCCCTCCGAGAGGGAGCTGGCACGGCAAAGCCGTGACTGAGGGAGTTGTGCAACAGCCCCTGTCGCCGGGAGGCGACTGGGGGAGTACGTCCCTTCCAGTATAGCAGATTTACCGATTTTTGAACACACTTTTTAGAAAAAAGAGCAGGAGACAGGGCGAAAAGACGGTCTATCCAAAAAACAAGATGCAAACGCGCCGCAGTTGTGCTATACTTAAAAATAACAATCGGCGCGGGACGCCCGCGAGCCGGAGATAAAGGAGTAACGACGATGGAACAGCTTTTGAAACTTCTGGAAGATAACGCGCGGCTGCCGATCGAGGACATTGCCACGATGCTGAATAAATCCCCCGCCGAGGTGGCGGCAATGATCGACCTTGCCCGCGCACAGGGCATCATCAAGGGGTACAAGACCCTTGTGGACTGGGAAAAGGCCGGGGTGAACCGGGTGGAGGCTGTCATCGAGCTGAACGTCAGCCCCAAGAAGAGCCGCGGCTTCGACGAGATCGCGGCCACCATCGCCGCCTTCGACGAGGTGGAGAGCGTGCTGCTGATGAGCGGCGGCTACGATCTGCAGCTGGTCATCAAGGGCCAGACCTTCCAAGAGATCGCGCTGTTCGTGGCCAAGCGCCTGTCCCCGCTGGACGACGTGCTGTCCACGGCTACCCATTTTGTCCTGCGTACTTACAAAAAAGAGGGCCGCTTCTATCAGGACGACGAAATTGATGAAAGAGAGTGCACCGTGCTGTGATGGACTACGATAAACTGATCGCGCCTGCCGCCAAGGCCATGCGCCCCTCCGGCATCCGCAAATTCTTCGACCTCGCCGCCGACATGCCGGAGTGCATCAGCCTCGGCGTCGGCGAGCCGGATTTCAAAACGCCGTGGGCTGTCCGGGAAGCGGGCATCGAGAGCTTGGAGCATGGCCGCACCCGCTACACCGCCAACGCGGGCCTGAAGGAGCTGCGCGCCGAGATCTGCCGCTATCTGGAGCGGCGGATGAACCTCCATTACGATCCGCTGACGCAGGTGCTGGTCACCGTGGGCGGCAGCGAAGCCATTGATATGTGCATCCGCACCATCGTGCAGCCGGGGGATGAGGTCATCATCCCAGAGCCGTGTTTCGTCTGCTACGAGCCCATCACCACCCTGTCCGGCGGTGTGCCGGTCCATGTGCCCTGCCGGCAGGAGGACGAGTTCCGTCTCCGCCCGGAGGCGCTGAAAGCGGCCATCACCCCCAAGACCAAGCTCCTCATCATGCCCTTCCCCAACAACCCCACCGGCGCGGTGATGGAGAAAGAGGATCTTGAGGCCATTGCCGAAGTGCTGCGGGACACGAACGTCCTCGTGCTGTCGGATGAAATTTATGCGGAGCTGAACTACGGACTGCGGCCCCATGTCTCCATCGCGACCCTGCCCGGCATGGCCGAGCGGACCGTGGTGGTCAACGGCTTCTCCAAGAGCTACGCCATGACAGGCTGGCGCTTGGGCTACGCATGCGGCCCGGCCCCCATCATCAAGATCATGACGAAGATCCACCAGAGCGCCATCATGAGCGCCCCCACCACCAGCCAGTACGCCGCCATCACCGCCTTGCGGGACTGCGACGGCGAGATCGACCGGATGCGGGACGAGTACAACATGCGCCGCCGTCTGGTGGTGCGCGGCTTCAACGAGATGGGCCTGACCTGCTTCGAGCCGCGGGGGGCGTTCTATGCCTTCCCCTGCATCAAGTCCACCGGCATGACGAGTCAGGAGTTCTGCACCAAGCTCTTGGAGCAGAAACATGTGGCCCTCGTGCCCGGCGACGCCTTCGGTGCCTCCGGCGAGGGATACTGCCGGGTGTCCTACGCCTACTCGGTGGAGCATCTGACCGAGGCGATGAAGCGCATCCGTGCCTTTTTGCAGGACAACGGCATCCGCGCGAACGGATGAGAAGGAGTTTGAAATGGCAAAGTTGAATCGTGTGACGGTTCTGGCCCCGGCCAAGCTGAACCTTGCGCTGGACGTGGTGGGCACTCTGCCCAACGGCTATCATGATCTGGATATGACCATGCAGGCCATCACGCTGTATGAAAAGGTCGTGCTGACCCGCAGCAACGGCCTGAACCTGACCCTGCCCGGCAGCCCCGTGGCCGCCAACGACAGCAACACCGCCATCAAGGCAGCCATCGCCTTTTTCCGGTACACCGGGCTGCTGGCGGGCGTGGATATCACCGTGTATAAGAACATCCCGGTGCGGGCCGGGATGGCGGGCGGCAGCGCGGACGCCGCAGCCGTCCTCGTGGGTCTGAATGCGCTGTACGGGGCACGCCTTTCCATGAGCGAGCTCTGTGCGCTGGGGGCCAAGGTGGGCGCGGATGTGCCCTTTGCCCTGATGGGCGGCACCTGCCGGGTGCAGGGCGTGGGCGATGTGATGAAAGCCCTGCCGCCCTGCCCGGACTGCTGGTTCACGGTGGTTATGCCGGACTACGGCGTTTCCACCCCGGAAGCCTTTGCGGCTTACGACAAGGTCGGCAGCAGCCGTCACCCCGACTGCGAAGCGCAGGAAGCCGCCATCCGTGCCGAGGACTTGGCTGGGGTCTGCGCCGCTGCGGGCAACGCGCTGGAAGAGTGCAGCGGTGCCAAGGATAACGAGGCCATCAAAGCGGCGCTGCGCCGGCACGGGGCGGTGACGGCCCTGATGACCGGCAGCGGCGCGGCGGTGTTCGGCATTTTCGAGCAGGAAGCCGACGCCCGCAAAGCCGCCGAGGCTCTGAAAACCCGCTGGCCGCAGGTCTATGTGGCCCAGCCCGACAAGGGCGGCGCACGGGTCGCGGCCCCGAAGTGGATCTTATAATACAATAAAAAGCTGCTGCCAACTCCCTTCGTCATCGCTTGCAAGATGCCGGAGGGAGTGATGCAGCAGCTTTTTTTATTTATGTCTCTTCTTCGTCTGCAAACAGGCCCGGAATGCCGCAGACAGCGGCAATGCCGACGACCGTAAATACGATGCGGGACCAGATGGAACTGCTGCCGCCCAGCAGCCAGCCGACAAAATCAAACTGGAACAAGCCGACCAGCCCCCAGTTGATGCCGCCGATGATCATCAGGATCAGGCATACTTTATAAAAGGTCTGCACAAAAAGACCCCCTTTCTTTTGGGTAGTTTTGCCCAAGGGAAAGGGGGTTATTCATCAGTCGTCCCAGCCCATGAGGTCGGGCAGGGTGAGGGTCTCGTCCGAGCAGTGGGGGTTCGCATCGGCGTGGGCCTGTACGGTGGCTGCTTCCACGGCCTTGACGATCTCGGCGATGGCGGCGCAGTCCTCCGGCAGGTCGGTCTGGCTGCGGCCGGAGTGGGTGAACAAGATCTTGCCCTTATGGCCCACCACCAGCGTCAGGGGCAGGATCTGCGGGGCGGCTTTGTCGTAATGGTAGCCCGCGTCCTTGGCGGCTTTGTAAATTTTTTGAGCCGCAAAGCTCCAGCTCAGCAGACCGCGGGTCTGCTCGACGCCGAGGTAGCCGTAGAGCACGCCCGGCCCGTCGCAGATGACGGGGAAGGGGAAATCCGACCCACGGGTGGCGGCGGCCACGGCCTGAGCGCTGGACCGCACCACACAGGCCAGCCGCGCCCCTTTCAGGGAGGGCAGGGTCTTCAGATAGCGGGTGATGTACTCGCGGCTCACGGGATGATCGAACCCCGGCAGAAAGATCATGCACAGCGGCCGTCCGCCCTCACAGAGCCCGTAAAAATCGTTTTCCGGCACCGTGGGGGTGTCGTAGGTAAAGCGGGGGATGCTCGTCCCCACCAGATGCTCAGACTTCATGCCGCAATGCACATCCTTTCAGATATAAAAAAATCCACACACGTTCCTCTTGGCAGAGGACAGTGGTGGATGAGTCCCTATAAAAAAGATCCCGCCCGGTCGTCTGCGGCAATCAAACCTACCCTTACGGACAGGTGGGTGCCCTGTCTCCGGATTCGCGCTTCCTCATCGAGCCTCTGGGGTCGAACCCACAGCGGGGAGGTCTGCAATCCGCCGGCGAACGCCGGGCTCCCGTTGAATGATTAGTAGGATCATATAAACCGCAACAATTCGAGCCGGGCAGGAAGTCTTGCACGGGTCAATCGTCTGGAAAATCACTCGATCTCGAACTGGTCGCTGAGCCGCTTTTCGAACAGCTTACTCACTTCCAGCAGGGTCTCGTCGTCTTCCACGACATCCAGATATTCGCCCTCGCTGTCCTCGCCGACGCTCAGGATGACCAGCTGTGCATCCTCGTTGACGTCTTCTTCGTCCTCGGCGTATTCCACGACGGCCATATAGTGCACGCCCTTATGGTCCAGCGCGTCGATCACCTCAAAAGTGACTTCGTTGCCGTCCTCGTCCTCAAGGGTCATCAGGTCGGGCTGATACTCCTCTTCGGCGTTCGGGTTCTTGATCTCTTCTGCCATAAGATACGTTCTCCTGTAAAAGAAAATAAAAGTGATCCATAGCGGGGGAAGCTCTGCGCTCCCGCAGCCCCCGGCTGTGCTTATAGTGTAGCGTTTTTTTGCCCGCTCGTCAAGATGTTTTTCGCACAGAAATCTGCTGGCAAATTTTCACCCATTTTCCTCTCGATTCCGCCGGGGAAATATGATATACTAAACTCTGTGTATATTCCCATCCTATTCACCGAGAGGTCAGAGTTATGAATCGTTTTTATAAAAAGGCGCTGGCGGTGCTGGCGCTCCTGAGCTGCCTTGCGCTGACGGGCTGCTCGCTGAAGGAAAAGCTCAGCGGCAGCGCGTCGGGCACGAAGACCATCTCCCGCCCGGCGGTGGAATCTGCCGAAACCCAGTTCGCCCACCCGGCGGCGGGGGACACGGTGGCCGTGTTCGATACCTCGGCGGGCGTGTTCAAGGCGGTGCTCTTCCCGACGCTGGCTCCGCAGGCATGCGATAACTTCCTCGGCCTCGTACAGGCGGGCTACTACAACGGCCTGACCGTCTCCCGCGTCGAGAACGAGTTCCTCGTCGAAGCCGGGCAGGGGGCCGACGGCAGGGGTGCGACCATCTGGAACGGCAGCCGCTACCCGGTGGAAGCCACCGACAAGCTGCACCACTATTCCGGTGCACTCTGCGCCGCCACGGATCCTTCCGGCCAGTGTGCCAGCGTCTTCTATGTGATGGAAACGCTGCCCGGCTCGGCCTCCGTCACGCAGGAGCTGGTGGACCAGATGAACGCCGCCGGTTACCGCGCCGAAGTCGTGGCGGCCTACCAGACGGCGGGCGGCGCCCCTTACCTCGACTACACCGACACCGTGTTCGGGCAGGTGTATGAGGGCATGGACGTGGTGGACGCCATCGCTCAGACCGCTGTGGACGAGAACCAGAAGCCCACCGAGGCCATCACCATCCACAGCGTCAGCATTGAGACGCATCCGTAAAAAAGAAAACGCAAAAAAGGCTCCCGTGGCAGTGGGAGCCTTTTTGCTGCTCAGATCTCGCCGGGGTGCTCTTTGCGCCATGCAAGGTAATCCTCTAAGATGACCGTGGCGCTGACGGAATCCAAGATCTCTTTCCGCTTGGTGCCGAAGGTGCCGGCCTCGGAGAGGATGTCGGCGGCTTCGCAGGTGGACTGGCGCTCGTCCCACATCCGGACGGGCAGCCCGCTCCAGATCTGGATCGTCTTTGCCAGCTTTCGGCTCTTCTGGGCCCGCTCGCCCTCGGTGCCGTCCATGTTCAGCGGCAGACCGATGACGATGAGCTCTGCCTGAATATTTTTTGCTGTTTCGCAGACCTTGGCCGCCACTTTCGGGCGGCCTTTTTCCGTGATCTGGGGCGTGATGGCGGTGGTCAGAAATTCGGTGACATCGCAGGTGGCAAGGCCGGTGCGGCTGTCCCCGTAATCGACAGCGAGTATTTTCATGGGGCTCCCCTTTCTGTTTGCATCTTTGCTTAGTGTAACACAGAATAGATGTTCTTGCAATTTTGTGGTACAATAAAGGCAAACGGCCTTGCCCTCTCAGTCACGCTTCGCGTGCCAGATTCCCCACTCTGTCGCTTTGCGACATCTCTCCCCGGCCGGGGAGAGTCTTTCCTCAAAGTGGGAGCCCTTGGCAAGCCGGGTAAGTTTGCACAAAACGCTTGGGCCCAATCGAAACAAAAGGCGGCGGGGCTTGAGCCTATTGGAAGGCCGATTCTATGCTGAAATTGATCCTAGGCGGTTCCGGCAGCGGCAAGACGACGCTGCTGTATCACCGCATCCGCACCCGCGCCGAGGCGGGGCAAAAGAGCATCCTGCTGGTGCCGGAGCAGTTCACGTCCTCCACCGAGGGGCGCATCTACCGCGAATTGGGGGATGCGCTGTCCGGCATGGTGGAGAGCTTTTCCTTCACGAGCCTTGCCGAGAAGATTTTGTCCGCCGAGGGCGGCAGCGCCGTGCAGACCCTCTCCGACGCGGGGCGGGCCGTGCTGGTGCGCCGCGCACTGGAAGAATTGCAGGACAATGTCCGCTATTACTACCGCCACCGCCGGAGTGCGGCTTTCTGCCAGATGGCGGCCGAGACCATCGACGAGCTGAAGAGCGCGGGACTGTCCGGCACCCGGCTGGCGGAGCTGGCCAAGAGCTGCGGGGCCGAGAGCGGGAAGCTGAGCGAACTGGCGCTGATCTTCCAAGGCTACGAGACGCTGCTGTTCCGCAGCGGCATGGACCCCGCCGACCGGCTGGAGCTGGCCGGTGCCCGGCTCGAAGAGGCGCTGGCGGGGGGAGAGGTGCCGGGATTTCTGCGGGGGCGGGAAGTGTTCATCGACGAGTTCGATACCTTCAACGCGCCCAAAAAGCGGCTGCTGGGGGCCATGCTGGCCGCGCTGCCCTGCGTGACCGTGGCCCTCTGCGACGACGGCGCGCCCCTCCTCCCCGGTGACGTGAGCCTTTTCTCCGGCGCAAAGCAGGTGGCTGTGCAGCTCCGCCAACTGGCCCGGAAAAACGGGGCCGAGGTGGCCGCCCCCGAACTGCTGCGGCGGGATCTGCGCCATGCCGCCGCCCCCGGCCTTGCGGCGGTGACGGAGCTGCTGGAAACAGGGGTCTGCCCGCCGTTGGATGCCCCGGCGGACGAAGTGCGGCTCTTTGCCGCCCCCAGCCGGGAGGAAGAAGCCCGCGCCGCCGCCGGGGCCATCCGCCGCCTGATGCGGCAGGGGGTCCGCTGTGGGAAGATCGCGGTGGTCTGCCGCGACATCGCAAAATACCGCGCAGCGGTGCGGTACGAGTTCCGGATGGCGGACATCCCGCTCTACTGCGACGAGCCCACCACCCCGGAGTTCAGCGCTCCGGCCACGGCGGTCAAGGCGCTGCTGGCGCTGGCCCGCGGGGCTGACTTGACCGAACATCTGACCACCCTCGCCAAAACGGGTCTTTGCGCCCTGACCGAAGAAGAGGTCTGCGCACTGGAAAATTACGCCTATACATGGTCGCCGAATGCGGCGGCATGGCGGGCGGAATTTCAGAACAACCCGAAAGGTTTCGGCGACATCACCCCCACCGAGGAGGACAATGCCGATCTGGCCATGGCGGAAAAGGCCCGCGCCCTGCTGGTGAACGCCACCGACGCGCTGCGGAGCAAGGTGCGGAACGCCAACGCCGAGGCCATCAGCCGGGCGGTCTATTTCTGCCTGAAGGAACTGGGCGCGGAGGAGCAGCAAGCCGCACAGGTGGAGGCCATCCGCGCCGAGCGGGGCATCCCGGCGGCGGAGGAAGCCGCCCGCGAGTGGAACGTGGTCATGGGGCTTCTGGACCAGATGGCGCAGCTGCTGGGCGAACAGACCGTGACCGTGGGCGAGTACGAGGATCTGTTCGGGCTGCTGCTCCGCTCGTCGGACCTCGGCCACATCCCGCAGACGCTGGACGCTGTGGTGCTGGCCAGCGCGGGCAAGATGCGGCTGGATGCGCCCGATCACGTTTTCGTGCTGGGGCTGGCCGAGGGCGAGTTCCCCACGGCCCCCAGCGAGGCGGGGCTGCTGACCCAGGCCGACCGCGACGCCCTGATGGCCCAGCAGATCGACCTGCCGGACTGCTTTGAGAACCGCGTGGTGCGGGAGCAGGTCTGCTTTTACAAGGCCCTCACCGCCCCGTCCAAGGGGCTGTGGATGAGCTGGCCCAAGGGGCAGGGCCTGACCCTCTGCGCAGCGCTGGAACCCATCGTGGAGGCACTGGAACCCCAGCCCCCGGCGCTGGAGCTGCCCGACCTCGCCGCCACCCCCGCCGACGGGCTGGACTGCCTCGGCGGCGGCTGGCCGCTGACCGATACCGAACGCGCCAGCCTGACCGAGGCACTGCACGCCCCCGGCGAAGCCGAACCGGAAGGGCTGGCCCTGCTGCGCCGGATGGCCGAGGCCGCGCCCCGGCAGGTCCATGACTTGACCGCGCTGGAAGCGCTGCTGGGCAAGCGGCTGCGTATCTCGCCCAGCCAGTTGGAAAAATACTACACCTGCCGCTACGGATACTTCCTGCAATACGTTTTAGGCTTGCGCCCCCGCAGGCGGGCCGAGCTTTCCGCCGACCAGAGCGGCAGTCTGATGCACTGGGTCTTGCAGATGGCGCTGGACCCGGACCCCGCGCCGGACAACCCCTGCGCCAACATGCCGGCACCTTTCATCGAGCTGGACGACGAGGCGATGGCCCAGCTGGCGGGGCTGCTGGTGGACGAGTACGCCCGCCGCTACCTGCCCGAAGACACCGCCCGCTTCACCTATCTGCTCTCCCGGCTGAAAAAGAGCATGGCAAGCCTTTTGTGCTACCTGCGGGACGAGCAGCGCCAATCCTGCTTCAAGCCTGTGGCCTGTGAGCTGAAGATCGGCCGGGGCGAGGACGCCGTGCCGCCCCTGCTCTATCATCTGTCGGATGGGCGGACGGTCCAGCTCATCGGTACGGTGGACCGGGCCGACGAGTGGGTGGAAGAGGACGGCACCCGCTGGGTGCGGGTGGTGGATTACAAGACCGGAACCAAAAAACTGGACCTGAAAGAGGTCTACTGCGGGCTGGACTGCCAGATGCTGCTGTATCTGTTCAGCCTGACGCGGGACGCCAGCGGCCGCTTTACCGGGGCCGAACCGGCGGGCGTGCTCTACCTGCTGGCCGATCCGGCTCCCGAAAGCACCACCCGCGCCAACGCCGCCCGCAGTGTGGAATACAAGCTGGATGGTCTGGTGCGGGACGAGGAAAAGATCTTCCGGGCCATGGACGCCGAGGAGACGGGCCGGTATCTGCCCTTTGGCTATCTGCGGGGCGCGCCCAGCCCCTACCAGAAGGACAAGCGGGCCGACGCGGCCAAGCTCAGCCGCATCCAACTGCATCTGGACGACCTTGTGACCCAGATGGGCGAACAGCTTTACGGCGGGCAGATCGCCGCCGAGCCGCTGGTCACGGGCCGCAGCCCCTGCCGGTGGTGCGATTACGGCTTCATCTGCTGCCACGAGAGCGGCATCGGCGAGCGGGCGCTGGACGCCCCCGCCAAGCCCTTTGAAGCCCCCGAAGAGACCGAGAAAAAGGAGGAACAGCCGTGAGTGAACCCAAATGGACAAGCGCCCAGCAGGCCGCCATCGACGACCGGGGCGGGGCGCTGCTGGTCAGCGCGGCGGCGGGCAGCGGCAAGACCGCCGTCCTGACCGAGCGGGCCGTCCGGCTCATCACCGACCCGGAAGCTCCCATCGACGCGGACAAACTGCTGATCGTGACCTTCACGAATGCGGCGGCGGCTGAGCTGCGGGCCCGCATCGGCCAAGCGCTGCTCCGCCGCAGCCAAGCGGAACCGGGCAACACGGCCCTGCGCCGCCAGCGGATGCTGCTGCAGCGCGCCCCCATCTGTACCATCGATGCCTTCTGCCTTGACCTGCTGCGCAAGCACTTTCAGGCGCTGGACATCCCGCCGGACTTTTCCCCCGCCGACCCCGGCAGTGTGGAAACGCTGCGGGCGGCTGCGCTGGCCGAGACGCTGGAACGCGCCTATGCTGACCCGGATTTCTGCGCCTTTGCGGACCTCTACGGCAAAGGCCGCAGCGACAAAGCCGCCGGGGAGACCATCCTGCACACGTACGATTTCCTCCGCGCCCTGCCCGACTACGACCGCAAGCTGGACGAATTTCTGGCTCCGTGGAAGGCCGAGCGCGGCTTTGACAAGACCTGCTGGCACGACCTGCTTCTGGCCGAAGCGGCCCGCGATGCCAAGGCAGGGCGGGAGCTGTTCTGCGCCGCCCTGAGCGACTGCAAAAACGACCTTGTGCTGGCTCGCATCGAGGCCGAGAACAAGGGCAAGACCGACGCCGCCCGCGCAAAAGGCGTGGCCGGGGCCAACGACAAATTCGCCGAGCCATTGGAGCGGCTGGAGAACGCCGCCGCCCTGCTGGGCGAGGTGGAGCGGCTGGCCGAGGCAGGAGAGTGGACTCCCCTCTATGACCGGCTGACGCCCTATGTCCTCGGCATGGAGCCGCTGCCGGGGCTGAAGGGGATGAAAAAGCGGCTGACCGGCGAACACAAAGCCGCCGTCAAGACCCGCGCCGACGAGGCAGCGGGCTTGTTCGGGCAGATCTTGGAACTGATCTCTTGCAGCGAGGACGAGGCCGAAGCCGACCGCTTGGCGGCGCTGCCCCGGCTGCAGGCCCTGTTTGCCGCCGTGCGGGATTTTGACGCCCGGTTTGCCGCCAAGAAGCAGGAGCGGAAGCTGCTGGAATTCAGCGATTTCGAGCATCAGGCTCTCCGGCTCCTCCGCGGCCCGGACGGCACCCCCACCCCCCTGTGTGAGAGCATCCGGCAGAATTACGCCGCCGTCATGGTGGACGAATATCAGGATACAAATGCGCTGCAGGATGCGCTCTACCGCTGTCTGGCCAGCCCGGCGGGGGATAACCTCTTCCTCGTGGGCGACTTGAAGCAGAGCATCTACCGGTTCCGTCAGGCGGACCCCAGCATCTTCCGGGAAAAGCTGGACACATGGCCGCTGCTGGAAGGGAAAGCCGCCCGCTCCCGCCCGGCGGAGGGAATCCCCGGCCGGAACGCTCTGCTGGCGCTGGACGCCAACTTCCGCAGTGCGCCGGAGGTGGTGCGGGGCATCAACTTCCTCTTTGAGCAGCTCATGACCCCCGCGCTGGGCGATACAGCCTACGGCGACGGGCAGCGGCTGGTCTGCGGCGCACCGGGGGAGTACGCCGGCAGCGTGGAAGCGCAGTTTTTGCCCGACGACACCGCCGAGACGGACGCGGCGTTTATCGCGAAGCGTATTGCCGAACTGGTGGCCTCCGGCGAACCGGTGCGGGAGGGCAGTGCCACCCGCCCGGTGCAGTACGAGGATGTCTGCATCCTGCTGGCCGCGCGGGGGGATTTCCCGGCCTACGTGGAGGCGCTGACGGCCAAGGGCATCCCGGTCTACGCTGACGCCCGCGAAAATCTGCTGGACGCGCCCCACATCCGGCCCCTCATCGCGCTGCTGAAAGTCATCGACAACCCGGCGCAGGATATTTATCTGGCCGCAGCCATGCTGGGCCCGCTGTTCGGATTTACGGACGATGACCTTGTGCGGCTCCGGGCCTTGCAGCGCAAAACGAGCCTGTACGGGGCTGTGCTGGCCGCTGCGAACAGCGCCGAGCCGGACGCTTTTACCGAAAAAGTCCGGCAGTTCTACACCCGCCTGACCGCCCTGCGCCGGATGGCCCGGAGCGTGTCGGTGGAACGATTGCTGGAAGAGATCTTTGCGTCCACCGGCTATCTCGCCGCGCTGGGCGTGATGGAAAACGGCACCCGCCGCCGGGAGGATGCCCGGCGGTTCGCCTCCTTCTGCGCCGGTGCCGGGGCAAACGGCATCTCCGGCCTTGTCCGCGCCATCGACGCCGCCGCGCTGGCGGGTTCCACCGGGCAGGATACGGTGCCCGGCGGCGCCCGCCCCGGCTGCGTGACCATCATGACCATCCACCGCTCCAAGGGGCTGCAGTTCCCGGTGGTCTTTGTAGCGGACACGGCCCGGCGGTTCAATGCCGCCGACACCCGCCAGCCCGTGCTGCTGCACCGAGTGTATGGGGCCGGGCTGCGCCTCCGCCCCGAAGACGGCGAGGGTTCCTATAAAACAGCGGCCTATGCGGCGTTGTCCAATGTCCACGCCGCTGAACTGCGCAGCGAGCAGATGCGGCTGCTGTACGTGGCTCTCACCCGCGCGCAGGACAAGCTGATCCTGACCATCCCCCTCGGCATGACCAAGACCACCAACCCCTTGGCCAAGGCCTCGGCCTTCCTTGCGGCGGGGGCAGGGGAGACGCTGAACCGTCAGGCCAGTTCCTTTGCGGATTGGCTGCGGGCAGCCCTCCTCGTCCACCCGAACGGCGGGCCCCTCCGCCGCTTGGCCGAAAATCTGGAACTGCCCTTTGTGGAAACGGAAAGCACCATCGCCATCGCGCTGGAACCGGAGCAGGAGGACGAGGCCCCCGAAGCCGCCGCCTCCGCGCCGGAGGAGCACCCCGCTGCGGACTCGGCTCTGACCGCCCGGCTGCGGGAGGGCTTCGGCTGGCAGTACCCGGCGGCCCCGCTGGCCGCTGTGCCCGCAAAAGTCAGCGTGACGAGCATCGTCCACAAGGCCGAGCAGACGACGCTGGAGCGCCCCGGCTTCCTCTCGAAGGACGGCCTGACCGCCGCCGAGATGGGCACGGCCCTCCACGCATTTCTGGAACATGCGGACTTTGCCGCCCTTGCCGCCGCGAAACAGGCCGGAACGCTGGACGAGGCCATCTTGGCCGAACGGGATCGGCAGGTACACGCTCAGCTCACCGCGCCGGAGATCGCCGACAAGCTCGACGTGCGCCGCATCCGCCGCTTTGCCGAGAGCGACGCCTTTGCCCGCATCTGCGCGGCGGATGAGGTGCTGCGGGAGCTGGCCTTCATCACGGCCCTGCCCGCTTCGGCGGTGCTGGCCGCGCAGGGAAGCCCCGCGCCCGACCCGGAGACTGCCAAGGCCAGCGTGCTGGTGCAGGGTATCGCGGACATTGTGCTGGTCTTCCCCGACCACTTGGAACTGCTGGACTATAAGACCGACCGCCGCAAGACCGAAGCCGACTACCTCGCCGCTTACCGCGCCCAGCTCAACCTCTACGCCATCGCCATCGAGAAGCGCTTTGCCCCGAAAAAGGTGACGTATAAGGGGATCTATTCGCTGGAACTGGGAAAGTTGATCGAGGTGAAGTGATAGGTGCCCCGCCGCCGGGCTTGTCCTCTGCCCCATCGTAAGCGTCATCTAAACTGGGGCGAAGTCTCCCCGCCAGCGGGCTTGCCCTCTCAGGCGCTTCGCGCCAGCTCCCCCAAAGGGGGAGCCCTTGGCAAAGGCGTGAAGTCTAAGCGCAGCGCCTTCGGCTCCCCTTGCGGCAGCAGGGCGTAAAGTGTAGAACCGGAAACTTGGCGGACTGCCAAGGCCTCTCACTTTGGGAGAGGTGGCATCGCGTAAGCGATGACGGAGAGGGCAAGGCCGCTGCCGTGGCCGCTGGGCCCCAGTTTAGCGGGTGCTTGCGGTGGGGAGAGGGCGAGGTCGGCGGAGGGAACGATCCCGGTGGCTCGTAATATTTTTCTTCAAAACCGCATAAAAGTGCTTGACAGGCATTGCAGGGTGTGGTAAACTGTCTGGGTAAAGAAAGCAGCTACGGCCTAGCCGCGCTCGCCTTGTGGGGTCAGAATCCTCCGGGCTATACTGCAAACCAATTTGTTTTTGAACAAATTGCGCTTTTGAGTGAATTCCGCGCGGCTGTCCTGAAAATGGGCGGCCGCGTTTTCTATGCCAAATATTGCAACACTATGGATTATTGTTTGGAGGTGCATTCATTATCGCTACCGCTGGAAAGTCGAAGGAACTGGAGATCAACGGTCAGATCCGTGATCGTGAAGTTCGCCTGATCGGAGCAGACGGCGAGCAGAAGGGCGTTGTTACCATTCAGGTGGCAATGCGTGCTGCTGAGGAGGCCGGCCTCGATCTGGTCAAGATCGCACCGCAGGCTGTTCCGCCTGTGTGCAAGGTGCTGGACTACGGCAAATACCGTTTTGAACAGCAGAAGAAGGAGAAGGAAGCCAAGAAGAATCAGAAAGTGGTCGAAGTCAAGGAGACCCGCCTTTCTCTCAACATTGACACCAACGACTTCAATACCAAAGTGAACCAGACCGCCAAGTTCTTGGCAGCCGGCCACAAGGTTAAGGCTTCGATCCGCTTCCGCGGCCGTGAGATGGCGCACAGCGCTCTGGGTGCTGACGTGCTGAAACGCTTCGCCGAGACTCTGCCTCAGGCAAGCATGGATAAGCCGCCGGTGCTTGAGGGCCGCACGATGTCCATTCTGCTGATCCCGAAACCCAATAAGGACTAATTTTAGGAGGAAACTAAAATGGCTAAGATGAAACTGAAGACGCACTCCGGCGCTAAGAAGCGCTTTAAGCTGACCAAGAACGGCAAGATCAAGCGCGGCCACGCATTCCGCAGCCACATCCTGACCAAGAAGACCACCAAGCTGACCCGTGGTTATCGTCAGCCCAGCTACGTTGATAAGACCAACGCAGCTACCATCAAGAGCATGCTGCCCTACGCCTAATGAAGCGAGCCGCACGCACAACCAAGATATTTACTGAACTAAAGGAGATATAAAAAATGGCACGTATTAAGGGCGCTACGATGACTCACAAACGTCGCAAGAAGATGCTGAAGCTGGCAAAGGGCTTCTATGGCTGCAAGAGCAAGCACTTCAAGATGGCCAAGCAGCAGGTCATGAAGAGCGGCAACTACGCTCTGGCTGGCCGCCGCATGAAGAAGCGTCAGTTCCGCAACCTGTGGATCACCCGCATCAACAATGCAGTTCGTCCTCTGGGCATGAACTACTCCTCCTTCATGGCTGGCCTGAAGAAGGCTGGCATCGAGCTGAACCGCAAGATGCTCAGCGAGATGGCCATCAACGATCCTCAGAGCTTCGCAGCTCTGGTCGAGACCGTCAAGAACGCCTAATAGAGCTTGACTAAGACGCCCGCGCGTAAAAATACGCGGGCGTCCTTTTTGTATGTATTGGGATGCCGGAGGAGCCAGCATGGACGAAAAAATCACCAGCCGCGAAAACGCAAAGATCAAATATGCCTGCCGCCTGTCCTCCAGTGCGGCGTTCCGCCGCAGCGAGGGCCGCTTTCTGGCCGAGGGGCGGAAGCTCTGCCCGGAGCTTTGCCGCGGGGCCGAGCTGGAAACGCTGTTTTATACGGCCTCTGCCGCCGAAAAGTGCCCGGAAATTCTGGAACTGCCCGGCGAACATTTTCTGGTGGAAGATCACGTGGCGGATAAGCTCGCCGACGTGGGCACCCATCAGGGGGTGTTCGGCGTCTTCCGCACGCCTGTGCATACCTTGGAGGAAGTGCACACCGGCGGGCGGTATCTGGCACTGGAACGGGTGCAGGACCCCGGCAATGTGGGCACTCTGCTGCGCTCGGCGGCGGCTTTCGGCTTTGACGCCGTGATCCTCAGCGACGGGTGCGCCTCCCCCTTCGCCCCCAAGACCCTGCGGGCCTCCATGGGCGCGGCGGTGCGGGTGCCGGTCATTGAGGCCGGGGCCATGCCCGCCGCCATCGCATCGCTGCGGGAACAGGGCATCACCTGCCTTGCGGCGGCGCTCTACCGCTCCCAGCCGCTGAGCGCAGCGGCGTCCAGCTGCCCCGGCGGTATCTGTGTCGTCATCGGCAGCGAGGGGCAGGGCCTGACCGACGAGACCATTGCCGCGTGCAATGGCACCGTCCGCATCCCCATGACGGACCGGGTCGAAAGCCTGAATGCGGGCATCGCGGGCAGCATCCTGTTGTGGCATTTCCGGGAGGAGAGCCTGTGACCGGCCCGGACCCCGCGTGGGGCCAGACCAGCTTCTTCCCGTCGGAACCGGCCCCCGACCCGCTGCTGTGCTGGCTCTGGCTGGCGGGTACGCTGGGCGTGGGCAGCAGCCGGAACGGCAGCGTCCTCGACGCTTTTGGCGGCGCACAGGAAGCGTGGGAACAGCGGGGGAGCGAAGCCTTCCGCCGCGCCGCAGGAGCACCGGCAGCCCTGCGGGCTGTCCAGCCCGACAACACGCCGGAGCATTACCGCGCCTTTGTGCGGCGGTGCGAAGCGCGGCGCATCCGCATCCTGACCTACGACGACCCGGACTACCCGCTGGCGCTGACCCGCATCCCGGATATGCCGCTGGTGCTCTACTGCACCGGGGACCCGGTCTGGCTGAACGAACCTGCCGCCGTGGGGATGGTGGGCAGCCGCAAGCCGACCGAATACGGTCTGCGGGCGGCAGAGGACATCGGCTGCGGCCTTGCGCGGGCCGGGGCCATCGTCGTCAGCGGCTTGGCGGACGGCCTTGACAGCGCCGGGCACCGCGCCGCCGTGCAGGAGCACTGCCCCACCATCGGGGTGCTGGGCGTGCCCATCGACAAGACCTACCCGGCAACGAACCGGGAACTGCGGCGGCAGATCGAGGCGAACGGCTGCGTCATCAGCGAGTACCCGCCCGAAAGCATGGCCATCGGCCGGGTGGGCTTTTTGCAGCGCAACCGGCTCATCGCGGCGCTCTCCATGGCGCTGGTGGTGGTGGAAGCGCAGGAAAAAAGCGGCACCATGTCCACCGTGGCCCATGCCGAGCGGTATGGCAAGCCCGTGTTCGCGGTGCCGGGGAGCATTTACTCCCCCAATTCTGCCGGGACGAACGGGCTGCTGCGGGAGGGCCGCGCCAAGGCGGTCTGCAAGGCGGAAGATCTGTTTTCCACCCTGCGGCTGGACGCTGCCCCCGCACAGGCCGGGGCGGCCCCCCGGCCCGCCCCGGCTGCGCTGAGCGACACCGAGCGGAGGGTGCTGGCGTGCATTGGGGCCAAGGCGAAAGGCGTGGAGGAGATCGGCCAGCAGAGCGGGCTGCCCACGGCTCTTTTGCTGGGCACCCTGATGAAGCTGGAGCTGACGGGCCGCGTGACCTGTCTGCCGGGCAAGAGGTATATTCTGCGCTGACCGCGCAAACACTGAACTTTGAGGGACAACCTCTTCATATAAAGGGAGAACTACTATGTCAAAACTCGTGATCGTGGAGTCGCCCGCAAAGGCGAAAACCATCGGCAAATATCTGGGCAAGGACTACGAGGTCACGGCCAGCATGGGCCACATCCGCGACCTGCCCGCCTCCCAGCTGGGCATTGATGTCGAACACGACTACACGCCCCAGTACATCAGCATCAAGGGCAAGGAAAAGCTCATCAAGGAGCTCAAGAGCAAGGCCAAGCACTCCGACGGCGTCCTTCTCGCCACCGACCCGGACCGCGAAGGCGAGGCGATCAGCTGGCATCTGGCCAACATTCTGGGGCTGGACCCCCACGAACCCAACCGCGTGACCTTTGACGAGATCACCAAAAAGGGCGTGCAGGAGGGCATGGCCCACCCCCGCGCCATCGACGAAGACCTGTTCAACGCCCAGCAGGCCCGCCGCGTGCTGGACCGTCTGGTGGGCTACAAGCTCAGCCCCTTCCTGTGGCGCAAAGTCCGCCGGGGCCTGTCGGCGGGCCGCGTGCAGAGCGTGGCCGTCCGCCTCATCGACGACCGCGAAAAGGAGATCGAGAGCTTCAAGCCCGAAGAATACTGGAATGTGGACGCCACCCTCGGCGTGGGGCACAAGAGCTTCACGGCCCGGCTGGCCTCCGACGACAAGGGCAAGAAGCTGCTGCCCCGCACCGAGGCCGAGGCCCGCGCCATCGAACAGGGGCTGGAAGGGGCCGAGTACACCGTCGGGGAGCTGAAAAAGGGTAAGCGCGCCAAGCAGCCCACCCCGGCCTTCATCACCAGTACCTTGCAGCAGGAAGCGTCCCGTCGGCTGGGCTTTACGGCCACCCGCACCATGCGGGCCGCCCAGACCCTGTACGAAGGCGTGGACATCGCGGGCCACGGCACCATGGGTCTGATCACCTACATGCGTACCGACAGCCTCCGCATCTCGGACGAAGCCGTGGCGGCGGCCAAGGAGTATATTGCCGGGGCCTACGGCGAACAGTATATCTGCCCCTACAAGCGGACGTGGAAGACCAAGAGCGCCACGGCTGCGCAGGACGCTCATGAGGCCATCCGCCCCTCGGTGCCCTCCCTGACGCCGGACGAGGTGGACAAGAGCATCAGCGGCGACACCGCCAAGCTCTACCGGATGATCTGGAGCCGCTTCATGGCCAGCCAGATGGCCGACTGCCAGCAGGATACCGTCTCCGTGACCGTTTACGCGGGCGGCTACCGCTTCAAGGCCAGCGGCTACACCGTGACCTTCGACGGCTTCACCGCCCTGTACGAGGAAGCCACCGACGAAAAGGAAAAGAAGGAGACCAGTCTGCCCCCGCTGGAACAGGGGCAGGTGCTCAAGCTGCGGGAGCTGAAGAGCGAGCAGAAATTCACCCAGCCCCCCGCCCGCTACACCGAAGCCACCCTCATCAAGGCGCTGGAAGAGAACGGCATCGGCCGCCCCTCCACCTATGCGCCCATCATCACCACCATCATCGACCGCGGCTATGTGGAGCGGGATCAGAAAAAGCTCAAGCCCACCCTGCTGGGCCGGGCCGTGGACGGCCTGATGCTGGAGCAGTTCCCGCACATCGTGGATGTGGACTTCTCCGCCGAGATGGAAAAGAACCTCGATAAAGTCGAGAGCGGCAAGGCCGACTGGCACAAGACCGTGGACGACTTCTATCAGGGCTTCGCCGCCAGCTTGGAACAGGCCGAAAAGAACATGGAGGGCAAGAAGGTCAAGGTGCCGGACGAGCCGTCCAGCGAGGTCTGCGACCTGTGCGGCCGTCCCATGGTCATCAAGGTGGGCAAGTACGGCAAGTTCTTGGCGTGCAGCGGCTTCCCGGAGTGCCGGGGCACCAAGCGCCTCGTCAAGGACACCGGCGGCATCTGCCCCAAGTGCGGCAAGGGCCGTATGCTGGAGCGCAAGAGCGCCAAGGGCCGCATCTACTACGGCTGCGAGCGCTACCCCGACTGCGATTTCATGACGTGGGACACTCCCGTGCCGATCAAGTGCGAGAAGTGCGGCTCTACCCTGTTCCGCAAGGGCTCGAAGCTCTACTGCGCAAAAGAGGGCTGCGGGTTCGAAATGCCGGTACCGAAGAAGGATTAAACCTCTCAGTCAATGCTTCGCATTGCCAGCTCCCCTAGTAGGGGAGCCCTTGGCAGAGTGGGAAAGTTTCTGCTGACTGCTGGACGTGCGAGATGAGATAAGGGATTCACAAGATGCAAAATTATAAAGTTACCGTATTGGGTGCTGGCCTTGCGGGCTGCGAGGCGGCGCTGTGGCTGGCGGGCAAGGGCGTGGAGGTCACGCTCTACGAGCAGAAGCCCACCCATTTTTCCCCGGCCCATAAGAGCGAGGGCTTTGCGGAGCTGATCTGCTCCAACAGCCTGAAAGCCGAACGGCTGGATTCCGCGTCCGGTCTGCTCAAAGAGGAGATGCGCCGGATGGGCAGTCAGCTCCTGCCCGCCGCCGAGGAGGCCCGCGTGGCCGCCGGCGGTGCGCTGGCCGTGGACCGTGATGCCTTCAGCGCCGCCGTCACCCGCCGGGTGGAGCAGTGCCCGAACATCACCGTCAAGCGGGAGCGGGTGGAGCAGATCGACGAAAGCGCCCCCATCCTTGTGGCCACCGGCCCGCTGACCGACGGTGCGCTGGCCGACGAGATCGGCCGCCTGACCGGCGACGAGCGGCTGCATTTCTACGATGCCGTCGCCCCCATCGTCACCGCCGAAAGCCTCGACTACAACAAGGTGTTTGCCGCCTCCCGCTACGACCGGGGCGAAGCCGATTACCTGAACTGCCCCTTCAATAAGGCAGAGTACGAGGCCTTCCACGCTGCGCTGGCCGCTGCCGAGCGTGCCCCCCTCCACGAGTTCGACGCCGGGGCCGAGCAGGGAGCCCAGCCCGACCCGGACGCCCACGGCAAAAAAGCCGATACCGTCACCGTCTACGAGGGCTGTATGCCCATCGAGATCATGGCAGCCCGCGGAGCCGACACCATGCGCTTCGGCCCGCTGCGCCCGGTGGGGCTGGTGGACCCCAACACCGGCCACCGCCCGTGGGCAAACGTCCAGCTCCGCGCCGAGAACAAGGAGCGGACGCTCTACAACATCGTCGGTTTCCAGACGAACCTCAAGTGGGGCGAGCAGAAGCGGGTTTTCAGCATGATCCCCGGCCTTGAAAACGCCGAGTTCGTGCGCTACGGCGTCATGCACCGCAACACCTTCTTGGATGCGCCCCGCGTGCTGAACGCCGGGCTTTTCCTGAACGAACACCCCAACGTCTTCTTTGCGGGCCAGATCACCGGCTTTGAGGGCTACATGGAGAGCGCCGCATGCGGTCTGCTGGCCGCGCGGAGCATCTACGCCCGCCTGACCGGCAGGCAGCTGCCCCCGCCCCCGGTGGATACCATGTGCGGGGCGCTGATCCAGTATCTGACCACTGAGAACAAGCATTTTCAGCCCATGGGCGCGAATATGGGCATCCTGCCCCCGCTGCCGGTCGAGACCCGCCCGCGAGACAAGCGTCTGCGGTACATGGCTGTGGCCGAACGGGCCGTGGCCAGCTTCCAGCAGTGGCTGGACAGCACTTCCCTGTAAAAGGAAAACGGCCTTGCCCTCTCCGTCAGCGCGTACGCGCTGCCACTGTTCCCAGAGTGGGAGATCAAAAAGCTCCCCCTTTGGGGGAGCTGGACGCGAAGCGGCCTGAGAGGGCGAGCCATCTGAAAGGAGAGACTCTGCTTATGAAGATCATCGTTGACATGATGGGCGGCGACAACGCCCCTCTGGCTGTGCTGGAAGGCGCAGCCGCAGCCGTGAAGGAGTACGGCGTTTCGCTCATCGGCGTGGGCAATGAGGAGCTGGTGCGCAAGACCGCCGCCGAGCACAACATCCCGCTGGAGGGCATCGAGCTGGTGAACTGCACCGAGACCATCGACATGTGCGACGAGCCCGCTAGGGCCATCCGCAGCAAGAAGGATTCCTCCATCGTCGTGGGTCTGAATATGCTGAAAGAGGGCAGGGGCGACGCTTTTGTTTCCGCCGGCAGCACCGGTGCCCTCCATGTGGGTGCCAGCCTCATCGTGCGCACCCTGCGGGGCGTCAAGCGCCCGGCGCTGGCCACCATGGTGCCCGCAAAGAAACAGGCCTATCTGCTGCTGGACTGCGGTGCCAACGTGGAGTGCCGCCCCGAAATGCTGGCGGCATTCGCCGTCATGGGAAGCTGCTATGTGAATAAGGTCGAGGGCCGCACTTCGCCCAGCGTCGCGCTGGCGAACAACGGCGCGGAGGAGTCGAAGGGCACCCCGGTGCTGAAGGAGGCCCACCAGCTGCTCAAGACCACCCCCGGTATCCGCTTTGTGGGAAACATCGAGCCTCGCGACGTGCCCAACGGCGAGGTGGATGTGGTGGTCTGCGACGGCTTCACGGGCAACGTGATCCTCAAGCTGACCGAGGGCGTGGCCAAGATGCTGCTGGGGATGCTGAAGGAGATGTTCCTCAAGAACCTCGGCGGCAAGGTGGCCTATCTGCTGCTCAAGAGCGGCGTGTCCGACCTCAAGCACCAGATGGACAGCGAGGAATACGGAGGCGCGCCCTTCCTCGGCGCAAAGCAGCCGGTCATCAAGGCCCACGGCTCGTCCAAGGCCAAGGGCATCAAGAACGCCATCCGGCAGGCAAAGATCTGTGTGGAGAACGACCTGTGCGGCACCATGCAGGCTGCATTGGACGACCTGAACGCGCCGACAGAATAAGAACGGTTTTGAGTCCTGAAATTGCGATGCGCATTCCAACCAAAACACCGCATCAGAGCAATCACATAAGGGAGATAAAATATCTATGAGTCATCAACTCGAAACGATCATTGGCTATCAATTCAAGAACCCGAAGCTGCTGGAAACGGCCCTGACCCACACCAGCTACGCCAACGAGAGCCGCACCCCGGTGCAGCACAACGAGCGGCTGGAGTTTCTGGGCGACAGCGTGCTGCAGATCGTGTCGGCAGACTATCTGTTCCACGCCTACGCCGACCGGCCGGAAGGCGATCTGACCCGCATCCGGTCCAGCCTCGTCAGCGAGGGGGCGCTGTTCCAGTTCGCGCAGGAGATCAACCTCGGCGAGTACCTGCGCCTTGGCCGCGGCGAGGAGCGCTGCGGCGGCCGCACCCGCCCCAGCGTCGTTTCCGATGCGTTTGAGGCCGTCATCGCGGCGCTGTATCTGGACGGCGGCATGGAGGTCGCAAAGAATTTCATCCTGCCCTTCATCACCGAGGGCAAGCACGCCGAGGCCGACTACAAGACCCGGCTGCAGGAGATCGTCCAGCAGAACCCGGAGGAAAAGCTCAGCTATGTGGTCGAGCAGGAGTCCGGCCCGGACCACGACAAGCATTTCGTGGTGGCCGTGCGGTTCAACTCGGACAAAGTCGCCCGCGGCGAGGGCCGCAGCAAAAAGATGGCGGAGCAGCACGCTGCCCGCGAGGCGCTCAAACTGCTGGGCGTTTTGAAGGAAAAGTAAGCGGATGGTATTCAAGGAACTGGAAATTCAGGGGTTCAAGAGCTTCCCGGACAGAGTCAAGATCACCTTTGACGAGGGTGTGACCGGCGTGGTCGGGCCCAACGGTTCCGGCAAGTCGAACCTGTCGGACGCGGTGCGGTGGGTGCTGGGCGAGACCAGCGCCCGCCAATTGCGTGCTGCCGGGAAGATGGAAGACGTCATCTTCGGCGGCACCCGCCGCCGGGGAGCCATGGGTTTTGCACAGGTGCGCCTGACACTGGACAACAGCGCCCACACCCTTGATCTGGACGCCGACGAGGCCGTGATCGGCCGCAAATACTACCGCTCCGGCGAGAGCGAGTACAGCATCAACGGCCAAGTCTGCCGCCTGAAGGATGTTTATGAACTGCTGCTGGATACCGGCATCGGCCGCGACGGCTATTCCGTCATCGGGCAGGGCCGCATTGCGGAGATCGTGGCGGCCAAGAGCACCGAGCGCCGGGAAATTTTTGAGGAAGCCTGCGGCATCGCCAAGTACCGCTACCGCAAAAACGAGGCCGAACGGCGCTTGGCCGCTGCGGCGGAGAATCTGGAGCGGCTGCGGGACATCCTCGGCGAACTGGAAGCCCGCGTCGGCCCGCTGGAAAAAGAGAGCGCCAAGGCCCAGAAGTTCCTTGCTTTGCGGGACGAGCGCAAGACGCTGGAAGTTACCCTCTGGACCGACGGCGTCCACCGGGCCAAGGAAGCCCTCCGCCGTCAAGTGCGGGATTATGAGACGGCTGAGGCCGATTACGAGCGGTTCGACCGGGCCGCAAAAGCCGCCGAGAGCGAGGCTGAGGAGATCCGGATGCAGGCACAGCAGTTGACCATTGCGGTCGAACGCCTGAATGGGGATATCCGCAGCATCACCGAGCAGATCAGCGGCAGCGAGAGCCGGATCGCCGTGCTGGAAAACGACATTGCCCGCAACGAGGAAAGCGCCGCCGGGCTGCGGGCGGAAATCGCCGCCGGGCAGCAGGACAGCACCGAGGCCGAAGCAGCCTTGGAGCGCCACCGCGCCGTGGCTGCCTCCATGGAAGCCGCCGGGCAGAAGCTGGCCGAAGAGCTGGCGGCGCTGAACGCGGCGCTGGATCAATTGACCCACGACAGCGACCGCAGCGGGGCCCGGCGGGACAGGCTGCGCACCGAGGTCACGGCCCTGAGCGCCCGGCATACCGAGGCACAGGTGGCAAAAGCCGCTGCCGAAGCTGCCGCCGAGACGGCGAAGAGCCGCCTTCCCGCGCTGGAAGAAGCCGCCGAGGCGCTGGCCGTCCAGCGGGACGACGCCAAGCAGGACTTAGAGGACACCGTGAAATACCGCGGGATGCTGGCCGAGAACGAAAAGCAGCTGGCGAACATCCGGGCGGGGTTGGAGCTGAAGCAGAAAAACCGCCGCGCTGCGCTGGACGAGGCCGACGAAGCCGAGCAGAAGCTCGGCCGGGAGCTGGATGGGGCCCGGCAGCGGCTTTCCGTTCTGCGGGAGCTGGAAAAGAATATGGACGGCTACCAGAACTCCGTCAAGACCGTGATGCGGGCCGCTTCGGCCCGGCGGCTGCGGGGGATCATCGGGCCGGTGTCCTCCATTCTGGAAGTGGAGCCGGGCCGGGAAGTGGCCATCGAGACGGCGCTGGGCGGCGCGTTGCAGAACATCGTGGTCGAAAGCGAAGCCGCCGCCAAGGCGGGCATCGCCCTGCTCCGCAGTGAGAACGCGGGCCGGGCCACCTTCCTGCCGCTGGATACGGTCCAGCCCGGTGTGTTCCGGGGGCGGCTGACCGGTTCGGCAAAGCTGGCGTCCAGCCTTGTCAAAGCCGATGCCCGCTATGGGAACATCGTCTCGAACCTGCTGGGCCGGATCGTCGTGGTGGACGACATCAACGAGGCCTCCCGCGCGGCGCGGGACCTCGGCTACCACAACAAGGTCGTCACGCTGGATGGTCAGGTCATCAACGCGGGCGGCAGCTTCACGGGCGGCAGCGTCCAGCGCTCGGCGGGGTTGTTCACCCGCAAGCAGGAGCTGGAAGAGCTGCGGCGGAAGGCCGCGCGGCTCCAGAAGGACTGCCTTGCGGCGCAGGAAAAGACCGACCAGTGCAAGGCACAACTGGACGCCGTTTCCGCCGAGCTGACCGCCGCAAGCAGTGAGCAGATCACCGCAGCCAACGATCGCGTCCGCGCCGAAGCGGAGCAGAAGCGGCTGGAAGCGGCGGTGGAACAGGCCGAGACTGCCTTCACTGCGCGGGAAGCGGAGATGGAGACGCTGAACGCCCAGCTTGCCGACAGCCGCACCAAGGCGGCAGATGCCGCCGCACAGGAGGCAGAGCTGGAAGCGCAGATCGCCGCAAAGTCCGAGGAGCTGAACCGGCTGGCCGAGGGGGACGATGCCTTCCTCGCCCGCCAGCGGGAGCTATCGGATCAGTTGAGCGCCAAGCGGTTGGAGCAATTGACCCGCCAGAAGGACGCGGAGCTGGCCGAGGCGCAAATCGCCGCGCTGGAACAGCGCACGAAAGATGCTGCCGCCCGCCGCGCTTCGCTGGAAGAGAGCCTTTCCGCCCTCGCCGCCCGCAGCGAAAGCTGCCGCACCGAGATCGAGGCCATCCGCAAGGCGAAGAGCGAGAGCACCGGGAAGATCGCGGAGAAGGAAGCCGCCATCCGCAAGGCCACCGAGGAGCGGCTGCTCCACCAGAAAAACGAGACCGAGGCGCTGGCCAAGGCCCGCACGGCGGCGGATGACCGCGAGGAGATGGGCCGGGAGATGGCCCGCCTTGCCGAGCGGAAAGCCGCAGCCGAAAGCGAGTACGATGCCACCGCCGCAAAGCTCTGGGATGAATACCAGCTCACCGTTTCACAGGCGGAAGAAGTCTGTGTGGAGTTCGACAGCCTCCCTGCGCTGCGGGCGCAGGTGGCCGAGGTGCGGAACAAGATCCGCGTCCTCGGCAACGTGAACGTCAGCGCCATCGAGGAGTATGCCGAGGTCAAGGCCCGGTACGATGCGCTCCGGGTGCAGGTGGAAGACGTGGAGGGCAGCAAAAACGAGCTGGGCCGGATGATCGCGAACCTCTCCGCCCAGATGCGGGAGATCTTTACCGACAGCTTCCGCGCCATCAACGAGAACTTCGGCCGCATCTTCGCCGAGCTGTTTGGCGGCGGCGAGGCCAGCCTTGTGCTGGAGGACGAGACCGACGTGCTGGGCTGTGGCATCGGCATCCGGGTCGCGCCGCCGGGCAAGGTCATCAAGAATCTGGAAGCCCTTTCGGGCGGCGAACAGGCGCTGGTGGCCATCAGCATCTACTTCGCCATCCTCGCCGTCAACCCGGCGCCCTTCTGCATCCTCGACGAGATCGAAGCCGCGCTGGACGATGCCAATGTCAGCCGGTTCGCGCAGTATCTGCGCCGGGTGAGCGACAAGACCCAGTTCATCGTCATCACCCACCGCCGCGGCACCATGGAGGCCGCCAATGTCCTCTACGGCGTGACCATGCAGGAGGACGGCGTGTCGAAACTTTTGAAGCTCGACCTTGAACAGGTTGACGCGACGCTGGTTTCGTAGGTATAATGGAGGAAACCTCTCCGTCATCGCCGTAAGGCGTTGACTGAGAGGGCAAGGATGCGAACAAGTAAAAAGAAAGGCCATACACGACATGGGACTTTTTGGATTTGGTAAAAAAGAAAAAGACAAGATGAAGGACGGCCTCGAAAAGACCCGCACGGGCTTTTGGGGCAACATCCTCAATACGCTGACCGGCAGCAAGATCGACGACGACCTCTACGATGAACTGGAAGAGCAGCTCATTCTGGCGGACGTGGGCGGCGAAGTGGCCATCAAGTTGGTGGACAAGCTGCGGGACCGCGTGAAGGAGAAGGGCCTGAAGACCGGCGAAGAAGCGGCCGACCAGCTGCGGGAGCTGATCGCCGACGAGATGCGCCCCGAAGCCGAGATGGAGCTGGACGGCCACCCCGCCGTCATCCTCGTCATCGGCGTCAACGGCGTGGGCAAGACCACCAGCATCGCGAAGCTGGCCGATCACTACACCCGGCAGGGCCGCCGCGTCATGCTGGCAGCGGGCGATACCTTCCGCGCCGCCGCCAGCGAGCAGCTGGAGATCTGGGCCGACCGGGCAGGTGTGCCGCTGGTCAAGGCCGGAGAGGGCGCAGACCCTGCCGCTGTCATCTTCGACACGGTCAAGTCTGCCACGGCTCGCGGCTACGATATGGTCATCGCCGACACGGCGGGCCGCCTCCACAACAAGGCGAACCTGATGGGCGAGCTGGCCAAGATCAGCCGCAGCGTCAAAAAGGCGTCCCCGGAGGCAAGTTTGGAGACGCTGCTGGTGCTGGACGCCATCACGGGCCAGAACGCCATCAGTCAGGCCAAGGAGTTCTGCAAGGCCGCCAATGCCACCGGCATCATCCTGACCAAGCTCGACGGCACCGCCAAGGGCGGCTGCGTCGTGGCGGTCAAGCAGCGGCTGGGGCTGCCGGTGCGGTTCATCGGCGTGGGTGAGGGCATCGACGACCTGATCCCCTTCACCCCGGAGGGCTTTGTGGAAGAGCTGATCCCCCGCACGGGATGGAAGCACTAAGGAGAACATTATGAAAATCTGCGCAGCCACCGGCAACGCCGGAAAGCTCCGCGAGCTGCGGCGCATCCTTGAGGCACAGGGCCACGAGGTCGTCAGCCAGAAGGAGCTTGGCATCACCATCGAGCCGGAGGAGACCGGCACCACCTTTGAAGAAAATGCCCTCATCAAGGCCGAGACCATCTGCAAGGCCAGCGGGCTGCCCACCATCGCCGACGATTCCGGCCTGTGCGTGGACGCGCTGGACGGTGCCCCCGGCGTCTACAGTGCCCGCTACTGCGGCCACCACGGCGACGACGAGGCCAACAACGACAAACTCTTGGAGAAGATGAAGGACGTCCCGGCGGGGCGGCGCGGCGCGAAGTTCGTGGCGGCGGTCTGCTTCATCCTGCCGGAAGGCCGGCATCTGACCTGTGTGGGCGAGTGCCCCGGCCGCGTCGCCTTTGAGCGGCTGGCGGGAGACTACGGCTTTGGCTACGACCCGCTGTTCATCCCCGACGAATGCGGCGTGGGCAAGACGGGCAAGCGCCCCAACACCGAGGGCCGCAGCTACGCCCAGCTGACCCCCGACGAAAAGGACGCCATCAGCCACCGTGGGAACGCACTGGCCGAGATGGAGAAGAAGTTACCGGATTTTTTGAAATAAAAGGAGAAACAACTATGCTGACGAGCAAACAGCGCGCGATCCTGCGCGGCAAGGCAAACACCATGGACCCCGTTTTTCAGGTGGGCAAGGGGGAGATCGACGAGACCATGATCCAAGGCGTGAAGGACTGCCTCGACGCCCGCGAACTCATCAAGGTCAAGGTGCTGGACAACAGCATGTACAACGCCCGCGAGGCCTCGGTGCTGCTGGCAGAGGCCACCGGTGCCGACTGCGTGCAGGTCATCGGCTCCAAGTTCGTGCTCTACCTCCAGAAGAAAAAGGACAGCGCCTACGCTGACCTGCTGAAGTGAGGATCCTTCTGTACGGCGGCAGCTTCGACCCGCCCCACAACGGCCACATGAACAATCTGCGGGCTGCTGCGGCGCGGGTGAAGCCGGACAAAGTCGTGGTCATGCCCGCCGGGGTCTCGCCCTTCAAGCGGGGCACCTGCGCTTCCGGTGCGCTCCGCATGGAGATGTGCCGCTGCTTTTCCGCGCTGGCGGAAGAACAGGCCGTCCCGGCGCTGGAAGTCAGCGGCTGGGAGGTGGAACAGGCCGAACGCGGCCGGCGGAACTACACCGTTCTCACGCTGGAAATGCTGGCGGCGGAGTATCCGGGCGCGGCGCTGTATCTGGCCATCGGCAGCGATATGCTGCTGACCTTTGACGGCTGGCACCGCTGGCAGGATATTTTGAAGCTGGCTCATCTGGTCGTCACGAGCCGGAACATCGGGGACGACCCGGTGCTGCACGAAAAGGCAAAGCGGCTGGACGCCGCCGGGGCGCGCATCCTGTTCGCGCCCGTGGAAGCGCTGCCCATGGCCAGCAGCGACCTTCGCGCCCGCCTTGCCGCAGGGGACCGATGCGAAAACGAACTCCCGCCCCTTGTCCGCCGTGTCATCCAGCGCGAGGGGCTGTACCGGGAAAACAAAGGAGACAACAACCATGAACCAGAAACAGGCAAAGGAGCTTGTGCGCAGCCGCTTGAGTGACAAGCGCTACGAGCACACCCTGAACGTGAGAAAAATGGCCGTCAAGCTGGCCAAGCGCCACGGCGCCGACGAGAACAGGGCCGCGCTGGCTGCCCTGCTGCACGACGCTGCAAAAGAGATCTCCAAGGACGAGATGCGGGCCATCATGAAGGCTCACCCGGAGTACGCCGAGGGCGGGGAAGAGCGCCCCACCCCGGTGTGGCACGGCATCTGCGCCGCCATCCTCGCCCGCACCGAGTGGGGGGTGGAGGATGAAGCCGTCCTCTCCGCCATCGCGTGCCACACGGCGGGCAAGCCGGGCATGAGCAAGCTGGACAAGATCCTCTATCTGGCCGATATGTCCAGCGCCGAGCGGGACTGGCCGGGCGTGAACAAGCTGCGCAGGCTGGAGCGGAAGGACCTCGACGCTGCCATGCTGATGGCCCTGAAGCAGACGAACGATTTCGTCCTCTCGCAGGACAAGCCGCTGGACCCCATGTCGAAGGCAGCCTACGACGACATTCAGGCGCAGGTGGAGGCCCGTGCCGCAAAGCCTTAAAATTCGTCCTGCCGATCGGAAATGAAAACCGATTGCAGATTGTGGGGAAGGATGCTATACTAAAGGGTATCATGGATGTAAACCGACCCCGAATGAAAAAGCTGGAGGAAATCTAGGAATGAGTCAAGCTCCGCGCCGCATCAACACCCAACGCTCCCTGAACCGGCCTACCGAACAGCGGCCGACCGAGGCCCCGCTGAAGGGGCAGCCGGATTTCTTCCAAGAAGAACCGTCTGTGCCTCATGTGGAGCAGCGCACCCGCCCGGCGGCTCCGGCCAGCCACGGCGGGAACGGCGGCAATGGAACCCCGCCCCGCGGCGGTGCCCACGCGGCCCCCAGTGAGCCGCCCCGCCGCCGCAGCAAGGCCAAAAAGAAAAAGAAGACCCCGATGTGGCTCCCGCTGGCCGTGACACTGGCGGTGGTGGCCGTGATCTCAGGCGTGGTGATCTACGCGGCCAGCATGGTGAACAAGGTGGAGGAGAACATCAAACCGGAGGAAAATGCTGCCTCGCTGGTGGAAGAGATCCAGACCCTTGAGGAATACAAGGGCGATGTGGTGAACATCCTCGTCTGCGGCATCGACTACGAAGAGGGCCGCGCCTACTCCTCGGACGGCACCAACGACGGCATGACAGATATGATCCTCTACTGCCAGTTCGACATCAAGGGCGGCGCACTGCGGATGCTGCAGATCCCCCGCAACAGCCTTGTGGCCACCAAGGGCCGGAAGGTGAATCTCTCCAACGGCAAGACCTACGCGGTCTCGAACTACCAGATCAACTCGGTGGCCCTGTCCAACGACGGCAACATCGCCGCACTGGCGGAGGTCATCTACGACCAGTACAAGCTGCCCATCGACTACTATGTGACCATCGACATGCAGGCGCTGGTGGAAATGGTGGATAACTTCGGCGGCATCGAGGTCTATATCCCCCACGACATGTCCTTTGCGGGCAGCGCGCTGAAGCAGGGCTACCGCAACTTGGACGGTTCTTCGGCGGAGTTCTTCGTCCGCTGCCGCCACGGCGAGGGCTATTCCAACTCCGACATCGACCGCCTGAACATGCAGCGCTACTTCTACGCGGGCCTGTTCAAGCGGGTGCGCAGCATGGGCATTACCGATGTGCTGAGCCAGTTGGATCTGGTCTTCAGCAACTATATCCACACCGACATGGACCTGACCACCATCGCCAAGATGCTGGTCTCCTTCACCCGCATCGACAGCGCCAACATCATGCTGGCACAGACGCCGGTGTTCATGGGCGTGCCCAATGTCGGTAAGACCGACAGCTTTGACGGCTACTCCTGCGTGGTGCCGGACGCCGGTTCCATCGCAGAGCTGCTCAACACGTATTTCCGCAATTATACCGGCCCCGTCAGCGCCGAGGAACTGAACCTTGTGACGAGCGATTGGCCCCACGGCACGGCATCCACCAGCGCCAACGTCCAGTTCGTCGGCCAGCTCGATAAGCAGTCGGACGACGCCATCCTCAGCGGCGACACTGACGTTGCAGGGGCCACCACCACCGACGGACAGGCCGCCGGCCAGTAACCCAACAAAGATAGGAGAATTTCAGATGGAGAACAACATCGACAGCAAGGCGCTTGCCATTGAGATCGCGAAGATCCTTGATAAGAAAAAAGCACAGGACGTCCGGGTGCTCAAGGTCGAGAGCCTGACCGTCCTGACCGATTACTTCGTCATCGCGTCCGGCACCTCCACCACGCAGGTGGGTTCGCTGGCCGACGAGGTGGAGTTCGAGCTTTCCCAGAAGGGCATCGAGCCTTTGAGCACCGAGGGCTTCGACTCGAAGAACTGGGTCCTGCTGGACTACTCGAACGTCATCGTGCATGTGTTCGTGCCCAACACCCGCACCTACTACGATCTGGAGCATCTGTGGGCCGACGGCGAGCCCATCGACATCTCGGAGTATCTGACGCCGGATAATAGTCTGTAAGGTTAGAGGTGCTGTGCGTCCGCCCTTGCGGGGGCGGCGCGCGGCGTTTGACATAAGAAAAGTCTGGAGCTGAAAACAATGAAGTATGATTACAAGGCCGTTGAGGCCAAGTGGCAGAAGGTGTGGGAGGACGAGAAGACCTTCCATGCCGAGATCGACCACAAAAAGCCCAAGTTCTATGCCCTCGTGGAGTTCCCGTATCCTTCGGGCGCGGGTCTGCACGTGGGCCACCCCCGCAGCTATACCGCGCTGGACGTGGTGAGCCGCAAGCGCCGTCAGAACGGCTACAACGTGCTCTACCCCATGGGCTGGGATGCCTTCGGTCTGCCCACCGAGAACTTCGCCATGAAGAACCACATCCACCCGGCCATCGTCACCAAGAAGAACGTGGATCACTTCCGTGAGCAGCTCAAGGCTCTGGGCTTCTCCTTCGACTGGGACCGCGAGATCAACACCACCGACCCCGAATACTACAAGTGGACCCAGTGGATCTTCCTGCAGCTGTACAAGCACGGTCTGGCCTACAAGAAGGAAATGAACGTCAACTGGTGCACCGGCTGCAAGTGCGTGCTGGCCAACGAGGAAGTCGTCAACGGCGTGTGCGAGCGCTGCGGCAGCGAGGTCGTCCACCGCGTGAAGAGCCAGTGGATGCTGAAGATCACCGCCTATGCCGACAAGCTCATCGACGGCTTGGACGGTCTGGATTACATCGAGCGCGTCGCCACCCAGCAGAAGAACTGGATCGGCCGCAGCCACGGTGCGGAAGTCAACTTCGGCACCACCGCCGGTGACACCCTGACCGTGTACACCACCCGCTGCGATACCCTGTTCGGCGCTACCTACATGGTCGTCTCCCCGGAGCACGCCATGGTCAAGGAGTGGCTGGAAAAGGGCATCATCAAGAATGCGGATGCCGTTAAGGCCTATCAGGCTGAGGCTGCCCGCAAGAGCGACTTCGAGCGCAGCGAGCTGAACAAGGAAAAGACCGGCGTCAAGCTGGAAGGCGTCATGGGCATCAACCCGGTCAACGACAAGGAGATCCCCATCTTCATCTCCGACTACGTTCTGGCGACCTACGGCACCGGTGCCATCATGGCCGTGCCCGCCCACGACACCCGCGACTGGGAGTTCGCCAAGAAGTTCGGTCTGCCCATCATCGAGGTCGTCAAGGGCACTACGCCTTCGAACCTCGACGAGGCTGCCTTCACCGACGTTGCCACCGGCACGCTGGTCAACTCCGGCTTCCTCGACGGCCTGTCCGTCACCGACGCCAAGAAAAAGATGATCGAGTGGCTGGAGGGCAACGGCAAGGGCAAGGATAAGGTCAACTACAAGCTGCGCGACTGGGTGTTCAGCCGCCAGCGCTACTGGGGCGAACCCATCCCCATGGTCAAGTGCGAGAAGTGCGGCTGGCAGCCCCTGCCGGAGAGCAGTCTGCCCCTGACCCTGCCCGACATCACCGACTTTGAGCCGGGCCCCGACGGCGAGTCTCCGCTGGCCCGCCACAAGGACTGGGTCAAGACCACCTGCCCCTGCTGCGGCGGCCCCGCTACCCGCGAGACCGACACCATGCCCCAGTGGGCCGGTTCCTCTTGGTACTTCCTGCGCTATATGGACCCCCACTGCAAGGACGCCATCGCGTCCAAGGAGGCGCTGGAATACTGGTCTCCGGTGGATTGGTACAACGGCGGCATGGAGCACACCACTCTGCACCTGCTGTACAGCCGGTTCTGGCACAAGTTCCTGTACGACATCGGCGTGGTCCCTTCTCCGGAACCCTACCAGAAGCGCACTGCCCATGGCATGATCCTCGGTCTGAACCCCCACAGCTTCGTCAACCTGCCCGCAGAGGAGCAGGATAAACTGCTGAAGGAGTACGGCAGCCAGAAGGCCGCCGAAAAGGCTCTGGAAGAAAAGTACGGTGAGATGGCCCGCCACCCCATCGTCAAGATGTCCAAGTCTCTGGGCAATGTCATCAACCCGGACGAGGTGGTGGACCAGTACGGTGCCGACACCATGCGTCTGTACGAGATGTTCATGGGCGACTTCGAACAGGCTGCTCCGTGGCAGACTTCCGCCATTGCGGGCTGCAACCGCTTCCTTGACCGTGTGTGGACCCTGAGCGACAAGCTGGTGGACGGCGAAGGCTACCGCCCGCAGGTGGAGACTCTGATGCACCAGACCATTAAGAAGGTCGGCGCAGACATCGAGGGTCTGAAGATGAACACCGCCATCGCGCAGCTGATGACGCTGGTCAACACCCTGTACGACAACGGCGGCGCTACGAAGGCCGAGTACGAGACCGTCATCCAGCTGCTGAACCCGTTTGCTCCCCACATGACCGAGGAGCTGTGGGAGAAGCTGGGCCACAGCCACGACGAGCAGCTGGCCTATTATCCTTGGCCCCAGTACGAGGAAGCCAAGTGCGTCGAGGCCACCGTCGAGATCGCAGTGCAGGTCAACGGCAAGGTGAAGGCACGCCTGAAGGTCGCTGCCGACATCACCAGCGAGGATGCCATTGCCGCCGCCAAGGCTGAGCCCGCTGTGGCCGAGGTGCTGGCCGGCAAGACCATCGTGAAAGAGATCTACGTCAAGGGCCGTCTGGTAAACCTCGCGGCCAAGGGTTAATTACTTTTTCCATCAAATCCCCCACCGAGGGATTTGATGGATGGAATCGATCCGTAACAAAGGGCGAGAGAATTCTTTCGAAAAAACTTTCAAAAAAAGGTTGACGAACGCATGAAAATGCGCTATACTGTCTACTGTTAGTTACCATGTAACAACGAAATTCCTGCCTCACGGTCCAAGGGAGGGAATAAGATGTCGGAAATTCGTGTTAAAGAGGGCGAGTCGCTGGAAAGCGCACTGCGTCGCTTCAAGCGGAGCACTGCTCGCAGCGGTGTGCTCGCAGAGGTCCGTAAGCGCGAGGCTTACGAGAAGCCGTCTGTTAAGCGCAAGAAGAAGTCCGAAGCAGCCCGCAAGCGTAAGTTCAAGTAATTAACTGCTTGAAATCGCTGGTTGTTTAGATTTCAAACGTGTTGCTAACGCTGATGTAGGAGAGCCTGAGAGTTTCAGGCTCTCCTATTTTCATTTTGAGATTTCCTTCGTACAACCTCTCAGCCTCGCCTACGGCTCGCCAGCTCCCCTAATAGGGGAGGTGGCATTGCGAAGCAATGACGGAGAGGTTGTATGAAGAAGCCGTTCATCTGGAAACGAGGAAACATCTATGCTGATTACCCCTGAATACGTCTTCCAAGACGTCACCCACATCACGCCGGAGTGGCTGGCGGCAAAGGGCATCCGGGCGCTGGTGCTGGACATCGACAACACTCTGACGGCAGACCGCAGTCAGGAGCTGCCGGAGGAGGTGGCACAGTGGCTGGCTGAGATGCGAAACGCGGGCATCGGGCTGACCATCGTTTCCAACGGTGCCGAAAAGCGGGTGCGCCCCTTCGCCGAAAAGCTGGGGCTGGCGTACCTCTACCGCTCGGCAAAGCCGCTGCCCTTTGCGCTGATGGTGGCCCGCCGCCGGATGGGAGTCCGCCGCCGGGAGATGGCCATGGTGGGCGACCAGCTCTACGCCGACCGGATGGCCGCGGCGCTCTACGGCATCCCCGGCCTGATGGTCATCCCGCGGGGGCCGGACCTCGGCGCGCAGGTCATCCTGAAGCGCAAGTGGGAAAAGCGCCACTGGCAGGAATATTACGACCGGGGAGGAAAGACCCTGTGAGTGAGTGGAAGATCCGGTTCGGCACGGCGGGCACCAGCGACAGTTTCGCTGCGCAGGGCGGCAAAACCAGCCTTGACATCCCGGAGTACACGGCCAAGATGGGGCTGAACGCCTTCGAGTACCAGTGCGGCCACGGCGTCCGGCTGGGGCTGGACAAGGCGGCCAAGATGGCGGCACTGGCCGCCCCGAAGGACATCCTGTTCAGCGTCCATGCCCCCTATTATATTTCCATGTCCAGCCTCGAAGAGGACAAGCGGCTGAACAGTGTGAATTACCTGCTGCAAAGCGCTGCCGTCTGCCGGGCGCTGGGCGGGCAGCGGGTTATCTTCCACTCCGGGAGCTGCGGCAGGCAGAGCCGGGAAGCCGCCCTCGAAAAGGCGCTGGACACCCTCCGCCGGGCCCAGACCGCGCTGGACGAGGCGGGCTTTTCGGACATCACCCTCTGCCCTGAGACCATGGGCAAGATCGGCCAATTGGGCACGCTGGACGAGGTGCTGGAGCTCTGCAAGGTGGATGAACGCATCACGCCCTGCATCGATTTCGGCCACCTGAACGCCCGCACGCTGGGCGGCATCGCATCCAAGGCCGACTATGCCGCCATCCTTGACAAGGTCGAAGCTGCCCTCGGCGGTGCACGGGCCAAGCGGTTCCACGTCCACTTTTCCCGCATCGAGTATTCGGCGGGCGGCGAAAAGCGCCATTGGACCTTCGCCGAGACCCAGTTCGGCCCGGAACCCCAGCCCCTGATGGAGCTGCTGGCCGAACGGGACTTGGAGCCTGTCATCATCTGCGAGAGCGCCGGGACACAGGCGGAGGATGCCTGTACGATGCAACGGCTCTATGGGGAGGTGGCATCGCGCAAGCGATGACGGAGAGGTTTTTTCGTCTTTATAAACTTTTTTACTCAAACCCCTTGCCAAATCATGTGGGATTGAGTAAAATAAATAGAGATATGCGTCAAGCATCAATGAGATTTTACTAATGGAGGAATTCCTATGATTTCTGCAGGCGAGTTTCGCAACGGCGTGACCTTTGAGCAGGACGGCCAAGTTCTTCAGGTCGTTGAGTTCCAGCACGTCAAGCCCGGCAAGGGCGCTGCCTTTGTCCGTACCAAGACCAAGAACGTCATCACCGGCTCTGTGGTTGAGACCAGCTACAACCCGACCGCAAAGTTCCCTCAGGCTTTCATCGAGCGTAAGGACGTCACCTACAGCTATGAGGATGGCGATCTGTATCACTTCATGGACAACGAGACCTACGATGATATCCCGGTCAACGCTTCCGATGTCCCCGATAACTTCAAGTTCTGCAAGGAGAACGAGCCGTGCAAGCTGCTGAGCTACAAGGGCAAGGTCTTCAGCGTTGAGATCCCCAACTTCATCGAGCTGGAAGTCACCCAGACCGAGCCGGGCGTCAAGGGCAACACTGCTACCAACACCCTGAAGCCCGCTACCGTCGAGACCGGTGCTGAGATCCGCGTCCCCCTGTTCATCAACGAGGGCGACCACATCCGCATCGATACCCGCACCGGCGAGTATATGGAGCGCGTCTAATTTTACCGACAAAACCGGGCAGCGGGCAACCGTGTGCCCGGTTTTTTGCTAACGGAAAACGGCGCAAGCCGTGGACCGGAGGAGTAATTGAAGGAGGTCATTCTTATGAGAGAAAAGGCTGCATACCTGAAGGGCTTGGTGGAGGGCCTCGGCATTGACGAGACCACCAAGGAAGGCAAAGTCATCAAGGCCATGAGCGAGCTGCTGTGCGAAATGGCACAGGCCATCGACGGCATTGACGAGGACGTGACCCAAGCTTACGACCAGATCAACGACCTGAGCGAGGAGCTGGAAGACCTCGAGGCCGATCTCTACGAGGACGACGAAGAGGCTGACGAAGACGAAGCCGATGACGCAGAGGCAGAAGAGGACGAGGACGACAACGCCGATGTTGCCAGCGAGCCTTACTATGAGGTCGCCTGCCCGGCCTGCGGCGAGACCGTCTACGTCAGCGAGGACGATCTGGACGCGGGGGAGGCCATCTGCCCCAGCTGCAAGGTCGCATTTGAAGTGGCGCTGGCCGACGATGAGGAAGCCGAAGAGGACGACGGCCCCGTGCAGTACGAGGTGACCTGCCCCGCCTGCGGCGCAACGGCCGTGTTCGAGGAAGGCGACCTGCTGGACGGTGAGCCCACCTGCCCCAACTGCGGCAAACCCCTCGATTTTGAAGTGACCGAGGAGTAATCGCGCATACAAAAAGGCCCTGTCTCTCGTGGGAGACAGGGCCTTTTTTCGTCACCGCGCAAGATCAGCGGTTCTCGTTTGCTTTCTGGAGCCAGATGCTGCCGATATCCAGTGCGTTGTACAGGCCGTTCTTGGTGGTCTGGCGGAACACGCGGGCTTCGGGGGCAAGGCTGTCGTTGGTGGAGAACACCTGCAGGTGGACCTTATCGGCCACCTCGACCCCGCCTACGGACTTGGTGCTCAGGATCTGCATACGCAGCACATAAGGGTCGGTCATACGGCCGTAATACAGCTCGTTGTCCTTGCGGACGAGGGGCTTGCCTTTATAAGTCAGTTTGGGTGTAAATGGCATCGTGAAAGCCTCCCTATCGTTTAGATTCACTTTAGTATATCACACATCCGGGGGTGGTGCAAGCCAATGGGGACTTTCGAGTGGACTTTTTTGGCGCGGGAGATTTTTCCTTGACAAACGGTGTTGGGTTGTGTTATCATTCGCTCATAAGAGGTTTTTGCCGCTGACGGAACGTTGTGGAGCACCACAGTGCGGCAAAAAGCTGGTTTTGTCAATGCCGACCGTCTGGGCAGCCTTGCGCAACTGCTGCGCAAAGCTGCCTTTTTTGTTTGAAGGAGGTTGTTTCCCATGAAATCTGATATCGAGATCGCACAGGAAGCGAAAATGAAGCCCATTGCCGAGATCGCCGCATCCCTCGGCATCGCCGACGAGGACGTGATCCCCTATGGCCGCTACAAGGCCAAGATCAACCACCGCCTGATCCACAAGGCGTCCAAGCAGGGCAAGATGATCCTTGTGACTGCCATCAGCCCCACCCCGGCGGGTGAGGGCAAGACCACCACCAGCGTGGGTCTGGCCGACGCCATGAATGCTCTGGGCAAAAAGACCATGCTCTGCCTCCGCGAACCCTCCCTCGGCCCCGTGTTCGGCGTCAAGGGCGGCGCAGCCGGCGGCGGCTACGCGCAGGTGGTGCCCATGGAAGACATCAATCTCCACTTCACCGGCGACCTCCACGCCATCGGCGCGGCCAACAACCTGCTGGCAGCCATGATCGACAACAGCATCCAGCAGGGCAACCCCCTGAACATCGACCCCCGCCGCATCACGTGGAAGCGCTGCATGGACATGAACGACCGCCAGCTCCGCTTCATCGTGGACGGCCTCGGCGGCAAGGTCAACGGCACCCCCCGCGAGGACGGCTTTGACATCACCGTTGCCAGCGAGGTTATGGCCATCTTCTGCCTCGCCACCAGCATCTCCGATTTGAAAGAGCGGCTGGCGAAGATCGTCTGTGCCTACACCTACGACGGCAAGCCCGTCACGGCGGGCGAGATCGGTGCTGCCGGTGCTATGACCGCCCTGCTGAAGGACGCCCTCGACCCGAACCTTGTGCAGACGCTGGAGAACAACCCCGCCATCATCCACGGCGGCCCCTTCGCCAACATCGCCCACGGCTGCAACAGCGTTATGGCCACCAAGCTCAGCCTCTCGCTGGCCGATTACGTCATCACCGAGGCGGGCTTCGGTGCCGACCTCGGCGCGGAAAAATTCCTCGACATCAAGTGCCGCTATGCGGGCATCGCGCCCAGCGCCTGTGTGCTGGTTGCCACCGTCCGCGCCCTCAAGAGCCACGGCGGCGTGGCCAAGGCCGACCTGAACCAGCCCAACCTCGAAGCCGTCAAGGCCGGTGCGGCCAACCTCGTCCGCCACATCGACAACCTGAAAAACGGCTTCGGTCTGCCGGTGGTGGTGGCCATCAATGCCTTCCCCACCGACACCCCCGAAGAACAGGCCTACGTCGAGCAGGTCTGCGCCGAGCAGGGTGTGCCCTGCGTGCTGAGCGAAGTCTTCGCCAAGGGCGGCGAGGGCGGCAAGGCACTGGCTGAAAAGGTGCTGGAGATCATGGAAGACCGCCCCATCCAGTTCACTTACCCGCTGGACATGCCCCTGAAGGACAAGGTCAAGGCCATTGCCAAGAAGATCTACCGCGCCGACGATGTGAACTTCAGCGCCGCCGCCAGCAAGACGCTGGCCGAGCTGACCGAGCTGGGCTATGGTGACCTGCCCGTCTGCATCGCCAAGACCCAGTACAGCTTCAGCGATAACGCAAAGCTGCTGGCCGCGCCCACCGGCTTCACCATGGAGGTGCGCGAGGTCCGCCTCGCCGCCGGTGCCGGTTTTATCGTGGTCATCTGCGGCAATATCATGACCATGCCCGGTCTGCCCAAAAAGCCCGCTGCCGTCAACATCGACGTCGATGCCGATGGCAAGATCACCGGCCTGTTCTGAGCGTTTCCGGTAACAAAAAAATCCTCCCGATCAGACGACCGGGAGGATTTTTTTGCTGTAAGTTTACGCCGCCGCGGCGGTGGTCGTGGTGACGGTATGGGTGCGGAGGTAATCGACCCAGACGGTGTAGCCTTCGGGCTTGACGTGGTAGCCGTCCTTCTGGGCGTACTCGGCTTTCAGGTCGCCGTTTTCGTCGGCGAGAACTTCCCACAGATTGAGGAAGGCGCAGTTCTTTTCCAGCGCGATGGCGGACAGCTCGTTGTTGATCTCACACAGCCGCTCCTTGTACAGGCCGGGGTGGGTGGCGCGGACGTCGGGCCGGACGGGCGTGATGGACTGAACGTAGATCTGGGTGTTGGGCAGCGTCTGGGTGACCATATCCAGCATGAGGCGGTAATAGGTGAGGAAGTTGGAATAATCGTCGTCCCGGTTGAGGACGTTGGTACCCAGCAGGATGTAGAGCACCTTCGGCTGCTGGGCAACCAGCGCCTCCATGGGCACCTCCTTGGTGCCGTCCCGGCGGGTGCAGGTGGTGCTGTTGACCACGGCGCTGGGGCCGATGCCCTTATAGGCGCAGTAGGAGGCCTCCGGCAGGCCGGTGCTGTACATCTCCATGCCCTGCGTCAGGCTGTCGCCAAGGAAACAGGCTTGGGAAAAATAGCTGCGGTCCACGGCGGGGCTCTCGTCCAGCGCGGCGAGACGGAAATCCATGGCGGTCGTGCCGTTTTCTGTGGTCTGGACGCTCAGCCGCCGGGCGGGCGTGTAGCTGATGGTGTTCCACTCGCTGCCCTGCAATTCCTGCTGGAAGATGGTCGGCCCCTGCACCACGGCGGGGGACTGCTCCCGGTGGAGCCGCTTCCACAGCACCCCCACGGCGCTGAGCAGCACCAGCAGGAACAAAAGCCCTGCCACGGCGAACATCCTGCGCCAACGCTTGCGGAGAATGCGGCGGCGGTATTCCTGATAATCGGCCATAAGACACCCTGCTTTCTGGAACGTTTTTCTTCATTATACAGCAGGACACGCCCCGGTGCAAGCGGCGGCGCAAACACTTTGCGTTATGGGGCTGTTTGTGCTATACTTATTCTGGTTTACTATGAAAAAACGTCGGATGCGGGTAAAAAGCCGCCTCCGGCTGGAACGGAAAAAGGCAGGAATCAAATTTTATGCTGCAAAATTCGGAATTGCATTATCTGGACAACGCCGCCACCACCATCGTGGCCCCGGAGGTGGCGGATGCCATCTACAAGGCCATGGGGGAGCACTGGGCGAACCCGTCCTCCCTCTACGCCCCCGGTGCCCGCAGCGAAGAGGCGCTGAACGCGGCCCGCGCCGTGGTGGCCCGGAGCCTCGGCTGCAAGTCGCGGGAGCTGTACTTCACCTCCTGCGGCAGCGAGGGCAACAACATGGCCCTGCTGGGCGCGGCCCTGACCCGGAAGTTCGGCAGGGGCATCGTGGTGTCCGGTTTCGAACACCCCAGCGTCCAGAAGCCGCTGGAGAGGTTGGCGGCCATGGGATATGACGTCACGGTGGTGGCCCCGAACCCGGACGGCACGCTGGACATCGACAAAATGCTGGATGCTGTGGACAAGAACACCATCCTCGTGGCGTGCATGATGGTCAACAACGAGATCGGCACCCGGAACGATGTGGAGCGGCTGGCCGCCGAGGTGAAACGCAAAAACAACCGCACCATCGTCCATGTGGACGCGGTACAGGCGTGGATGCGGGTGCCCATCAAGTTGGCGAACATCGACACGCTGGCGGTCAGCGGCCACAAGATCCATGCGCCCAAGGGCGTGGGCGCTCTCTATCTGAGCGACAGTCTGGCACAGGCGTTCCAGCCGCCCTACCTCGGCGGCGAACAGGAGCGCGAGAAGCGCCCCGGCACCGAGAATCTGCCCTATGCGGTGGGTCTGGCAGCGGCGGTGAGCCGCCTTTCCAAGAACATGAAGAGCCGGGATGCCGCCGTCCGCGCCCTGAACGCCCGGCTGCGGGAGGGGCTGAACGCTTTCCCCGATGTGGTCATCAACAGCCCGGACAGCGCGGTGCCGGAGGTGCTGAACTTCAGCGAAAACTGCATCAAGAGCGAAACGATGATGGCCTATCTGGCCGAGCAGCAGATCTATGTTTCCTCGGCCAGCGCCTGTGGGCGGGGCCAGCCCAGCCACACCCTTGCGGCCATGGGCCGGGACCCGCTGGCCATTGACACGGCCATCCGGGTGTCGTTCTGCGCCGACAACACCCCCGAAGACGTGGATGCGTTCCTCAACCGCTTTGAGGACGGCATGAAGAATTTACAGAAGATCAGGAGATAACTATGCGTGAAATTATTATGGGCTATCAGGGCGAGATGTCGCTCAAGGGCCTCAACCGCAACCAGTTCGAGTCGGCGATGATGAAGATCCTACGCTACCGGCTCAAGACCGTGGGCAAGTTCAAGGTCTACTGCACCCAGTCCACCTTTTACATGGAGCCGGAGGAAGAGGACATCGACATGGACCTTGCCTTTGACCGGGTGCGCACCGTCTTTGGTCTGGCTGCGCTGAGCCGCGCCGTGGTCTGCGAAAAGGACTTCGACACCATCTGCCAGACGGCGGAAGATTACCTCGGCGACAGCCTCCATGGCATCAAGACCTTCAAGGTGGAGGCCCGCCGCTCCGACAAGACCTACCCCATGACCAGCCCCGAACTGATGCGGGAGCTGGGTGCCTACCTGCTGGGCAAGCACAACTACCTGAAAGTCGATGTGCGCAACCCCCAGTTCAAGGTCATCGTGGAGATCCGCGATTACGGCGCGTATATTCACGGACCGAAAATACCCGGCGAGGGCGGTCTGCCGGTAGGCACCTCCGGCCGTGCGCTGAACATGCTCTCCGGCGGCATCGACAGCCCGGTGGCCGCCTACCGGATGGCCAAGCGCGGTCTGGCGCTGGATCACATCCATTTTGCCTCCCCTCCGTATACTTCGGAGCGCGCAAAACTGAAAGTTAAGGCTTTGGCCCAGAAGATCACCCCCTACACCGGCAGCACGAACCTCTTTGTGGTGCCCTACACCAAGCCGCAGGAGTACATCCGGGACAACGCCCCCGATGTGCTGTTCACGGTGCTGATGCGCCGCAGCATGATGCGCATTGCCAACCTCATCGCCCAAAAGCAGGGCAGCGAAGCCCTCATCACCGGCGAGAGTCTGGCGCAGGTGGCCAGCCAGACCGTGAAGGCCATTCAGTGCACCGATGCGGCGCAGGATCTGCCCATCCTCCGCCCGCTCATCGGCATGGACAAGACCGAGATCATCGAGACGTCCCGCCACATCGGCACCTTTGAGACGAGCATCCTGCCCTACGAGGACTGCTGCACCATCTTCACCCCGCCGCACCCGAAGATCCGCCCGGAGCTGGACGAGATCCTCGAAGCCGAGGCGGCGATGCCCGGTCTGACCGAGCTGGAAGCCAAGGCCGCCGAGGAGACCGAGCGCATCCGCATCCGGATCACTGACGAGATCGAGTTTGAGGGGTGAGGAAGATGACGGCGGAGATCATCAGTGTGGGCACCGAGCTGCTGCTCGGCAACATCCTGAACACCAACGCCCAGTACCTGAGCCGGGAGCTGGCGGCGCTGGGCATCACGGTCCAGCGGGAGAGCACCATCGGCGACAACCACGGCCGCTTGGCGGAGTTCGTCAACGAGGCGAAGGCGCGGTGTGACCTGCTGGTGTTTACCGGCGGCTTGGGCCCCACGGCGGACGACCTGACCAAAGAGACGGTGGCCGCGTGCTTCGGCGATACGCTGGAGCTGGACGAAGCCGAGTGGGCGGGCATTCAGGAATACTTTGCCCGCTCCGGCCGGGAGACCACCCCCAACAACCGCAAACAGGCCATGGTGCCGGTGCACGGGAAGAAGATCGTCAACCACCACGGCACCGCCCCCGGCGCGTGGTTCGAGCAGGATGGCCGCTGCGCCGTCCTGATGCCGGGCGTCCCCTCCGAGATGAAGGCCATGTGGACCGAGAGCATCCGGCCCATGCTGCTGGAACGCCAGAACTGCACCCTGCACTCCATCACCCTGCGGGTGCTGGGGGGCGAAAGCAACTTGGAATACAAGGTGCGGGACCTTTTGGAGAATGCGAACCCTACCGCCGCCATCTACTGCAAGACCGGCGAGTGCGAGATCCGTATCACGGCCCGTGCCGCCACCGACGAGGACGGCGAAAAAATGTGCCGCGCATATGCCAAAAAGTTCTACGATCTGCTGGGCGATGCGGTGTATGATGAGGATGTAGCCGGGCTGGAAGAAACGCTGGTGCGCACCCTGAAGGAAAAGGGCCTCACCATCGCCACGGCGGAGAGCTGCACCGGCGGCCTGATCGCAGAGCGCATCACGTCGGTGTCCGGCTCCAGCGAGGTGTTCGGCTACGGCTTTGTGACCTATTGGGAACAGGCGAAGGCGAAGCTGGTGGGCGTGGAGCCGGAGGTCATCGCGCGGTACAACGTGGTGTCGGCCCCGGTGGCGGCGCAGATGGCGCTGGGGGCCGCAGAGGCCGCCGGAGCGGATATCGCCGTCAGCGTGACCGGTTTGGCCGGGCCTACCGGCGGCGACGAGCTCCGCCCGGTGGGCACCGTCTACGTCGGTGCTGCGCGGGGCGGGACGGCCTACGTCAAAAAACTGTTCGTCTCCCGCCCGGACCGTGCGTGGGTCCGCGGGCGCGCCGCACAGACCGCGCTGGAACTGGCGCTGCGTCTGGCGCAGGGAAAGCTCCCTGACGGCACAAAGCCCCTTGCCGCTGCCCGGCAGCACGACGCTGCCGCGCTGGATGCGCTGGACAAGGCATTTTTGAACAAATAAAACGCAGGGGTGAACGAAATTGAACGAAGCAAAGGCCGGATGTGTGCTGCGGCTGTTCGGTGCGCCGGACGCCGCCGTGGGGGCTGCCGTGGGGCAGTTCCCGCCCCAGTGGAATGCTGCCGCCCAGTGGAAGAGCCGGGGGGCCGAAACGCTGGTGGCCCTCTCGGCGCAGAGCGCGGCGGGACTGAAAAAAGCCGTGGGTGCACTGCGGGAAGCCTTCTCCGCCGACCTGTACGGGGCGGGGGAGACCACGCTGGCCGAAGCCGTCGTCGCGGCGCTGGAAGGCCACGACCGGCTGCTCATCTGCTCGGATGCGGCGGCGGGGACGCTGCTGGAAGCCCGGCTGGAAACGGTCCCCGGTGCGGAAAAGGTCTTTGACTTCGGGGCGCTGAGCTACGCCCACCCCAAGGCCGGGGCCCAGATCGAAAAGCGGGCCCGTGCCCGCCTTCCGAAAGGCACCACGGACCCCGTCCGCCTTGCGCTGGCGCGGGCACAGGCAGCCCGGCGAGTAGTGGGGGCCGACCTTGCGGCGGGCTGTGCTGAGCGGGAGCAGGACTGCGTGCTCATCCTCAGCAGCAAAAAAGGCTGCTGGCTGCGGACGGTACAGCGGACGGACAAGCCCGCCCTCTGGCTGCTGGATATGATCCGCCGCGCCGCGTGCGGGCTGCCCCAAGCGGAGGGCACGGGCTTTCTGCCCGCCCGGAAAGCCGAAAAAACGGCCCAGCCCGAAGCTGCCCCCGCCCCCAAAAAGCCCCGCCGCGCCCGGCGGGTGCTGGTCGTTTTGCTGGTGCTGACCGCTCTGGCGGCGCTGGCAGCAGTCGGGGCGTGGGTGTACACAGGCGGCAATTTCTACGCCCTGCCCCAGCGGCTGCATTCGCTCTGGGCGGACGGCGTGCCCCACGCGGGCGCGAGTTTCTTGTAACGGAAAGGCACCTTTGCTGCGGCAAAGGTGCCTTTTGTACAGGATTTTACAGAAAGTTCATCGGAAAACAGCGTAAAATCTGCCCAACGGGTTTGACGGGTTTTGTGCTTTGGTGTATCATATAATTGTATGATTACTCTATCGGGCGGGATGCCGCCCAGATTTCCAAATAGATGAGGTGTAAGAATGTCCTTTGCTGAAAAAATCTTCGGCACCTTTTCGGACCGCGAGCTGAAAAAGATCAACCCGCTCACTAAAAAGGTGCTGGCACTGGAACCCCAATATCAGGCAATGTCCGACGCCGACTTACAGGCCCAGACTCCGGCGCTGAAAGAGCGGCTGGCCAAGGGCGAGACGCTGGACGATATCCTGCCCGATGCGTTCGCTGTCTGCCGCGAGGCCGCTTGGCGTGTGCTGGGCATGAAGCACTTCCCGGTGCAGATCACCGGCGGCATCGCGCTGCACCGCGGCGACATCGCCGAGATGCAGACCGGTGAAGGCAAAACGCTGGTGGCGACCCTGCCCGCCTACCTGAACGCCCTGACCGGCGAAGGCGTTCACATCGTCACCGTCAACGATTATCTGGCCAAGCGCGACAGCGAGTGGATGGGCAAACTCTACCGCTGGCTGGGCCTGAGTGTCGGCCTGATCGTGCAGGGCATCGACGGCGACAGCCGCCGCCGCGCCTACAACGCCGACATCACCTACGGCACCAACAACGAGTTCGGCTTCGACTACCTGCGCGACAACATGGTGACCTACAAGGACAACATGGTGCAGCGCGGCCATGTCTACGCCATCGTCGATGAGGTGGACTCCATCCTGATCGATGAGGCCCGCACCCCGCTGATCATCTCCGGCCGCGGCGAGGATTCCTCCAGCCTGTACACGCAGGTGGACCGCTTCGTCCGCACCCTGCGCAAGAGCGTGGTGGTGGAGCTGGAAGATAAGGTGGAGACCGACGAGCAGACCGACGGCGATTACGTCGTGGACGAAAAGCACAAGAGCTGCACCCTGACGGCGAAGGGCATCAAGAAGGCGGAGGAATATTTCAAGATCGAGAACCTTGCCGCCGCCGAGAATATGACGCTGGCCCACCACATCGATCAGGCCATCAAGGCTTATGGCGTCATGAAGAAGGACATCGACTATGTGGTGAAGAACGGCGAAGTCATCATCGTGGATGAGTTTACGGGCCGTCTGATGATCGGCCGCCGCTACAACGAGGGTCTGCATCAGGCCATCGAGGCGAAGGAAGGCGTGAAGATCGCTGCCGAGAGCAAGACGCTGGCCACCATCACCTTCCAGAACTACTTCCGCATGTACAAGAAGCTGGCCGGTATGACCGGTACGGCCAAGACCGAGGCCACCGAGTTCACCGAAATTTACGGCCTGAACATCGTCACCGTGCCCACCAACCGCCCGAACATCCGCAAGGATTACCCGGATGCCGTCTACAAGACCGTGAACGGCAAGTATAAGGCCGTCATCGAGCAGGTGATGGAGTGCCACAAGAACGGCCAGCCGGTGCTGGTGGGTACCGTCAGCGTCGAAAAGAGCGAGACGCTGGCCAAGATGCTCCAGCGCTACACCCGCGACTTCAACGTGCTGAACGCGAAGAACCACGAGCGCGAGGCCGAGATCGTGGCACAGGCCGGCAAGAAGGGTGCCATCACCATCGCCACCAACATGGCGGGCCGTGGTACCGATATCATGCTGGGCGGCAACGCCGAGTTCATGGCCAAGGCCCAGATGCGGAAAGAGCACTTCTGCGAGAACCTGCTCGACCCCGAAAAGCCCGAAGACGCCGACCCGAATGCGGTGGAACTGCTGCTGACCGAGGCCAACGGCCACGGCGACACCACGGACGAGAACATCCTTGCAGCCCGCAAGCGGTTCGATGAGCTGTACGCCCAGTACAAGCCCGCCATCGAGGCCGAGGCCGACGAGGTGCGCAAGGCGGGCGGCCTGTTCATCATCGGCACCGAGCGGCACGAGAGCCGCCGCATCGACAACCAGCTGCGCGGCCGTGCGGGCCGTCAGGGCGACCCCGGTGCCTCCCGCTTCTACCTGAGCCTCGAAGACGACCTGATGCGCCTGTTCGGCGGCGACCGCGTTTCCAGCCTGATGGACACCCTCAAGCTGGACGAGGACACCCCCATCGAGAACCGGATGATCACCAGCACCCTCGAAAGCGCCCAGAAGAAGCTGGAAGGCCGCAACTTCGAGATCCGCAAGAACGTGCTGAAGTACGACGATGTTATGAACCAGCAGCGCGAGATCATCTACGGCCAGCGCCGCAAGGTGCTGGACGGCGAGGACATCAGCAACGAGATGCACAACATGCTGCGGGAGAACATCGACTCCAGCTGCAAGCAGTTCCTCGCGGGCGATGTCAAGGACGAGTGGGACTTCGGTGCCCTCCGCCGCCATTATCAGGGCTGGCTGACCACCGAGGAGGACTTCCACTATACCGTCGCCGATTACGACAGCATCTCGGTGCAGAGCATCGCCGACCTGCTGTATGACCGCGGCATGGACATCCTGAACGACAAGGAGCAGCGCTACGGTGCCCCGCTCATGCGTGAGCTGGAGCGCATCTGTCTGCTCAAGTGCGTGGACCGGCAGTGGATGGACCACATTGACAACATGGACCAGCTGCGGCAGGGCATCGCGCTGCGGGGCTACGGCCAGAAGGACCCCGTTGTGGAGTACCGCATCGAGGGCTTCGACATGTTCGATCAGATGGTCGATTCCATCCGGGAATCCAGCATCAAGATGCTGCTGACCATCGAGGTGCGCGGCGCGGGCGCTGCCCCCAAGCGGGAGCAGGTGGCCAAGCCCACCGGCGAGGGTTTTGTGCCCGGCAACGGTGCGCCCGGCGCCAAGGGTGCCCCCAAGGGCCAGCCCGTCCGCGTCATCAAGATCGGCCGCAACGACCCCTGCCCCTGCGGCAGCGGCCTCAAATGGAAAAAGTGCACCTGCGCCCAGTACCACCCCGATGGGGCCAACGGCGGGGAGCAGTAAAAAGAAAAAAGGGAGCTGATTTGGAATGATGACCTCGAAGGATTGGATGGCAGAGGCAAAGGTGCTGGAGCCCCAGCTGCAGCAGTGGCGGCGGACGCTGCACCAGCACCCGGAGGTGGGCTTCGACCTGCCAAAGACCCGCGCGCTGGTGAAACAGGCGCTGACCGAGATGGGCTATACTCCGCAGGACTGCGGCAAGGCCGGTATCATCGCGCTGGCGGGCGGCAAGCGCCCCGGCAAGACCATCCTGCTGCGGGGCGATATGGACGCGCTGCCCATTCAGGAGGAGTCCGGTGTGGACTTCGCTTCCGAGGTGCCCGGCAAGATGCACGGCTGCGGCCACGATATGCACACGGCCATGATGCTGGGTGCGGCCAAGCTCCTCAAGGAGCATGAGGACGAGCTGGAAGGCACCGTCAAGCTGGAATTCCAGCCCGCGGAGGAGATCTTCCAAGGCTCGCCGGATATGCTGGCCAACGGCCTGTTGGAAAACCCGAAGGTCGATGCGGCGGTCATGTTCCATGTGATCGCGGGGATGCCCCTGCCCTCCGGCATGGTGCTGGTGCCCCACGGCGGCATCACCATGGCCAGCTGCGAGCAGTATCACATCGTCGTCCACGGCAAGGGCGGCCACGGCTCCATGCCGGAAGCGTGCATCGACCCCATCACGGCGGCGGCACACATCCACATCGCTCTGCAGGAGATCAACAGCCGCGAGATGGACCCCCACAGCTTCGGAGTCTTTACCACCGGGCGGTTTCAGGCCGGTGCGGCGTCCAACGTCATCCCCGATACGGCGGAGATGTGGGGCACCATCCGTACTATCGACCCTGAAAACAAGGTGGGTGAGCTGATCCACAAGCGGATGACCGAGATCGCGCAGGGCGTGGCGGCAGCCTACCGCTGCACCGCCGAGGTCAGCTTCAGCGACTTCTGCCCCTGCATGGTGGTGGACGACGCCCTCGCCGAAAACGCCATGACCTATATGACCGAGCTGATGGGCCAAGGTGCGCTGGACATGAGCAAGCTCACCGGCGGCAAACCCGGCGGCGGCAGCGAGGACTTCGCCTTCGTCAGCCACGAGGTGCCCACCGTCAGCATGTTTATTGCGGCGGGCAACGCCAAGGAAGGTTACACCTACGGCCAGCACCACCCCAAGGTCAAGTTTGACGACAGCATCCTCTTCGCGGGCAGCGCGGCGTACAGCTATTTTGCCCTGCGGTGGCTGGAAGAGCACAAGTAACCGATAAAACAAAAGAAGCTCTGACCGATCCGGATGGGACTGGTCAGAGCTTTTTGCTGTCTTGGGGAAAAGGCCGAGCAACAACAGAGGCCTTTGAACAATACATTGCGGGGCGGCTGCTCGATCAGGCGCTCCGGTGAAACCTAGAGTGGATCAGGCAGCCACAAAGACTTTGCGCAGGGAGGCGTTGGACTCGATGATCTTGACCAGCAGCACACCCAGAACCGTGCAGCTGATGAGCTCGCCGATGCCGACGGAGATGCCGTTGGTGATGCAGGCCAGCCACAGCGGCGCGGAGGAAGACGGATCGGGGAAGAGGACGGCGATCTCAATGCCGATGATGACGGCGTTGAAGAGGACCGGCGGCAGGGAAGCGGCCAGTGCCAGCCCCTTGAAGCGGACATTCCGCAGCTTGTAGGTGACCACACAGGCCAGCAGGGTGGCCAGCGTGCCGAAGATGACATCCACGATGGTGGAACCCAAGAGGTTGGCAAGGAAGCAGCCCAGCACGACGCCGGCGATGTACTCCGGGCCGAAGATGGGCAACAGGCAGAGCGCCTCGGCTACGCGCACCTGAACGGCACCGTAGGAGAAGGGCTGCAGCGCCATGCACAGCACCACATAGATGGCTGCGACGACTGCGCAGCGGGCCAGTTTGCGGACGGAAAGGTTCTGATTCATGATAGTACTCCAGCGGTTTGATTTTGACCGCACAGGAACCGCCAGCTCCTGTGGGTTTAGCCCGGTGCGGTTTCGAGTCCGCACGGGGGAGCCTAAAATCCTAAGTTGCTCTTTAGGGTCGCTGCGCCGTTGCACAGCAAAAGGGAGTATAGCATAAATTTGGACGGATTGCAACGGAAAATGCAAAAATGCCCGCTGTGACCGGGAAGATCGCAGCGGGCATTCCCAAACGCTTAATCGCGGCTGTGGCCGACGTAGACCATGGCGACGGTGTCGGGGCCGGTGTTGGCGGAAACGACGCCGCCCAGCTCAAAGGTGATGAGCGGCGGCTTGCCGAAGGCCTTGCGGCAAGCCTTTTCGAGGTCGGCGGCCTGCGGGATGTTGGTGTGGCCGATCATATAGTCGAAATCCTCCACGCCTTCGCTCCGCTTCTTGGCCAGCTCCACCATGGCGGGCACGACCTTGTCATCGCCGCGGACCTTGGCTTCCACCTTGGTCTTGCCGTCGATCAGGGTGATGATGGGGCGGATGCCCATCAGCTCGCCCATGACGGCAGCGGCGGCGGAGATGCGGCCGCTCTTCTTCATCTGCCGGAGGCTGTAAGGTCCGAGGACGATCTCCATCTTGTTCATCTGGCTCTCAAACTCGTGGATGACGTGGCTGATCTCCGCGCCGTTCTGCAGCTTGCGGGCCATCTCGCACAGATACCAGCCGAAGGGCATAGAGTAGGTGTGGGAGTCGATCAGGTGGATCTTCAGGTGGTGCTCCGGGCGCTCCTCCCGCAGCATCCCCTGCGCCATGACGGCGTTGTTGTAGGTGGAGGAGCCGGAACGGTTGATGGGCACATGGATGACGTCCGTGTAGCCCTCGTCAACGTATTGGCAGTATTTTTCGCAGAACTGGATGGGCGTGATGGCGGCGGTGGAGGGGACGCCCTTGGCCGCGCGCATCTTGGCGTAAAACTCTTCGTTGGAGCAGCTCTTCCGCTCCACATAATCCACATCGTCCAGCAGGATGTGGAAGCTCATAATGTCGATGTTGTATTTCTCGGCCATCTCCTGCGGGATGTCGCAGGAGGAATCGGTCAGGATCGCGATCTTGCTCATAATGTCCCTCATTTCCATTCATAATCTCGTAAGTGGCCGTGGTCCAGCAGCTCCGGGAAATCCCACTGGCGCAGGACCTCATACACGCCCACGGCGACGCTGTTGGACAGGTTCAGGCTGCGGCAGGTGTCCCGCATGGGCATCCGGATGCAGTGATCCTGATGGGCGGCCAGCAGCGCTTCCGGCAGCCCGGCGTCCTCCCGCCCGAAGACGAGGTAGGCCCCGTCCGGGTAAGCGACGTCGGTGTAGCGCCGGGGCGCTTTGGTGGTGAAGTAATAGAACGGGCCTTCGTTCTTGGCGAAGAAATCCTCCAGCCCGTCGTAATAGCTGATGTCAAGGTAGTGCCAGTAATCCAGCCCGGCGTGCTTGAGCTTTTTGTCGTCGATGGCAAAGCCCATGGGTCCCACCAGATGCAGCCGACAGGCCGTGCACGCGCAGGTGCGGGCCACGTTGCCGGTGTTCTGAGGGATGCGGGGTTCCACAAGGACGATGTTCAGGGTCGGTTTCTCACTCATACGGCACCCTCCCTCAGAACTCGCGCTGCGGGCACAGGCGGGGCAGCAGCGGCTCGAACCAGACGCCGAAGCGGGTGTCCTGCCCGGCGGGGGTCTTCTGGATGGCCAGCGAGACGAACTCCGCCGCGTTGTCGGCCGCCGCGCTCAGGGCGTTGCCCTGAATCAGCGAGCCGAGGAGCACTGCGCCGTACAGATCGCCTGTGCCGGGGAAGCTGCGGTCGATGTGCAGCTTTTTGATCACGAAGCGGTCCTTGCCGGAACCGGCGCAGCCGATGTACTTGCCCATGGGAAGTCCGGTGACCACGGCACTGGGGGCCAGCGCTGCCAGCGCGTCGGCCAGCGCTTGTGCGGCGGCTTCGTCCAGCTCGGCGGGAGCAGGGTCTTTCTGGAGCAGCAGGGCGGCCTCGGTGGCATTGGGCAGGATGAGGTCGGCCTGTGCGGTCAGCTTCCGCATCCGGTCGATGAAAGCCGGGGTCACGGTGGAGTAGGCCCTGCCGTTATCGCCCATGACGGGATCCACCACCTTGCGGGCATTGGGCCAGAGCGCAAAGGCTTTTTCCGCCAGCGCGACCTGTTCCTCGCCGCCGAGGTAGCCGGTGTAGATGCACTCAAATTCCAGCCCCAGCGCGTGATAGTGCTCCAGCGCGGCGGCACCGTAGGCGCCGCCGTCCATCCGGGCCGGGGTGCCAAAGCCGCCTGTGTGGGTGGACAGCACCACCGTGGGCAGCGCCACGGGCTGAATGCCCATGACCGACAGCACCGGCAGGATCACGGCAAGGCTGCACCGCCCCACACCGGACAGGTCGTGGATACAAAGAACTTTTTTTGGTTCAGTCGGTTTCAACAAGAAAGTGGCCTCCTTCGCGCCATCGAACGGGCCCATAGCAAGCCCAGCTTATCAGCATACGATACAGTATACCACATTTTGCGGGACAAAAAAAGCGTATAGTGGATTCATTTGGCGGAAATAATATCCTCAGCGGCCAAAAATGCAGGGAACGAAAGGAGAAATTTTTATGAGAAATGAACACAGACAGTCTTCGGGCAGTGGGTTGCTTCTGGGCATGGCGGCGGGCGCAGCGCTGGGTGCTGCCGGGATGATGGCCATGAACCAGAATCCGCGGCAGGTCAAGCGCACGGCCCGCAAGCTGGCCAAGGGCGCGGAACACGCCGTGACCCAGCTGGATGACATGGTCAGCGATTTCGTGGAGCGGAAGATGGACCTGTAACCCCGAAACGAAAAACCTCCCTGTCCGCGTATTGTGCGGGCGGGGAGGTTTTTGGATGCGGAGCCTTACTTTTTGTTCCAGATGCACATCCGGGCGGTGGTGTTCAGCTCGCCGAGGAGGGACATATCCATCTGGATGTTGCAGGTGACGGTGATGGATCTGTTCACATCGCTGCCGGTGAGAACCGAGGCGGGCAGGTTCTTGATGGTGAGCACGGCGGTGCCCTTTTCAAAATCGCCGGTCAGGGTGCCGTCGTAGGTCACATCGCCGATGGTCAGGCCGGACAGCGAGCCGGTGACGCCCATCTTGGACACCTGCTTCACCGGCAGGGTCAGGGTATAGGTGCCGTTGGCTTGGTGGGTGAGGGTGGCGGTGCGGTCAGAGTCCACGCCGGTGTTGGCCATGGACTCCTTATCGGATCTTTCCTTCCAGAATTTGACGCCGACGGTCTGGCTGGCCGCTGCACCGGCCCCGATGGCCAGCACACACAGCAGCACCAGCGAGAGCAGCGCCGCGCCGGAACGTTTCAGGAATTTCGTCATAAAAGATCAGCCTTTCTATGCCGCAAAGAGCGGCAATTTCGCCGGGGCAGCAGGGCGGCACCCGGTTTGCCACCGCTAAGATAACATAAGCAGCGGGAAATGTCAACGGAAAGAGAAAGAAGCCGCGTGCCCGACTCCCTCAGTCACGGCTCCGCCGTGCCAGCTCCCTCTCAGAGGGAGCCTTAGCGCAACGGCAAGCGGTGACGAAAGGAGTGAAGCAGCGGCTTCTCTTACTGATAGAGGCTCTTACACTTCAAAATTGGGGTCGTCCTTCAGGACGTGGATCTCGCTCATATAGGCGCTCTGTTCGGGGTCGGCGAAGGGAGCGTCCTTGACGTACTTATTGAGCTGGATGGCGGTACGGGCCGGGTCGGCGATGGTGCCGGCGCCGCCGATGCAGCCGCCGGGGCAGCCCATGCCCTCCAGCAGGTAGCCGTTGTACTTGCCGGCCTTGGCCATCAGCAGCAGCTTCTTGCACTCGGCCAGACCCTGTGCGGACGCGATCTTGACGTCCATATCGGGGTGCCACTCCTTGATCTTGTCGGCAACGGCCTTGGCAACGCCGCCGGACTGGGCAAAGCCGCGGCCCGCTGCGGAAGCGGAGCAGAGAGCGGCTTCGTTCTCATCGACATCCAAAGCGTCGATGTCGAGATCCTTGCCCTCCATGATGCCGGCCAGCTCCTCAAAGGTCAGGACGAAATCGACGTCGCTGCGGACGGTGCGGCGGGAAGCTTCCAGCTTCTTGGCGGCGCAGGGTCCGATGAAGCACATACGGGCGGTGGGGTCCTTCTGCTTCATCATGCGGGCGGTGAAGACCATGGGGGTCATGGTCATGGAGATGTTCTTGGCCAGAGCGGGGAAGGCCGTCTTTGCCATCATGCTCCATGCCGGGCAGCAGGACGTTGCCATGAAGTCCAGCTTCTCCGGGACCTCTTCAAGGAAGTCGTGGGCCTCGTCCACGGTGCACAGGTCGGCACCGATGGCGACCTCCACCACATCGTAGAAGCCGATGGCCTTCAGGGCAGCCTTGAGCTTGCCGGTGGAAGCCAGACCGGGGAACTGGTTGATGAAGGCGGGGGCCACCAGCGCATAGATGCGGTCGCCGCGGTTGAAGCCTTGGATCAGCTGATAGATCTGGCCCTTGTCGGCGATGGCGCCGAAGGGGCAGTTGACGAGGCACTGGCCGCAGGAAACGCACTTGCTGTAATCGATCTCGGCACGGCCCAGCTCATCGGAGTGGATGGCGTTCATGCCGCAGGCCGCAGCGCAGGGGCGCTCGGTCTTGACGATGGCATTGTAGGGGCAGACATCGACGCAGCGGCCGCACTTGATGCACTTTTCCTGATCGATGATGGAACGGCCGCTCTCCCAAGTGATCGCCTTCTTGGGGCAGACCTCCATGCAGGGGTGAGCGAGGCAGCCTTGGCACAGGTCGGAGACCTTGACCAGCTTTTCGGGGCAGCGGTTGCAGGCGAACTTGATCACGTTGACCAGCGGGGGATCGTAATACTTATCGGCGATGGAAGCGTCCTCCAGACCGGAGACGACGCTGTTGTGCTCGTCCATGCGGCGGGTGGGCAGACCCATGGCCAGACGGACGCGCTCCTCGACGATGGCGCGCTCCAAGAAGATGTCCTTGCGGAGCTTACCCTCTTCACCGGGGATGATGGTGTAAGGGATCTTGCGCATCAGGTGGTTGGCGGCCTCGCCCTTCACGTTGGCATAGGCCATCCGCGCCACCTCGGTGAACACTTGGCGGCGGATCTGGATGACCGTCGTATTGATTCCTCTAAAACTCATTCCAATCTCTCCTTGTATAGAAACCACAAAACATCCCGCCGCACCGCAGCTTTCTCATGGGTGCGGCAGCGTATCTTCTACGGGCATTGTCGGTACCGCACCGCTGCAATCAGTGCGCTGGCCCGAAGATTCCATGTTCATTTTAACACAAAGACGCTCCCATGAAAAGAGCAAACGCTAAAATTTGTTAAACAATTCTCAAATGGTGAGTATGAACAAAATTCGCATTGAAAATTCAGCAAAGTGCCGCACGGACCCGCTCACCGTCGTACTCGCCGAGGCGGACGCGGACGATCTCGCCGCTCTTATGGCCGGGGGCGGAAACGACCACCGGCACATACAGCCGGGTGTAGCCGGTGAAGAGGGTCTCGCTGAGGGGCGTTTCCAGCAGCACTTCGTCCTCCATGCCCTCGTATCCCTTGAGCACCTCCCTGCGGATGTCCTCCGCGAGGGCGTTCATCTTCCGGCTGCGGTCCTGCTTTTCCCGCTCGTGGACCTGATCGGGGAAGTCGTAGGCGGGGGTGCCGCTGCGGCGGGAGTAGGGGAAGACGTGGACCTTGAGGAAGCCGATCTCCTTCAGGAAAGCGCAGCTCTCCTCGAAGTCGGCCGCCGTCTCGCCGGGGAAGCCGCAGATGCAGTCGGTGGTGAAGCTGACGGGCCGCTCGCCGTAGGCGGCGCGGAGGTCGGCCACGACCTTGGCGTACTGTTCCGCCGTGTAGACCCGGCGCATCCGGCGCAGGGTGGCGGAGCAGCCGCTCTGCAGACTCAGGTGGAACTGGGGGCAGAGCTTGTCCACCGCCGCCAAGCGGGTGATGAACTCCGGCGTCAGCATGTCGGGGTCGAGGCTGCCGAGGCGGATGCGCTCGATGCCCTCCACCTGCGCGCACTTTTCCACCAATTCCACAAGGTTGGTGCCGGTGTCGAGGCCGTAGCTGGGCAGGGAGATGGCGCTGAGCACGACTTCCCGGTAGCCGGCGGCGGCAAGCTGGTGCAGCTCGTTGAGGATGCTGGCCTCGGCGCGGCTGCGCACCGGGCCGCGGGCGCGGGGGATGACGCAGTAGGCGCACTGGCGGTTGCAGCCGTCCTCTACTTTAATGAACGCGCGCGTGTGAGTCTCGAACCGCTCCACGGGCAGCTCCTCGAACAGCTCGCCCCGCTTGTGGGGCGTGACGGCCACGATCCGCTCGTGGCCATCCAGCAGCTTGAGCACATTGTCGAGGATGGCTTTACGGTCGCCGTTGCCGCAGACGAGGTCGGCTTCCATGAAGTTGGCCGCCTCTTCGGGGAAGGCCTGCGGGTAACAGCCGGTCAGCACCGTGACGGCACCGGGGTTCTCACGTTTTGCGCGGCGGAGCCATTTGCGGCTCTTCTGGTCGCCGAAGTTGGTGACGGTGCAGCTGTTGACCACAAAGACGTCGGCCTCCTCGCCCTCCGGGACGATGGTGAAGCCCGCGCCCCGGAACATCTGCTCCAGCGCCCCGGTCTCGTTCAGGTTGACCTTGCAGCCAAGGGTATAAAAACAAACTCGCATGAGAGTATCCTTTCGATGAACGGCCTCGCCTTCTCCGTCTCGCTTCGCTCGCCAGCTCCACTAAAGGGGGGGCTTTTGGCGGAGAAGGGCAAGCCCGTTTATAAATAACAGAAACCATCTAATTATAGCAGATTTTTTCCTGCGAGAAAAGAGCATTCCACCTTAAAATTTTGCATAGAATGCAACCAGAGACTTTACGCGGGGAGGTACGAGGAATGGAACGGAGAAATTTGGCCCTGCTCTGTGCGGGGGTGCTCTGCTTCTGGCTGTTTGCGCTGGCCTTCGGGTCGGCGCAGGGCGCGGGGCTGCGGGTGCAGGTAGCAGCGGGGAAAGCCGACGAAGCGGCCCTCGTCAGCGCTCCGGCGGCGCAGGAGACGGCGGCTGCTGCGGAAGGCCTTTCCCTGACCTGCCGGGCGGCGGTGCTGGTGGAGCCGGAGAGCGGGCGGGTGCTCTACGAAAAGAACCCCGACGAGCGGGTGCCTATCGCGTCCATCACCAAGCTGATGACTCTGCTTCTCACCTTTGAGACCATCCATGGTGGAAAACTCACCCTCGACACCCTTGTGCCGGTCAGCGAACATGCGTACCACATGGGCGGCAGCCAGATCTGGCTGGAACCGGGGGAGCAGTTCACGCTGGACGAGATGCTGCGGGCCATCTGCGTTTCGTCGGCGAACGACGCGGCGGTGGCCGTGGCCGAACTGGTGGGCGGCAGCGAACCGGTCTTCGTGGAGCAGATGAACGCCCGCGCCGCGGAGCTGGGGATGACGAACACCAGCTTCCGCAATGCGTGCGGGCTGGACACGGAGGAACATCTTTCCACGGCGCGGGACGTGGCCACCCTGAGCTGCTACATCCTGAACACCTGCCCGGAGCTCTTACATTATACGGGGATCTGGACGGACAGCCTCCGGAACGGCCAGACCCAGTTGGTGAACACGAACAAGCTGCTCAAGCGGTACAGCGGCATCACCGGCCTCAAGACCGGCACTACCAGCGGCGCGGGGGTCTGCATCTCGGCCAGCGCCACACGGGACGGGCTGACCCTCATCGCGGTGATCTTGGGGTCGCCCTCCAGCGCCGACCGGTTCAACGCTGCGACGACCCTGCTGGACTACGGCTTTGCCCATTATGCGGCGGTGCCGGTGCCCCAGCTGCCCGACCGCCCGCTGGAACTGGCTGTCAAGGGGAGCGCGGAGCAGACCGTGCCGCTGGATTACAGCGCCCTGCCCAGCTCCGTGCTTCTGGAAAAAGGCGCGGGGACCGGTCTGCGGGCGGAGCTGACCCTGCCCGAAGCGCTGGAAGCGCCCGTACAGCGGGGGCAGAGCGTGGGAAAAGTGGAAATTTATGCGGGAGATACCCTGCTTTCCGAAGCGGAAGTGACGGCGGCGGCAGATGCGCCGATGCTGACCTTCGGGGATGCGCTGGAGCTGCTGTGGCAGAGCCTTTTGGGCGCGTGAGAACCAAAAGAAACACAATACCGCCCAAAAGCGGTTCGCGGATGCAGATCGGCTTTGGCGGGGCTGAACAAAAGATAGCGGGACGGCCAAAAGAACACTATTAAAATTGTATGAAATCCAAGGATTTTGGCCTTGACTTTGCGGTGACAGAACGGTACACTTATACCAAGAAATATCCTCGAAGGGCAAAGTGCCCGCAAAAACGTTTGGAGGTTCTGATAGAATGAGCGTCGTTCTGAATACAAAGCACCTCTCCGGCTTTATCAACGAAGAGGAATACAAGGCCATCTACCCGCAGGTGGAAGCCGCCCACAAGCAGCTGGAAGCCAAGAATGGCCCCGGCAATGACTTCTTGGGCTGGATGTATCTGCCCCGCGATTACGACAAGGAAGAGTTCGCCCGCATCAAAGAGGCCGCCAAGAAGATCCGTGAGGACTCCGAGGTTCTGGTCGTCGCCGGTATCGGCGGCAGCTATCTGGGTGCCCGCGCCGTCATCGAGGCTGTGAAGGGCCTGTACCACAACGAGATCGAGAACGGCCTGAAGATCTACTTCTGCGGCAACAGCATCAGCCCCACCTACCTGAACGATATCATCGCTCTGTGCAAGGGCAAAAAGTTCTCCATCAACGTCATCTCCAAGTCCGGCACCACCACCGAGACCTCGCTGGCTTTCCGCGTGCTGCGCAAGCTGCTGGAAGATGAGGTGGGCGTGGAAGAAGCCAACCAGCGCATCTACGCCACCACCGACCGTGCCAAGGGCACGCTGAAGCAGCTGGCGGACGCGCAGGGCTGGCCCACTTTCGTGGTTCCCGATGACGTCGGCGGCCGCTACTCCGTGCTCTCCGCCGTGGGTCTGCTGCCCATCGCCGCTGCCGGCATCGACATCGACGAGCTGATGAAGGGCGCAGCCGACGCCATGGAGCGTTTCTCCGTCCTGAGCGAGGACAACGACGCTTACAAGTACGCCGCCATCCGCAACATCCTGTACCGCAAGGGCAAGGCGGTGGAGATCCTCGAATGCTACGAGCCGAACTTCACCCTGATGAACGAGTGGTATAAGCAGTTGTTCGGCGAGAGCGAGGGCAAGGACAACAAGGGCCTGTTCCCCGCAAGCTGCATCTTCTCCACCGACCTGCACTCCATGGGCCAGTTCATTCAGGATGGCTCCCGCCTGATGTTCGAGACCATCGTGGATGTCAAGAAGCCCGCAGAGGATCTCTTCATTGAAAAGCTCGAAGGCAACTTCGACGGCCTGAACTTCCTCGCTGACCAGAACATGAGCGTGGTCAACCGCAAGGCCATGGAGGGCACCATCCTCGCCCACACCGACGGCGGCGTGCCCGAAGTGGTGATCGAGGTCGATGACCTGACCGCTTACAACGTCGGCTACCTGATCTACTTCTTCTGGCGTGCCTGTGCATGCAGCGGCTACCTGCTGAGCGTGAACCCCTTCAACCAGCCGGGCGTCGAGAGCTACAAGAAGAACATGTTCGCGCTGCTGGGCAAGCCGGGTTACGAGAACCTGACCGCCGAGCTGGAAGCAAAGCTGAAATAAGCTGAAAAACAAATGATCCCCCGCCGGAAGGCGTGGAAAATACAGGAGGACAGAACTATGATTAAACTGATTGTTGGCGCAAAGGGCTCCGGTAAGACCAAGGCGATGATCGACATGATCAATGATTCGGTCAAGACCTCCAAGGGCAACGTCGTCGTCGTCGAGAAGGGCATGAAGCTGACTTACGACATCGCTCCTGCTGCTCGCCTGATCGATCTGGATGAGTACAAGGTCGCTGGCGGCGAGATGCTGTACGGCTTTGTTGCGGGCTTGATGGCAAGCAACTACGATATCACCGACCTGTACATCGACGGCATCCTGAAGGTGCTGAACCACGACATCAACCGTCTGGGCGTTGTGCTGGATGAGATGGCTGCCATTGCGGGCGACTCCGTCAAGGTCACCGTCACCGTCAGCGCAGATGAGGCTGAGCTGCCCCACGACGTGAAGAAGTACCTGTGATTTTTTGAACTGAGACCATCCAAGCGGGCAGGAAACCGGAGAATTTGAAATTTTTTCGGTTTTCTGCCTGTTTTGGTGTTGACAAAGGAAAGCTTTGGCGCTATACTAACAAAGCAGCCTTTTATGAGGTGTACTATGCAATTTGACCTGAGAAAGTTTATCGCGTCCGGCACGAAGCCTTACCACGCAGAGTTTCCCTGTGATTTGTCTGCCAAGGATTTCGCCGGCGCAAGGATCCTACAGCCCGTTACTGCTGTTTTTGACGCAGAGACGGACGGTGAAGAGGTCCGGATGACACTGCGGGCAAAAGCATTGGTGCACGGAGAGTGCGCCCGCTGTCTGGACCCGGTGGAACGGGAAGAGACGGTCGAAGCGGAGTGGACAGCAAAGGAGCGAGATCTGGATGACCCGGATTTCGATCTTCCACTGGACGAAAAAGGCCATCTGGACGTAGACGAATGGCTGAGCCAAGAGTTTTTGTTCCAGATCCCGACGGTGCTGCTGTGCAGCCCGGACTGCGCGGGGTTATGCCCTCGCTGCGGCAAGAAGAAGGCAGAGTGTGTCTGCCCGCCAGAGGAAGAGGAGACTGCTCCCGCTGACGCAAGGCTCGCGATCCTCAAATCACTGCTGAACTGAGAAACCCATCAAGGAGGTGCAAAAATATGGCAGTACCTAAGAGACATCTTTCCAAGGCCCGCCGCGACAAGCGTCGCAGCAATGTTTGGAAGCTGGAGGCCCCTGCGCTGGTCAAGTGCAGCAACTGTGGCTCTCTGAAGCTCCCCCACCAGGCATGTGGCAACTGCGGTTACTACAAGGGCGAGGAAGTCATCAAGAAGGCCTAATTTGCGCAAAATTGGTGGCACATTGGTGTTATGTTGAGAAGGGGATGGCGCAATGCCTTCCCCTTCTTCTTTTGTACAAAACCGCTCAAGCGAGCTTACGGCTCGCCTGAGCTGACTGTAAACGTGTGTTCTGACGAGAAAATTGCGGTTTGCTTACGGAACCGGAAGCTGGAAAGGCGGGTGGGAGCATGGCGATCAAGATCGAGCGGATCGAAGAGGGCAGCGAAGCGCAGTCCCTCGGTCTGCAGCCCGGCGACGAGCTGCTGAGCGTGGACGAGAACGAGCTGAACGATACGCTGGACTATGATTTCTACACGGACAGCAAGAGCTTTCACCTGAAAGCGAAGGTGGCGGACGGCATCCGCGAGTGGGACGTGCAGCGCGAAGCGCGCGGCCCCTTCGGCTGCGATTTCCACACCTATCTGGGCGACGAGAAGCACTCCTGCTCGAACCACTGCATGTTCTGCTTCATCGACCAGCTGCCCCCCGGTATGCGGGAGAGCCTGTATTTCAAGGATGACGATGAGCGGCTGTCCTTCTTGTTCGGCAACTACATCACCATGACGAACATGCAGGACCATGAGATCGACCGCATCATCAAAATGCACATTTCACCGATCAATATTTCGGTCCACACCACGAACCCTCAGCTCCGGGTGCGGATGCTGGCCAACAAGCGCGCGGGCGAGGTGCTCAAGTATCTGCCCCGCCTTGTGGAGGGCGGCATCGCGGTGAACTGCCAACTGGTGCTCTGCCGGGGCATCAACGACGGCGACGAGCTGCGCCGCACCCTGAGCGACCTGCTGGAGCTGACGCCGATGGTGCAGAGCATCGCGGCGGTGCCCTGCGGTGTGACCGATTACCGCAAGAACCTGTTCAAACAGACGCCCTACGACGCCGAGACCAGCGCTGCCGTCATCGACATCATGGAGGAGTTCGGCGACGAATGCCTCCGCCGCCACGGCAAGCGGATCATCTACCCCAGCGACGAGTGGTACCTGAAGGCCGGGCGTCCCATCCCGGACGGCTCCTTCTACGGCGACTACGACCAGTTGGAGAACGGCGTCGGCATGATGCGGCTGTTCGAGGAGGAGTTCCTCGCGGAGCTGGCAAAGCCCCACCGCCTCTTCGGCTCCAAGCAGATGGATGTGGTGACGGGGACCATGGCGTCCCCCCTCATCACCCGGATGATGGACGAGCTGCACCGCCAGTACCCCATGATCGAGGTCAACGTCCATACCATCCAGAACAAGTTCTTCGGCGGCAATGTGGGCGTGGCGGGCCTCGTCACAGCCACGGACATCATCGCCCAGTGCGAGGGCAAGCTGAAGAGCGGGACCCTCGGCGTGCCCGCCGTGATGCTGCGGGAAGAGAAAGATACCTTCCTTGACGATATGACCATTGCCCAATTGGGCGAGCGGCTGGGCGTCAAGGTGGAGGTCCTGCCCGTGAGCGGCGGCGACGAGGCCCGTGCGCTGCTCCGCACCGGCCTTCATATTTCGAGAAGAAGACATTGAGAGTGAGAAAACTCTGAAAGGAGGAACCCCCATGAGCAAACCGATCGTAGCAGTGGTGGGCCGCCCCAACGTGGGCAAATCCACCCTGTTCAATAAACTCTGCGGTCAGCGTCTGGCCATCGTCGAGGACACCCCCGGCATCACCCGCGACCGTATCTTTGCCAACTGCGAGTGGAGCGGCCACGAGTTCCTGCTGGTGGACACCGGCGGCATCGAGCCGAAGGCCACCGAGGGCATTCTGGCCCATATGCGGGAACAGGCGCAGATCGCCATCGACACCGCCGACTGCATCATCATGGTGACGGATGTCCGCAACGGCCTGACCGCTGCCGACGAGGACGTTGCCCACATGCTCCGCCGCAGCCACAAGCCGGTCATTCTGGCCGTCAACAAGTGCGACAATGTCGGCGACACCCCCATGGAGCTGTACGAGTTCTACAACCTCGGTTTTGACGAGGTCATGCCCATTTCGTCCGTCCACGGCCACGGCACCGGCGACCTGCTGGACGCCGTCTGCGCCCACCTCGACTTCAGCGAGACTGTCGTGGAGGAGGACCGCATCCCGGTGGCCATCATCGGCCGCCCCAATGTGGGCAAGTCCAGCCTGACCAACCGCATTCTGGGCGAGAACCGGATGATCGTGGCCAATGAGGCGGGCACCACCCGTGATGCCATCGACACCCCCGTAGACAACGCCTACGGCAAGTTCATCTTCACCGACACCGCCGGTCTGCGCAAGCGCAGCAACATCACCGACGGCCTCGAACGCTATATGGTCGTCCGGGCGCTGGCCGCTGTTGAGCGCAGCCGCGTGGCCCTGATCCTCGTGGACGCAACGGTCGGCTTTACCGAGCAGGACAGCAAGGTGGCCGGCTACGCCCACGATCAGGGCAAGGCCTGCATCATCGTCGTGAACAAGTGGGACGCCGTGGAGGGCAAGGAGACCAACACCATGGAGCTCCAGCGCCGCGGCTACGCCGAGTGCTTCAGCTTCATGGGCTATGCTCCCATCATCTTCATCTCCGCGCAGACAGGCTATAACGTCAACAAGCTGATGCAGCTCATCCGGGATGTGGACGCCCAGAACGGTGCCCGCGTGCCCACCGGCGTGCTGAACGAGATGCTGGCCCGCGCCACGGCTCGGATGCAGCCGCCCAGCGACAAGGGCCGCCGCCTGAAGATCTTCTACCTGACGCAGGCCTCCACCCGCCCGCCGACGTTCGTGGCCTTCGTCAACTCCAAGCAGCTGTTCCATTTCAGCTATCAGCGCTATCTCATCAACCAGATCCGCGAGAACTTCGGTCTGGAGCACACGCCGATCCGGCTGGTGATCCGCGAGCGCGGCAACGGCTCGGTGGGCGCAAAAGACGTGTAAGGGGGCGACTGATGATGACGATCCTCATCGTCCTCGCCGCCGCCGCACAGGCCTATCTGCTGGGCAGTATCGACACCGGTATTCTGGTCAGCAAGTGCCTCTACCACGACGATGTCCGCAACCACGGCAGCGGCGCAGCGGGCATGACTAACATGCTGCGCACCTTTGGCAAAAAGGCCGCTGCCCTCACGGCGGCGGGCGATGTGCTCAAAGGCGTGGCGGCGGTCTGCATCGGGCGGTGGCTGTTCGGCTTCCTGCCCGCGGATGCGGCGGTGTCGCCTTACCTCGGCGTCTATATGACGGCGATCCTTGCAGTCATCGGCCACTCCAAGCCCATCTATTTCGGCTTCAAGGGCGGCAAGGGCGTTTTGGTGGCGGGCGGTGCCATTCTGGCCATCCAGCCCATCCTGCTGCCCTTTCTGACGGCAGTCTTCCTGCTCTGCCTCATCCCCACCGGCATGGTCTCGCTGGGCAGCATCACGATGGCAGCCGCCTATCCGGTGCTGACCCTTATTTACGGCTTGCTCAAGGGCTTTGCCGCAGGGGACCTTGCGGTCTGCGTGGTGGGTGCGCTCATCATGGGCGGCATGGTCATCTACATGCACCGCGCCAACATCCAGCGCATCCGCGCGGGCAAGGAGTACCGCTTCGGCCAGAAACATAAAAAGAATTAAAAAATAGTTGACAAATCCCCTAGATGCTGGTATAATAATTCCTGTCGTCAGACAGAAGTAAAATATGTGGGGGATTAGCTCAGCTGGGAGAGCGCTTGCATGGCATGCAAGAGGTCAGCGGTTCGATCCCGCTATTCTCCACCAAAAAAGCACTGTACTTTGTAGGAAGTATGGTGCTTTTCTTTTTGCATAGACACAGCAAAAGGCGGTGGTCTCCCACAATAGGGAAAGCCACCACCTTTGTCCGTATTACGATCATAGCAACCACTATAAAAACAAAAACCGCACCGTACTTCAAAGATGAGGAACGGTGCGGTTTTTTAGCGATCAGAAGAGAGCCTTACATCTTCTCCGGGACGTTGATCTTGAACATGGTGAGCACGTTGAAGATGGCGTTCTTGACGCCGATGCAGAGGGCCAGACGGGCCTGCTGGAGGGCGGGGTCTGCGCCCTGAATGCGGCAGCTGCCGTAGAAGCGGTGGAAGGCGCTGGCGAGGTCGATGACGAAGCGGTTGATGCGGCTGGGGTCATACTTCTCGGCGGCCATGACGATCTCCTGCGGGAAGGCGGCCAGCATCCGAATCAGGTCCATCTCGGAGGGCTCGGTCAGCAGGGTGGCGTCCACCTGCTCGGCACCGGCGAAGGAGACCCCTTCGCTCTCCATCTTCTTGAGGATGGAGCAGATGCGGGCGTGGGCGTACTGAACGTAATAAACGGGGTTGTCGTTGTCGGTCTTGACGGCCTGATCGAGGTCGAAGTCGATGCCGCTGCCCGCGTCGTGCATGTTGAACAGGAAGCGGGCGCTGTCGATGGGCACCTCTTCCAGCAGGTCCGTCAGGGTGATGGCGTTGCCGGTGCGCTTGGACATGCGGACGGGCTGGCCGTCGCGCATCAGGTTGACCATCTGCATCAGGACGACGTCGAGGTCGTTGCCGTTCAGGCCGATGGCGTCCATGGCGCCCTTCATGCGGGCAACATGGCCGTGGTGGTCGGCACCCCAGACGTCGATGGCCTTGGCAAAGCCGCGGGTGGCCAGCTTGTTGTAGTGGTACGCGATGTCGGCGGCGAAGTAGGTGGGGATGCCGTTGGCGCGGACGAGGACCTCGTCCTTGGCTTCCTCTTCGGTGCCGTCCTCGGTCTTCTTCTTGTTGACGGTGCCATACTTGGCTGCGTACTGGGCGCTGCGGTACATCACAGCGCCGTCCTCGGCCTTGTAGCAGGCGCCCAGCTCCAGCAGCTTGTCCACCACGGCCTTGACCGCGCCGGACTCGTGCAGGGTGCTCTCGTGGAACCAGACATCGTAATCGATGCGGTATTTGCCAAGGTCGCGCTGGAGGGCGGCAATGTTCTTGGGCAGGGCGTAGTCCACGAGGGCGTTCTTCAGGGTCTCGAAGGCTTCGCTGGCGAACAGCTCCTCTTCGCTCATCCCCTTGCAGGGGGCCACATAGGCGTCGCCATGGATCTCGGCGAACTCACCGGCCAGTATCTTGATGTCGCCGCCTTGATAGCACTCGGCGGGCAGGGGATAGGCCTCCTCGCCGCAGAACTGCTGCAAATAGCGGACGGCAAGGCTCTTGCCGAACTTCTGGATCTGGTTGCCCGCGTCGTTGATGTAGAACTCACGGGTCACATCGTAGCCCGCCCAGTCGAGGACGGCAGCAAGGCAGTCGCCCAGAGCGCCGCCGCGGGCGTTGCCCATGTGCATGGGGCCGGTGGGGTTGGCGGAAACGAACTCCACGTTGTACTTGGCACCCTTGCCGTGGTCGGTGCGGCCGTACTCCTTATTGGCACAAGCGCCCAGCACCACGCCGGCCCAGAAGGACTGGGACAGGAACAGGTTGATGAAGCCGGGGCCGGCCACCTCGACCTTGGAGAAGACGCTGCCCTCGATGGAGGGCAGATGGGCGATGAGGGCATCGGCGATCATCTTGGGGGCCTTGCGCCATGTGCGGGCACCGGCCATGGCGAGGTTGGAGGCGATATCGCCGTTCTTGACGTCGGCGGGGATCTCCACGATGAAAGCGGGCAGCTCGGCTTCGGGCAGGGTGCCGTCGGCCATGGCGGCCTTGGCAGCCTCGGTCAGCAGAGCACGGGCCTCATCCAGCGCCGCCTGACGGGGATTGTAGTTCTGGTAGGTCTTTTCAAAGTCTGTCATTTAGTAGATCCTTTCCTGTAAATCGATTGCTTTTTTATCAGGCTGTCCTTCGTACAACCTCTCTGTCGCTTCGCGCCATCCGTCCACCCTCTGTCGCTTACGCGACATCTCCCTCCGGCCGGAGGGAGTCTTTCCTAGTAGGGGAGATGGCGAGCGTGAGCGAGACTGAGAGGTTAGTTCGGCTTCTGTACGCTGATCTCCAGCGTATTGCGGTTGATGATGGAGATGGGGTCATCGGCGTCGAGAAGGTAGCTGAAGGCGGCGGTGCCGCCCTTTTCGGAGAGGGCGCATTCAATGCCGTCGCCGGTGACGCCCAGCGTCAGGCCGCCGACCTCCGTTTCATAGTAGCAGATATTGCGGCGGTCCCGCTCGACGATGAGCTGGGCGTTGGCCGGGCCGAAGCGGAGCATCGCCACCCGGCTGCCGTCGGCGGCGATTTTGATGGTGGTGGTGCAGCCCTCAAAGCCGATGGTCTGGGTCTCTTTGTAGGTGATATAATACGTGTCACCCTTTTTGACGAGGCTGCCGTAGGTCATGATCTCGATGCGGTCGTCCTCGCCCGTACGGACGGGCTGCATGTGGTCGAACTGCTCGGTGCGGCTCTTGATGCGGATGATGAAATCTTCCTTCACAGTTTGTTTGTCCTTCGCTTTAGAATTTGTCGATGGCGATCTGCTCCACCGGGCCGCCCTTGTACTCGCCGAGGAAGAGGTCGGCCGTCTGCGCAAAGCTGTCCGGCGTGTCGCTGACATAGAAATGCGCCTGCCCGGCGGGGTGGTCGGCCCGCAGCCCGCGCTCGCTGAGGGTGCGCTCCAAGTGGTGCGCGGCGGTCTTGGCAGGGTCCACCAGCACCACGTTCCGGCCCATGAACTCGCCGATCATGGCTTTGAGCAGGGGGTAGTGGGTACAGCCGAGGATGAGGGTATCCACCCCGGCGTCCCGCACCTCGGTGAGGTACTGGGCGATGACCAACTTGGTGATCTGCTCCTTATCCGGGGAGCTGTGGTCCACGTACCCGGCTTCCACCAGCGGCACAAAGAGGGGGCAGGGGCGGGCCGTGATCTCCACGCCCGGCACCAGCTTGCGCAGCAGGGTCTCGTAGCTGCGGGAGCGGATGGTGGCGGCGGTGCCGATGACGCCGATGCGGCGGTTGCGGGTGGCAAAAGCAGCCTCCCGCGCGGCAGCGTCCACGACGCCCAGATAGGGCACGGGGAGCTTGGCGGCCTCTGCGGCGGGGTAGGTGCTGGACACCGTGCCGCAGGCGGCCATGATGCACTTGACGTTCTGGGAGAGCAGGAACGCGATGTCCTGCCGGGCGTACTGCAAGATGGTCTCCGGGCTGCGGCTGCCGTAGGGGACGCGGCCGGTATCGCCGAAGTAGACGATGTTCTCGTGGGGGAGCCGCTTGCGCAGTTCCTTCACGCCGGTCAGGCCGCCGAGGCCGCTGTCGAAAACGCCGATGGGGCGGTTATCCATGCTGCTTTTCCGTCCTTTCCAGCGCCAGCTCGATCAGGTGGTCGATCAGAGCCGGAACAGGGGTGCCCTCATGCTCCATGAGCTTGGGGTACATGCTGATGGGGGTGAAGCCGGGGAAGGTGTTGATCTCGTTGATCATCACCTTGTTGGTGCCGTGCTCCACAAAGAAGTCGCAGCGGGCGAGGCCCTCGCAGTTCAGGGCCGTGTAGGCCATGGCGGCGTAGGTCTTGACCTCGTCGAGCTTGGCTTCGTCGAGCTTGGCCGGGATGACCACCTGACTGACGCCGTTCTTGTACTTATCGTCGTAGGTGTAGAACTCGGCACCGGCGAGGATCTCACCGGGGCGGGTGGCCACAGCGGGGTCGGAACCGATGACGGCGCACTCGACCTCGTGGCCGTCCACGAAGGCTTCGAAGACCACCTTGCGGTCGTTTTTCAGCGCAAGGGCGATGGCGTCCTTCAGCTCGGCGCGGTCATGGGCCTTGGTGATGCCCACGCTGGAGCCGGCGTTGGCGGGCTTGACGAAGATGGGCCAGCCGAGTTTGGCGATGGCACCGTCGCAGACGCCTTCGAGGTCGGACTCGATCTCCCAGCGGTTCGCGGCCAGCCACTTGGTGTGGGGGATGCCGGCGGCGTCGAACAGGGCGTTGGCGACCGCCTTATCCATGCAGACCGCGCTTGCCAGCACGCCGCAGCCCACGTAGGGGATGCCGGCCAGCTCCAGCAGACCCTGCACGGTGCCGTCCTCGCCCCACAGGCCGTGGAGCGCCGGGATGACCACATCCACGTGCAGCTTCTCCACCTGCCCGGCAGGGGTGAACAGGATCATGCCGTGGTCGGCGCGATCCGGGCTGAGCACGCAGGGCATATTGCCCGGCAGCTCTTCCCAGCTGCCGTCGGCCATCTGGGCGCTGGAAGCCTCGGTGTACAGCCAGCGGCCCTCCTTGGTGATGCCCACGGTGAGCACCTCGTAGCGGCTGCGGTCAAGGTTGTCTACGAACGTCCCGGCGGACACGCGGCTGACCTCGTGCTCGCTGGACATGCCGCCGAACAAAACGACGACACAAAGTTTATCTTCAGATTGCATCATGATCTCTCCTGATCTTGCGAAAATTCTCTATATAGGTATAGACGCTGTTATTATACAATATCTATGCGCGGGATGCAAGCGGGCAGAACGACAAAGGGAGGCAAAGAAAAAATTTTCAAAAAGTTGAAAAAACGAAAAAAATCCGCTTGACGGATGGAAAAGGACGTGATACAATGATAACACCTCTTTTGCGGGGTTATTAAGTGCGCCCTGTTTTTAGGGCGCTGACCGCAAGCCGAGGGAGGTTCAAAACAACCGTTATAATGGAGGTGTCAACAAATGACCGTTAAAATCACTCTGGCCTGCACCGAGTGCAAGCAGCGCAACTACAACACCACGAAGAACAAGAAGAACAACCCCGATCGTCTGGAGATGAAGAAGTACTGCCGCTTCTGCAAGAAGCACACCGTTCATCGCGAGACCAAGTAAGAAAGGCGGACAACATCATGGCAGACAAAACCGAGAAAAAGCCGGGCTTTGTGGCCAGAATGAAGGCCGCCGTGAAGGGCTTTTGTGACCGCGTTGCAAAGTTCTTCCGCGACACGAAGAGCGAGCTGAAGAAGGTGGTGTGGCCGTCCAAAGAGGACACCAAGACCAACACCATCGTCGTGCTCGTCACCGTGGCGATCGCAGCCGTTGTCATGATCGCACTGGATGCCATTTTCGGCGGCATCTTGGGGCTGATCATCGGCGCCTGAACATCTTGAACGGAGGTTTGAAAAATGGAAGAACAATCCAATGAAGCCCTCTGGTATGTAGTCCATACCTATTCCGGTTACGAGAATAAGGTTGCGAACGACTTACAGACCATGGTGGAGAACCGCCGGCTGCAAGACCTGATCTGCGACATCAAGGTTCCCACCGAGATGGTCCCGGAGATCAAGGACGGCAAGGAGCGCATGGTGGAGCACAAGCTGTTCCCCGGCTACGTTCTGGTCAAGATGGTCATGAACGACGATACATGGTACGTCGTGCGCAACACGCGCGGCTGCACCGGCTTCGTCGGCCCCGCATCCAAGCCCGTTCCTCTCTCGGCGGAAGAGGTCGAGAAGATGGGTGTTGAGAAGGCGGCTCCGCTGACCGTCGATTTCAAAGTCGGCGACACCGTGCAGATCACCGCCGGCCCGCTGGAAGGCTTTATGGGCCTTGTCGAGGGCGTCGATACCGAGAGCTTCAAAGTCAAGCTCAAGGTCAATATGTTTGGCCGCGAGACGCCCGCAGAAGTGGACATCGCGCAGGTCGAACTGCCGTAACCAACCGGCATCCGTTTACCAAGGTAAGACCGCAGTGCGGTTCTTATAGAGCGTGGGCATTGGGCTCATGCTCGTGGGAGGCGCCTACACGGGCGCCGCAACTCACCACAGATTTTTGGAGGTGCATTTATTATGGCACAGAAAGTTACTGGCTACATTAAGCTGCAGATCGAGGCCGGCAAGGCGACTCCGGCTCCCCCTGTTGGCCCTGCTCTGGGTCAGAAGGGCGTCAACATCATGGCCTTCACCAAGGAGTTCAACGAGCGTACCAAGAACCAGATGGGTTATGTCATCCCCGTCGTCATCACCGTTTACGCTGACCGCTCCTTCAGCTTCATCACCAAGACTCCTCCGGCAGCCGTTCTGATCAAGAAGGCCGCTGGCATCAACACCGCTTCCGGCAAGCCCAACAAGGAAAAGGTCGCTTCTCTGACTGCCGCTCAGGTGGAAGAGATCGCAAAGACCAAGATGCCCGACCTGAACGCTGCTTCTCTGGAAGCTGCATGCAGCATGGTCCGTGGCACCTGCCGCTCCATGGGCGTCACCGTCGAGGGCTGAGACAACAACAGTGGGAGGGCATAAGACTGCCCGCATGACCACATAGGAGGATATACAATGAAACATGGCAAGCACTATGTCGATGCTGCTAAGCAGGTCGATTTTTCTAAGCTGTATGATATGAACGAGGCTCTGGAGCTGGCTTGCAAGACCGCTTCCGCCAAGTTCGACGAGACCGTTGAGCTGCACGTCCGTCTGGGCGTTGACGGCCGCCATGCTGACCAGCAGGTCCGTGGCGCTGTCGTTCTGCCCAACGGCACCGGCAAGACTGTCCGCGTCTGCGCCATCGCAAAGGGCGCTGCTGCCGCTGCTGCTGAGGCAGCCGGCGCTGACATCGTTGGTGATGACGAGCTGATCGCCCGCATCGCCGGCGGCTTCATGGACTTCGACGTTGTTGTCACCACCCCTGACATGATGGGCCGCGTTGGCCGTCTCGGTAAGGTGCTGGGCCCCCGCGGCCTGATGCCCAACCCCAAGGCTGGTACTGTCGCTCCCGATCTGGGCAAGGCAGTCACCGAGGCCAAGGCTGGTAAGATCGAGTATCGTCTGGACAAGCAGAACATCATCCATGTCCCCGTGGGCAAGGCATCCTTCGGTGCAGAGAAGCTGTACACCAACCTCGACACCGTTATGAGCGCCATTGCAAAGGCAAAGCCCGTTGCTGCAAAGGGTACCTACTTCAAGAGCGCTACCATCGCTACCACGATGGGCCCCGGCATCCGCCTGAACACCCTGAAGTACGGTGTCTGATTTGAAGAAATAAAACCTCTCCGTCTGCGCTTTGGCGCAGCCGGCTCCCCTAGCAGGGGAGCGAAATAGAGGAAAATAAAAAATCTTCAAAAAAGTACTTGACAACACCGCGCGTTTGCGGTAGAATAATCATGCTGTTTTTGAGACAGCAGGTGCTGGAGTTCCAGCGTAAGGCTATGCCGCCTGCCGAGAAACGCGCGTAACGTTGTTTTATGCCTCTTTCTCGGACACAGTGCGGGAAAGAGGCTTTTTTCATGCAGAACTCCGGTTTTTCGATACAAGTTTTTGAAACGAGGTGAAACCGAATGCCCAGTGCAAAGATTCTTTCTGAAAAGCAGGCTTATGTCGCTGATCTGAAGGCAAAGTTTGAGAGTGCGGTTTCCGGCTGCGTCGTCGCTTACGGCGGCATTAACGTCGAGAACGACACCAAGCTCCGTAAGGAGCTGCGTGAGGCAGGCGTCGATTACATGGTCGTGAAGAACACCATGCTGCGTCTGGCTGTTAAGGGTACTTCTCTGGAGGGTCTGTCCGAGAACTTCAAGGGCGATACCGCTATCGCTTTTGCTCACGAGGAAGACCCCATGTCCGCTGCCCGCATCCTGTGCAAGTATCAGGATGGCGATAAGTCCAAGAAGTTCGTCGTCAAGGGCGGCTTCATGGAAGGCAAGGTCATGGACGCTGCCGAGACCAACGCCATCGCAAAGCTGCCCAACCGCGAAGGCATGCTGTCCATGTTTGCAGGCGCCCTCACCAGCACTCTGTCTGGTCTGGCCGTTGCAATGCAGGCTTATGCCGACAAGCAGGAGGAGCCCGCTGCCTAATGGCTGCGTGACCGCTGCTTAACAATCTGAAATCAACAAACACAAAACCATTTATATTGGAGGGTTATTACCATGGCTTCTGAGAAGATTACTGCCATCATCGACTCCGTCAAGGAGCTGTCCGTTCTGGAGCTGAAGGAACTCATCGACGCTTACTGCGAAGAGTTCGGCGTCTCCGCTGTTGCTGCTGCTGCTCCCGCTGCTGCTGGCGCTGCTGCTGCCGCTGAGGAAGAGAAGACCGAGTTCGACGTCATCCTCGCCGAGGCTGGCGCTACCAAGATGCAGGTCATCAAGCTGGTCAAGGAGATCACCGGTCTGGGCCTGAAGGAAGCTAAGGCTATCGTTGATGGCGCTCCCAAGGCTGTCAAGGAGAAGGCTTCCAAGGCTGAGGCTGAGGACATCAAGAAGAAGCTGGAAGAGGCTGGCGCTAAGGTCGAGATCAAGTAATTTGTCTCCCCTGAACGTTCTTTCTTGAATCTTTATTCTTGAAAATGAAGGCGCTCTCGTCGAAAGACGGGGGCGCCTTTTTTTGTATGCGGCTCCGTCCGGAAGTCTTGACAATGCCGGAACAAAATGATATGATTATGATATCAGAAAGAAACACTTCCGAATCCGACAAGGAGGAGCTCTGTTATGGAAGAAAAGATCCTGCAAACGAAGAAAAACGGCATGGCCGTCCTGCTGCTGACGCTGGCGGGCTATGTGGCGGCGATCGCTGCCTTTGTGCTGGCCGTGTTCCAGATGGAACTGGAAAACTACATTCTGGGTGTGCCGCTGTTGATCGTGTCCATCGTGTATGTGGTCGCGGGCATCTTTGTGCTCTGCGGCCTGAGGGTCCTCAAGCCACAGGAAGCGCTGGTGCTTACCCTGTTCGGCGATTACATCGGCACCCTGAAAGGACAGGGTTTCTACTGGGTGAACCCCTTCTGCACCGCCGTCAACCCGGCCGCAGGCACCCGCCTGAGCCAGAGCGGAGACGTGAACAACGGGGAAAACACCCAGTTCAAGGCAGGCGGCAGCGGCAGCACCCAGACCGCTGGGCTGACCAGCAAGAAAATCTCCCTCAAGATGATGACCCTGAATAACTCCCGCCAGAAGATCAACGACTGCCTCGGCAACCCGGTGGAGATCGGCATTGCGGTCATCTGGCGCGTGACCGATACCGCAAAGGCGGTCTTCCATGTGGACAACTACAAGGAGTACCTGTCTTTGCAGTGTGACAGCGCCCTGCGCAATGTCGTGCGGGTGTACCCTTACGATGTGTCTCCCAATGTGGACACCACCGGCGACGGTGTGGCCGATGAGGGCAGCCTTCGCGGTTCCTCCGAAGTCGTGGCCAAGCGCATCCAAGACGAGATCCAGAAAAACGTGACCGAGGCGGGCATCGAGATCATCGAAGCGCGCATCACCTATCTGGCCTACGCGCCGGAGATCGCAGCCGTCATGCTCCAGCGCCAGCAGGCCAGCGCCATCATCGACGCCCGCAAGATGATCGTGGATGGTGCGGTCGGAATGGTGGAAATGGCGCTGGAACGTCTGAATGAAAACAAGGTGGTGGAGCTTGACGATGAGCGCAAGGCAGCAATGGTCTCCAACCTGCTGGTGGTGCTCTGCGGCAACCGTGACGCTCAGCCCATTGTGAACAGCGGCAGCCTGTACTGATGGCCGAACCGAAAAAACAGGTCCCGCTCCGTCTGAACGCGAAGCTCTACGACGCCATTGCCGCATGGGCGGAGGATGACTTCCGCTCGGTGAACGGGCAGATCGAGTATCTGCTCACCGAGTGCGTGCGTCAGCGGAAAAAGAACGGCAGATATGTCTCGGATGAGATCGACGTGCCGCCGGAATTGGATATCAAGTGAACCTCCCGGAGAGAAACACGACCTTCGTCGTTTTTTCTCCGGGTTTTTTAGATTTACGATGCAACAAGTGAAAATATTGGTAGAAATGATTGACAAATTACTAGAGAAAGAAGTATACTTTACAGAAGGTAGTATATCTAAATGCTACTTTTCCTGAGAGGAGCGAAAAAGAATATTTGAAACGATTTGATCGGGCCGGGAGCCGGGAAAAATGGCTGGTTCTGGTGGCAGCGGCGGTGCTGATCCTGCTGGGTGCGGCGCTGTACGCGGGCGGTCGTTGGCTGGAGACCCGCGATGCGCAAGCGGTGCGCGGAGACTTGACCCAGACCGAGACGGTGGAGACGCGGGAAGTTGGCGGGGTGACCTATCGCCGCCGCGAGAACCTGACCTCCATCCTTGTGATGGGCGTGGATCATGACAGCGAGGTGGAGAGTGAGGGCTCCTATGAGGGAGGCCAAGCGGATTTCCAGCGCGTGATCGTCATCGACTCGGAAAACAAGACCATCCGGCAGTTGAAGATCGACCGCGACACCATGGCGGAATGCACGGTGCTGGGCTATTTTGGCAGCCCCGTCGGCACCAAGGAAATGCAGATCAGTCTGGCCCACGGTTTCGGCGACGGCAAGGAAGAAAGCTGCGAGTATGCGCGCCAAGCGGCCGAGGGATTGCTGCAGGATGAATCCATTGATTTTTATCTGGCGATGAATCTGGACGGCATCTCGACGCTGAACGATCTGGCGGGCGGCGTGACTGTGACCTTGGAGGATGACTTTTCCGAGATCGACCCGGCCATGACGAAAGGCACGACCCTGACGCTGCAGGGAGATCAGGCAGAGACCTTCGTCCGGAGCCGGATGACGGTCGGTGACGGCACCAACGAGTCCCGCATGAAGCGCCAAGAGGAGTTCCTGAGCCAACTGGCAGTGCAGCTGGGGCAGAAAGTCCGGGCCAGCGAACAGTTTACCGCAGACCTGTACGACGAATTGCAGCCGTATCTGGTCACAGATATGGCGCGGGGCCGGATCATCAACGAGGTGTGGAACGCCAGAGACTATACGCTGGAACCCGCACTGGAACTGACCGGCGAGCACAAGATCGCTGACGATGGCTTTACAGAATTTTATCCGGACGCCGGTTCCGTCGAACAGGCGGTGCTGGAGTTGTTCTGGGAGCCGGTAGAGTGAAAGTGGATGCCCGGTGAGGGCGTTTACGATAAAGCCACATTTGATTGGGGTGTGGTGGAGATTTGAAAGGAGTTATCATCATGAAACGTATCGCAAGTGTTATTCTGACGGGTGCACTGATCCTGAGCATGGGTGCTGCTGCATTTGCCGCAACTCCCAGCAAGACCGTTGCTGACGAGATCAAGGCGGATGCTGCCGTTGAGACCACCGGTTTTGACCGTGTATCCATCAGCACCGAGGAGACCGAGGCCACCGTGGCACAGTCCGCTGAGGTCGTGAAAGAGCTGGCTTCTTCTACCGAGGAGCTGAAGGAGACCGCTGGTGCAACGGCTGAGGAGAAGATCGAGATCATCGCTGTTCGGACTGTGACCAACAAGCAGACCCCGCTGTTCAACCGCACCAAGGTTACCGTTTCTCTGAGCAGCGCTGTCATCGACGCTGCCTGCGGGGAGAACGAGCAGGTGACCGTTCTGGTCATGGTTCCCGTGGTCGGCAAGGACGGCACCGTGACTTACGAGAAGATCGCTGTGACCAGCGGCGTTGTCAAGGACGGCAAGGTTCAGGTCAAGCTGACCGGTGCTCTGCTGAAGAAGATCGGCAAGAGGAACGTGACTCTGGTCGCGATCAAGAAGATTGCAAAGGTCTGAGCCTGAGCGAACACCTTTCGTAAGTTTACAGAGGGCGGTGGCATTTGCTGCCACCGCCTTCTTTCCGTTTTACTGTAGTTTCCATAAAAGAGGGAGAACGATACTGTGTCAGATAACCAGATGCTCCGCAAAGAGGGGAACCTGCCCCGCCCGGATACGAACCCGGAGGTGAACGAAGAGACCATCGATCTGCTGGAGCTGTTTTATGTGCTGCTGGGCAAGTGGAAGCAGATCGCGGCGGCCACGGTGGCCTGTGCGCTGATCGCGGCAGTGGCAGTGGTGTTTTTCGTAACGCCGAAGTATCAGGCATCCTCCACGCTCTACGTGATCAGCCGGAAGGATTCCGCCATCAATATCTCCGACCTTCAGATCGGTTCGGAGCTGACCGATGACTACATCCAAGTCTTCCACCTGTGGGAGGTGCAGGAACAGGTCATCTCAGAGCTGGACCTGCCCTATACCTATGGGCAGCTGGACTCGATGCTCTCGGTGTCGAACGCCTCCAACACCCGGATGCTGAAGATATCGGTGATTTCGGAAGACCCGCAGGAGGCTGCGGATATCGCGAACAAGTACGCGGAGGTCGTGCGGGAGTACATCGCCAAGAAGATGGTGACGGATGAGCCCTCCATCATGTCCACGGCGCTGGTGCCCACCGCGCCCGTCAGCCCCAACAAGACGAGGACGATCATGCTGGGGGCAATGCTGGGCTTTGTGGTCTGCGCGGGCGTGTTCGTGCTGCTCGATTTGATGGATGATACCTACAAGACGGCAGACGACATTAAGAAGTATACGGGTCTGGTGACGCTGGCGGTCATTCCGCTGGAAAAGGGCGAGGAACCCAAGCACCAGAAGGAGGGCGGTCTGAAGCTGCCGGGAGGAAAAACGCTGTGAATACGCTTGAATTTAGAAAACTTCCGCAGCTGAGTTACCCGGTGAACGAGGCCTTCAACACCCTCTCCACCAACATCTCGTTTCTGGGCAGGGATACCAAAAAGCTGATGCTGACCAGTTCCCGCGCTTCGGAGGGCAAGAGCTTTTCGAGCCTGAGTCTGGCCCGGAAGCTGGCGGAGCGCGGCGAGCGGATCGCTCTGGTGGACACCGACCTGCGGCGGAGCAGGATGGTCAGCACCTATGGCGTCAAGTTCCCGCAGGACTCGAAGAAGTACGGCCTGTCGCACTATCTTGCGGGCATCGCCGAGCAGGACGAAGTGCTGTACAAGACAAATGTCGCCGGTATGGATTTTGTGCCCGTGGGCCGCGAGCTGCTCAACCCCCTCCCACTGTTGTCGTCGAACCGGTTCCAAGCGCTGCTGGATCGTCTGGCCGAGGTATATGACTATGTGATCGTGGACGCGGCCCCGATGGGTGTGGTCATTGATGCGGCCGAGATCGCCAAATACTGCGACGGCATCCTGCTGGTCGTGAACTACAATCAGGTCCACCGGCAGGAGCTGATCGATGCAAAGGCACAGTTGGAGAACTCCGGCTGCCCCATCCTCGGCACCATCCTGAATCAGGTGGATTACGACGGCTTTACGAACAAGAAATATTACTACAAATCGCACTATTACAGCTACTACAAGGCCTACGAAAAGGGCGCAGACGAAAAGGGCGCAGACGAAAAGAAGAAGGGCTGAGCCCATGGCAGGAGATTTTCTGGATATTCATGCCCACTTCGTGTACGGGGTGGACGACGGCGCACGGTCGGAGGAGCAGATGCGGGCGATGCTGGATGCGGCCAGCGAAAACGGTGTGACCGCTCTGTTTGCGACCTCCCATGCAGCGCCGGGTCTGGAGCGGTTCCCGCAGGAGACGTATGCGCGCCATCTGGAATCGGCGCGGGACTATTGCCGCGCCAAAGGCTATGAGCTGAACCTCTATCCGGGCGCGGAGCTGCTGTATAACCCCATGCTGCGGGACGCGGCCAGAGAAACCGGCCTCCCGACGCTGGCAGACACCGATTGGGTGCTGATGGAATATCTGCCCCAGACGTCGGCCAAAGAGCTGGAAACAGGGCTGGAACAGGTGGCCGGGTGCGGGTATTCCATCCTCGTGGCCCATGTGGAACGCTACCGCTGCCTTGAGCAGCGCGGGCTGTTGGAAAAGCTGAAAGCACGGTACCCCATTGCGTGCCAGATGAATTGCTCCACCGTGCTGGAGCCGGGCGGTTTTTGGCAGAAGCGACGGGTAGAGCGCTGGCTGCGGAAGGGCGTCATTGATGTGATCGCCTCCGACACCCACAACACGACCTCCCGCCCGGTAAAGCTGCGGGAAGCTTACGAGAAGCTGAAAGCAGACTTCGGCGAGGAGACTGCCGATCGCTTGACCGGCCGCGCGGGCCCGTGGAAGGCATTCCGGGAGACATTGTGACAACAAAAAAGACCTGACAGCGGGAAAACTGTCAGGTCTTTTTGTATCTTTGGGTCAATTGCTGTGGCTGTCCCAGCCGCTCGACGGGATCACTTGGCCGTCGGTGGTGCACCAGAGGGCCTCCACGCCGTCGAGGGATTCGACGAGGGCTTGGCCTTCTTCCAGCGGCATACAGAACAGGCCGGTGGTGAGGCAGTCGGCCACGCCGGAGTCGGGGGCGAGGACGCTCACGCTGTCGAAGTAGGCGGCGGGCTGAAGGGTGGCCGGGTCGATGAGGTGATGGTAGCGGACGCCATCCACGACGTAGTAGCGCTGGTAGTCGCCGCTGGTGACGAGGGAAAGGTCGCTCATCTTCACGGCGGCGACGGTGGAACTGGCCGTGGTGTAGACCTCGGAGGAGTCCCACGGATTCTCCACGCCGCCGACCCACGCGGAGCCGTCGGGCTTGGTGCCGATGGCTCGGAGGTTGCCGCCCACGCTGATGAGGGCGCTGGTCAGGCCCCGCGCCTCGGCGGCCTGTGCCGCCATTTCCACGGCGTAGCCTTTGCCCACGCTGCCCACGTCCAGCGACATCTCCGGGTCGGCGAGGTAGACGGTCTTGGCGTCATCGTCGATGACGAGGTTTCCGATGCTGCAGTGCTGGGCGGCGGAGGTCAGCTCCTCCTGCGTGGGAAGCTGGTTGTTGGAGTCGTCGTCATCGGCAAGGGCGGCTTCGCGGTAGTTGTGCCAGATGTTCAGCACGCTGCCCATGGCGATGTTCAGCTTGCCGCCCGTGGTGTCGTACATCTGCTGGGCCAGTTCCAGCATCCCCAAAATTTTGTCGTCCACCGTGACGGGGGCCTTGCCCGCGTTGTCGTTGATGGTTTTGACGTTCACGATGCCGTCATAGTCGTTGTAGATGTCGTAGAGCTTGTGGTATTCCAGCAGGTCTGCGTGAAGGGCGGTCATCTGAGCGTTGAAGTCCTCTTCGCTGTCGCAGTAGGCGATGACCTGCGTCACGGTGTCGAAGGCATCGTAGAAGACGGTGGAGTAGCGCTGCGGGCCGTCGGCGGTGCCGGAAGTGCTGCCGGAGCCGGACGAAGCGGCCCCGCCGCACCCGGCCAGCAGGCTCAGGCAGAGGGCGGCAGAAAGGAAAACGGACAGGATGCGTCGGATGTTCATGCTTGGGTGGTCTCCTTTGCGGCAGTGAAGGTGGCGTGCTCCTCCTGCAGGTGGGCCAGCAGGTCGCCGAAGACCCAGCTCTTGTTGGTGGGGGTGACCACGGCCTTGAGGGGGATGTTCACCTGTGCCTGTTTCATCAGGTCCAGCAGGGTGTCCACGTCCTTATCTTTGAAGTTGGCGAGAACGAGGGCCGGTGGGTAGGCGGTGGGTTCCAGCACCAGCGTGCGGGTGCTCTTCGTTTCCACTTCGCCCAGCAGCTGTGCTACCGTCTTGCCCGCGTCGGCGGGGGAGACGAGGAGCAGCTTCATCCCGAAGGCGGGGGCCATGCCCTCCAAGATGCCGCGGTCGGCAGCGGAGAGGTTCCAGCCCAGCGCCAGCGGAACCCCGGCGTTCTGGTTGCGTGCGATATGTGCTTTCATGTTGATGACCTCGTGTTTCAAAAATATACTATAGTATAGCACAAACAGACGGGCTTGACAAACGACGTTGGTTCGTATATACTGAAAACAGAAAGGGTGCTGTCCGCAATGGTCAGCTTCTCACCCGACAATCAAAGATTGACTGCACGAGTTGGACGCTGGGGCGGTCAATCTTTCTTGTTTTCATCGGATCTGCACTGAGAAAACTTGTCCATGACCTCAACGGTCAGGCGGATGATGTCAACGATCAGACTCAGCAAACTGAGGAAGACCGCCAACAGCGTGAGAAGTTCCATCAGGCTCATCGATATCCCTCCCTTCGCCTTCAGAGCTCCGGGAAGTTTCTGCAAAAAAGTTCCACTCCCGGAACCCCTGCTTCATTCTGGGTAGAAAGAAACAGCGATACAGGGCGGGAAGCATGACCACCGTTGATGCAGACAGCACCTTATACCGCCCACATCGGGCGGTATTTTCAGTTTATCATGTTCTTCGACGAATGACAAGCAAAAATTTGCAAAAAAGAAGGGGCTGCTGCACATCGTTTTAGCCGAAAGTGCAGCAGCCCCTTTTGTAATATCGGAATTTAGTTCATCTTCTTGCCGAAGAATTCGACTTCCTTGCTGACGAACTGCATCAGCTCATCGAACTGGTCGGGGGTCAGGCTCTGGGCGCCGTCGCACTTGGCCTTGGCGGGGTTGTTGTGGACCTCGATCATCAGGCCGTCGGCACCGGCGGCGACGGCTGCCTTGGCCAGCTGGGGCACCATCCATGCGTGGCCGCAGGCGTGGCTGGGGTCCACGACGACGGGCAGGTGGGTCATTTTGTGGAGCATGACCACGCCCGCAAGGTCGAGGGTGTTGCGCATACTGGTCTCGAAGGTGCGGATGCCGCGCTCGCAGAGGATGACGTTCTCGTTGCCCTCGGCCATGATGTACTCGGCACTCATCACGAACTCTTCCAGCGTGTTGGCAAGGCCGCGCTTGAGCAGGACGGGCTTCTTCTGGCGGCCGACGGCCTTGAGCAGCTCGAAGTTCTGCATGTTGCGGGCACCGACTTGGATGAGGTCCACGTTCTCGAACAGGGGCAGGTGCTCGGTGTTCATGATCTCGGTGACGATGGGGGAGCCGGTGGCGCGGCGGGCCAGCTTGAGCAGGTCGAGGCCCTCGCTGCGCATCCCTTGGAAGGAGTAGGGCGAGGTGCGGGGCTTGAACGCGCCGCCGCGCAGCAGGGAAGCACCGGCGGCCTTCACGCGCTGGGCACAGTAGGTGATCTGCTCCTCGCTCTCGATGCTGCAGGGGCCTGCAATGACCGCGAAGTTGCCGCCGCCGATCTTCACACCGTCCACGTCGATGACGCTGTCGTCCGGGTGGAACTTGCGGTTGGCTTTCTTGTAAGGCTCGGACACGCGGCGGCAGGTCTCGACCACCGGGTTCGCCAGCACCCAGCTCTCAGCAACGGCCTTGGTGTCGCCGATGAGGCCGAGGATGTGGGTGTCGCTGCCCTTGGAGTCGTTGATCTGGAGGCCCATGCCTTCCAGCTCGCGGCAGAATTCGTGGATCTGTACGTCGGGGGCGTCCTGTTTCAAAACGATGATCATGGGAATCTCTCCTTTGCCTTTTTCCTCTCAAAAACGGCACCGGAGACCGGCTCCATTGCCGTAAGCTTGTTTCGCCAAACTTCAGTTTCCTGAAGCATGGGCTTATCATATCACTTCAGTTTCCTGAAGTCAAGAGGATTTTGATATTTTTTTGAGAAAGTGGTAGAATAGGGAGGAGGCAGAGATGGATGGGACTTCGCCCCGCCGCAAGTACCTGCTAAACTGAGGCGAAGTCTCGCCGCCAGCGGGCTTGCCCTCTCAGGCGCTTCGCGCCAGCTCCCCCAAAGGGGGAGCCCTTGGCAAAGGCGTGAAGTCTGAGCGCAGCGCCTGACGGCTCCCCTTGCGGCAGCAGGGCGTGAAGTATAAACTGGAAACTTTGCGGACTGCCAAGGCCTCTCACTTTGGGAGAGGTGGCGCGAAGCGATGACGGAGAGGGCAAGGCCGCTGACAAGAACGCACCGCGTTAGTTTAGACTGAGGCTTTCGGAAGTCGGCCCCATCGTAAGCGCCAGCTAAACCGGTGCGACAGGGCCTTTGTTTCGCACTGCACAAGATACGGCAGGGGAAAGACACCACGAAAAATTCAAAATCATTCAGAAATTCAAAGAGGGATCATACCATGGGCAAAGAAGCAAAAACGAACGCAATGAGGATCTTGGAGCGGGCAAAGGTGGCCTACACGGCCCACGAGTACCCCCACGAGGAGGGGGTGGCCGTGGACGGCATCCATGTGGCGCAGAGCTTGGGTGAGGACCCGGCGTGCGTGTACAAGACACTGGTGACACAGGGGGCGAGCCGGAACTACTTCGTCTTCGTGATCCCGGTGGCAGCGGAGCTGGACCTGAAAGCTGCCGCCCGCAGCGTGGGCGAAAAGAGCGTCGCCATGATCCATGTGGCTGACATCAACAAGGTGACGGGCTACGTCCGGGGCGGCTGCAGCCCGGTGGGCATGAAAAAGCAGTATGTGACCGTTTTTGACGAAAGCGTGCTGGCGCAGGAGAAGGTCTACGTCTCCGGCGGCCGCATCGGCACGCAGGTGTGCTGCGTTCCCGCCGACCTCATCAAGGCGGCGCGGGCTACGACGGCGAAAATTATTTTTTGAGGTCGTACATCCTTAAAAAATCATACCTTACAAATAAGTCATACTTAAAAAGAAAATGAGTGTCGAAACTGCACAAAACTTTTGAAAGTTTTTTGGAGCAAGAGAACACAAGGGAGAAATTGCCCAAACACCCTTTGCAAAGCGGATATTTTGCCGTAAACTGTATCTATCAGAAGGACGGTGCGGGTCTGCCGCGCCGTTTGCAGAGGATGGAAAAGTGAGTTTCCCATAGAAGTTCGGAGGGGTTACGGAATGCTGGAAATGCTGCATGAGGTCATTCGTCGTCCGCGTGCGGGTGCAGTGCAGGGAACCCGTGTAACTTTGTGTGGGAACACTTTGCAGATTTCGCAGGAGCAGAAGGCCGTGGTGTAGGCACACCACAGCCTTTTTTGTTTGTGTGGACACGGGAAAGAGAAAGAGAGGCTTCGGAATATGATTCGTAAAGTTGCTGTGATCATGGGTTCGGACAGTGATTGGCCGGTGGTAAAGGGCGCGTGCAGCCAGCTCAAGGCGCTGGGCATCCCCTTTGAGGCGCACATCCTTTCGGCCCACCGCACCCCTGCTGAGGCGGCGGCTTTCGCCAAGAGAGCCAAGGACAACGGCTTCGGCGTCATCCTGTGTGCGGCGGGCATGGCGGCGCATCTGGCCGGTGCGTTTGCAGCCAACACCACCCTGCCGGTCATCGGCATCCCCATGAAGGGCGGCGCCATGGACGGCATGGACGCGCTGCTGGCCACGGTGCAGATGCCCAGCGGCATCCCGGTGGCCACGGTGGCCCTGAACGGCGCGAAGAACGCCGCATGGCTGGCGGCGGAGATCCTCGCGCTGAGCGACGACGAGCTGGCTGCCAAGCTGACCGACGAGCGCGCCGCGATGGCATGGCAGATCGCCGCCAAGGAACAGAAACTGCAGAAAGAAATTGAGGAACTCTAATGTCTGATTTTGCATATCCGCTTCACGAAGAGTGCGGCGTTTTTGGCATCTATGACCGCGCGGGCACTGAGGATGTGGCGGCTGCCGCCTACTCGGCGCTGTACGCGCTGCAGCACCGCGGGCAGGAGAGCTGCGGCATCGCGGTGAACGAGGACGGCGTTATCACCGGCCACCGGGATCTCGGCCTTGTGAACGAGGTGTTCACCCCGGCGGTGCTGGCCAGTATTTCCAGCCCGGCAGCCCACATGGCCACCGGCCACGTCCGCTACGCAACGGCGGGCAGCCGGGTGCGGGCCAACGCTCAGCCCATGATCGTCCGGCACGGGCGGGGCACCATGGCCCTGTGCCACAACGGCAACCTGACCAACGCCTTGGAGCTGCGCCGCCAGCTGGAAAATGAGGGCGCCATCTTCCACGGCTCCTCCGATACCGAAGTCATCTGCTACCTCGTCACCCGGAACCGGCTGCGGATGGGCAGCATCGAGACGGCGATCAGCAAAACCATGGATGTTTTAGAGGGAGCCTACAGCCTTGTTATCATGTCGTCCACCAAGCTCATCGCGGTGCGCGACCCCCGCGGCTACCGGCCCCTGTGCATCGGCGCGCTGCCCGGCGGCGGCTACGTCTTCGCCAGCGAGAGCTGCGCGCTGGACGCCGCCGGAGCGACCCTGCTGCGGGACGTGGAGCCCGGCGAGATCGTCGTGGTGGACGCCCGCAGCGGTGAGCTGCGGAGCATCAAGGATCACTGCGGCCGGAAGGATACCCAGATGTGCGTCTTCGAGTACATCTATTTCTCCCGCCCGGACAGCATCATTGAGGGCTGCTCGGTCCACGAGGCACGCAAACAGGCGGGCCGGTTCCTTGCACAGGAACACCCCGTGGAGGCCGATGTGGTCATCGGCGTGCCGGATTCCGGTCTGGACGCCGCGCTGGGCTACTCCGAGGAGAGCGGCATCCCCTACGGCATCGGCTTCATCAAGAACAAATACATCGGGCGCACCTTCATTCAGGGCAGCCAGAAGCAGCGCGAGAACAGCGTGCGCATCAAGCTGAACGTGGTGTCCAGCACCGTGAAGGGCAAACGGGTGGTGCTGGTGGATGACTCCATCGTGCGCGGCACCACCTCCGCCCGCATCATCAAGCTGCTGCGGGACGCCGGGGCGGCAGAGGTCCACTTCCGCGTGTCGGCACCCCCCTTCAAATACCCCTGCTACTTCGGCACCGACATCCCCGACCAGAAGCTGCTGGTGGCCACGGGCCGCACCGTGGCCCAGATCAACGAGATCATCGGGGCGGACACGCTGGGCTACCTTTCCACGGAGCATGTGGTCCAGCTGGCCAAGGGTGCCAACTGCGGCTTCTGCACCGCCTGCTTCACCGGGGAATATGCCGTGAAGCCCGACGAGGTGCTTTCGACCGATATTCACGAACGCCACCTGAACGACCGTCCCAAGGACGAGAAAAAGTTAGGAGAGTAAGACCATGGAAAAGAGCTATTCGGAAAGTTATGCAGCCGCCGGTGTGGATATCACCGCCGGTTACCGCTCTGTTGAACTGATGAAGCAGTATGTCGCCCGCACCATGAACGAGCACTGCATCGGCGGTCTTGGCGGCTTCGGCGGCCTGTTCGAGCTGGACTGCACGGGTTACAAGCACCCCGTCCTGATCTCCGGCACCGACGGCGTGGGCACCAAGCTGAAGATCGCCATGATCATGGACAAGCACGATACCATCGGCATTGACTGCGTGGCCATGTGCGTCAACGATGTCATCTGCGCCGGTGCCAAGCCGCTGGTCTTCCTCGACTACATCGCATGCGGCCGGAATCTCCCCGAAAAGATCGCCGAGATCGTCAAGGGCGTGGCGGAGGGCTGCGTTCAGGCCGACTGCTCCCTCGTGGGCGGCGAGACGGCTGAGCATCCGGGCATGATGCCGGAGGACGAATACGATCTGGCCGGTTTCACCGTGGGCGTTGTGGACAAGGAGAAGATCCTGAACAACGACACCATGAAGCCCGGCGACGTCATCCTCGCCCTGCCCTCCACCGGTGTGCACTCCAATGGTTTCTCGCTGGTGCGCAAGATCTTTGATATCGACAAGGACCCCGACGTGTTGAAGACTGCCCCGGCAGAGCTTTCCGGCAAGACGCTGGGCGAGGCTCTGCTGGCCCCCACCAAGATCTACGTCAAGCCGGTGCTCAAGGTGCTGGAAGAGGTGGACGTCAAGGGCATCTCCCACATCACCGGCGGCGGTTTCTACGAGAACATCCCCCGCAGCCTGAAGAAGGGCTGCTGCGCCCGCATCAAAAAGGAGGACGTCCGCACCCCGGCTCTCTTCCACCTGATGCAGAAGGTGGGCAATATCTCCGAGCACGACATGTTCAACACCTTCAACATGGGTGTCGGCATGGTGCTGACCGTGCCCGCCCAACAGGCCGACAAGGCACTGGACATCCTCCACGCCAACGGTGAGCCGGAGGCTTACAAGCTGGGCGTCATCGCAGAGGGCGAGGGGGTCGAACTGTGCTGAACATTGCCGTGTTAGTGTCCGGCGGCGGCACCAATTTACAGGCCCTGCTGGACAGCGAGGCCCGCGGGGAGAACCCCAACGGCAGGATCACGCTGGTGGTGGCCTCCAAGCCCGGCGTCTATGCGCTGGAGCGGGCCGCCAAGGCCGGGGTGGAAGGCGTGGTGGTCCGCCGCAAGGACTACGAAAGCAGCGAAGATTTCGACGCCGCTCTGCTGAACCAGTTGAAAACCCACCACATCGACCTTGTGGTGCTGGCCGGGTTCCTCTCCGTGCTGGGGCCCAGCGTCATTGCGGCCTACCCGCGCCGCATCCTGAACGTCCACCCGGCGCTGATCCCGTCCTTCTGCGGGCCGGGCATGTACGGTCTGCGCCCCCACGAAGCGGCACTGGCCCGCGGCTGCAAGGTGACCGGTGCCACCGTCCACTTTGTGAATGAGGAGTGCGACGGCGGGCCCATCCTGCTGCAAAAGGCCGTGGACATCCTGCCCGGCGACACCCCCGAAGTGTTGCAGAAGCGGGTGATGGAACAGGCGGAGTGGAAGCTCCTGCCCAAGGCCGTTGCCATGGTTTGCAGTGGAGAGATCGCTTGAGTGAGACTCCCTCCGTCATCGCTTCGCGATGCCACCTCCCTCAGGGAGGGAGGCTGTAAGGCCCCCTCGCCGAGGGGGCTGACGCCGAAGGCGGCTGGGGGAGTGAATAAAGGAGAACCTTATGGAGAAAATCAATCTGAACGAGTATCTGGCATCCAACGAGTACCCCGGCCGCGGCATCGCGGTGGCCATGGCCCCGGATGGGCGGCAGATGTTCATCGGCTATTTCATCATGGGCCGCAGCGAGAACAGCCGCAACCGCGTGTTCGACCCCATCCCGGAGCGGGGCGGCATCTGCACCATGGCCGCTGACCCCGACAAGCTGGAAGACCCCAGCCTCATCATCTATAACCCCGTGCTGACGCTGGGCAGGACCCAGATCGTGACCAACGGTGACCAGACCGACACCATCTACGACCTCATGAGCCGGGGCAAGAGCTTCGCGGACGCTTTGCGCACCCGCACCTTTGAGCCGGACGGCCCCAACTACACCCCCCGCATCTCGGCGGTGGTGTACGAGGACGGCAGCTACCAGATGAGCATCCTGAAATCGGCCGACGGCAACGGCGACAGCGTCCAGCGCTATTTCTTCGATTACCCGCAGCCCGTGGCCGGTGAGGGCCATTTCATCAGCACCTACAAGCACAACGGCAGCCCCATCCCCAGCTTTGAGGGGGAGCCGCTCCGTTTTGCGTGCCCCCGCACCATCGGCGATTTCGCCCACGGCCTGTGGCAGAACCTGAACCCCGATAACAAGGTCAGCCTGTTCGCCCGCGTCATCGACCTTGACACCGGCGAGACCGGCGACATGATCTTCAACAAATACGACGCCGTCTATGACGACGACGAGGACCCCGAAGAACCCGCCCTGCTGCCCGAAGAGCTGGAGGCTCTGGCCGCAGAGAAACAAAACTAAGGAGGAAGACCCATGAACGAACTGGCATTGAAGTACGGCTGCAACCCCAACCAGAAGCCCAGCCGCATTTATATGGAAGATGGCTCCGACCTGCCCGTGACCGTTCTGAACGGCAAGCCCGGCTACATCAATTTTCTGGATGCCCTCAACTCCATCCAACTGGTCAAGGAGCTGAAAGCGGCCTGCGGCCAGCCCGCAGCGGCCTCCTTCAAGCATGTGTCCCCGGCGGGCGCAGCGCTGGGTCTGCCCCTGACCGAGGTGGAGCGGAAGATGTACCACATCGCCCCGGACGCTGTGCTCTCCCCGCTGGCGTGCGCCTACGCCCGCGCCCGCGGTGCCGACCGGATGTCGTCCTTCGGCGATTGGATCGCCCTGTCCGATGTCTGCGACGTGCCCACCGCAAAGCTCATCCAGCACGAAGTGTCGGACGGCATCATCGCCCCCGGCTATGAGCCGGAAGCGCTGGCGATCCTTGCCGGCAAGAAGAAGGGCAACTACAACGTGGTGGCCATCGACCCGGACTACAAGCCCAACCCCGTGGAGCACAAGCAGGTGTACGGCATCACCTTCGAGCAGGGCCGCAACGAGCTGACCATCAACGCCGACACCATGCTGACCAACTGGGTCACCGAGAACAAGGCCGTCTCCGACGAGCAGAAGCGTGATCTGGTCCTCGCCCTCATCACCCTGAAGTACACCCAGTCCAACAGTGTCTGCTACGCCTACAACGGCCAGACCATCGGCGTGGGCGCGGGCCAGCAGAGCCGCATCCACTGCACCCGCCTCGCGGGCCAGAAGGCCGACAACTGGCAGCTGCGCCACATGGACAAGGTGCTGAACCTGCCCTTCCGGGACGATGTCTCGAAGCCCAACCGCGACAACGCCATCGACGTTTACATCGGCGACACGCCGGAGGATGTCATCGGCGACGACGTCTGGGCCGAGACCTTCACCCAGCAGCCCGCCCCCCTGACGGCCGAGGAAAAGAAAGCCTACCTCAGCCAGATCACCGGCGTGTCCCTCGGCTCGGATGCGTTCTTCCCCTTCGGCGACAACATCGAGCGGGCCCGCCGCTCCGGCGTGACCGCCATCGTCCAGCCCGGCGGCTCCATCCGCGACCAGCAGGTCATCGACACCTGCAATAAATACAACATCGCGATGGCCTTCTGCGGCATCCGGTTGTTCCATCACTAAAGAGAAGGTTTCTCTTCGTACAACCTGACCAAGAAGGAACCTGTTTCGGGAGGTTATAAAATGTCTAAAAAAATACTGGTCGTCGGCGGCGGCGGGCGGGAGCACGCCATCATCAAGGCGCTGAAGAAGAGCCCGGACTGCGGCGAGGTCTGGTGCGCGCCGGGCAACGGCGGCATCGGCTACGACGCCAAGTGCAAGAACATCAAGGCCACCGATGTGGAGGCCATGGTGGCCTTTGCGGCGGAGGAAAAATTCGATTATGTGGTGGTGGCGCAGGACGACCCGCTGGCACTGGGCATGGTGGATGCGTTGGCGAAGGTCGGCATCCCGGCCTTCGGCCCGGACAAGGCGGCTGCCCGCATCGAGGCCTCCAAGGTCTTCTCCAAAGATCTGATGAAGAAGTACGGCATCCCCACCGCCAAGTATGAGACCTTCGACGACCCTGCCAAGGTCATGGACTACATCAAGGCCGAGGGCAAGTACCCGGTGGTCATCAAGGCGGACGGTCTGGCGCTGGGCAAGGGCGTGCTCATCTGCGAGGACGAGCAGCAAGCCGCCGACGGCGTCAAGGAGATCATGCTGGACAAGAAGTTCGGTGCGTCCGGCAACCACGTAGTCGTGGAGGAGTTCCTCACCGGCCCGGAGGTCAGCGTGCTGAGCTTTACCGACGGCAAGGTGGTCAAGCCCATGGTGTCGTCCATGGATCACAAGCGGGCCAACGACCACGACACCGGCCTGAACACCGGCGGCATGGGCACCGTGGCCCCGAACCCCTACTACACCCCGGCCATCGCCGCCGAGTGCATGGAGAAAATTTTCCTGCCCACCATCAAGGCCATGAACGCCGAGGGCTGCCCCTTCAAGGGCTGCCTCTACTTCGGCCTGATGCTGACCCCGGACGGCCCCAAGGTCATCGAGTACAACTGCCGCTTCGGCGACCCGGAGACGCAGGTGGTGCTGCCGCTGCTGGAGAGCGACCTGCTCAAGATCATGACCGCCTGCACCGAAGGCACGCTGGCCGACACCGAGGTGAAGTTCTCGGACGGCGCGGCGGCGTGCGTCATTCTGGCGTCCGGCGGCTACCCGGTCAGCTATGAAAAGGGCAAGCCCATCTCCGGCCTGACCGACGGCCAGCTGGCAGGGGAGGCCAACATCACGGTCTACCACTCCGGCACCGCCATCCGGGAGGACGGCACCCTCGTCACCAACGGTGGCCGTGTGCTGGGCGTCACCGCCACGGCTCCCCGCCTGACCGCCGCCATCACCCAAGCCTATGCCGCCGCCGAGAAGATCCACTTCGAGAAGCTGCATAAGCGGACGGATATCGGTCTGCGGGCGCTGAAGGCGATTGCGGAAGGGTAAGTGATACTCTGTACAACCTCTCAGCTTCGCTTCGCTCAGCAGCTCCCCTAGTAGGGGAGCCTCTGGCGTACCGCGATGTTTCGTTCTCGTGGTGTGCCATGCTGCTGCCGTTTTTCATGCAAACGATATCGTTCTGCCAAGGCCTCCCCTACTAGGGGAGGTGTCGAGCAACAGCGAGACGGAGAGGTTGTACGAAGAGAAGCCTTCCCCTGTACAGCCGTGACTGAGAGGTTGTAAGAAGAAAACGCGAACCTTGCGTAAGCAATGGGATAACATAAAGTATATGATAGGGGGATTTCCCAATGGTATATCGTATCTACGTTGAAAAGAAACCCGGCTTCGATGTGGAAGCCGAGGGGCTGAAGAAGGAGCTGGTGAGTCTGCTGGGGGCAACGGGCCTGACGGGGCTGCGGCTGCTGAACCGGTACGACGTCGAGGGCATCGACGAGGCGCTGTTTGAGCAGTGCGCCTCCACGGTGTTCAGCGAGCCGCCGGTGGACAACACCTACGCCGAGCTGCCCCAGTTCGAGGGCGTGTCCTTCGCGGTGGAGTACCTGCCCGGCCAGTTCGACCAGCGGGCCGATTCCGCCGCCGAGTGCATCCAGCTCATCAGCCAAGGCGAGCGCCCGCTGGTGCGCTCCGCCAAGGTCTACCTGCTGCAGGGCAGCCTGACCGAGGCCGAGGTGGCCGAGATCAAAAAGTACGTCATCAACCCGGTGGAGGCCCGCGAAGCCTCGCTGGAACCCAAGACCACCCTCAAGATGGAGTACCCCGTCCCCACGGCGGTGGAGGTGCTGGACGGCTTCAACCAGCTGGACGAGGAGGGCCTGAAGGACTTTATCGCAAAGCAGGGCCTTGCCATGGACCTCGGCGACATCAAGTTCTGTCAGGAGTACTTCCGCAGCGAGAAGCGGGACCCCACCATCACCGAGATCAAGATGATCGACACCTATTGGTCCGATCACTGCCGCCACACCACCTTCGGCACCATTCTGGATGATGTCCAGATCGACGACGAGGTGGTTCAGGCTGCGTTCGACCGCTATATGGCCATGCGGAAGGACCTTGGCCGGGAGAACAAGCCCCGCTGCATGATGGACCTTGCCACCATCGGTGCCAAGGAGCTGAAGAAGCAGGGCATCCTGAAGAACCTCGACGAGTCCGAGGAGATCAACGCCTGCACCGTCAAGATCAAGTGCGACGTCAACGGCAAGGACGAGGATTGGCTGTTCCTGTTCAAGAACGAGACCCACAACCACCCCACCGAGATCGAACCCTTCGGCGGTGCGGCTACCTGCATCGGCGGTGCCATCCGCGACCCGCTGTCCGGCCGCAGCTACGTCTATCAGGCCATGCGCGTGACCGGCGCGGGCGACCCGCTCAAGCCCGTCAGCGAGACGCTGCCCGGCAAGCTGCCCCAGCGCAAGCTGGTGACCACTGCCGCCGCCGGTTACTCCTCCTACGGCAACCAGATCGGCCTTGCCACCGGGCAGGTGGATGAGATCTACCACCCCGGCTATGTGGCCAAGCGGATGGAGATCGGCGCAGTGGTGGGTGCAACGCCCGCTTCCCACGTCCGCCGCGAGTGCCCGGCCCCCGGTGATGTCATCGTCCTGCTGGGCGGCCGCACCGGCCGTGACGGCATCGGCGGCGCTACCGGCTCCTCCAAGGCCCACAACCTTGAGAGCCTCGACCACTGCGGTGCCGAGGTCCAGAAGGGCAACGCCCCCATCGAGCGCAAGCTCCAGCGCCTGTTCCGCCGCGAGGATGCGTGCAAGATGATCAAGCGCTGCAACGACTTCGGCGCGGGCGGCGTGTCCGTCGCCATCGGTGAGCTGGCGGACGGTCTGTACATCGACCTGAACAAGGTCACCAAGAAATACGACGGCCTCGACGGCACCGAGCTGGCCATCAGCGAGAGCCAAGAGCGCATGGCCGTGGCCCTTGCCCCGGAGGACGTGGACAAGTTCATCGCCATCGCCACCGAAGAGAATCTGGAGGCTACCCCTGTGGCGAAAGTCACCGAGGAGAAGCGCCTGAACATGGTGTGGAACGGCGTGTCCATCGTGAACATCAGCCGCGAGTTCCTGAACTCCAACGGTGCCGAGAAGCACCAGAACGTCCACATCGAGAAGGGGACGGTCTGGCAGCCCCAGTGGTCCGGCATCACCTTTGCCCACAAGATGAAGGCGATGGTGGGCGACCTGAACGTGTGCAGCAAGAAGGGCCTTGCGGAGCGGTTCGACTCCACCATCGGCGCGGCCACCGTGCTGATGCCCTTCGGCGGCGCCTACCAGCTGACCCCGCAGAACGCCATGGTGGCAAAGCTGCCTGTGGACGGCGAGACCAGCACCTGCTCCGGCATGGCATGGGGCTACAACCCCTATCTGATGAGCGCCAACCAGTACGTCGGCGCCCGGATGGCTGTGGTGGAGAGCGTGACCAAGCTGGTGGCCACCGGTTTCCGGTATGAGGACGCTTACCTGACCTTCCAAGAGTACTTCGAGCGTTTAGGCTCCAAGCCCGAACGCTGGGGCAAGCCGCTGGCCGCTCTGCTGGGCGCACTGGATGCCCAGATCGGCCTCGGCATCGGCTCCATCGGCGGCAAGGACAGCATGTCCGGTTCCTTTGAGCAGATGGATGTGCCCCCGACGCTGGTCTCCTTCGCCACTGCCATCGGCAAGGCCAACCGCGTGGTCTCCACCGAGTTCAAGAAGCCGGAAAGCACCGTCGTGCTCATCCGGCCCATTCTGGACCCGGAGACCGGCTGCCCCAACTTCTTCTCCCTGAAGGCCAACTACAAGATGGTGGAGCAGATGATCGAAGAGGGCATGGTGGCGGCGGCCTGTTCCGTGGGCTACGGCGGCTTGGCCGAGGCCCTGTTCAAGATGGGTCTGGGCAACCACATCGGCTTCAAGATGATGGCCGACAAGTCCACCGCCGAGATGTTCGCGCCCATGTACGGTTCCATCGTGCTGGAAATGGTCTCCGATTCGCCCGCCGGTGAGCTGCTGGGCGAGACCACCAAGGAGTACACCTTCGAGTGCTGCGGTGAGAAGATGGATATGGCCGAGCTGCAGGAGATCTGGGAAGCCAAGCTGGAGCCGGTGTACCCCTACCGCAAGGCCGGGGCCAACGTAGAACCCATCGACGGCAAGCTGGCGGCTCCTGCCGCCGCGCCCAAGATCGGCATCGCAAAGCCGAAGGTCATCATCCCGGTCTTCCCCGGCACCAACTGCGAGTACGACACCGCCAAGGCCTTTGCACGGGCCGGTGCAGACCCGGAGATTCTGGTCATCCGCAACCTGACCCCGGCGGACGTTACCGCCAGCTGCGAGGCACTGGTGAAGGCCATTGGGAAGAGCCAGATCGTCATGCTGCCCGGCGGCTTCTCCGGCGGCGACGAGCCGGACGGCAGCGCCAAGTTCATCGCCTCCTTCTTCCGCAGCCCCGCCGTCACCGAGGCGGTCCGCGAGCTGCTGCACAAGCGCGACGGCCTGATGCTGGGCATCTGCAACGGCTTCCAAGCCCTCATCAAGCTGGGTCTGGTGCCCTACGGCGATATCCGCCCCATCACGGCCTATGACCCGACCCTGACCTTCAACACCATCGGCCGCCACCAGAGTATGCTGGTGCGCACCCGCATCGCCTCCACCGGCAGCCCGTGGCTGTCCAAGTGCGCGGTGGGCGACGAGCACACCGTGGCCATCAGCCACGGCGAGGGCCGTTTCGTGGCCCCGCAGAATGTGCTGGACGAGCTGGTGAAGAACGGACAGGTCGCCACCCAGTACGTTGATCTGGACGGCCAGCCCACCATGGACCAGCGCTACAACCCCAACGGCTCGCTGCTGGCCATCGAGGGCATCACCAGCCCCGACGGCCGTGTCTTCGGCAAGATGGGCCACTCCGAGCGCAGCGGGGAGTACCTGTACAAGAACGTCACCGGCGACAAGTATCAGCCGATCTTTGAAGGCGGCGTAGACTATTTCAAGATTTGATGGTATGATATAAGAAGAAACCTCTCAGTCACGGCTGTATAGGGGAAGGCTTCCCTTCATACAACCTCTCAGTCACGGCTGCGCCGTGCCAGCTCCCCTAGTAGGGGAGCCTCTGGCGTGCCGCCGCGCTTCGTTCACATGGTGTGCGATGCTGCTGCCGCAAGGAGCATAGGCTGCATCGCGATGCCAAGGGCTCCCCTACTAGGGGAGCTGTCGAACGAAGTGAGACTGAGAGGTTGTATGGAAGGAGAAGCGTTCCATTCGTGAATGGCAGCTTCTGGTTTGCGAAGCTGAGAGGTCGTATGAAGTAAAAGCTGCCCCGCGCAAGCGAGCGGGGCGTAGGAGGAGTTCCAATGTCTCAGCATGACCGCTATATCAGCCCGTTTTCGACCCGCTATTCCTCCGACGAGATGCAGTACATCTTCTCGGACGACAACAAGTTCCGCACGTGGCGCCGCCTGTGGGTGGCGCTGGCCCGTGCGGAGATGAAGCAGGGCCTGACCAACATCACCCCCGAAATGGTGGCAGAGCTGGAAGCCCACGTGGATGACATCAACTACGATGTGGCCATCGCCCGCGAAAAGCTGGTGCGCCACGACGTGATGAGCCACGTCTACGCCTACGGCCAGCAGTGCCCCAAGGCCGCCGGCATCATCCATCTGGGTGCTACCAGCTGCTACGTGGGCGACAACACCGACATCATCGTGATGCGGCAGGGGCTGGAGCTCATCCGCAAAAAGCTGATCGGCGTGCTGGCAAAGCTGGCCCGCTTCGCCGAGGAGTACAAGGACATGCCCTGCATGGCTTACACCCACTGCCAGCCCGCCCAGCCCACCACCGTGGGCAAGCGCGCGACCCTGTGGGCCAACGAGCTGGTGATGGACCTTGCCGAGATCGACCACCGCCTCGCGACGCTGCAGCTCCGCGGCGTCAAGGGCACCACCGGCACACAGGCCTCCTTTATGGAGCTGTTCAAGGGCGATGCGGACAAGATCCGCGCCGTGGATGCGTCCATTGCGTCGGAGATGGGCTTCGACCCCGAAGCCGTCATCCCCGTGTCCGGCCAGACCTACAGCCGCAAGGTGGATTCCTTCATCCTCAATGCGCTGGCGGGCATCGCCCAGAGCTGCATGAAGTTCGCCACCGACCTGCGTCTGCTGGCCAACTTCAAGGAGATGGAAGAGCCCTTTGAGAAAAACCAGATCGGCTCCTCCGCCATGCCCTATAAGCGCAATCCCATGCGGTGCGAGCGCATCTGCGCCCTCGCCCGCTACCTGATGGTGGATGTGCTGAACCCCAGCTTCACCACCGGCACCCAGTGGTTCGAGCGCACGCTGGACGACAGCGCCAACAAGCGCGTCGCCATGGCAGAGGGCTTCCTCGCAGCGGACGCCATCCTGAACATCATGCTCAACGTCACCGACGGCATCGTGGTCTACCCCAAGGTCATCCGCAGCCGCCTGATGGCCGAGCTGCCCTTCATGGCCAGCGAGAACATCATGATGCAGGCCGTGGAGAAGGGCGGCAACCGGCAGGAACTCCACGAGCGTCTGCGCCAGCACGCCATCGCGGCGGGCAAGCAGGTCAAGGAAGAGGGTCTGCCCAACGATATGGTGGACCGCATCGCCGCCGACCCGGCTTTCGGCCTGACCAAGGAAGAGATCGTGGCGGGCCTTGTGCCCGAAAACTTCGTGGGCCGCGCTCCCCAGCAGGTCGAGGAGTTCATCGCCCACATCCTCAAGCCCATCTTTGATGCCAACCCCGATGCCGTGGAGCAGCATGCAAGCTTGAGCGTGTGATTCCCCTATAAAATCGTACAGGTCCCGTCCTCATTGGCAGCGGTCAGTGGGGGCGGGGCTTCGTCTCTGTACAACCTCTCAGTCTCACTTCGTTCGACAGCTCCCCTAGTAGGGGAGCCCTTGGCATCGCGGTGCAGTTTGTGCTCCTTACGGCAGCAGCATGGCACACCACGAGAACGAAGCACGGCGGAACGCCAGAGGCTCCCCTACTAGGGGAGCTGGCACGGCGCAGCCGTGACTGAGAGGTTGTACGAAGGTGAGCGTATCCATAGAAAAAGGAGATCAACCTATGCGCCTAGACAAATACCTATCCGAAACGGCCCAATGCACCCGGAGCGAGGCGAAGACGCTGTTAGCGAAGGGGAAGGTGACGGTGAACGGGGCGGTCTGCAAAAAGGGCGACGTGCAGGTGAAGGAGGGCGACGCGGTGGCCGTGGAGGGCCGGGCGCTGCGCTACCAGAGATTCGTCTACCTGATGCTGAACAAGCCCGAAGGAGTGGTCAGCGCATCCACAGACAAGCGGGATACCACGGTGGTGGACCTTGTGGGGGACGCCTACCCCCGGCGGGAGCTGTTCCCGGCGGGTCGGCTGGACAAGACCAGCACCGGCTTCGTGCTGCTGACGGACGACGGCGGCTTCGCCCACGACATTTTGGCCCCGAAGCGCCATGTCTCCAAGACCTACACGGTGGAGATCGACACGCCGCTGACCGACGAGATGGCAGAAGGCTTTGCCGCGGGCGTGACGCTGGCGGACGGCACCGCCCTCTCCCCGGCGGTGGTGGAGCCGGTGAGCGCGGACAAATGCACTGTCCGGGTGCTGCTCAAGCAGGGGGTCTACCACCAGATCAAGCGGATGTTCGGCGTCTACGGCGCGGGGGTGAACAAGCTCCACCGGGATGCCATCGGCGGCCTTGCCCTCGACCCGGCGCTGGCACCGGGGCAGTGGCGGGAGCTTTCGGACGCTGAAGTGGCAAAAATTACTGGATGAAAGGGTCGGCTTTTCACCACGATTTCAAAAAACCGTCACATTTTCCCGGTAGAATACAGGTAAGAACCACGCAAAAAGGTGCTTTTTCGGCCAGTTTGAGGCCCCGAAAGATAATTTCAACAAGAAAGATAAAAATTTTTTGGTGAAATATGTTGCAAAAGTAAATTCTTTTGTGTAAAATAGAAAATGTAATGCGGCGAAATTGTGTAAAAATCACAATCTCGCCCCTGCGGCTTGCACAAAAGAGAAAAGGGGTATCCATTTATGGCCAATAGAGTATTCCAGAGCGTGATCTACCAGATGAAAGACGCCATCGACCGTGTGGTGGGCGTGGTGGATGAGACCGGCGCTGTGATCTCCTGCTCGGAGCTGAATCTGATCGGTGAAGTGCGTGAAGGTTTTATGGCCGAGCGCCTGACAGCGGGCGACCGCTTCGTGCGCGATGGCTACACCTACCAGCAGTTCTCCAGCGCAAAGCACAACGACTACGCCGTCTTCGTGGAGGGTGCCGACGAGACCGCCGGCCAGTTCGCGGCGGTGCTGTCCATCAGCTTGCAGAGCATCAAGCAGTACCACGACGAGAAGTTCGACAAATCCAACTTCATCAAGAACGTGGTGCTGGATAACATCCTGCCCGGCGACATCTATGCCAAGGCCCGTGAGCTGCACTTCGCCACCGACGTGTCCCGCGTGGTGTTCATCGTGCGGGTGACCAGCGGCGGCGACATCTCCGCTTACGATGTGGTCAGCAGCCTCTTCCCCGACAAGCAGAAGGACTTCGTCTTCAACATCAGCGAGACAGACACCGTGCTGGTCAAGGAGATCCGCAAGGGCATCGACCGCACCGACATGGAGAAGCTGGCTGCCAGCATCGTGGACACCCTCTCCGGCGAGCACTACATCAAGGCAGTGGTGGGCATCGGCACCCCCATCTCCAACGTGAAGGATCTGGCCACCTCCTTTAAGGAAGCCCAGATCGCCATGGAGGTGAGCAAGGTCTTCGATACCGAGAAGCAGATCATCCGCTACGACAACCTCGGCATCGCCCGCCTGATCTACCAGCTGCCCACCACCGTCTGCGAGATGTTCCTGCGGGAGGTGTTCAAGCAGGGCAGCATCGAGAGCCTCGATCAGGAGACGCTGTTCACGATTCAGCGCTTCTTCGAGAACAACCTGAACGTCTCCGAGACCAGCCGCGGCCTGTTCGTCCACCGCAACACGCTGGTGTATCGTCTGGAAAAGATCAAAAAGCTGACCGGTCTGGATCTGCGTGAGTTCGACGACGCGATCGTCTTCAAGGTAGCCTTGATGGTCAAGAAGTACCTGTCCAACAACCCGGCCAAATATTGATGCACACGCTGCGCGGCATCCCCCGTCGGCGTACCCAACCGGCCGCTCGAAACCGATGCTGGCCGGTTTTTTTGTGGGTAGGGGGCCTTCGTACAACCTCTCAAATTGCAAACCGGCAGATGCTGCTTGCAAAGGGAAGGTGTGCCTTCCGTACAACCTCTCAAATTGCAAACCGGCAGATGCTGGTTGCAAAGGGAAGGCGTGCCTTCCGTACAACCTCTCAGTCTGCTTCGCAGACAGCTCCCCTAGTAGGGGAGCCTCTGGCGTGCCGCTGCGCTTCGTTTCCGTGGTGTGCCATGCTGCTGCCGTAAGGAGCACAAACTGCATCGTGATGCCAAGGGCTCCCCTACTAGGGGAGCTGCTGAGCGGAGCGAAGCTGAGAGGTTGTACAGAGACGAGACCTACCTCTTGAAACGCAAGGCTCCATTCAAAGATGAAAAGCTGAAAAAAATATAGTTCGGGAGCAATACTCATGATCGACTTTGAACACGTTACGAAGCAATACAAGCACGGCGAGAAGCCCGCGCTGGAAGACATCAACTTCCATGTGGACGACGGCGAGTTCGTATTTTTGCTGGGCCACAGCGGCGCGGGCAAATCTACGCTGCTCAAGCTGATCCTGCGGGAGGAGCGGGCTACCAGCGGCCAAGTCCTTGTGGACGGCAAGGACGTGGCCAAGCTCCGCCGCCACAAGATCCCCTACCTGCGCCGCCAGATGGGCATTATTTTTCAGGATTTCCGGCTCATCCCCACGATGACCGTTTACGAGAACATCGCGTTTGCGATGCACGTCACCAACATCGGCCGTAAGCAGATCAAGGAGCGTGTGCCCTACATGCTGGAGCTGGTCCACTTGGAGGACAAGGCCAACGTCTACCCGGAGTTCCTCTCCGGCGGCGAGCAGCAGCGCGTGGCCGTGGCCCGTGCGCTGGCCCATGCCCCCAAGCTGGTCATCGCGGACGAGCCCACCGGCAACATCGACCCGGAGCTGAGCCTTGAGATGATGGAGCTGCTGGAGCGGGTGAGCGATATGGGCATCACCGTTCTGGTGGTCACCCACGAACACGAGCTGGTCCACCGGTTCCACCGCCGGGTGGTGACGCTGAAGGGCGGTCAGATCATTTCCGACATCCCCGCCGACGGCAGGGCCGACCTTGACCTGCCCCTGACCGGGCTGGACACCACCGGCGAGATCACGCTCAAACCCGCCGCAGAGGGAGAGGAGGCGCTGGTATGAAACTTTCCACCTTTGGGTTCCTGACCCGCCGCGGCGTGCGCAACCTTGGCAAACACTGGGCCATGACCATTGCGTGCATCGCCTCCCTGAGCGTCTGCATGACGCTGAACACCTTCGCCACGCTGGCTGAGGTCAACGTGGACAGCATGGTCAACTATCTGGGCCAGCAGAACGAGATGGTCGTCTTCGTGGACCCGGAGGCCGACGACGCCACCACCGCTTCGGTGGGGGAGCGGATCACCGCCACCCCCGGCGTCAGCAGCGTGCAGTACATGTCCAAGGAGGACACCCTGAACGCCTACCGGGGCTTCCTGTCCGACTATGCGTCCCTGCTGGACGAGTTTGAGAACGACAACCCCTTCAAAGCCAACTACCGGGTCTCCCTGAGCGACCTGAGCCAGATGTCCGCCATCAGCCAGCAGTTCCAGACCATCCCCGGCGTATACAGCGTGTCCGCGCCGGTGGAGATGACCAACACCTTCGTGGAGATCCAGAAGGTCGTCACCAAGGGCGGACAGGCCATCATCGCGGTGCTGATGATCGTCAGCATCATCACGGTGGGCAGCACCATCCGCCTCAGCGTCTTTGCGCGGCGGCGGGAGATCGAGATCATGAAGTACGTCGGTGCCACCAACGCCATGGTCACCCTGCCCTTCTTCATGGAGGGCCTGACCATGGGCCTGATCTCCGGTGCCATCACCTCGGCAGCGGGCATCGGCGGCTACTATTATATCGTGGAAGCATCCAGCGCCTTCGGCAGCCTGTGGGAGATGCTCATGGGCGCAGCCCTTGTGCCGGTGGAGAACGTCTGGCCCACCATCCTGACCTACAGTCTGGCGGGCGGCGCACTGGTCGGTGCGCTGGGCAGCACCTTCTCCATCCGCAAGCATCTGAACGTGTAAGGGAGGGGAACAGAGCATGAAAGCACGCCATTCCGCCGGTTTCCGGCTCTACCACCGCCCCGAACACGCCAAGCCCTCCCGGCATCACAACCGGGCCATGCGGGCGGCCAGCCTCTTTCTGGCGGCGGCCTGTCTGCTGCTGAGCGTGTCGGTCTACCCGGCCACGGCGGCCACCAGCATGTCCAGCCTCCAAAATAAGCTGAATAAGCTGAGCCAGTCCATCGAACAGCACAAAAAAGAACTGTCCGACGCGAAAAAGAAGGAACAGGCCGCCAAGGCCCTCGAATCCGAGCTGAAGGAGAAGGTCACGGTGGTCCAGAGCCAGATCGGTGTGCTCAAGAGCCAGATCGCCGTGGTGCAGAACAGCATCGGCGTCAAGGAACAGGAGATCGCCGCCAAGGAGCAGGAGATCACCGCCAAAAAGCAGGAGATCACCGCCAAGCAGGGCGAGATCGACACCCAGTGGACGGCCTTCAAGGGCCACATGGCCGCCATGCAGGAGCTGCGGGAGGGCGGCAGCGTCGCCATGCTCTCCTCGGTGACGAACCTGTATGAGCTGCTCACCTTCAACCAAGCCCTGCAGGACATCTCGGTGAAGGATACCGAGATCCTGACCAATATGCGCAACGCCAAAGAGGCGCTGGAAAACGACAAGGCCCAGCTCGAAGAGCAGAAGACCCAGTTGAACAGCCAGCGGGCCGAGCTGCAGAGCAAGAAGAGCGTGCTGGACAGCCAGAACGCCCAGATGACCGCCAAGCAGAGCGAGCTGAACTCCAGCGTGGCTGCGGCCAAGCTGAGCGCCGCCGAGGCCCAGAAGGCCCAAAAGGACGCCCAAGCCGCCATCGAGTCGGACGAGATGAACTATGAAGCCGTCAAGAAAGAGGTCCAGAAGCTCATCGCAGCCGCGGCCTCCTCCAAGCCGCAGCTGAGCTTCACCGGCTTTATCTGCCCCCTCAAGAGCTATACCCGCATCTCCAGCGAGTACGGCTGGCGAAAGAACCCGGTCTCCGGCGTGAACAAGCTCCACGCGGGCACGGACTTCGCCGCCCCGGGGGGCACCCCCATCTACGCAGCCGCCAGCGGCTATGTGCAGGTGGCAGGCTGGTCCAGCGGCGGCTACGGCAACTATGTCATCATCTACCACGGCAAAATGTCCGATGGCCAGCAGTACAGCACCCTGTACGGCCATATGAGGTCGGTGGCTACCTCGGCGGGCAAGTATGTCCAGCAGGGCGAACTCATCGGCTACGTGGGTTCCACCGGCAACTCCACCGGCAACCACCTCCACCTCGAAGTCTGGAAGGGCGGTTCCAAGGCCAATGCCGTGAATCCTAGAGGTTATATCCCCATGAAATAATTCCTGTCTGTATCAAAGGAGGTCGTTCGGACGATGAACGATAAAAAACGCAAGCGCATCCTGCGCGTGGGCTGCCTGATCTTGGCATGCGTGTTCGGCCTGTCCCTGCTGGGCAGCTTGGTCATGATGCTGCTGGTCTGAGCGGGAGGGAAAAGCAACTATGAATCGCAAGATATCCGTTGGCATGGCGGTCAGCATCGTCATCCTTGCCATGACCGTGACCTTCTCCATCACCATGCTGGTGGCGATGCGCCTGTTCGACAGCACCGTTTCCAGCGTGAAGGAAAAGGAGAGCATGTATAATAAGATCGCGGAGGTGGACCGCTACGTCCGCAGCAACGATTATTATACCATCGACGAAACGACTCTGTACGACCGCCTGACGGCGGGCTACCTGCTGGGCACCGGCGATAAATACGCCCGGTATTATACCGCCCAAGGTTATACAGACCTGATGAACACCCAGAACGGCACCCTCGTGGGCATCGGCGTGGAGCTGGCCATCGACCAGTCCGGCTACGCCAAGGTGACCAAGGTCTACGATGACTCCCCGGCCCATGAGGCGGGCATCACCGTGGGGGATTACCTCACCGCCGTGGACGGCACCGACATCAAGAACCTGACCGGCGTGGAAGCCGTCCAGACCAAGCTCCGGGGCGAGAGCGGCACCACCGTGAACGTCACGTGGCTGGACAGCGAGGCCACCGAGCACACCGCCGACCTGACCCACTCCGGCTATAATACCACCACCGTGGATTATGAGATGCTCCAAGACAACGTGGGCTACATCCGGATCCGCCAGTTCGACGGCTCCACCCCCAGTGAGCTGGACTACGCCCTGCGCAGCCTGAATGCGGGCGGCGCGGTCAGCTTCGTGTTTGACCTGCGGGACAACGGCGGCGGCATCCTCGACGACGCCATCAGCTGCATCGACCTCATCGTGCCCGAAGGCACCGTGGCCTACGCCGAGGACAAGAACGGCAGCCGCACCGCGCTGGGTTCCAGCACCGGCGACAGCATCATCACGCAGCCGCTGGTCTGCCTCGTCAACGGCAATACCGCCAGCGCGGCGGAGCTTTTCGCCAGCAGTCTCCGCACCATGAGCGGCGCCCGCCTTGTGGGCACCACCACCATGGGCAAGGGCACCATCCAGAGCAGCCCCCAGCGCCTGTCCGACGGCAGCGCCGTGGTGGTCACCGTGGCAAAGCTGCTCTGCGGCGACGGCTCGTCCTTTGACGGCACCGGCCTGACCGTGGATGTGGATCGTACCCTGACCGCCGACGAGCAGACCGCCTACTACGACTACACCACTTCCACCGACCCCCAGATCCAGCGCGCCGTGGCCACCGCCCAGCAGATGACCGGCACCACCACCGTCTCCGGCGTCAATGAAGCCGACAGCACCGCCGACAGCGCCGCTGACAGCGCCGCCGCCGCACCCGCCGAAGGGGAAGCGGAGAGCGAAGCGGAAGGGGAAGCCGCCAGTGGGAGCGAACCCGCCGCCAGCAGCGCGGGAGCGGGGGAATAACTGGGAGGTTACCCTCTGCACAACCTCTCAAATTGCAAACCGGCAGATGCTGCTTGCAAAGGGAAGGCGTGCCTTCCGTACAACCTCTCAGTCTGCTTCGCAGACAGCTCCCCTAGTAGGGGAGCCCTTGGCATCGCGGTGCAGTTTGTGCTCCTTGCGGCAGCAGCATGGCACACCACGAGAACGAAGCACAGCGGCACGCCAGAGGCTCCCCTACTAGGGGAGCTGGACGCCGTTAGGCGGCCTGAGAGGTTGTACAAAGACGAAGCTTGAATGACAACAAAGGAGCCCCTATGCCAGAACTCACCGACCTGTCCTATGTCCGTGCGCTGTGCGAAAAGTACGATTTCGCGCTGTCGAAGGGCTTCGGCCAGAACTTCATCATCAACCCCGGTCTGCCCATCAAGATCGTGGACGCCAGCCGGGTGGACAAGCGCTACGGCGTCATCGAGATCGGCCCCGGCATCGGCGTGCTGACCCGCGAGCTGGCCAAGCGCGCGGCCAAGGTGGTCTCCATCGAGGTGGACGAGCGGCTGCCGCCCCTGCTGGCTGAGACGATGGCCGGCGTGGACAACTTCAAGCTGGTCATGAACGACGTGCTCAAGGTGGACCTGAAGGCCCTGATCGCCGAGGAGTTCCCCGGAATGCCGGTGGCCGTCTGCGCGAACCTGCCCTATTACATCACCAGCCCCATCGTCATGAAGCTGCTGGGCGACCGCCTCCCGGTGGAGAGCCTGACCGTCATGGTTCAGAAAGAGGCCGCCGACCGGCTGGCCGCAGCCCCCGGCACCCGCGCTTCCAGCGCCATCAGCTGTGCGGTGAGCTACTATGCCCAGTCGAAGATGATGTTCACCGCCGCGCCGGGCAGCTTCTACCCGGCCCCCAAGGTGACCAGCGCCGTGGTTCGGATGGACATCCGCCCCACCCCCGCCGTACAGGTGGCCGATGAGGAGGGCTATTTTGCCCTCATCCGCGCCGCCTTCGGCCAGCGCCGCAAGACCGCCGCCAACGCCATCGCCAGCGGCCTTTCCCGCCCCAAGGAGGGCGTCATCGCCGCCATCGAGGCTGCGGGTTTCGACGCCCGCATCCGCCCCGAAGCCCTCACGCTGGAGGACTTCGCGAAGATCCAAGCGGCACTGGCAGACCAATAACGCCCTGCGCCCTTCGGCCCCTGCCGGAGGGCTTTTGTTTTGCCGCCCGGCCCAAAACCCGAAAATCAGCCTTGCCAAACCCGCCCGCCAGTGGTATACTATTCAGGTAACATGTGCTAGTGTGGCGCAATGGCAGCGCAACTGATTTGTAATCAGTGGGTTGCAGGTTCAACTCCTGTCACTAGCTCCAAGAAAAATCCTGCGATATACCGTTAAAACAACGGCGTGTATCGTGGGATTTTTGCTTTTCTATGCGTTGACAAACTGCACAATGTTAACGGTTATATTTGATGCAAATTATACGTTGACGGTTATATCATGAACGGTTATACTATAGTAAAAAGGGGGCGTCGTAATGGCTGTATCTGATGCACACAAAAGAGCATCGGTCAAATACAACGCAAGCAAGGACAATATCATGCTCCGACCGTCTAAAGAGGATGGGGCAAGGATTCGCAAGGCTGCTGCGGACGCTGGCAAGAGCGTTCAGCGGTATTGTCTGGATATTCTGCTGAGGTCTGTACCAGATGAAGTGCCGAATGCTGAAACGCAAGCGGCGATTGATGAAGTGGACAATATGGTTAGAACAAGCAAGGGAGAGCATTTCAGCGGAACGACAGAAGAACTTTTCAAAAAGATTCTTTCTGAACCAGATGGAGAGGAAACCGCCTGATGGAATTGACAATAGAGAATCTGCGCACACTAGCCAGCAGCGGAGAAATCTTCCTTACAGCGCACTCACAGGCTCGCTTATATGAGCGCGGTATCCTGCTGGCAGACATTCGGCAAGCCATCCAGAGCGGGAAGATCATAGAATACAGGCCAGAGGACTACCGCTGTCCATCCTGCCTTGTGCTTGGCGTGAATCTGGCTGGACGCTGGCTCCATGTGGTGTGCGGTATCCACGAGGATGCGCTGTGGATTATTACAGCATACTGGCCTGATCTCGACCACTGGAACGCTACCTATACAGAGCGAAAGAAGAAAGGGGAATGAACATGACTTGCTTTTTCTGCAAAGGCGAAATGAAGCCCAGCACCACCATTCACACGGTACAACTGAAAAACTGCCTTGTCGTTATCAAAAATGTTCCCTGCATGAAGTGTGAACAATGCGGCGAGGTGGTTCTGTCTGCTGCTACGGTGGAGAAGATAGAACGCATCTTGCAGACCGTTGAAAAGGCTGTGGCGGAGATTACTGTGGTGAACTACCCGGACTGTGCAGCCTGATAGAGTGAAAGGAGCTGTGCTGGAATGTCGTTTCCTGTCACTGGCTCCACGAAAAAAGGCCCCAGAGCTTCACTGCTCTGGGGTCTTTTGCATCTCTACTGCAAGCTGATTTGGTGGCCAACATCGGAAATAATAGCGAAGCATCGCTATAAATCGAACTTGGCCAGCAACCGAAGTTGGCCAACCAGACCAACATTCAAATTAAAACATAAGAACGTAGTTATTTTTTAAGTTGGTCATCGGATTTACTCCAGTCGGAGAAGGAGTACCACCGGTTGCAGCCATCTCTCTCCCGGATCGCCTTCTTCGTGATGCGGCCGCTCTTTACCAGCTCCGCGTAGGCGCGGTTGTAGGTCTTCTCGCTGCACCCGACCTCCTTGGTGACGGCGGCGCGCAGCTCGCTGCTGGCCATGCTGCCAAGGCGGCTCTCGGCCAGCGCGTTGAGGATGGCGGCGGTGGTGTCGTCCTTGGTCTGGGCAAGGCGGAGGCGGCGCTCCTCCATGAAGTCCGCGTCCTTCTTGTCGGTGGAGCCGTCGAAGATGGCCCGCGCGGTGGGCACGCCGTCCACGGTCACGTCCTCGATGTGCATCAGCACGGTCTGGGCGGGCTTGGAGTAGCTGCTCTTCTCGTGGCTGAGGTAGATCTGGCCCTCGGTGCTGTTCTTGCAGCGGCCCATCATCAGCACGCTGCGGGCAATGTCCCACAGGTCCGAGCTGTCGGCGAGGCGGCCACGGCCCGAAACGCCCGGCCGCTTGTTGGTGTGCATGGAGATGAGGGTGGCGAGGTTGTACTTGGTGCTCAGGCTCTTCAGGGGCAGCACGGCGCCGCGCATCTGGTTGCGGCTGGCCATCTCCACGTCGGGGGGCAGAAAGCTTTGCAGCGGGTCTAAGATCAACAGGATGGGGTTGATCTTCGCCACAAAGGTGGTGATGTCGTCGTCTCCGATGCAGAGCTGGTGGCCGGTGCGCAGGTAGTAGTCGTCGGCACTGACGACCATCACCTTGGACATATCGGCTCCGGCGGCGGCGATGCGGCCCTTGAGCACCTTGCCGGGGTCGTCCTCGCCCGCAAGGATGAGCACCCGGCCGGTCTGGGCGGGCGGTTCGGGGAAGAAGCCGCTGGTCTGCCCGGCGGTGACGTAGGCGATGAGCTGGGCTTGCCAGATGCCCTTGCCGGTGCCGCCGTCGGCACCCAGCAGGGAGATCTCGCCCCGCGGCAGGACATCCGGCACCAGCCATTCGGTCTCCTCGCAGGGCACATCGCTCAGGCAGTAGGGCTCCGGGGCCTTGGCGTAGTGGTGGTCGTGCCATGCCATTGCGGATTCCCAAAAGGCGTTGTCGTCCTCACGCTGGCGCTTGGCGCACCCGGCACGCCATGTATCAACCTGAGAAAACTTCGTGCCTACGGTAGAAACTGCATCCACAAGGTACTGGTACCGTTCCTGCTCATCGTAGGGGTCGTGATTGATGTATATCAACAAATAGGTGTAGTCGTTCAGCAGTTCCACAGCCGGGGTGGTGGCAAGATACTCCTTGAACGATGCGAGAAATGCTTCGCGGTCAGTCGTCATAAAGAATAGTCTCCTTTCTGTTTTAATTTGTGCGTCTGAACCACAATCATTGGTTGTAGTATACACCGGCTGACAAAAGATGTCAAGATTTTTTTGCAAAAAATGGTTGACAAATTTCAGATTCGATGGTAAGATATACAGGCGGTCAGCGATGGCCACATAAAAAATGAATCTGGGCGTGTTCCCGAGTGGCCAATGGGGACAGACTGTAAATCTGCTGCTTTTCAGCTTCGGTGGTTCGAATCCACCCGCGCCCACCAAACAAGAAAAATCCGAACCTGTTTCCGATTGGAGAAGGGTTCGGATTTTTCGTTTTCTTCGGGTACAACAATGAAGGCTCCCGTGGACG
>OJKW01000049.1_pt1 | contig 114631 bp, 98 predicted proteins | sample 1596591 | NCBI WGS metagenome assembly OJKW01 (sample SAMEA4350166, study PRJEB24818) | metagenome | biome: human; feature: gut; material: faeces | place: Denmark | collected 2013-09 | reverse complement strand
CCGCCTCGTCGTAGGCGGGGGCTTCCCGCTCCTCAAAGGTGATAGCACCGGTGGGGCAGCCCGGCAGACAGTCGCCAAAGCCATCGCAGAAATTCTCCCGCACCAGCTTTGCCTTGCCGTTGATGATATCAATGGCTCCCTCGTGGCAAGCGGTTGCGCACAAGCCGCAACCGTTGCATTTATCTTCGTCAATATGGATGATCTTCCGAATCATATCTATACTCTCCTGTTGTGGGTGTTTTTTGCATTTGCAGGTTTATTATAGTATACTAAAGCCATCTTGTCTGTTTGAATTCCAACAAGGAGAGTCTTTATGCAAAACTATCTGCCTGTTCTGCGGAACTGCCCCTTCTTTACCGGGCTTACCGATGATGAAATTTTGTCCATCCTGCACTGCGTCAGTGCAGCGAAAATCACCCGGCCCCGGGGCTCCTACATTTTCCGTGCCGGAGATTCCACGGAGGTCATGGGGCTTGTGCTGTCCGGCTCCACCCTTGTGATACAGGAGGATCTTTGGGGACACCGCAACATCCTGTCCAAGTGCAATACCGGAGACTTTTTCGGGGAGCCTTACGCCGCCACTCCCGGTGCCATCCTGAACATCAGCGTGGTGGCAGAGGAGGATTGCGAAATTCTGCTGCTGAACGTCAAGCGGCTGCTTACCGCCTGCCCCACCGTCTGCGACCACCACCAGAAACTCATCCGCAATCTGGTCAGCGTTCTGGCAAACAAAATATTGCTTTTTAACGATAAGATCACCCATGTCAGCAAACGGACCACCCGCGAAAAGCTGCTGTCCTACCTGTCCGCCGAGTCCATCCGGCAGTCCTCCCTCTCCTTTGACATTCCCTTTGACCGTCAGCAGTTGGCGGATTTTCTCTGCGTGGAGCGCGCTGCCATGTCGGTGGAGCTTTCCAAGCTGCAAAAGGAAGGGCTGCTGGTCACCAAGCGGAATCATTTTGAGCTGTTGACCCACTGACAGCTTGGCACGCTGTCTGCAAGTACCGGTTTCTTTGCGGAAACCGGTGCTTTTTGCAGTTGCACTTTTTCCGGGAGATCATTATACTTATAAAAAAGACCGGGTGCTGCAAGGGCAGGAGGGAAAGCGTATGGCACGGAACAAAAACGCGCAGGGTGGTATATCCCTGCGCCGCAAGGTCACGGCATGGCTTGCCGCGATTTTGCTGGTCACCATGCTTTCCACTGGCATTGCTACCATGGCAGGTCAGTGGACGGTACGCTCCTTTGATATGCTGCTGGCCGACAACGCCGTCTGCTACACGGTGCAGAACGCCCTCAAGGACGAAACACAGGCCTTTGCACGCTATGTGCGCCAGCCTACTTCTGAAACCGAACAGGCCTATACCGCCGCCTGTACCGCTTCCGAGCAGAGCCTTGCGGCCCTGCCCTTCGATTACGTCCGCATCGGTGAAGAGCGCTATGCCCGTACATGGAACCTTTTGCAAGGGTATGCGGGCTATCGGCAGGAGCGGGATGCCTTTTTGCAGCTTTCCCCCTCGGCAGATACCTACATTGAACGGATGTATCATGTGATGGCGCTGCAAGACTACCTTGCCGAGTATGCGCTGCGGCTGACACAGGCCACGCTGGAACAGGAAAACGCCCTTTACAGCAGCACAGCGACCCGCATCCGGCATTTGCCGTGGCTGTATCTGGGGCTGTTCCTGACGGCAGCCGCACTGACGCTGCTGCTCATCCGGGTGCTGAGCCGCGCGGTGGTGCGTCCGCTGCTGCGGTTGGCACAGGCCTCCCGCAGCATTGCCGAGGGGGATCTTTCAAGCCCGGATCTTCCGGTGAAAAGCAGCGACGAAGTGGGGCAGCTGACGGGAACCTTTAACCAGATGAAGCACGCCATGGCGCAGCAACTGACCACGCAGCAGGCCTTGCACCGGGAAGAGGTGCGGAACCTTGCACTGGAAAAGGATCTGGAGCACACCCGGCTGGAGGTGCTGAAAAGTCAGGTGAATCCGCATTTTCTGTTCAACACCCTGAACATGATCTCCTGCATGGCGCGGCTGGAGGATGCTTCCACCACCGACCAGATGATCGTGCATCTGGGCAATTTGTTCCGGCACAACCTGCGCACCAAGCGCCAGCAGATCACGCTGGAGGAGGAACTGGACGGGCTGGAGGATTACATTTATTTGCAGCAGATGCGGTTCGACGGACGCATTACCGTAGAAAAAAGCATCCGGGTGCAGCCCGCGGCGGTTTTGGTGCCGTCCTTTATGCTGCAGCCGGTGGTGGAAAACGCTTACTCGCACGGGCTCAAGTCCCGCGAGGAAGGCGGACGCATCCTGCTGCGGGCATGGATGCAGGGCAAGGTGCTGGTGCTCACGGTCGCGGACAACGGCAGGGGAATGAACAAAGAGGAGCTGGACGCTGTGCAAACTAAAATTGCGCAGAGCGAGCAGACCGGACGCAGCATTGGTCTTGGAAACATTTCCCGCCGTATCGGGATGCTGTATCCGGGCGGAAAAATGCAGATATACAGCCGCGCAGACTGCGGTACTGTGGTGCGGTTTGAGCTCCCGCAGACGCAGCAGCCGGAAGAAAAGGAGGAGACCCTTTCGTGAAGTGCAAATTGCTGGTGGCAGAGGATGAATTGATCGAGCGCAAGGTGCTGTGCCGGACCTTGCAGAAGTATCTGGGAGATCTGATCTGCCTGTATGAAGCAAAAAACGGCAGAGAGGCTCTGGAAATTTTTGCCCGCGAAGCGCCGCAGGTGGCTGTGCTGGACATTGAAATGCCGGGTCTCACGGGGCTGGAGGTGGCGCGCAAGATCCGAGAAACCGACAGAAATTGCGCCATCCTGTTCCTGACCGGCTTTGATAAGTTCGACTATGCACGGCAAGCGATCTCTGTACGAGCGATGGACTACCTGCTCAAGCCTTACAACGAGCAGGAACTGGTATTCGCGGTGGAGGATGCCATCCGGCAGGTGTCGGTGCCGCTGCCAGCCCGCCCGGCACAGCCCCCTGTGCCTGAACAGCCTGTCCGCCGGGAAGAGGACGAGGATATGCGTACCGCCATCATCCGTGCCGAGATCAGCCGCTTCATCGACGCCCACTATAGGGAGGATATCTCCATGCAGGATGCCGCCGCTGCGCTGCGCTACTCGGACGCCTACTTCTGCAAGCTGTTCAAGCAGTGCTTTAAGGTAAACTTTTCGGCCTACCTGAACGAATACCGGGTGAACAAGGCGCGCCAGCTGATTTTGGACCCGCGCCTGAGCCTGAAGGATATCGGCGCTGCTGTGGGTTACAGCGACGCCAACTATTTTACAAGGGTGTTCAAGCGCCTGACCGGCCAGACCCCTTCGGAATACCGCGTAGCCGCAGCGGAAAAAGCGGCACAAGGATAAATCGAATCCAAAAGAAGCACTCGTTCTTTCCTGCCTGTCAGCAGGAGAGGAACGGGTGCTTTTTTGTTTTTGCCAGTTTTTTTCGTCCAAAAAACACAAAAATTGTACTTGGATACAACAAAGACAAAATCGTACTGCGTTTCACAAAATAATCCGGTTTCGCAAAAATGAACGAGTTGTTAAAATATAATCATAGAAAAAACGCGAAAAGAGAGGATGCCATTCATGAAGAGAAGAACGTTTCTGTCGCTGATGGGCGCAGCGGCACTGACCAGCAGCATGATGCTTACCGGCTGCGGTGCCGGCTCCGGTGACGACCGCAAGATCGTGCGTATCGGCCATGTGCAGTCCCAGACCCACCCGGATCATCTGGGACTGGAAGCCTTTGCCAACTACATCAACGAGAAGCTGGGCGACAAGTACCGCGTGGAGGTGTACCCCAGCGAGTTGCTGGGCTCCCAGACCGAAATGGTGCAGCTGACCCAGACCGGTGCCATCGACTTTGTGGTGGCGTCCACTGCCATCATGGAGACCTTCAGTGCCAAATACCAAATCTTCAACCTGCCTTACCTGTTCTCCAGCGTAGAAGCCTACCACGAGGCCATGGACGACCCCGAAGTGACGGACCCCATTTTCAAGACCACTTCCAAGGCCGGTCTGGAAACGGTGGCATGGCTGGATGCCGGCACCCGCAACTTCTACACCATCAAGACCCCCATCAACCAGCCCTCCGACCTGAAGGGTCTGAAGATCCGCGTGCAGCAGTCGCCCACCAACGTGGAAATGATGCGTCTGCTGGGCGGCACGGCTACGCCCATGGGCTTCGGCGATGTGTACACCGCACTGCAGGCCGGTATTCTGGATGGTGCCGAGAACAACGAGCTGGCTCTGACCGATAACGGTCACGGCGATATCTGCAAGTATTACTCCTACGATATGCACCAGATGGTGCCGGATCTGCTGGTGGCAAACTACGCCTTCCTGAACGAACTCAGCGACGAGGAGCGCGCGATCTTTGAAGAGGGTTTCCAGATCGTGAAGCGCACCGAACAGGATGCTTGGGAGGATGCTGTGGCTGAGGCGAAAGATAAGGCCGAAAATGAGCAGCACGTCAACTTTATTTACCCGGACACGGCACCGTTTCAGGAGGCTATGGCCCCCCTGCACGATTCCGTGCTGGCAGCAAACCCGGAGTTGCAGCCCATTTATGACCTGATCCAGCAGCACAACGCTGCCCATACTGCGGACTGAGGAGGAGCATCATGGAAAAACTGAGAAATACCCTGAACAAGGTGCTCAACCTGCTGGCAGGTCTGAGCATGACGGTCATGGTGGTGCTGACCACCTATCAGGTCATCGTGCGTTATATCTTCAACTCTCCCTCCACATGGTCGGAGGAACTGGTGGGTTATCTGTTCGGCTGGAGCACCATGCTGGGTGCCACCATCGTCTCCGGCGAGCGCGGCCACATGAACATTCCCGTGCTGGTGGACCGGTTCAACCCCACCATGCGCAAGGCGTTCCACATCTTTGCTGAGATCATCGCCTTCATCTTCTCCGCGACCATTCTGGTGTTCGGCGGTTTTCAGGTGTCCCAGCTGGCTATGGGACAGCAGACCTCCTCGCTGGGCGTTGCCGTGGGCGTGTTCTACTGGGTCATGCCCATCTGCGGCGTGATCATTCTGGTGTATTCCGTGCTGAACATTATCGGTATCGCCAACGGCTCCATCTGTCTGGATACCCCGGAGGATGCAGACTTTGCAAAGGTGGAAGCCGAAATGGCTGCCGATGCCGACAAGGAAAATAAGGAGGACTAAGCTGTGGCAATTCAAGCGTTACTCGTAATTCTGGCAGTGCTGCTGGTGCTGCTGTTCCTCGGCGTGCCCATCTCGTACGCCATTGCAGTCTCTTCTCTGACTGCCATTCTTTCTTCCATTGATCTAAATGTTGCCGTGCTGACCGCTGCCCAGCGCACCTTTGTGGGCATGAGCAAGTTCAGCCTGACCGCCATCCCGTTCTTTATTCTGGCCGGCAACATCATGAATCAGGGCGGCATCGCCAAGCGTCTGGTGGATTTCGTCATGGCCATTCTAGGCAAGATGCCCGGCGCACTGCTGGTGACCAACATCGGCACCAACGCCCTGTTCGGTGCCATCTCCGGCTCTGCATCTGCTGCGGCTGCTGCCGTTGGCTCCATGATCCGCGACGGTGCCGACGAGCAGGGCTACGACCCCGCCGTGACCGCTGCCACCAACGCTGCTTCCTCCTGCTCCGGTTTGCTGATCCCGCCGTCCAACGCCTTGATCACCTACTCGCTGGCGTCCGGCGGCACCTCTGTGGCTGCGCTGTTCATGGCTGGTTACATCCCCGGCATCATCTGGGCGCTGTGCTGCTGCGTGGTGGGCGTGCTGCTGGCGGTCAAGCTGGGCTATAAAGGCACCCCCGGCAAGTTTGACTGGAAAAATCTCGGCGTCTGCACCCTGCGCGCCCTGCCTTCCCTGTCCCTAATCATCGTGGTCATCGGCGGCATCATCGGCGGTGTGTTCTCTGCCACCGAAGGCTCTGCCATTGCCGTTGTCTATGCGCTGATCCTTGCTTTCTGCTACCGCTCCATCAACCTGAAGAGCCTGTGGAAGATCATCGTGGACTCTGCCAAGATGTCCGGCATGGTGGTGTTCCTTGTAGGCGTTTCCAACATTCTGGGCTGGGTCATGGCCTTTTTGCAGATCCCGGATGCGGTGGCAGCAGCCCTGCTGAGCCTGACCAGCAATAAGTACATCATCCTGCTCATCATGAACGTGATCCTGCTGGTGTCTGGCACCTTTATGGATGTGACCCCGGCCATCCTCATCTTCACCCCGCTGTTCCTGCCCATCTGCCAGAGCTTTGGCATGAGCACCATCCAGTTCGGTCTGATCCTCGTGTATAACCTGTGCATCGGCAACATCACCCCGCCTGTGGGCAACGCCCTGTTTGTTGGCATCAAGGTGGGCCGCACCTCGCTTTCCAAGGTCATGCCGTACATGCTTATGTACTATGTGGCCATCATCGGCGGCCTGCTGCTGGTCACCTTTATCCCGGCAGTGTCTACCGCACTGCCGCAGGCAATGGGCCTGATGTAACTGAGACATTCCCTTCTTCTCCTGAAAAGGCGGTACCTGCTTTGCGGCGGGCACCGCCTTTTTCTGTCTCTTGCGCAAAAGCAGCCTTGTGCGCTATACTATCTGCAAAGGGAGGGAGACACCATGCGCAGACGGACTTTTTTAGCCGGGCTGGGCTTTGCAGCCTTGCAGCTGGCAGGCTGTGCCGCAAAGCCGCAGACTACACCGGACTATGTACTGACCTATGCCGACAACCAGCCCGCCGGGTACCCCACCACACAGGGTGCGCAGTATTTTGCGGACCTTGTACAGCAGCAGACCGGGGGCAAGGTGGTCATTCAGGTCAAAGCGAACGGCGAGTACGGCTCGGAACAACAGGTGTGGGAACAGCTTGCCATTGGCGGCGTAGATTTTGCCCGTGTGTCGCTCTCGGTGGCCACGGACGATCTGCCCCGGCTCAACGTGCTGCTGCTGCCGTATCTCTACCGGGATGCCGACCATATGTGGCGTGTGCTGGATGGCAGCATCGGGGTAGAGTTTTTGCAGGACTTTACTGCACAGGGGCGCGTGGGCCTGAGTTGGTACGACGCGGGTGCCCGCTCGTTCTATGCCCGTCAGCCGGTGCGCAGCCTGAACGATTTACAGGGCAAGACCATCCGCGTGCAGGATTCGCAGATTGTGATCGACATGATCCGTCTGCTGGGTGCAGTGCCGGAGACCACGGCGTACAGCGACGTCTACTCAGCGCTTGAGACCGGGCAGATCGATGCCGCCGAAAACAACTGGCCGGCCTACTATTCCATGGAGCACTACAAGGTGGCGAGGTACTATATGGCCGATGAGCACAGCCGTGTACCGGAAGTGCAGCTGGCTTCCGGACGCACATGGGATGCACTGCCGGAGGAATACCGGCAGACCCTGCAAGCGTGCGCCCGGGCATCGGCGCAGTATGAGCGCCAGCTCTGGGCACAGGAGGAAACCGCCGCCCGCAAAGCGGCCCTTGCAGACGGCTGCATCGAACTGCCGCTGCCCGAAGAAGAAATGCAGAACTTCCGGCAACTGGTGCAGCCGCTATACCGGAAATACTGTGCCGACTATCTGCCGCTGGTGGAAGAGATACAGGCAGAGTGACAACAGAGAAAGGGAAGAGTCAAATAAAAAGGCTCACAGTGGTGTTGTACAATAAAAGTTGACATAGGGAACTCAAGGAGCCAATATATAGAAAAGGACAAACAGGAGGCAAGAAAAGATGGCTCGGAATCAACAGAAATACAACCCGTTGGGCTGCTTTTTTCTGGGAAGATTGCCTCGTGTCCAAACGGATGTTTATTCCTGATGTCACCCTTTCTTTCTCTCAAAACACTATATATTGACACGAAGAAAGCGATAGATACTAGATATAACGGTTTTCTCTGCGATCAGCGTTGAATTTTGTTCATGCCGGGGAGCACAGAGAGCGTGGCAGAAGGTGCGACTACGGCAATGGGGCAGCAACAGTGTGAGGAGACTGGAAAATGAAAGTTCCCCAAGGCTAGAAGCCAGTGCAACAGCCCCCTTTTTGTTTATCGGAGCCGAGATTGGAACAGTTTTTTCTCCCCCGCTCTTGACACCGGCCCCCTTTGGGAATACTCTAATAGTGACAACCTGCTCCCGCAATGCGGGAAGATCAGAGGAAAGAGGGATTTTGCAAGATGAAAAAACGTGTTGGCATCCTGACCTCCGGCGGCGACTGCCCCGGCCTGAACGCCACGATCCGCGGTGTGGCCAAGGCGCTGTATGCCCGGATGGGCGACAATGTGGAGATCGTGGGCATCCTGAACGGCTACCACGGCCTCATCACCGGCGACTACAAAGAGATGAACGAGGACGACTTCCGGGGCATCCTGACGCTGGGCGGCACCATTCTGGGCACCAAGCGCACCCCCTTCAAGCTGATGCGGGTGGTCGAAGAGGACAAGATCGACAAGGTCGCGGCCATGAAGAAGACCTATAAGGACGCAAAGCTTGATTGTCTGCTCTGCCTCGGCGGCAACGGCACCCACAAGACCGCCAACCTCCTCTCGCAGGAGGGGCTGAACATCATCGGTTTGCCCAAGACCATCGACAACGACATCTACGGCACCGACGTCACCTTCGGCTTCCACACCGCTGTGGACATCGCCACCGACGTTATCGACCGCATCCACACCACTGCAGGCAGCCACAGCCGCGTGATGTGCATCGAGATCATGGGCAACAAGGCTGGCTGGCTGACCCTCTACTCCGGCATCGCGGGCGGCGCGGATATCATCCTGCTGCCCGAAATGCCCTACGATATCGACCGCGTCTGCGACGCCGTAGAGCGCCGCGCCAAGAAGGGCTCCAACTTCTCCATCATCGCGGTGGCCGAGGGTGCCATGAACGAGGAAGAGGCCAAGATGAAGCGGAAGGAGTGGACCGCCAAGCGCGCCGAGGCGGGCTACACCACCGCCACCAACCGCATCGCCGCCGCCGTCCAGAAGAAGACCGGCATGGAGACCCGCGTCTGCATCCCCGGCCACATGCAGCGCGGCGGCAGCCCCAGCGCGTATGACCGCGTGCTGGCCACCCAGTTCGGCAGCTACGCCGCTAAGCTCGTGGAGATCGAGCGCTACGGCGTCACCGTGGCCCTGCTCAACGGCCACGTCACCGCCAACCGCTTGGAGGACATTGCCGGCAAGACCCGCAATGTCCCCGAAGGCTGCGAGCTGCTCACCGTCGCAAGACGCATGGGCGTGAGCCTCGGTTAAGGGGCACCGGATAGCAAACAAAGGAGCACCCTCTGCATCAGCAGGGAGTGCTCCTTTTGGTTTATGCGCTGAGGGCGGGTACAAGCTTACTTATTCTTGTACATTTCCTCGTAGTACTTCTGATAGTTGCCGCTGGTGATGTGCTCCATCCACTCCTCGTGGTCGAGATACCAGTCGATCGTCAGGACGATGCCCTTCTCGAAGGGGGTCTCCGGGTACCAGCCGAGGTCGTTCTTGATCTTGGTGGGGTCGATGCCGTAGCGGCGGTCGTGGCCCAGACGGTCGGCGACGTGCTTGATGAGGTCCTCGCTGATGCCGTCATCCTTCAGGCGGTCGTGGAGCTGCTCGATGATGGTCTTGACGATGAAGATGTTGGGGCGCTCGTTGTGGCCGCCGACGTTGTAGACCTCGCCGATCTTGCCGCCGTTGCAGACCATGTCGATGGCCTTGCAGTGATCCTCAACGTACAGCCAGTCGCGGATCTGCATTCCGTCGCCGTAGACGGGCAGCTGCTTGTGGTGCTTGACGTTGTTGATCATCAGCGGAATCAGCTTCTCCGGGAACTGGTAGGGGCCGTAGTTGTTGGAGCAGCGGGTGATGTTGATGGGCATCCCGTAGGTGTCATGGAAGGCCATGACGAACATATCGGCGCTGGCCTTGGAGGAGGAGTAGGGGCTGTGGGGGCACAGCGGGGTGGTCTCCATGAAGAAGCCCTCAGCACCCAGAGCGCCGTAGACCTCGTCGGTGGAGACTTGCAGATACTTCTTGCCTTCCTTCCAAGTCTTTGCTTCGGCGTCGTACCAAGCTTCCTTGGCGCGCTGCAGCAGGTTCACGGTGCCCATGACGTTGCTCTGGACGAAGATCTCCGGGTTCTTGATGGAGCGGTCCACGTGGCTTTCCGCGGCAAAGTTAATGACGTAATCGAAATCGTACTTTGCGAACAGGCTCTCGACCAGCTCCTTGTCGCAGATGTCGCCCTGCACGAAGACGTGGCGGGGGTCGCCCTCGACGTCCTTCAGGTTCTCCAGATTGCCCGCGTAGGTCAGCTTATCGAGGTTGACCAGCAGGATCTCCGGGTACTTCTTGAGCATATAGTGAACAAAGTTCGAACCAATAAAGCCGGCACAGCCGGTGATCAGATATTTTTTCATAATTTGATTTTTCCTCAAAGTTGAATGTTGTTGTTTTTCGCGGGCTTGCCCTCGCCCTACCGAAAGCTCCTGCTAAACCGGGGCGCTGCGGCCTCGCCAGCGGGCTTGCCCGTTTACTTCATTCCATTTTCCCCATCCCAGTGCTCGAAGAAGCAGGCGAGGGCGGCTTTCCAGTCCCGCACTTCGTTGCCGACGGTGCAGCGGAGCATCCGGTTATCGAGGGCGCTCCACTTGGGGCGGTCGGCGCTTTCGGGGTGCTTGGCCTTATACTCCTCGCTGGTGCAGGGGGCCACGGTGGCGTCTACGCCGGACAGACGGATGATCTCGGAGGCGAAATCATACCAAGAGCAGATGCCCTCGCCGGTGCAGTGGTAAAGGCCGTATTCGTGGGTCACGCAGAGCTGCAGAATTTCGTGGGCCAGATCGACGGCGTTGGTCGGGTTGCCGCACTGGTCGTTGACGACTTCCAGCTTGCCGAACTTCTTGCCCGCGTTCACAATGGTCTTGACGAAATTCTTGCCGTAGTAGCTGTAGAGCCACGCGGTGCGCACGATGAAGTGGCGGTGGCAGAACTGCTCGACGTACTTCTCGCCCATGAGCTTGGTGGAGCCGTAGGCGCTGATGGGGCCGGGGATGGTGGCCTCGTCCTGCGCGATGCCGCCGTTCTCGCGGCCGGAGAAAACGTAGTCGGTGGAGACATGGACCAGACGGGCCCCGGTCTTGGTGGCAGCCTGCGCGAGGTTGCGGGGGCCGAGGGCGTTGGCCTTGAAGGCAGCGTCGTGGTTCACCTCGCAGCCGTCCACATTGGTGTAGGCGGCGCAGTTGATGATGACATCCGGGCGCTGGCGGCGGATGAAGTCGTCCACCATCTTGTAGTTGGAGATGTCCAGTTCAGGCAGGTCCACCGGGATGACGGTGGCGCTTTGCAGCTTTTCGGGGATGGGGCCGATCTCACTGCGGCCCTCGCGGAGCTGCTTGATGATCTCGGTGCCCAGCTGGCCCTTGCAGCCGGTAACGATGATTTTCATGTGCATTTCCTCTTAGTATCTCAGTTTGCCGTCGGCCACATTCTTCAGGTGCTGGCCGTAGGGGCTCTTGCCGTAGCGCTTGGCGCTCTCCAGCAGGGTGTCGCGGTCGATCCAGCCATACTTGAAGGCGATCTCTTCCGGGGCGCTGATCTTGATGCCCTGACGCTTCTCGATCATGCGGACGAAGTCGGCGGCCTCCACGAGGCTGTCCATGGTGCCGGTATCCAGCCATGCAAAGCCACGGCCCAGCAGCTGAACATCCAGCTCGTCCTTCTTCAGGTACATGTCGTTCAGGGTGGTGATCTCCAGCTCGCCGCGGGCGGAAGGCTTCACTTCCTTGGCCATCTTGACGACTTCCTTGTTGTAGAAGTACAGGCCGGTGATGGCGTAGTTGCTCTTCGGATGCTCCGGCTTCTCTTCCACGCTGAGCACCTTGCCGTTCTGGTCGAACTCGACGATGCCGAAGCGCTCCGGGTCCGAGACATAGTAACCGAAGACGGTGCAGCGGCCCTTGTTCTCGGCGTTGGCGGCGGCGTTCTTCAGGATCTTGGAGAAGCCGTTGCCGTAGAAGATGTTATCGCCGAGGATCATCGCACAGCAGTCGTCGCCGATGAACTCCTCGCCGAGGATGAATGCCTGTGCCAGACCGTCCGGAGAGGGCTGGACCTTATATTGCAGATGGATGCCGTACTGGCTGCCATCGCCCAGCAGCGCCTCGAAACGGGGCGTGTCGGTGGGGGTCGAAATAATCAGGATGTCCTGAATGCCCGCCAGCATGAGGGTGGACAGAGGATAGTAGATCATCGGCTTGTCGTAGACCGGCAGCAGCTGTTTGCTGGTGACCATGGTCAGCGGGTAAAGCCGGGTGCCGGCGCCGCCGGCGAGAATAATGCCTTTCATAATTTGCGCACTCCTTTAATTGAAATGAAAAAAGTTGTGCAGCTATACGAAGCCCTCGCTGCCGAGAGCCGCGTAATATTCAAAGCGGAGCTGCGTCCGCTGTCAACAAAGTGGCGTGTAAAACTTCCCGCCGTTGAATGCCGCAGATAGTTTTACACCTTATTCTACTATCAAATCACAAAAAAAGCAAGAAAGAACGGAGGATTCCGGAAAAAATTCTGGAACGGGTTCTTTCTTGCTGGAAATATTTTTGATTGGGGGTGTTAGGCTTATTTTCTCGGTGAAGCTTCTGCTTTGTACAACCTTTACCACCTGAATCCCCACTTCTTGAAATACCGCATCAGGTTCCCGGCCTGCCAGAGGGCGGGCTTCAGGCTGCGGTGGGCGGCGCGGTGCCATGCGTGGATGGCAGTATACTGGGGCACGAGGTAGGCTTTGCCCTGCGTGAGCATCTTCTGGGTGAGGTCGGCATCCTCGACGTACATGAAATAGTTCTCGTCGAAGCCGCCGACGGCCCGGAACACGCTGGTGCGCACGCCGGAGAAGCTGCCGGTGCAGAACTCGATGGAGGTGGGTTTGGACAGGTCGGCGTCCTTCATGAGGTAGGCGTCGTTGTACTTCGCCCAGAACTTGAGGCAGGGAAGCTGCCGGTAGATCATGGGCCGCAGGGCGCACCGGCGGAGCGGCAGCTGCTGAGGGCTGCCATCCGGGAAGACGAGGGACGGGCGGGCCATCACGGCGTCAGGGTGCTGCGCCATCCAGTCGGCAAGGTCGCTGAGGGTGTCTGCCGTGAGCTGGATGTCCGGGTTCAGGATGAAGTGGAAGTCACTGTCCAGCTCCGGCAGGACCATGTTGTGCCCGGTGCCGAAGCCGCCGTTTTCGGTGCGGCAGTGGAGGACGACCTGTTGGCCCGCCCCTGCTGCCAGCGCACCGGACGCCGCCGCTGCGCGCAGCTTTTCCCCGCTGCCGTCGGGGCTGGCATTGTCCACCAGATAGAGGGTGAGCGGGTAGCGGCGGGTATACTGTAAAATGGTCTGCGCAGCCTTGAGGGCCTCGTCGAAGCCGTTGTAGATGACGATACAAGCTGAAAGTTTCAAGTAGGTACTCCTTCTCACGGGCAAGTCTGTCTTCGTACAACCTCTCTGTCACCTTCGGTGACATCTCCCCTAGTAGGGGAGACTCTGGCGTGCCGCTGCGTTTCGTTCTCATGGTGTGCCATGCTGCTGCCGTAAGGAATATAAACTGCATCGTTTTGCCAAGGGCTCCCCTACTAGGGGAGCTGGCACGGCGCAGCCGTGACTGAGAGGTTGTATGGAGGAAATCCTATCATTCCAGCGGCAAGATCTTCAGGCTGAAATCCTCCCGCTGGATATCGAAGTTGGGGTTGGTGCAGGGGTCGCCTTTGGCGAGCAGGTCGCCCCAGCGGGCTTGGAAGCGGAGAACTTCGCCTTGGAAGCGCTTCTGCTTTTCGGGGTTGTCCTCCATGCCGCGGCTCTTGCTCTCGTAGTGGTAGAGCTGGGCGAAGGGGGTGAAGACGTTGGTGTAGCCCGCCTCTCGGACGCGGACGCAGAAGTCCACATCGTTGAAGGCGACGGCATAGCTCTCGTCGAGGCCGTGGACCTCGTTGTAGACCGCACGGCGGATGAGCAGACAGGCGGCGGTGTCGCCGTAGACGTCCTGCACGTAGTTCAGGCGGCCCATGTAGCCATCCGAGGTGGCGGGGAAATACTTGTGCAGGTGGCCCGCTACGCCGCCGATGCCGAAGCCGACGCCGGCGTGCTGGACGGTATCGTCCGGGTAGAGGAGCTTGGCACCCACGCAGCCCACCCGCTTCTGCTGGGCGTACATGACCATCTCTTCCAGCCAGTTCGGGGTGATGACTTCGGTATCGTTGTTGAGCAGCAGCAGATACTCGCCGGTGGCGAAGGTCTCGCCGAAGTTGTTCAGGGCGCTGTAGTTGAAGCCCTTGCCCTGCCACGTGACGACATGGAGGTTGTCCGGGTGCTCCTTCTCCATCCGCTCGTAGGCGCGGAAGGTCTCCGGCTGCTTGCTGTTGTTCTCGATGAGGATCAGCTCGAAATCCGGGTAGGTGGTGCGGTCATAGATGGACTCGACGCAGAGTTCGAGATCCTTGATGTGGTCGCAGGTGGGGATCAGGATGCTGACCCGGCCCGGATGGGCGATGGTGTAATCGGTCTTGTAATAGCCGGGCGTGCCGGGGATGAGGCTGACCTCGTCCACCGCGACGCCGCAGCGGGCGTAATGGGCCTTGAGGGCCGCGATGCCCGCGTTGATGCAGTAGGTCTTAGCGGAGATGTCCGCCGCCGTGCTGCCGGGGCTGGAGCGCCAGTAATAGAGGGCGTGGGGGATGTGGACGATCTTCGCGGCCTGTTCGGTCAGGCGGAGGAAGAGGTCGTAATCCTGACTGCCGTTGTACTCCATCCGCTCGCCGCCGCCGCTGCGCTCCATCAGGGCGCGGCTGAAGGTGGTCAGGTGGCAGATGTAGTTGTTGGAGCGGAGGTTGTCCAGCATGAAGTCCGGTTTGAAGTGGTAGAGCACCACGTTGTCCACGCTGCCCTCGAAGGTGGCTTCGTCGGTATAGATGAAGTCTGCCCCCTGCTCGGCGATGGCCTTGGCCGTGTACCAGAGCGCACAGGGGTGGAGGATATCGTCATGGTCCAGCAGGGCGATGTAATCGCCGGTGGCCATCTCGATGCCGTGGTTGGTGTTGCCGGGGATGAGCTCGTTCTTTTCGAGCTTCTGGTAGCGGATGCGGGGGTCCGCCTTGGCGCGGTCCTGTACCTTCTGGCCCACGGCGGCGTCCTGCCCGGCGTCCACGCAGCAAAGCTCCCAGTTCTGGTAGGTCTGGTTCTGGACGGAATCCAGCAGCTCTTCAAGGAACTCCAGCGGAGTGTTGTAGAGCGGCACCACGATGCTGATCTTCGGGGCAGCGGGCTGGGCATGGACCTGCTTCACCAGCAGCTCCACGGGGGCAAAGGCATCCGCCCGCAGGGTCTTGCTGGGGAAGAGGGCGGCGTACTCGCGGCGGGCGCGGGCCTTTTCCCGCATCCCGGAAATACCCTCGGTCCGCAGCTCGTGCAGGAAGACGAAGAGCGGCAGGGTGTGCCAGAGCTGGCGGCTCTTGCTGACGACATAGCGGGCGGGCCACGTCAGTTTCCAGAAGGTCGAGCCTGTGACCTCGCCGAGGGTCTCTTCCAACTGTTTTTCATGGCTGCGGCTCAGGGCAAGGTCGCTGCGGAGCCGTTCAATGAGGGCAGCCTGTTCGCCGCAGCTCCGTTCGGCCCGCACCATCCGGTCCCGCAGGGTGTCCAGTTCCTGCTCGTAGCCCTTGACCACGGCCAGAGCGCCGGGCTGGGCGGCCCGAAAGAGGGCCGACTGCTGGGTGCGGCCCTTGCTGCGCCAGAACATATCGCGGTAGTAGCCGCGCTGGGCCAGCTGCTCGGCCCAGTTGGCCAGAGCGGTGGTGTCGGTGCAGACCAGCAGCACCTTCGCAGCCAGTTGTGCGGGCAGTTCCACGAAGGTGGGGTCCTCCACCACCAGCAGGTCGGGCTGCCGGGCCGCTGCAGCCGTCCACTCGTTTGCCCGGACGCCCGCCTTGCGCAGGGCCTTTTGCAGCGCAGTGCAGGTGGCTTCATCATCCCCCAGCACAGCCGCTGACTCCGGAGCCAGCTCTTCCGCAATGCGCTGGGCCAGCAAACGGCAGCGCTCGGCGTCCTGTCTCGATTCCTTTTCCTTCTCCAATTGCATGTCTGATTTCTCCACTTCTCTGCGGGGTGTGACCGCCCGCGATACTACAAACTAATATAGTATACCAAATTCCGCCCCATTTGAGAAGCGATTTTCTACAATTCTTTCGAATTTCCGGGGTTTTCCTCAGCGGAACAACCCAAAGAGCCAGCTGAACAGCCCGCCGGACGAGCTGCCGGAGGTGCTGATGGAGGCACCGGTGTAGTAGTGCTTGAGGATGCTTTTATAATTCATCCCCTGCTCGCTGGCGTAGCCCACCGCGCCGCACTGGCTCATGCCGACGCCGTGGCCGTAGCCGTAGTAATTCATGACCGGCGTGCCGTTTTCGTCGGCGGAGAAATCGAAGCAGTAGCGGGAGCTGACGAACTGGCCGATATAGCGGTAGCTGCGGCCATTGGAGACGAAGGTGTTGTACTGCACATAGCCGCCGAGATCCTTGTGGGTGGTGTCGGCGCTCTCGTAGGGCTGGCCGGTCTTGCTGTCGTTGTACTCGGTGTAGCGGTAATCCTTGCCGATGATCCGGCGCATGAGGTTGTGGTACTGCTCCTCGTAGGGGCTTTCCACGCTCTGCAAATAAGGCACGTCGGTGCCCCACGCATCAAGGCCGGAGCAGGTGCCGTAAACGCCGGTCTGGGTGTTATAGCCCGCGCTGGCCGACCACACGGCGTCGATGACCGAGCCGTTGTAGGTCAGCACCTCGTCCTTCACCGGCTCAATGGCCTTGCGCAGGGCTTCCCGCGCCGAAGAGGGAATCTGGTCCACGGGGGTGTAGACGAGGGCGTTGGCCGACGAGCCGTACTGTTTTTGGTACAGCAGATAGGAATGGATGGCCACAGCCTGTGCCTTCCACGCCTGCTGCGCCGCCGAGGAGCTGACGAAGCTGCCGATGGACCCCAGCTCGGTGTAAGTGATGCCCACAAGGCAGTCCACGAGGTCGAGGGTGACGTTCCGGCGCAGACCCTTGCCCTTTATGTTAAGGTAGGGCATGGTGATCTTATCTTTGGAGCCGAAGAGCCAGCTCAGGCAGTTTTCCTCTTCCACCGGGACGAGGGTGGTGTCCGCGCCGCCGATGGTGGTCGGGTGGGCGATCTCCTCCTCTGCAAAGGCTGCGGGCACCAGCGTGCAGACCAGCACCGCCGCCAGCACCAGCGCCGCCGCCCGGCGGACAATTTGAGCGAGATGTTTCACGTGTCAGTTCCTCCCCTAGTTTTTCATTCCACAGCGCCGGGCCGGGGCCTCCCCCTGCCCGCGCCTTTTGCTCCCAGTTTAACACACCCCGCCCCCATGGGCAAGGACTGGAGTTGGGATTTCACAGAAAAAAGAGAATGTTACACATGCAACAGCCTCTTTTCTTCTTGCAAATCTTCTCGCAATCGTTTATATTTAAAGCGTGAGGAAGGCGAAGATGATATGAGACTGAAAATAATAGAACCGAATAAAGCAATTCAAGATGCGGTTTACGTTGAAGATTATGAGTTCGCTTGCGGGAAGAAAGTGCCGATCTATCAGGTCAATTCGATTTATGCGCTTACGCAAGTGATCGGATATGTAAAATATATCAATGCGTCATACGGCAGTGTGTTGTATCGGGGACAGTGTAAATTATATAAAACAATAGAGCCCAGTATTTATCACGGAATTGAATCGACAAGTGCAAGGAGTAATCGGAATCAGCTGCTGAATATAGTAATCGACCGGGCGATAAATGATGAAGGGTTCGCGCATTTCATGAAATTAGATAACAGCCCGGCGTCAAGAACTAGATTGGAATCGGTCCTCCAGCATTATGGAATCCCGACACATTATGTTGATGTCGTTGACAATCATTGGACGGCGCTATGGTTTGGGGCGAATCGGTACACTGCTTACTTACAGGATTCATTTTGCAAATACGAGAAACGATCAGTGGATATGGGGGAAGTTCTCCAGAAGAAAATAGAGTTGTCAGAGAGCGAGTTTGGTGAATACTTAGCGAACATAAAAGACGATATGTATCAGTATCTTTTGCTGATCGCAGTCTCGAAAGCGAGGGCTGTGTCGAACAACGGCATCCGTGAGGGAAGAGATACAATTTCGGTTGACTTGAGAAGCGCACTCCCTTCAATGTTTCTTCGTCCGCATGCTCAACATGGATGGACGATCAAGAGAAAGTCGCAAGATTGTGAGCATGGCTTGGATATGGCCAATAATGTTGTAGGAATCCTAAGGATTCGAGTGTGTGACGCGCACAAATGGCTTGGAAATGGAGAACTGCTTTCGCAGGAGAGTCTTTTCCCGAATCCGCATTTTGATCAGGGATATAAGGTACTGCTGAATCACAAAGAGTTTTTGGAGGGAACGAGTTGGAAGATCCCGGTCATGGTTTGAGCGGAAGAAAAGAATATTCAAAAAACGACCGTGTCCGGTCTCTGCACATGCAGAATTCGGACACGGCCATTTTATTCAAATTCTTCCCAGTCTCCCCTTAAACTCCTCATACCCAAACTTCACGAGTTCGCGGCAGGAGCCGGTCTCGTCCATGGCCCAGATGGGGGGCAGGGGCATTCCGTTGAAGGTATTGTTTTTGCAGGTGGTATAGATCGCCATATCGCCGAAGATGAGCTTGTCACCCTCCGCGAGAGGGGCGGCAAAGCTGTAGTCGCCCACCACGTCCCCGGCAAGGCAGGTGGGGCCGCCGAGGCGGATGGTGCAAGCTTTTTCGCCCGGTTCCCCGGCGCCCAGCAGGGGCGGGCGGTAGGGCATCTCGATGACGTCCGGCGTGTGGCACGCGGCGGACATGTCGAGGATGGCAAGGTTCGTTTCGCCGTTCTGCAGCGTGTCGAGGACGGTCGTTACGAGATAGCCCGCGTTCAGTGCCCACGCCTCGCCCGGCTCCAAGTAGACCTGTACGCCGTAGGTCTGCTGCATCCGGGTGATGCAGCGCTCCAGCGTGGGCAGGTCGTAATCCGGGCGGGTGATGTGGTGCCCGCCGCCAAAATTCAGCCACTGCATCTGCGGCAGCAGGTCGCCGAAACGCGCCACCACGGCGTCCAGCGTTGCGGCCAGCGCGTCGGCGTCCTGCTCGCAGAGGGTGTGGAAGTGCAGCCCGTCCAGCAGAGAGAGCAGGGCGGGATCTTTTTCCGCTGCGGCGTCCCACTGGGCGCGGGTGGTGCCAAGACGGCTGCCGGGGGCACAGGGGTCATAGATGGCGTGGCCCTCCTGTGTGGAGCACTCCGGGTTGATGCGCAGCCCCACGCTCTTGCCCGCAGCCTTGGCGGCGGGGCCGAATTTTTTCAGCTGGTGGGGCGAGTTGAAGACGATGTGGTCGGCGCAGCACAGCAGCTCGTCGAATTCGTCGGCCCGGAACGCGGCACAGAAGACATGATTTTCCTTGTCCGGCAGCTCCTCCTTGCCGAGGCGGCTCTCGTACAGGCCGCTGGCCTCGGTGCCCGCGAGGTACGGGGCCAGCAGCGGGTAGAGGTCGAAGTTCGAGAACGCCTTTTGCGCCAGCAGGATCTTGCAGCCAGTGCGCTGCTGCACCCCCAGCAGGATCTCGCCGTTGCGGCGCAGCTGGCTTTCGTCCAGCAGGTAGCAGGGGGTGGGCAGGGAAGCGAGGGCTTCCTCCGGCAGCTTCGCCAGCCCCGCGAAGGGCGGGCGGGTGTCAGCCAGCCGCATCAGTCCACCAGAGCCGGGGCGTGGCTCTCGGAGCGGGGGAGGCCGTACTTGTCCAGTGCGTCCAGATAGGGATCCGGATCGAACTCCTCCACGGTGTGCACGCCCTTGGTGGTCCACTTGCCGGTCAGCAGCATGAGGGCACCGCACATGGCGGGCACGCCGGTGGTGTAGCTGATGGCCTGAGAGCCGACTTCCTTGTAGCACTCCTGATGGTCGCAGACATTATAAATATAGTAGGTCTTCTCCTTGCCGTCCTTCTTGCCGGTGAAGATACAGCCGATGTTGGTCTTGCCCTTGGTACGGGGGCCGAGGCTGGCGGGGTCAGGCAGAAGGGCCTTGAGGAACTGGATGGGAACGATCTCCTGCCCGTTGAATTCGATGGGGGTGGTGGAGAGCATCCCCACATCTTCGAGGCAGCGCATGTGGTCAAGGTAGCTCTGGCCGAAGGTCATGAAGAAGCGGATGCGCTTGGCCTCCGGGATGTTCTTGGCGAGGGACTCGATTTCTTCGTGGTGGAGCAAGTACATATCTTTCTGGCCCACCTTGTCGAAGTTGTACTCCCGCTTGATGCTCATAGCCGGGATCTCGACCCAGTGGCCGTTCTCCCAGTAGCTGCCGGGGGCGGACACTTCGCGCAGGTTGATCTCCGGGTTGAAGTTGGTGGCGAAGGCATAGCCGTGGTCGCCGCCGTTGCAGTCGAGGATGTCGATGGTGTCGATGGTGTCGAACTCGTGCTTCTTGGCGTAGGCGCAGTAAGCTTGGGTCACGCCCGGATCAAAGCCGCTGCCCAGCAGGGCGGTCAGGCCGGCCTCCTCGAACTTCTTGGCGTAGGCCCACTGCCAGCTGTAATCGAAGTAGGCGGAGAACCCGGCCTCCTTGCAGCGCTTCTCGTAAACAGCGCGCCACGCCGGATCGTCGGTGTTCTCCGGCTCGTAGTTGGCGGTGTCCATGTAGTTGACGCCGCACGCAAGGCAGGCGTCCATGATGGTCAGGTCCTGATAGGGCAGGGCGATGTTCATCACGAGGTCGGGCTGATAGGCCTTGATGAGGGCGATGACCTCCTCGGTCTTGTCAGCGTCCACCTGCGCGGTGGTGATCTTGGTGGCGGTCTTCGGGGCCAGTTCGGCGGCCAGCTTGTCGCACTTGGACTTGGTGCGGCTGGCGATGCAGATCTCGGTGAAGACTTCAGGCACTTGGCAGCACTTGTGGATGGCGACGGAAGCCACGCCGCCGCAGCCGATGATCAGAACTTTGCTCATGGTAAGTCTCTCCTTTATGATGTTTGATCGCGCAGCGTGTCTGGGGTCTGCGCCCCGACCGCTGCGTTGTTTTTGATTCAGGCGTTATGCTTGGAAGCCGGGCCAGCCCTTGTCCAGCGCGATGAGGGTCTCCCGCAGTACCTTACAGGCGGTGGCGGTGGAAACGCCGGTGGGGTCCAGCGTGGGGGCCAGCTCGTTGAGGTCGGCGGCGACGATGTTCGCCTTGGCCACGGTGCGGATGGCGTCCAACAGCTGCAAGAAGCTCACGCCGCCCGCTTCGGGGGTGCCGGTGCCGGGGAAGCAGGAGGGGTCGAGGCAGTCGAGGTCGATGGTCAGGTAGACGGGCACTCGGCTTTCGCAGAGCGCCTCCGTCAGCTCGGCGAGGCCGGTGAAGTCGAACTTGTGCAGCTCGGTGTGCTGGGCTGCAAAGTCGAACTCGGCGCGGTCGCCGCTGCGGATGCAGAACTGATGGATGCGGCCGTCCCCCACAAGCTCGTGGCAGCGGCGGAGCACACAGGCGTGGCTGAGCTTGGCTCCCAGATAGTCGTCCCGCAGGTCGGCGTGGGCGTCGAAGTGGACGATGTGGAGGTCCGGGTACTTCTCTACCGCAGCCCGCACGGCCCCCAGCGTGACCAGATGTTCGCCGCCCAGCAGCAGCGGGAACTTGCCGTCTGCCAGAATTTCGGCGGCGCGGCCCTCAATGTCAGAAAGGGCCGACTCGCTGGAGCCGAAGCAGAGCTCCAAGTCGCCGCTGTCGAAGATGTCGAAGTCGGTCAGGTCGGCGTTCTGGTAGGGGCTGTAGGTCTCCAGCCCGTAGCTCTCGTGCCGGATGGCAGCGGGGCCGAACCGGGCACCGGGGCGGTAGCTGGTGGTGGAATCGTAGGGCGCACCGTACAGCACGATGCTGGCGGCGCGGTAGCTGCTGTCGCAGCCGATGAAATTTTCAATGTTGGGTCGCATCAGTGTTCCTCCACTTCCCGCAGCATCTCTTCGAGGAAGGCGGGCAGATAAAAGGCTCCGACGTGGAGCCGGGCGGTGTAGTAGCGGGTGCGCATGTTCAGTGCTTTCCATGCGGCGGCGTCGAGGTCGTCGATGGGGTGGTACTTCTTGCTGGCAAAGCCGAACAGCCAGTACCCGGCGGCGAAGGTGGGGATGTGGGCCTGATACACCCGGCTGATGGGGAAGGTGGACGCGATCCGTTTGTGGCTGCGCTGCATGGCGCTGGCGTCCTCGGCGTAGAAGGGGCTACCCTGCTGGTTGACCATGATGCCGTCGGCCTTCAGCGCGTTGAAGCAGCTGCCGTAGAATTCGCGGGTGAAAAGCCCCTCGGAAGGGCCGAAGGGGTCGGAGGAGTCCACGATGATGAGGTCATACTCCTCCTCGCACCGGCGGATGAACTTGAGGGCATTTTCGAAGTAGATGTGCACCCGGCGGTCATCCATCCGGCAGGCATTGCCGGGCAGGTAGGCGCGGCACGCCTCCACCACCTGCGGGTCCATCTCCACAAGGTCGATCCGCTCCACCCGGTCGTAGCGGGTCAGCTCCCGCACCACGCCGCCGTCGCCCGCGCCGATGACGAGGATATCCTTCGCCTCTTTGTGGACGGCCATAGGCACATGGACGATCATCTCGTCGTAGATGAACTCGTCCCGCTCGGTCAGCATCACGTTGCCATCCAGCGTCAGCACCCGGCCGAACTCCGGCGTCTCAAAGATGTCGATGCGCTGGTAGTCGCTCTGCTTGGAGTAGAGCTGTTTGCTCACCCGGATGCTGTGTTTCACGTCCGGGGTGTGAAATTCCGAAAACCAAAATTCCATGGTTCATTCCCCCTTATGCCAGTACGTTCAGGTGCAGGATGTCCGGGTCCTCGGGGCCGGTCATGCTGCAGCCCTTGGCCTTGGCGTACTCGATGTAATTCAGGATCTCCTTGGTGATCCGTTCGCCGGGGGCCAGAATGGGGATGCCCGGCGGGTAGCACATGACGAACTCACTGCACACCATGCCCTCGGTCTCCCGTAAGGGAAGGCTCTTTTTCGGGGCGTAGAACGCCTCCTGCGGGCTGGCGGCCACCACCGGGTCGATGTATTCCTGACTGAGCAGCCCGGCTCCGTCGGTGCGGTAGCGGCGCTTGATCTCGGCCAAGGCGCTGACCAGCCGCTCCACTTCCTGCGGACGGTCGCCGATGGACAGGTAGGCCAGAATATTGCCGATGTCGCCGAACTCGATCTGGATGTCGTACTCGTCGCGGAGGATATCGTAGACCTCGATGCCCGCAAGGCCGATGTCCAGCGTGTGCACGCTGAGCTTGGTGGTGTCGAAGTCAAAGACGGAGTTGCCGTTGCACAGCTCCTTGCCGAAAGCGTAGTAGCCGCCCACGGCGTTGATCTCCTCCCGCGCATACTCGGCCATGTCCGCGACCTGATGGAACACCTGCCGCCCCCGCAGTGCGAGGTTGCGGCGGGAGATGTCGAGGCTGGACATCAGCAGGTAGCTGCCGGAGGTGGTCTGGGTCAGGTTGATGATCTGGCGCACATAGCCGGGGTGGACATTGGGCCCGATGAGCAGAAGGCTGGACTGGGTCAGGCTGCCGCCGCTCTTGTGCATCGAGACGGAGGCCATATCCGCCCCCGCCGCCATGGCGGAGACGGGCAGCCCGCCGCCGAAGTAGAAGTGGGTGCCGTGGGCTTCGTCCGCAAGGCAGAGCATCCCGGCGTCGTGGGCCATCTTCACGATGGCACGCAGGTCGGAACAGATGCCGTAGTAGGTGGGGTTGTTCACCAGAACAGCCACGGCGTTGGGGTGCTCCCGGATGGCCTTTTCCACCTGCTCCCGCTTCATGCCCAGCGAAATGCCCAGCCGCTTGTCCACCTCCGGGTTGACATAGACCGGCACCGCGCCGCAGAGCACCAGCGCATTCAGCACGCTGCGGTGCACATTGCGGGGCAGGATGATCTCATCCCCCCGCTTGCAGGCGGTCAGCACCATGCTCTGCACACTGCTGGTGGTGCCGCCCACCATCAAAAAGGCGTGGGCCGCCCCAAAGGCGTCGGCGGCCAGCTCCTCCGCTTCCCGGATGACCGACACCGGGTGGCAGAGGTTGTCCAGCGGCTTCATGCTGTTCACGTCCACGCCTACGCACTGCTGGCCCAGAAAGGCCGTCAGCTCCGGGTTGCCCCGGCCCCGCTTATGGCCGGGCACATCAAAGGGAACCACCCGCATCTGGCGGAACTGTTCCAGCGCCTCGTAAATGGGCGCGCGGCGCTGGTCAAGCTTGGTCCGCGTTCTGCTCTCGTTCATACTCTTCCTCCGTCCTTGGCTCCTTTTGGCAAAACAAAAAGCGCAGGTCCTGCACACTGGGATGCAGACCTGCGCTTTCAAAAAGCTGTGAATGCACACGAACAAAGCCCGCCGGCAGAAAAAGGCCGGAGCAAAGCTGTTCTCGCATGATTCAAAAAGACGGGATGACGAGAGTCTATATAGCAATTACACTTTTACTACTCTTATTGACCGTTTCACAAGTCTGCGCACCACGATGCACAATTTCATGGTTGTAAAGGAACCAACTTATAAAATCTGAGCTTCAAACTCAATCAATAATGGCGGCAATGCCGCCGGTCGGCAGTGGACCCGGCTGTCCGTATGGCCTTAGCCCCGCTGGGCGGTCCTAGGTAAATTGCTTTGAAAAGACTCTGACGTGCTTTGTCTCTCAAAATCGATTGTTATCGTATCATGTTGTACTTTGTCTGTCAATGATTTTTTTGGAATTTTATGAAATTTTGCCTGAATAAGTAATACTTTTTTTACAAAGGCAGACGGGAAAGCCCTGCCGCCGGTTTTCGACGCTGTTCGACATGGGGCTCCAAAAAATAGGCCCAAACCTGCGTGAAAGGGGGTGTTTCGTGCGTGAATGGCAGGTGCGGCAGGAGAAAAAGTATGGTAAAATAGAATCGTAAGGGGGCGTAGCGATGGAGCTGCGAATAGCGATCGTCGAAGATCAGGAACCGGAAGCACGGCGGCTGGAACTGCTGCTGCGCCGGGCGTTCCAAGGGGACGGACCTATCTGTACGAGGTTTTCCAGCGGCGACGATCTTTTAGCGCGATTTACCACCGGCGCATATGAGGTGGTGTTTTTGGATATCTGTATGGCGGGCACCAACGGCATCGAGACGGCCCGGCAGCTGCGGGAGAAAGACCCGCGGCTCCTCATCGTCTTTGTGACCTCCTCGCCGGAATATGTGTGGGATGCCTTCCCGGTGCATCCCTTCGATTACTTACTGAAGCCCTATAAAGAGGAAAAGATCGCGCTCCTGACCGCCGAGCTGCGGCGGGTGCTGTGCCGGCAGGAACCGGAGCTGGATGTGCGGATCGCGCGGCAGACCGTGCAGATCCCGCTGAGCAAGGTCCACTACGCGGCCTCCCAGAACCACATCGTCCGGGTCGTGACCGACGACGGTGAGTGCCGCGCCGCAGCGACCTTTTCCCAAGTGGAGCAGGAGCTTTCCGCCCACGAAAACTTCCTTGTCTGCAACCGGGGCGTCCTGCTGAATATGGATAAGGTGCTGCGGTTCGAAGGCGACTGTTTCGAGATGCTGGACGGTGCGCGGCTGCCCATCCGCCAGAAGGACAAAAACACCCTGTTGGCACGCTTTACACAGTATCAGTTCCGCCATATGCAGCGGGAATTTTAAGTTCGGAGAGGAGGCAAAAAGCCGTGAATGCTGCGCAGTTTGGACGCTACTTTCTCGAATTTGCATTATTGTATCCGGGAGCGTATCTCTGCCTTGCCCCGCTGCGGGAGCACCTGACCGCGCCCCGCAGGACCTTTGGCATTGCGGCAGGGTTGGTCACGGTGATCTGCGTTGTCTGCGCGGGGGTCTGCTCTGTGCTGGAGGTGCCGAGCAACTATTTCCTGCTGCCCATCCTCATCGTGGCGTTCTGGCTGCTGCGGTGGCGGGCGGCTCCGGGGGTGTCGGTCACCCAGACGGCCTTCCTGTTCGCCATTGCGGCGGTGATGCTGGCGGTCTGCTCGCTGCTGGCTGCGGTGCTGAATGCCCGCGCCGAGACCGGCAACCACGAGGCGGTCTCTCTTGCATCCACAGCGGTGATCGCGCTGGCGCTCTCGGTGGTGCTGAGTACCATCTTCACCTTCACCGCTGTCCGGTGGAGCGCATGGCTGCTGGGGGAGTATCACGGCGAAGCGTTTTGGCAGTCGGCGTGGCCGCTGCCCGCCATCTACGCGGCCTTCCTCATCTTCTGTATGCCGCGGGACTCGGCCATCATCCTCATCAACCGGATCATGATCATCGCGGTGCTGGCCGTGTCCATCTCCCTGCTTGGCATCTTCCTGTTGCTGTACGAGATGTACCGGGTGGCAATGGAGTACACCCGCAACACCCGGCTGGACCGCGAAAATCAGCTTCTGGCCGTGGAATCCCGCCGCTATATGGAGCTGCGGGCCTATATGGAACAGACCCGCAGTCTGCGCCATGACTTCCGCCAGCATCTGCACGTCATTTCCGGCCTAACGGAGGCGGGGGAGCTGGAGGAGCTGAAGAGCTACCTGCGCCAGTACGAGGACGAGCTGAACGATGCGCGGCCCACTCTCTGCGCCAACCCCGCCGTGGATGCGCTGGCCGGCCACTACGACAGCGACGCCCGGCAGAAGGGGATCCCGGTGGAATGGAAGCTGGAGCTGCCTAAGCGGCTGCCCCTGCCGGAGGCGGACTTGTGTACGCTGCTGGGCAACTTGCTGGAAAACGCCGTGTTCGCCAGCCAGAAGCTGCCGCCGGACGAGCGGCAGGTGCGGGTGATGGCCCGGATGCTGAGCCCGGCGATGCTGGGCATCGTGGTGGAGAACCGCTACGACGGCGTGCTGAAAAAGCAGAAAGGCATCCTGCACTCCACCAAGCATGAAGGGCAGGGCATCGGCCTTGTCTCCATCCATACCACCGTGCAAAAATACCACGGCAACCTGACCGTCGAGACGGAAAACAACGTATTCCGGGCCAATGTGCTCCTGAATTTATAACAACCTTACTGGAATCTGGAGGATCGACATCATGAAACTGACACGACGCAGCTTCCTCAGCGCATCCGCGCTCACCCTTCTGGCCTGTGGGCTGGCCCCCGCCGCCAGCGCCGCCGAGACCAACGGCCTGTTTTCCGGCTTGTTGGAAAGCTCTGCCGAGACTGCCCTGCCCCCCAACCCCCTGACGGCCAAGGTCGTGGACCCGAACCCCTTCATGGGCCGGAGCGAATCCAACATCCACCACGACTGCTACAACACCGACTCCACCGATGCAGTCCTGCCCATCGGCATCGAGCCGGAAGTCAACGTGGCCATGGAAAAGATCAACCCCAATGCCTCCCCGGCCATCTTCTTCGACAATTTCGACAACCCCGTGGTCCCGCTGCTGGGCGGCCTTGCCATCCGCGACCTCGACGCCGCCGAGGTGGTCACGCTGGGCTGCTTCTCGCCCGCAAAGCACGATGGCGGCGGGTATGTCATCCAGAGCTCCTATTCCTTTGTGGATGGGCGGAACCTCATCGTCTGCCCCACCAGCCACAACCATGTCCTGATGCTCAAGGCGACCGATGAGACCGGCACCCCGCTGCCCATTTTCGAAAAGGTGCTGGATATCAACATCAAAGCCGCCGCCGAGCGGGTGCTGGGCCGGACGCTGGAACAGAATCTCCTTTCCATCGTCTTCGACTACGAGGGCAACCTCTGGTTCGTAACGGGTGGCTTCCGCATCTACCCCGACCGCGGCCAGCAGGGAGCCATGGGCTACATCTCCCATGCCGCCATCGAGACCATTCTGGCGGGCGGCACCGCCGACCTTGACCACGAAGTGCATGTCTACGCGCCGCAGCCCGGCGAGGGTGCCGAAAACGGCATCGCATCCTGCAGGGAGGGGGCGGTCATCCTGACCAATCTCGCGTGCTATCTGCTGCGGGCCGACAACGGCGTGGACATCGTCTGGCGCACCCCCTACGCCAGCGCCGGGGCCAAGGACAGCCGGGAAGGCGCGGCCACCACCGGCGGCGGCCTTGCATGGGGCGGCGGCTGCTCGCCCTCCCTCAGCCCGGAGCTGGTCTTCTTCACCGACAATCTGGAAACGGTCAGCCTGATGGCGCTGGACATCCGCACCGGTGCCGTGGCGGCAAGCTGCCCGGTCATCGACGAGCTGCCCGCCAATATGCCGGTCTCGGTGGAAAACTCCGCCATCGTCTACGACCACGGCAACGGCACCGTCAGCACCATCGTCTGCAACTGGTTCGGCGCGGGCAGCCCGAACCTCGCTAAGCCGGACAGTGATTCTTCCATCCAGAGCTATGAGAATATCTACGACCGGAACTGGCTGCGCAAGGGCAACTGCATGATCATGCCCGGCGTCGAGCGGGTGGACACCGTGAAAAAAGCGGACGGCAGCTGGGCGATGAAGAGCGTTTGGTGCCGGGATGACCTGAGCGATACGTCCATGATGAAGCTCTCTACCGCCACCGGCTACATCTACGGCTTCGTGCAGGATGTGGACAGCGGCATGTGGCAGTACATCGCCCTCGACTTTAACAGCGGAAAAACCGTGCTGACCGTGGATGTTTCGTCCCTTTACGGCTACAACAACATGGCCATCGGCATGTATGCCGGGCGGGACGGCAACAAGCTGTACTGCCCCACCGGCTACAAGGAACTGCTCCGCTTGCAGGATCGTTTTGTCTATCTGCCTGAAATGCCCTACCGCAAGGTGGATCTGGACAAGACCCGCCGCACCGTTGTCACCCCCGCCGCCTTTGCCGCAGCCGGCGGGCAGGGCACCCCGGCCACATGGCTCCACACCGTTACCTTTGACAATCTCCATCCCCAGACCATCGCGGCCATCCGGGTCAACGGCCTGACCGGCCGCGCGGCGGACTACAAGCTCTATGCGCTGGGCACCGATGGCCGGTACCACGCCTTTACCGGGAACTGGTCGCTGGAAAAGGCCTCCGGCAAGCTCCGCGCCCAGAACGTGTATGAGATCCGCTTCGCGCTGCAGGACGGCGGTGCGTTTGACTTGAGCACCGACGCCAAGGAAGTGACGGTCTCCGTCCTGCTGGCCCGCTGACGTTTCCGAAACAACAGGAGGTTCCCCCCATGAAATTGACCCGACGTGAGTTCTTGCATCTTTCCACGGCGGCCGCTGTCGCGGGTGGCGTGACGCTTCTGCCGGTGGGACAGGCCGCGGCTCTGGCTGCACCGAGTGTGCAGCAGCTGGTGGAAGAGGCGTATCTCTACGCCTTCCCGCTGGTGCTGATGGACGCCACCAAGATCGTTTCGACCAACACCGAAACGGCCACGGAACGGCGGGCCCCCGTCAATCAGCTCATCCATGTCCGCAGCCTGATGGATGCGTCCAGCCGCACGGTCGTGAGCCCGAATGTGGATACCATCTATACACAGGCGTGGCTGGATGTCCGCGCGGAACCGATGCTCTACGTGGTGCCGGAGACCGACCGCTTTTTCAATGTGCAGGTGCTGGACGGCTGGACCAATACCATCGCGGTCTTGGAGGAGCCGGGAACCTATGCCATCGTCCGCTCCGGCTGGCAGGGCACCCTGCCGGAAGGGGTGCGGCGGGTGGAAGCCCCCACCGACACGGTTTGGTGCATCGCCCGCATCGTGCTTTCCGGGCAGGAAGACCTGCCCAATGTCTATGCCATTCAGGACCGGATGGCGCTGCTGCCGCTGTCGGCTTATGAAGCGGGCAGCTACACGGCCCCCACCGGCAGCTACGACCCGGCGAACGAATTCGTGCCGGTGCAGCATGTCCTTGCGATGAGCCCCAAGGAATTTTTTGCCGCTGCCAATGCGCAGATGGAGACGAACCCGCCCGCTGCGGAAGATGCGCCGATGCTCCGGAAGCTTTCCACCCTCCATGTGGGCCCCGGTGAAACGTTTGATGAAAAAGTCCTCGGTCTGGGCGGGACGCTGCGCTGGAAGCTGATGCTGCTCCAATTGAAGAAAAAACTGCAGACCGAAGCAAAGCAGTATGCGAAGCAGCTGGGCCAGTGGGCCTACTACGGCGACCCCATCGGCAATTTCGGGACGGCATATACTTACCGCGCCTTGGTGGCGCTGGCCGGGCTGGGGGCAAACACGACGGACGTCGCCATTTATCCCAAGACTTCGACCGATGCTGACGGGGATCCCCTGACGGGCAAAAAGACCTATACGTTGCATTTTGATGCCTTCCCGCCGACGCTGGAAAAGGGTTTCTGGTCGGTGACAGCCTACGGGGAAGACGATTTCCTGATCGACAACGCCATTGGCCGTTACTGCGTCAACGACCGCTCGAATCTGAAGCGGAACGCCGATGGTTCGGTGGATATCCTCCTTTCCAAGGAGGCCCCGGTGAACCCGGCCAACTGGCTCCCCGTCGGCGAGGGTGAGTTCCACCTCTTCCTCCGCATCTACAAACCGGATTGGACCGCGCTGGACGGCTGGGAGCCGCCCACGGTCCGCGCCCGGTAATGGCAGTGGCCATAAGTGCCGCCTGACTTTTGCCATTCTCTTTCTCCTTTGAGCCGTCGTCTGTTCACTGCCTCGTGGACAGACGACTTTTTTGTTGCACTTTGGCGGGGAACACACATTGCCATTGTCCGGCCGCTTTACCCGCGCTACTGCGGCGAGTACCTCGAACTGGTGGAGCGGGTCCGATCGACCTGAAAAAGTTGGACTGTCCAGAATAAACAAAAGTTTCACGAAAAATCCCTTGTGTTCTGGAACGTGAAATGGTATCCTTAAAATGCTCCGCAGCATTCTGCGGAGAATCCATCAAAAGGGAGCATTTGGCGTATCATGCAGAAAAAAACGAAAAAACTCATGGCGGCTGTCGTGCTGGGTATCATTATAATATTGGCGGTGGTGGGCTTTGCTGCGGCGCGTCCCGCAGGTTCAGGAGCGGCTTCGGAGTCTGCATCCGGTTCGAGTGAAGCGGCGCAGGAGCCTGCATCCAGCGCGGCAAGTGCATCATCCCCGGCCAGCTCTGCGGTGTCGGAGCCGGCAGACTCTGCGGCAGTTTCAGAAGAGGCTGCGGAGCCTGACTCCATTTCGGAGAGCGCCCCGGCATCTTCCAGTGAAGCAGCCAGCAGTTCGGCTTCCTCGTCGGACGCCGCCCATTCGCAGCCCGCGTCCAGTGCGGCATCGTCCCACCCGGCCGCTTCTCATCCGGCTTCCGGCAGTGAGCCTTCCAGCACTCCCTCCAGCAGCGCCAGTGCCGAAAGCGCAGTGGATGCCAAGATCAACGCCTACGTGCAGGAGATCAAGGCTTTGCAGAAGCGGACCCAGCGGAGGCTGTACCGTACAGTCTGCGATTCCTATGACGAATACATCGCCCACCCGGTCGAAGAGCGCTCTCTTGCGCTGAAGGTCTCGGTGGTCCTCGGCAAGTCCAACCGGCTGAACCAGATCCAGAATGAGTGTGATGCAGAGTTCAACATCATTATCAAGGAACTGCGCCAGTATCTGACGGACAATGGCCGCGACCAGAGCATTGCGAATCAGGCCGAACAGGAATACAAGACTGAGAAGGATGCTATGACCAAGGAACTGACGAACCTGACCTACAGTCAGGTCACCGGCAAGGGTGAGGGTGCCCAGTGGATCCAAGACCACTACGCCGAGTGGGGCTCCTGATTTTTACAGAAGAAACAAAAACCGCGCAGAGCGGGTCCTCCCGAAGGGGAGCGCCGCCCTGCGCGGTTTTTGTCAAGCCGTTTTTGCATCTCAGGAGAGAAGGCTCTGCAATACATCTGTAAAGCTCTCCAGCGCTTTGCGGAGCTCCACGAAGCGCTGCACGTCCGCATCGGTCATCCGGGAGCTGGGGGCCACCACAGCCGTTTCGGCGGCGGTGACGGTGCCGTTGAGGGCGATGGTTACCTCATGTTCCGGGATGGTCAGCAGGATGTGGAGGGGCGTTTCCTTGGCGAAGAGCGTCTTTAGGGACAGACCGACGATGCAGCTCAGGCCGCTCTCACCCGCGGGCAGTTGGTAGTAGGTGTAGCCGTCCAGCGCCCCGGCAGGGGAGACCTTCTGCAGCGCGCCCAGCGTCAGGGAAAGGCTGGTCATGTCCTGCAGCTCCACGGCGGAAAGCTCCACGCCCAGCAGGGAAGCCAACTGGGTCTGGGAGATGTAGCTGCCCATGCTCCAGCCCGGCAGCACCAGCCCCGCCAGCGGTGCGGCGCTCACGACTTCGTTGCGCAGGTAGGTGTAGAGCTGCCCGGCGTCGTAGAGGGTCTCCTTGGCGTCGATGTATACCCGCGTAAAGGCATTGCCAGTCTTTCCGGACGTCAGCGCGAACTGGAACTTGCCCGGCGCATACTGACCGGAAACGGTGCCCTGCGCCGCGCCCGCCTGCTGCAAGACGCCGTAGAGGGCGGGGGTCTCGGCGGCAGGGGAGGTCACGGTGTAGCTGAAGTCAAATTCGGCTCCGGCCTGAATGGCCCGGACCTTCTGCCGCAGCAGTGCGTAGGCCGTGCCGCCCGCCGCAAGGCAGAGTACCAACAGGCAGAGCAACAGGATGAGCGCGGCCCGGCCGCGCTTTTTTTGTTTGGAAGCGGTCATGAAGAACCCTCCTTTTTAATGTCGGCACGCGGCCATGAAGGCGTCGAACAGGCCCTGCATGGCGGGGTCGGCGGCGCTGAGCCACTCCGGGTGCCACTGGACGCCGAGGCAGAATTTCGCGTCCGGTTTCTCGATGGCCTCCACGATGCCGTCTTCGCTGAGGGCCGCAAGGGTCAGGCCGGGGGCGATCCGATCCACCGCCTGATGGTGCTGGCTGTTGACGAGGACGGTGTCCTGCCCCAAGATCTGTTCCAGCTTTGTGCCCCGGCGGACGGTGACGGTGTGGATCTTGGCCCAGTGGTCGTTGTGGGGGACATGGGCAAAGGGCTTGATGTCCTGATACAGCGTGCCGCCCAAGACGACATTCATCACCTGAATGCCCCGGCAGATGCCCAGCACCGGCTTGTCAGCGGCCAGAAAGGCTCGCAGCAGCGGCGGCTCGGCGGCGTCGCGGAGGAGGTTCGGCTCTCCACAGGCGGGGATGCGCTTCTGCCCGTAGAATTGGGGGTCCATGTCGCCACCGCCGGGCAGCAGCAAGCCGTCGCAGGTCAGCGCCTCCTGCACGGCGCGCTCCGGGTCAGAAAGCTGGACCCAGCAGACGTCCGCCCCGGCCCGCGCAAGGCTTTCGGGATATTTGGCCTGAGCCGCCGTCAGCTCCGGGTCAGTGCTCATTCTTGGCATTGCGATCGTAACACTCATTTTAACTGCCTCGCTTTTGTAAAACAAAAACCCGGAACCATCGGTTCCGGGCATTTTGGCGGAAAGATGGGGATTCGAACCCCAGAACGCTTTTGACACGTTACACGATTTCCAGTCGTGCGCCTTAGACCAACTCAGCCATCTTTCCACATCTTCAGTTTTCAGCGTTTTCGGGCCGTGGCCCTCAGCGCTCCACTATAATACCTGAAAGAAGCACTTTTGTCAAGGATTTTTTTGAAAAAAATTGAAAAAATCGAAAAACGACGCAGGGGCGCGAATGCGGCTTTACAAAGTCTGCATCCGCCCGGCAAACCCTCTTGACGCGGCCCCCAAATCGGACTATGATGAGGGCAGAGCGTGGGCGGAAGAACCCCTTCCGGATGGATTTGAATCAAAACAGGAGGAAGATCACAATGAATTATTCGGATGTTTTAAGCAATGCGCGGCAGTGCATCGGTCAGTACTGCAAGGCTTGCCCGGTGTGCAACGGTGTGGCCTGCAAGAACCAGATCCCCGGCCCCGGTGCCAAGGGCGTGGGGGACACGGCCATCCGCAATTATAATAAGTGGGCCGAGGTTCGGGTCAACATGGATACCCTGTGCGAGAACGGCACCCCCGACACCCATGTGGAGCTGTTCGGCAAGCGTTTCAAGCTGCCCTTCTTTGCGGGCCCCGTGGGTGCGGTGAACCTCCACTACTCCGACGCCTACAACGACATGACCTATAACGATGTGCTGGTGCGTGCCTGTGCCGAAAACGGCATCGCGGCCTTCACCGGCGACGGCGTGAACCCCGACGTAATGACCATGGCCACCAAGGCCATCGGCGCGGCGGGCGGCTGCGGCGTGCCCACCATCAAGCCGTGGAACATCGACACCGTCAAGGCCAAGATGGAACAGGCCAAGGCCAGCGGCTGCTTTGCCGTTGCCATGGATGTGGACGCCGCCGGTCTGCCCTTCCTCAAGAACATGACCCCCCCGGCGGGCAGCAAGAGCGTTGCCGAGCTCCGGGAGATCGTGGCGCTGGCGGGCCGCCCCTTCATCGTGAAGGGCGTCATGACCGTCAAGGGCGCCCTCAAGGCCAAGGAGGCCGGGGCAGCGGCCATCGTCGTTTCCAACCACGGCGGCCGTGTGCTGGACCAGTGCCCCGCCACTGCCGAGGTCCTGCCGGAGATCGCCGATGCCCTCAAGGGCAGCGGTGTGAAGATCCTCGTGGATGGCGGCATCCGCTCCGGGGTGGACGTCTTCAAGGCGCTGGCACTGGGAGCTGACGCGGTGCTCATCTGCCGTCCCTTCGTCACCGCCGTCTATGGCGGCGGCGAAGAGGGTGTGAAGTGCTACATCGACAAGATCGCCGGGGAGCTGGCCGATACCATGCAGATGTGCGGGGCGCACAGCCTGAGCGAGATCAGCCGCGAGATGGTGCGTATCTAAAGGGAATATGTACTCTTTTGCGCGCCAAAAGAGTACCAGAAAAGCGCCGCTTTTTCGAGGCGCGGAGCACGAATTAGGGGCTGCTCGCCCCTAATGACCCCAAAGAGGAACAAAACTCCCCAAAATCGGGCGGTGTGCCATACGGCACAAACGCTTTTCCGATTTCGGGGAGTTTTTGATTTTTACTTTAGCGTCCCATCCAGCACCTGCTGATAATACCACGGTTTCGGGGCGTGGAAGGTCTTACCGGAGAGGTCGGCGAAATCGGGCTGGGTGAAGCGGGGGAGGGTGAGTTCCCACGCGCAGAGGGCCTGATACTTGAGCTTGAGCTCGCGGTTGGCGGTGTTGTTGCCGTACTTGCTGTCGCCGAGGATGGGGCAGCCGATGCTGGCCATATGGGCGCGGATCTGGTGGGTGCGGCCGGTGATGAGCCGGACCTTGAGCAGGGCGAGGCGGCCGGAGACGGCAATGGTCTCGTACTGGGTCTCCACGTCCTTGGCGCCGGGCTGCTTGTCGGGCACGATCTTCACGATGCCGCGGTCGGCGTCCTTGAGCAGGTAGCCGCCCAGCGTGCCGTCCGGCGGAACAGGGCGGCCGAAGGTGACGCAGAGGTAGGTCTTCTTGACCTCGCGGTTCTTGATGACCTCAAGGAAGAGCTGCTCGGCCTCCGGGGTCTTGGCGAGGATGACAAGGCCGCTGGTGCCGGTGTCGAGCCGGTGGCACAGCGCCGGAGTGTAGAGGTCGTTCTCCTTATATTCGCCCTTCTGGTTCAGGTAGAGCAGCGCACGGTTGAGCAGGGTGTCGTCCTCCGGGCCGTCTACGGAAAGGCCGGCGGGCTTGTTCACCACCAAGATCTGCGGGCAGTCGTAGATGACCTGCGCCGGGCCGCGGGCGTTCTTCCACGCCGGGCCTTCCACCCGCTTGTCGGCGTCCAGTACCTCGTCCAGAATGAAGAGCTTGATCTCGTCGCCCGCCATCACGCGGGTGGAGAGCGGCTGCTTTTTGCCGTTCAGCTTGATCTTGTTCTCCCGCAGGGCCTTGTTCAGGCGGCCCGGATTCAGCGCCGGGAACTGCTGCATCAGATAATTGTCCAGCCGGGTGGGGGCCAGACATTTCACTTTCAAGATTCTCACGAAAAATTATCCTCTCTATCTTAAAATCAGTCGCAATAGAATGGGTCTTTGAATCGTTTTTATTGTAGCGGAACGGAAACATTCCGTCAAGCAAGAGAAGGAAGGTTTTCGTATGAAATGGAACCACAAAATAGGAACACTTACTGTGCTGTTGGCTCTTGGAATCACCATGGCGGGCTGTGGGGCGTCCGGTTCCACGGCTGGAAGCGCGGCGGCTTCCACGACAAGCACCACCTCTTCGGAGGCGCAAAAAACGGAAGTACAGCCAATGCAAGGCGTTTTACTGAGCGAACCCCTTCCGGATGGCACCTATCACATCAGCTTTGAAAGCGATAAAGTATGGGTCGGTGAACGCAAGAATACCATCAACGACGCGGTCGTATACGACTATGACCGGTACACAGCCCCAGAGATCGAAGCATTGCGTGAAGGAGATACCATTGCAACGCATCTGAACGGGACAGAGGAAATCACAGCCCTGACCGTGGAAAGCATTGAGCGGGAAAATGACTATGTGACCATTAACGGTGGAATAGAAGAAGGCGGTATCGACTTATGCAAAGAGGATGACTATTACCGGACTCTGACATGGGATGATTTTCCTGTTTATTATGAAGTGGGAGTGGCAAAGCAGCTTGTTATGGCAGACGATATCGAACTATCGGACGGCGCAGCAGACTTTGAAGCCGATCCGGTGATCGTAAAGGGAGACCGGGCAGTCTGCGATGCAATGAGCAATGAGGAAGATGGTTATGGGTGGAATGCGGGAAACACGACCGTGACCATCCAAAACGGCGAGATGACTCATGTAGACCGCATCTGGGTGCCGTAAAATTTGTGGAAAACCCGTTGACAAACGCCGCGGCCATGCTATAATCTAAATTGAACGCAAAGGGATAATTTGTCCTTTTGTGCGGAAAAATGGATTATGACAGATGGCAAGGATGGGGTCAGAAAAACACGCGATGCCGCCCAGAGAGAACGCCCGTTTATGGCTGCAAGGCGTTCCGGCAGAGGGTTTTTCAAGCCGCCCCGGAGCTTCCGGCGAGATGAGCCGGACGCGGCGCAGCGTTACCGCGCACAAAGCGGCAGGGGACAAATTTTCCTGCAATTTGGGTGGTACCACGGAGCTTTTCAGACAGTCTTCGTCCCTTTGTTGGGGCGGAGGCTGTTTTTTATTTTGGCGCCTGTCATAAAAATATCGCGTCCGGAGGAGGACGCCGGAAAAACCACGAGGAGAGATACAGTTATGCAATGGACCGGTTTGAATGAACTGCGCGAAAAGTACCTGAGCTTCTTTGAGGGCAAGGGTCACCTGCGCCTTGACAGCTTCCCGCTCGTCCCGAAGGACGACCCCAGTCTGCTGCTGATCAACAGCGGCATGGCTCCCATGAAGAAGTGGTTCCTCGCTCAGGAGGAGCCGCCCCGCCACCGCGTGACCACCTGCCAGAAGTGCATCCGCACCCCGGATATCGAGCGCGTCGGCATCACCGCCCGCCACGGCACCTTCTTCGAGATGCTGGGCAACTTCTCCTTCCAAGACTACTTCAAGGAAGAGGTCATTCCTTGGGCTTGGGAGTTTTTGACCAGCGACGAGTGGATGGCCATCCCCAAGGATAAGCTCCACATCTCCGTCTACGAAGAGGACGATGAGGCTTACGATATCTGGACCAAGAAGGTGGGCATCGCCCCGGACCACATGGTCCGTCTGGGCAAGGAAGACAACTTCTGGGAGCACGGCTCCGGCCCCTGCGGCCCCTGCTCCGAGATCTACTTTGACCGCGGCCCGGAGTACGGCTGCGGCAAGCCGACCTGCGGCGTGGGCTGCGACTGCGACCGCTATATGGAGATCTGGAACCTCGTGTTCAGCCAGTTCGATGCCGACGGCAAGGGCCACTACGAGCGCCTCGCCCGCCCCAACATCGATACCGGCATGGGTCTGGAGCGTCTGGCCTGCGTGATGCAGGGCGTCGGTAACCTGTTCGAGGTCGATACCGTCCAGAGCGTGCTGCACCACGTGGAGCACATCGCGGGCAAGACCTACGGCGCGAATGCCAAGGATGATATCTCCATCCGCGTCATCACCGACCACATCCGCAGCTGCACCTTCATGGTGTCCGACGGCATCCTGCCCTCCAACGAGGGCCGCGGCTACGTGCTGCGCCGTCTGCTCCGCCGCGCTGCCCGCCACGGCCGGATGCTGGGCATCAGCCGCCCCTTCCTCGTGGAGCTGGTGGAGACTGTCATCCAGTCCAGCGAGTCCGCATACCCCGAACTGCGCGAGCATGACGCTTATATCAAGAAGGTCATCGGCACCGAGGAGGCAAACTTTGCCCGCACCATCGACGCCGGCATGAACATCCTGAACAACATGATCGACGGTCTGGAAAAGGCTCACCAGCACCTGCTGAAGGGTCTGGACGTCTTCAAGCTGAACGATACCTTCGGCTTCCCCCTCGATCTGACCAAGGAGATCGCAGCGGAGCAGGGCATCGACATCGACGAGGACGGCTTCCACGCTGAGATGAAGAAGCAGAAGGAGCGTGCCCGTGCCGAGCGCCTGAAGAAGAACATCTCCGGCTGGAGCGAGGACCTGTTCGGCGGCCTGACTGCTGAACCCACCGTCTTTACCGGCTACGAGACCCTGAACGACAGCGGCGTGGTCGTGGCTCTGAGCGACGAGGAGACCCTGACCGATGCCATCGCCACCGATGAGCAGGAGAAGGAAGGCGTTCTGGTCGTTCTGGACAAGACCCCGTTCTACGCCGAGATGGGCGGTCAGGTGGCCGACCACGGCGTGCTGACCAGTGCCGCGTGCTCCCTGCGCGTGCTGGACGTCAAGAAGACCCCCAAGGGCTACTACGTCCACACCTGCGTGCTGGAAAGCGGCATCGTCAAGGTCGGCGATCATCTGACGGCCAAGGTCGATAAGGAATACCGCATGGCCGTCTGCCGCAACCACACGGCGACCCACCTGCTGCAGGCTGCCCTGCGCGAGGTTCTGGGCGACCATGTCCATCAGGCAGGCTCTTATCAGGACGCCGAGATCACCCACTTCGACTTCACCCACTTCAGCGCAGTTACCCCCGAGGAGCTGGCCCGGGTGCAGAAGATCGTCAACGATAAGATCTACGAGTCGATGAACGTCACCGTCAAGGAGATGCCTATCGAGGAGGCCAAGAAGCTGGGTGCAATGGCCCTCTTCGGCGAGAAGTACGGCAAGGTCGTCCGCGTGGTTGACATCGAGGGCTGGTCCACTGAGTTCTGCGGCGGCACCCACGTCAAGAACACCGCTCAGATTGGCGGCTTCAAGATCGTCAGCGAGTCCTCCGTCGCCGCCGGCATCCGCCGCATCGAGGCTGTCACCGGCCGCAACCTGCTCGTCCGTGCAAATCTGCAGGAGGCAATGCTGCACACCGTGGCCAACACCCTGAAGGCCAACAACATCACCTCTCTGCCCATCCGTGCCGAGGCCGTCATGGCCGAGAACAAGGCCATGAGCAAGGAGCTGGAGGAGATCAAGGCCAAGGTCGCCGCCTCCAAGGTGAGCAGCCTGTTCGACAATGCCGACGAGGCGAAGGGCGTGAAGATCGCTTCCGCTTACTTCACCGGCACCACCGGCGACACCCTGCGCGGTATGTGCGACTCCATCCGCGATAAGGCGGTGAACCCCTGCGTGGCGGTTCTGGTCGGCAAGACAGACGATAAGATCACCATGGCTGTCACCGTCAACAAGCTGGCACAGGAAAAGGGCCTGAAGGCTGGCAATCTGGTCAAGGAGATCAGCGCCATCGCTGGCGGCAAGGGCGGCGGCAAGCCGGACTTTGCAATGGCCGGCCTGAAGGACGAGACCAAGATCGACGAAGCACTGGCTGCTGTCAAGTCCATCGTGGAGAAGCAGCTGGTTTAAAAATAGTAAGCGTGCTTGCTCTTTCCGTCCGCACCCGCGTAAAATCGGGACGTCTAAAAGCTCACCCCTTTGGGAAAGACTCCCCCGACCGGGGGAGGTGGCACATTTGTGCCAGAAGGGGGATAGCTGTCGAACGAAGTGAGACTGAGAGGGCAAGTAATTGATAGGAAAGGAGCAATTCCCATGGAAGATTGTCTGTTTTGCATGATTGCTGAGGGCAAGATCCCCTCGAAAAAGCTGTACGAGGACGATCAGGTCGTTGCTTTTTACGACATCAACCCGCAGGCAAAGGTGCATTTTCTGGTCGTGCCCAAGGAGCACATTCCCTCGGCTGCGGCGCTGACCGAGGAAAACGGCGCGCTGCTGGGACATATCTTCGCGGTCATCGCGAAGCTGGCCAAGGAGCAGGGCCTCGACAATGGCTACCGCGTCATCTCCAATGTCGGCGAGGATGCCGGCCAGACCGTGAAGCACCTGCATTTCCATGTGCTTGGCGGCGAGAAGCTGCCGGTCTGAGCCACCGAAAATCAACGGAATACAAAGAGAAAGGGAATTGTTATGGCTGAAACCTATACTCTGAACGTTGCGGGCCTTACCCGCGAGCTGACCATCTGCAAGGTCAACGACCATATGGATATTGCGGCCTTCATCATGCTGGGCGACACCGAGCTGACCGTGGCCGCTGCCGCCGAGCTGCTGAAGAAGTGCCCGGATTTCGACATCCTGCTCACCGCCGAGGCCAAGGGAATCCCTCTGGCTCACGAGATGAGCCGCCAGAGCGGCAAGCCCTACGTCTGCGCACGCAAGGGCGTCAAGCTCTATATGAAGGAGCCGGTCGTGGTCGAGGATCAGTCCATCACCACTGCGGGCAAGCAGAAGCTGGTCATTGACCGCAAGGAGCTGGACAAGATGAATGGCAAGCGCGTGCTGGTGGTGGACGATGTCATCTCCACCGGCGGCTCCCTGAAGGCGCTGGACGCACTGGCCGAGCAGACCAAGTGCACCATCGTGGGTCAGGCCGCTGTTCTGGCCGAGGGCGACGCAGCCGAGCGCAAGGACATCATCTTCCTTGAGCCCCTGCCCCTGTTCCTGCACTAAAATATGAGACGCCCGCTCTGCCTCTTTTGCGCCGGTGCGCTGGGGGTAGAGTTGGTGTGCGCTTTTTTGCCGCAAGCATGGCTTTTGCCGCTGCTTGCGGCAATTTTTGTTTCTGGCTTGCTGTTCGCACTCCTGCGCTGGAAAACCGCGCGGGCGGGTGCCCTCTGCCTTTTGCTGGGCAGTCTGCTGGGCCTTGCGCTGACGGTGCACACGGAGGCGAAGCTGCAAGCACTGCAAACGGCTTACGAGGGCAAAAACGCCACCCTGACCGCCGAGGTGGAGCGGACGGACAGCTCCTATTATCCGGGCGTCGTGGACGCGGTGCTGCGAGTGGAACAGGTGGACGGCGAGGCGGCAGACTTCCGCATCCGGTGCGCCGCCCTGCCCAAATGCCAAGCCGGGGAGCGGGTGCGTGGGAAGTTCACGCTGGAAGCGCCGCCGGAAACGGATCGGCTCGACCTCTACGCGGACGGCGTTCCTCTGACCGGGGAACTTCTCAGGGACGAAACGCTGGAACGGCTGGGGGAGAGCAGCTCCTTCCGCGCCCGGACGGCCCGGCTCCAGCGGCGACTGAGTGGGGCCCTGCGCCGGGGAATGGCCCATGACCCGGCGGGGGTTCTGGCCGCCATGGTCGTGGGCGACCGGTCGCATCTCTCCTCCGCGTTGCGCACTGCCTACCGGGGCGCGGGGCTTTCGCATGTGCTGGTGGTCAGCGGAATGCACGTCTCCATCCTCTGCGGCAGCTTCCTCGAACATCTGCCCACGGAAGGGCGCAGACGCAAGCTTCTGCGCCGCTACGCCCACCGCCGCGCCAAGGCCCTGCTCGGTGCCGGGATGGCGGTGCTGATGGTGGGGGTCACCGGGTCCACGCCCTCGGTGCTCCGGGCCGGTGTGGCCGTCTGGGTCAGCGCAGTGGGCATCTGGGTCTGCGGCCCGGCGGATGCCCTGACTTCCCTCGGCGTGGCGGGCGTCTGGATGACCCTCGGCAACAGCTACGCCGTCTGCGATATCGGCTTCGAACTTTCCTTCGCGGCGGTGGTGGGCACGCTGGCCGGGGCGGAACTGGCCCGCCGCAGCCAAGAAGCCCGGATCAGTGCGGAGAAAAGCCGCAAAACGAAACACGCCGCCCACAAACGCGGCGGCGTGTACCATAACATTCTGCAAAGAGGAAAACGACTGGGCGGCAGCGTGTGGGAAACGCTTTGCGTTTCGGGCTGCGCCTGTGCGGCCACCTTTCCGGTGCTGGTGGTCCGGGGGCTGAGCGCCAGCCTCTACGCCCTTGTTTCCAGTGTGGCGGTGCTCTGGCTCGTGGAGCCGATCCTGCTGCTGGGCCTTGGAACGGCTCTGCTGGGGCTGGCTCCTGCGCTGGCTCCGCTCCACCGGGTGATCTCCCGCTGCGCCGAATTTCTTGTTGACCTTCTGGATCGGTGGGCCCTCTGGGTGTCCGGCTGGCCGGGGGCACAGCTCTGGTTCGATACGGCCTATGCGGCCCTCATTTGCCTCTTGCTGGCGGGGCTGTGCTGGCGGGCGTTCCATTGGAGGCTCCGTCTGCGGGTCGCTCTGCCCGCCCTGCTGCTGACGGCGGCGGTCGCCATCGGGGCAGGGAACGCCCTCAGCCGGGACACCCTCCGGGTGGAGCTGGTGGGGACCAAAAGCGCCCCGGCGGTGGTCATCTCCCAGAACGACCGGGCGGTTGTGCTCTACCGCGGCGGCAAAACGACCCGGAACGCCGTGGAGACTACGCTGGCCCGGCGGAATGTCCGCACCGTGGAAGCCTTTCTTGACCTGCGGATAAACCCCTCCGACCGCCATGCGCGAAAGGCAGAACAGACCCTCCGGGCGGCGTCCTGCGCCAAGGATTCCGCGCGGGTCCTCCGGACGGACATCGGGCGGCTGGAGCTTGTCCGCACCCGGACCGGCTGCGCGGTGCGGGTGACGGCAGCGGGCCAGACTTTTCTGACCCTGAGCGGGACCGTGCGGTTCGCCCAGCCGATCGAGGTGGACTGGCTGCTGGCCTCCATGGCTCGGCCCAACCGGGTGGTGTACCGGGAAATGTTGACAAAAAGCACCAATTACCGCTGGATGGAGGGCGATGAGGACATCGAACTCCAAACGGCACTGCGGTTCCGGCCTTCGTCTTTTTGGAAGATCAGCCGCTCGCCCAGTGCGGGTAAGGCGAACCGGGCGGCGGGGTCCAGCCTGCGCAGGGCCGAAACGAACCGCAGAGGGTCGGCGGTGTTGCCCTGCACCATGTCGTAGTGGGTGGGGATGCTGCACCCGGCGCGGAGCCGGACGGCCAACTGCGCCGCCTCTTCGGCCTCCAAGTTGCCGATGCAGTTCCGCTGGGTGCGGAAGAAATCCTGCCCATTGATGGGGGCCAGCAGCAGGTCGGGCTGGGGCAGGGCCTCAAGCGCCGCATAAAGGCGGGGCGTCAGATAAGTGTCGCCGAGATGCACGACCGTGAACCCGCCGAGATCGAGCTGATACCCCAGCGCCATCCGGGGGTCCTCAGCGTCGAGGACATGTTCCGGGTGGGCGGCGGAAAAGGCGCGGAGGTGCGCAGCGCCAAGCTCCAGCGCGGAACCTTCCTGCACCAACTGGATGCGCTCCTCCGGGACGCCGTACTCATGGGCCAGCGCCCGGCAGCCGGAGGGAAAAATAAACTGTGTTTCGTCGTTCTGTGCAAGGCCGCGCAGGGTGTCCTTTGCCATGTGGTCGGCGTGGCCGTGGGTGCAGAGGACAAAGTCCGCCCGCAGCTGCCCCGGCGCAAAGGGGGCCGGATAGCGGCGGCGGGAGCCGTTGGGGCCGGTCAGGTCGCTGAGCACCGGGTCGATGCAAATGGTCGTCTCCCCGCACTTGAAAAGGAAGCCGCACTGCCCGATGTACCAGACGGCGAGCTGGGATGCGGGCAGGTGGGTGGCGGCGATCTCGTCCAGCAGGGCGGTGCCGCTGCGATGCCAATGTTCCATGGGGGTTCTCCTTTTTGGGCCGGAACGTTCAGATGAACCGGCTCTTCAGCTCAAACATATGGTTCATGGGGCCGGAGCCGTGGCCGAGGTCGAGCATGGCGGACAAGCAGCCGGAAATGTAGGCTTTGGCCCGCTCCACCGAGGCGGTGAGGTCGTACCCTTTGGCCAGATTGGACGCAATGGCGCTGGAAAGGGTGCAGCCGGTGCCGTGGGTGTTGGGGTTCGCGATCCGCTCCCCGTGGAACCACTGGGCCTTGCCGTCCCGCCAGAGCAGGTCGTCGGCGTCGTTCACCTTGTGGCCGCCCTTGCAGAGGACGGCACAGCCGTAGGCTTCGCTGATCTTCCGGGCCGCGGCCTCCATCCCGGCGGCGTCGGTGATGGTCAGGCCGGACAGGATCTCCGCTTCCGGGATGTTCGGCGTCACGACCTCGGCCATGGGCAGCAGCTTTTCGGTCAGGGCGGTGATGGCGTCATCCCGCAGCAGCTTGGAGCCGGAGGTGGCCACCATCACGGGGTCCACCACGATGTGCTTGGCCTTGTAGAAGCGCAGCCGTTCGGCGATGGTCTCGATGAGGGCCGCCGAGGACACCATGCCGATCTTCACGGCATCGGGGAAGATGTCGGTGAAAACGGCGTCCAGCTGTTCGGCCAAAAAATGCGGCGTCGTCTCGAAGATGTCGGTCACGCCGGTGGTGTTCTGGGCGGTCAGGGCGGTGATGGCGCTCATGGCGAAGACGCCGTTGGCCGTCATCGTCTTGATGTCGGCCTGAATGCCCGCGCCGCCGCTGGAATCGCTGCCCGCAATGGTCAATGCAGTGTTCATGAAAAAGACCTCTTTTCGCAAAAATTATTCAGCCAGTGCCGTCTGGATGTTGGCCAGCACCTTCTGGCTCAGCAGGACAAAAGCCTGTTTGGTGCGCCCAGCGGAAACGTTCTGGCAGTGGACGTTGGGGCGGTCAAAGAAGCCGTCGGCAACGGGGCCCGCCGCCGCGCGGGTGTCGCAGAAAAAGTGGCTGCCCGGCTGGGTGAGCCAGTCTTCCAGTGCGGCGGAGTCGAAGCCGGGGCCGATGGAGGTGTTGAACAGCACCTTGCCGCTGCCCAGCTGCGCAAACTCTTCTTTGCCCAGCAGCAGGACATTCTTATTCAGGCAGGTGAAGACCACCTCGCTGTCCTGTAAGAGCTGGTTCAGCGGCTTGTAGGTCATGCCCGCCTGTTCGGCGTCCGGCTTGCGGGTGCGGCTGTAGTAGGAGATGTCCGCGCCGAGGAAGGACAGCGCATCGGCGATCATCCGGCCGGACACGCCGAGACCCACGATGCCCACCTTCAGGCCGTAGATCTCCACCGGCTCGTCGTGGAGCATCGGCATCCCGAAGCCGTGGAGGATGCCAGTCAGCTCGTGGAGGACATACTCCACCACGCCGCGGTCGCCGTAATCGCGGATGCCCAGCACCTTGATGCCCTTGGTGCGGGCGTAGGCGATGTCCACATTGGCGCTGGCCTCGGAGTAGAGGCTGCAGCACATGCCGATGTAGCGGATGTTGGGGCAGCGCTCCAGCACGGGGCGCTCGATGCGGGAAGTATAGCTCAGCAGCACGGCGTCGGCGTCGCCGATGCGGCGGATGATCTCTTCGTCGTCGGCGGGGATGTCGTCGTACAGCACGACCTCCTTGGCATACTGGAAAAGCTCTTTTTCGGCGGACGGAATGAGGCTGACAGGCTCGATGGCCACCAATTTTTCAAACATAGCGATCCTCCCTTAATAGAAGCAGATGGGCGAAGCGAGGTTGCGCAGCAAAGCGACCACGCTCCACCCGGCGATGGCGCTGGTGGAAGAGCAGATGTCCACCACCGCCTTCACGCCCTCGATCTCGGCGGTGATGCAGTGGTCATCGCCCACCCAGCCGGGCACCGAGTGCATGGTCACGCCGGTGATCTCCGGGCCGGTGGTGGCCAGCGAAGTGGCCACGGCCACATTGACCCGGCGGGGGAAGGTGGCTATGGCCTCCTTGGCGCTGCCGGTGAAAACGGTAGTCTTCTCGGTGTCGGTCAGCAGATGGTCGGCCCAGACGGGGGTGTTGCGGAAGCCCTTGGCCCCGGTGTGGGTCTCGATGCCCGCCGTTTCGGGCAGGGACTGGGCCTGTGCCATCAGGGTGACGGTCTGTAAGACGTCAAAGCCGCCGATGGCACCGTTGGCGAGATGCACCTTTGCACCGCTCTCCTGTGCCGTCTGCTTGACCTGCTCATAGAACGCAGGGTCGGCAAAGGCACCGATGGAGATGACGACGAGGTTTACGCTCTGCTTCAGCACCGGGATGGCCATAGCGCGGACGGCCTCCACCGAAGCCGTCTCCACGATGTACTCCGGCCGGAGGGCCAGCAGTGCATCCACGTCGTCGCAGACCGCGCAGCCGGTCTTCTCTGCCACGGCCTCCGCCTTGGCGCGGGTGCGGCTGGTCACACCCACCAGCTCGTAGTCCGGCAGAAGGCCCTTCCGGTAGGCATCCGCCACGATGCCGCCCAGAAAACCGCAGCCCACGATGCCAAATTTTGTTTTCATAGTACGAATCTCCTTTTCCTGTCTTCTCTGCGGATGCAGAATACCAAGCTCAGTATACCATGTTCCGTCTGGAAAGAGAAGCAATCGGCCGCTTTTCTTTTGCGGGGCAGTGTGCTAAAATAGGGCGAAAAAGAAAAAATGAGGAACTGCGTATGAAAAAAATTTCGACCCTGTTTGGGACCTTTTTGAAGATCGGCGCGTTCACCTTCGGCGGCGGCTATGCTATGGTGGCCCTGCTGGAACATGAATTCGTCGAGGAAAAACAGTGGATGTCCAGAGAAGAATTCTTGGATATGGTCGCCATTGCCGAGTCCACCCCCGGCCCCGTGGCCGTGAACAGCGCCACCTACATTGGCTATAAGATCGGCGGCACGGCGGGGGCGGCGGCTTCCACCGCTGCGGTCAGTCTCCCGTCCTTTGTGGTAATCTACATCATCTCGCTCTTTTTTGACCGTTTCCTCAGCCTGACCGTGGTGGCGAATGCGTTCAAGGGCATCCAAGTCTGCGTCGTCTACCTCATCCTCTCGGCGGGGCTGAAGCTGCTGAAACAATTGAAAAAGGACCCCTTCGACCTCTGCATTCTGGCGGCGGTCGTGGCGGCGATGGTGGGCTGCTCGCTGGCGGCGGTGTCTTTTTCGTCCATCTACTACATCCTGCTCAGCGGCGCGGCAGGGGTGCTGGTGTGGCTTGTGAAGAAAGCGGGGGCGGGGAAATGATCTATGTACAGCTCTTTTTGAACTTCCTGATGATCGGTGCCCTCAGTTTTGGCGGCGGCTACGGGATGATCTCGCTGGTGCGGGAAGTCGTGCTGAACCATGGGTGGCTGACCGAGAGCGAATTTTTGAGCTTCATCGCGGTGTCGGAGTCCACCCCCGGCCCGCTGGCCGTTAATATGGCGACCTTCATCGGCTCGTCGCAGGGCGGGCTGGCCGGGGCGTTTTTGGCCACGCTGGGCGTTGTGCTGCCCTCGTTCTTCATCATCCTGCTCATCGCGGCGGTGCTCCGGAACCTGATGAAATATGCCGGGGTGGAAGCGTTTCTCTCCGGCGTGCGGCCCTGCGTCGTGGCGATGATCTTGGCCACTGCCCTGACCATGGCCCTTTCCACCCTGCTGGGCATCACCCGGCTGGGCAGCGGCGCGGCAGTGTCGGTGCGGTCGGTGGCCGTGTTCGGCATTTTGTGGGCTGTGCATTTCGCCTACAAAAAGGCAGCAAAAAAAGCCCCGTCGCCGATCGGGATGATCGTCCTTGCGGCGGGGCTGGGCATCGTATTCTGGGGCATCTGAGTCCGTTCTGCGGGGCGGGCTGAAGCTCCTGCCGGGTGTCAAGGATCCCCGTTCACCGAATTCCGTTTTTCTGCATAGAACGGCAGGAAGGGGGAATGCGGTTTGAACGGGATTTTTTTGGTTGCGGCGGTGCTTTTGCTCCCGGCGTGCTGTACGGCGGTGGGGGCCGCAGGGGTGTTCCTGATGCGGTCCACGCAGGAGCCGCGCACCCGGCGGATGCTCTGCGGTATGGCGGCGGGCATCATGCTGGCGGCAAGCGTGTGGAGCTTGCTGCTGCCCGCCATCGAGCGGGCGGAACGGGGGCCGCTGCCGGGGTGGCTGCCGCCCGCGGCGGGGCTGGTCATCGGGGCGGTAGGGCTGCTCCGGCTGGAACAGGCGGCGGGGCGGCTGCTGTGCTCCGGGGCCGGGCACTGCGGACGGATGGTGCTGGCGGTCACGCTGCACAACCTGCCGGAGGGTATGGTGGTGGGCCTTGCCGCCGCGCTGGCTCTGTCCGGTGAGCCGGACGCCGCAAGCGGTGCGCTGGCGCTGGCCCTCGGCATCGGGCTGCAAAACCTCCCGGAGGGCGCGGCGGTCAGCCTCCCGCTTTTGCAGAAAGGAGAAAGCAAGAAACGTGCGTTTTTCGCCGGGGCGGCCTCCGGCCTCGTGGAGCCGGTGGGGGCGCTGCTGGCCCTTGCGCTGGCGGGCTGGGTGAGCGCGGCGCTGCCGTGGCTGATGAGCGCCGCCGCCGGGTGCATGGTCTGCGTGACCGCGCAGGAGATGATCCCCGAAGCGGTGGAAAACGATGAACCCGCCGGGGTCATCAGCGTGGTGCTGGGGTTTGCGCTGATGATGGCGCTGGATGTGGCCCTATGAAAAAACTCCCTCCGTCATCGCTGGCGCGATGCCACCTCCCTCTATGAGGGAGGCTTTTCTCCATAGGGGAGGCACAGCGCAGAAATGACGGAGGGAGTAAATGAAAACCGGCTCAGGAACCGGATCTTTCGATGTAGACGCTGGTGGAGGGGAAGGCAAAATCGACCTTATCCTTCTGCATGATGTCCATGATGTTCAGGTTCAGGTCGTTCTGCTCCTCCAGAAAAACGGCATAGGCGTTGGTCTTGAGGTAGGCGGAAACGAGGATGTTGATGCTGGAATCGCCGAAGCTGGTCAGCCGGACGATGTTCGCGCCCTTTTCGGTGTAGGGGCTTTCGTCCAGCATCTTCTTCAGATCGGCCATCAGCTGCTCCAGCTGGGGGCGGGTGGTGTTGTAGGTGACGCCCAGCGTGAACTTATAGGGCCGCATGGTGCGCAGAGCCGCGTTCTGGACTGTGGACGAACAAATCTTGCTGTTCGTCACGATGCTGACCGTCTTATCCTGCGAGCGGATGCGGGTGGAGCGGAAGTTGATGTCGATGACTTCGCCTTCCACATCGCCGACGGTGATCCAGTCGCCCACCGCGAAGGGTTTGTCCAGCAGGATAACGATGCCGCTGAACAGATTGCTGGCGCTTTCCTGCGCAGCCAGCGAAATGGTCAGGCCGACCAGTCCGGCACCGGCGACGATGCTGCCGATGGGGAAACCGGCGATCTGGGCCGCCGTGGCCACACCGAGGACGACGACCAGCACCTTGTAGGTCGTGTTCAGCAGGGAGAGCAGGGTCTTGTTGGAGCGGATCTCCGGGCTGCAGGAGGCCAGCAGCAAATCGGCCACATCCGACGCCTGATACAGGCCCTTGCAGAACAGCAGGGTCATCAGGACCTTGTAGGCTATGAGCAGGAATTTCGGAAGGCCGGCGATGGCCCACGGCAGACTGGCCAGCGCAAGGTAGAAGCCGGTGAAAACAGCCATCCGTTCCAGAGGGCCTTCCAAGCTCCGCAGCAGGATGGGGGTGGCGGCAAAATGCCATGTGCGCCCCCGCAGGGCGGGGCAGATCTTTTTGCGCAGCAGCAGGGAGACCAAAGACCCGGCAAGGAAGATCACCAGTGCGCAGACACAGCGTGCCGCCAGCGCCAGCCAGCCCTCCAGCAGGAAGGGCCCCAGCTCGAAACCGAGGTCACGGATGGAAAAAATCATGGCAAAACTCCTCGAAAAAAATATTTTACGCCCCAGTATACCATAAAATGCGCGGAAAGGGCAACCGAAACAGGGGCTTGACAAGGGCCCTCTGCCGCGCTATACTCTGGCCAGAAAGTTCGTTTCAGGGCGGGGTGCGATTCCCCACTGGCGGTACAGCCCGCGACCACTCCCAAAGAGTGCTGACCCGGTGAGACTCCGGGGCCAACGGTATAGTCCGGATGCAAGAAACGGCAGACAAATCCGAATTGTCTACGCGCCCTGTTGCAGTGTTTGGTTGCAGCAGGGCGCGTTTTTGGTTGTCTTCCCGGTTCCGATACAGCGCGAAAAGGGCTTTCCAATTCAATTTTGGGGCCGAAGCGCCCCGACGGGAGGATATTACCTATGAAAAAAAACACGACCCACAACCTGACCGTGGCCGCCATGCTCAGCGCGGTGGCCTTCATCCTGATGTTCATCGAGTTCCCCATTCCGATGCTCATCCCGTCCTTCGTCAAGATGGACTTTTCCGACCTGCCCGCCCTGCTGGGGGCATTTGCGCTGGGCCCGGTGTACGGCGCGGTCATCAGCTTCATGAAGAACCTGCTCCATATCGTTATCAAGGGCACCAGCACCGCGTGTGTCGGCGAGCTGTGCAACTTCATGCTGGGTGCGGTCTTCTCGGTCACGGCGGGCTGCATCTATAAGCACCACAAGAGCCGCAAAACGGCTATCATGGGTGCGCTGATCGGTGCAGCGGCTATGGCAGTGTTCAGTGTGCCGTCCAACTACTTCATCACCTATCCGGCCTATGTGCAGTTCTACCACATGCCGCTGGAAGCCATCCTCGGCATGTATCAGGCCATCCTGCCCTCGGCAGACAGCCTCATCAAGTGCCTCGTCATCTTCAACCTGCCCTTCACGCTGGTCAAGGGCCTGTTGGATGCGGTGCTCTGCATGGTGATCTATAAGCCGCTGTCGCCCATCCTGCACGGCCGCAAGTAATCGAAAAATGAAAAATCTCCGGGAAGCAACGCTTCCCGGAGATTTTTTCAGCTTAGAGCTCCTTTTTCCTGCCACTTTCCGCGGGCGAGGCGGACAAGGAAGAGCAGCCCGCGGATACACAGCTCACAGCACATGGCGCTCCACACGCCCACCAGCCCGAACCGGGGCGCGAGGAAGAAGGCCAGCGTCAGCCGGATGCCCCACATGCTGATGAGGTTCAGCACGAAACAGGCGGTGCTGTCGCCTGCGCCCTGCATCGCGCCGCTGGCCACGATGCTGGCCCCGAACATGGGCTCGGCAAAGGCTTCGATGCGCAGTACCCGCGCACCCAGCGCGATGACAGCGGCGTCGGCGGTGAAGATGCCCATCAGCGCGGGGGCGAACAGCCACAGCCCCATGCCGGACAGCGCCATGATCCCCATGCCGATGGCGGTGCAGAGAAAGGCGAACCGTTTGGCCATGTCCTTCCGTCCGGCACCCACGGCCTGCCCCACCAGCGCGATGGACGCATCCTGAATGCCGTAGCCTGCCATGTAGCACAGACCCTCAGCGCTGACGCCAAGGCTGTTGGCCGCAATGGCCACCGTGCCGAGGCCGGAGACGATCCGCACCAGAAGTACCTGTGCGGAGGAGAGGGCCGCGCGCTCCGCTGCCAGCGGGGCACCCACCCGCCAGAGGTTCAGCAGACACGAGCGGGTGATCTTCCACGAGCCGGGCTTCCGGATGCAGAGCGGGCCTTCCCGCAGCAATAAAATCGCCAGCGCCAGCAGCCCACCCACCACGGTGGAAAGGGCGGTGCCCAGCGCTGCGCCCGGCACCCCCAGCCCAGCACCCCAGACCGTGAAGCGGGAGCCGAAGAGGGAGAGGGTGCGGGTGGGGTTGATCAGGAAAAAGTTGAACAGGACGTCCAGCATGCAGACCAGCACGCTGATGAGGCCGGGGGTCAGCGCGTCGCCGGTGGCGCGGAGCATGGCCGTGTACATCCCCATGGCCATGGTGAAGGGGAGAGCCGCCGACCAGATGGCGAAATAGGCGGACGCATTGGCTTGAAGTGAGACATCCGCCCCCAGCCAGCCGGGCAGAAAGCGGCTGATGCCGATGCCGAAGGCCGCCGCCCCAAGGCCCAGCAGCAGGTTGAAGAGCATGGATTGGCGCAGCACGCCGCGGGCGTCCTGCTGGCGGTCCGCGCCGAGGTATTGGGCGATCTGGATGGAAAAGGCTGTGTACAGCCCCACAAGGATGCCGTGCAGCAGCCATGTGCTAGAGCTGACGATGCCGATGGCGGCGGTGGCCTCGGCCCCGATGTGGCCGACCATGGCCGCGTCGATGTATTCCATGGCCGTTACGACCATCTGCTGCAAGATCGAAGGGATGCTCAGCGTCAGTACCACCTGCGCCGTCTCGCGCAGAGGGATGTCCTCGCCCTGCCGCATCCGGGCGGAAAGCTGTTCGAGTGAAAGTGTCATGGTTTCTCCTGTTGCAATAAAAAATGCCCCGCAAAGGGGACAGCTTGCTTTCTTATTATAGAAGGACGGGCGCAAAATGTCAAACCGGCGGCTTTTCGGCGGGAACGATTGATTTTTTCTGCCGGGCGTGATACACTTTCCTTGCGTATGAGTGAAACAACAGGGGCGGCGCTCTGCCGTTCCGGGAAAGAGGAAAATATGCTGCAACTGTTATCGGGCAGTCAGCGCACCGTAGATGCGCTGGGATTTCTATTGGCCTTTGCGCTGACGGCGCTGATGGACTCGGTCTTCCGGGAAAAGCTCCCCCAAGACCATGGCCGCGCCTTTGCGGTGAATGGCGAGCTCTCCAAGGGCAAGGCCCGCGGTTCCGGCCTCATCTTCGTGCTCTGCATCGCACTGGTCACGCTGGCAGTGGTGCCGCTGCGCACCGAGTATATCATCTATACCGTGCTGCTCATCGCCTCCATGCTCTCTGGCTATTTTGACGATGCTTCGGAAGTGGCGTGGAACGAATACAAAAAGGGCCTCATCGACCTCGTCATCGCCATCGTGGCGGGTGTGACCTACCTGAACTTCAACAGCACGGCGGTCCACTTCCTGAACTGGAGCTTCGCCATCCCGTATCCGCTCTACCTCGTGCTCATCGTCGTCCTGATCTGGGCCAGCATCAATGTGGTCAACTGCACCGACGGCGTGGACGGCCTGTCCGCCAGCCTTGCGGTGGTCAGCATCGGCACCTTCCTGCTGGCCTATGGCAAGGAGCTGGGCGATTACGCAACGGCAGCCATCGTCTTCATCGGTGCTCTGCTGGCCTACCTGTGGATGAACGCCAAGCCCTCCACCCTGCTGATGGGCGACGCGGGCAGCCGCGCCATGGGCTTCTTCCTCGCAGTGCTGGCCCTCAAGAGCGGCCATCCCTTCTCCTTCCTGCTGGCTGCGCTGGTCTTTATCGTGGATGGCAGCTTGGGCATCCTGAAGATCAGCTTCAAGCGTTTCCTGCACATCAGCATCCTGAAAAACACCCTGACCCCGCTGCACGACCATGTGCGCAAGCGGATGGGCTGGAGCGATGAGCAGGTGGTGGCCCGCTGGCTGATCCTGCAGGCCGTCGCTTCGGCATGGCTGCTTCTGCTGACCCGCTGACGCGAAAAAAAGTGAATGAGCGACGCTCGGTGAACGGTTTCACCGGGCGCCTTTTTTTGCATACGATCAAATTGTAAAAAATTCAAAAATCAGCCGAGGGCCTTTTCCGCCGCCTCGACCACATGGCCCACCAGCACCGAGGTGGTCACGGTGCCGACACCGCCGGGCACCGGGGTGACGGCCTCCACCAGCGGCTCAGCCTCGTCGAACCGGACATCGCCGCAGAGTCTGCCTTCCGCGTTGACATGGATGCCCACATCCACCACGACCTGCCCGGCCCGCAGGTGTTCGCCGCCGATGGCGCCCTGCTTGCCCATGGCGACTACCACGACGTCCGCCTCTTGGCAGAGGGCAGGGAGGTTCCGGGTGCGGGAGTTGCAGAGGGTGACGGTGGCGTTTTCGCGGTCCAGCATCATGGCGGCGGGCTTGCCCACCACAAGGCTGCGGCCCACCACCACGGCCCGCTTGCCGGAGAGGGGCACCTGATAATACTTCAAGATCTCAAGGCACGCCTGTGCCGTGCAGGGTGGGTAGCCGATGGCGCTGTTGGTGAAGACCCCGGCCAGCGAGCCGTCGGTGATGCCGTCGATGTCCTTTTCCGGGGCCAGTGCGGCGCGGATGGTGCGGTCATCGAACTGCTTGGGCAGCGGGCGGAAGAGCAGACAGCCGTGGATGTCCGGGTCTGCGTTGACCTGCGCGATCACGTCCAGCAGCTGTTCCTGCGCGGCATCTTCGGGCAGGAGGAACTGCTTCACCTCCACGCCGACCTTGCCGCAGCGGGTCAGGACGCCTTTCTCGTAGGAAAGATCGTCCGGACGGGCACCCACCCGCACCACGGCCAGCGTGGGGGTGACGCCCCGCGCTTTCAGTGCCGCGCACCGGGCGGCGTTTGCTTCGTTCATGGCGGCCACCACAGGCGCGCCTTTCAAAATCGTTGCCATCACATTACCCCTCCTGTTGTGTGAGCTGTTCATAGACCCGGTCGGCCTTGGGGACAAAATCGGCCAGCAGCGCGGCGGCCTCGGCGTTCAGCGCGGCGGCGCGGGCTTTGTCGGCCATCAGACGGGTATTGACCGTAACGTTCAGCCCCGCCGCTTGGAGCGCGGCTTTGCAGAACAGCGCAGCGCACCCGGCGTCGGAGAGGGCCAGCACGCTGCCCTTGGCCGCATATTCCTCTGCAAGGGTGATCCCCTCGCAGCACGCGGCCATGATCTCCAGCGGCACCGAACAGGCCCTGTTGAGGGCCTCTTCCAGCACCGCAGCCTTGTGGGCTTGCTGCTCCGGCGTCTCTTTGGGCAGCTTGTAGGCGGCGGCCAGCGGCAGGAACGCCTCGGCGTCGGCCTGTACCAGCCCCTCCAGCCGCTTGCGCAGGGCGGCGGAGCGCTCGTTCAGCGCAAGGATGTCGGCTTCTACGGCGGCATATTTCTTCTTGCCCACGGTCAGGCTGCCGACCATATTCCCCAGCGCCGCCCCCGCTGCGCCCACCAGTGCCGCCGCGCCGCCGCCGCCCGGTACGGGGGCGTTCCCGGCAAGCTCGGACAAAAAGGTTTCACAGCTCAAATTTGTCAGTTCCACGATAAATTTTCTCCTCTGTCGCATAGCTGTCCAATTGCCGGTCGTGGGGGTCTGCTGCCGCCCGCTCCACCCGCTGCACCTCAAAGGCAACGCCCAGCGTCACAGCGTTTTGGCAGCGGGGCAGGTAGCGGTCATAGTAGCCTTTCCCCATCCCGACGCGGCGGCACGCGGCGTCGAATGCGGTGCAGGGCACGAGCACGAGGTCGAGTTCCTCCGGCGCCAGCAGCCGCGATTTTGTAAGGATGGGGGTGCGGATGCCGTAGGCCCCTGCCTCCCAGCCGTCCGGCTCCGGCACGGCGGCGGTCAGGGTGAAGCCCTCCCCGCAGACGGGGTAGGCCACCGTTTTGCCAAGCCGTTCGGCTTCGGCCAGCAGGGCCGAAAGGTCCGCTTCGCCCCCGAAGGCGGCGTAGGCGAGGAGGGTCTGTGCCTCGCGAAAACAGCGAAGCTGTGCGATGCGGCGGCAGAGCGCGGCATTGGCCGCTGCACGGTCGGCTTCGGAAAGTGCCCGCCGCGCGGCGATGCCCGCTTTGCGCTGCGCCGCCTTTTCTGCGGCGGTGTCCATCGGCTTTTCCCTCCCCATGGCGGACGGCGAAAAGTTGTACAAAACCATCCGGCAAAAATATACAAATATAATAAACGCTGCGGTGGAAAAATGCAAGGGTTTCGGCGAAAATGCGGTTGCAGGTTTTGGGCCGATTTGGTATAGTAGCAAGTAGGAGCCCGGCTTGCTGAGGAGCCGCCGCTGCCGCGACAGAATGTCAAGAGAGGGGTAGTAAACTATGTACGAAAACATGATGGACACCATCGGTCTGGTCAAGGAAGCGGACCCGGAGCTGGCCGCCGCCATGAACCGGGAGCTGACCCGCCAGCGGGAGAACATCGAGCTGATCGCCAGCGAGAACATCGTCTCGCCCGCCGTCATGGCCGCCATGGGCAGTGTGCTGACCAACAAGTACGCCGAGGGTCTGCCGGGCAAGCGCTATTACGGCGGCTGTGCCTACGTGGATGAGGTGGAAAATATTGCGATCCAGCGTGCATGCAAGCTGTTTGGCGCGAAGTATGCCAACGTTCAGCCGCACTCCGGCGCACAGGCAAACCTCGCCGTTTACTTCGCCCTGCTGGATCTGGGCGATACCGTTATGGGGATGGACCTGTCGCAGGGCGGCCACCTGACCCACGGCTCGCCGGTGAACATGTCCGGCAAAAACTACCACTTCGTTTCCTACGGCGTCAATGCAGACGGCGTCATCGACTATGCGGAGCTGGAAAAGCAGGTCAAGAAGGTGCGCCCCAAGCTCATCGTGGCCGGTGCATCGGCTTACCCCCGCGCCATCGACTTTGAGAAGATCGCGGAGATCGCCCACGGCTACGGGGCCTACCTGATGGTGGATATGGCCCACATCGCGGGCCTCGTGGCGGGCGGGTATCACCAGAGCCCGGTGCCCTACGCCGATGTGGTGACCACTACCACCCACAAGACCCTGCGCGGCCCCCGCGGCGGCCTGATCCTGACCAACAATGCCGTGCTGGCCAAGCGGATCAACTCCGCCGTCTTCCCCGGCACGCAGGGCGGCCCGCTGGAGCACGTCATCGCGGCAAAGGCCGTCTGCTTCGGCGAGGCACTGAAGCCGGAGTTCAAGGAATATGCACGCAAGATCGTCGAGAATGCACAGGCCATGGCCGCTGAGCTTCAGGCCCGCGGCGTCAAGCTGGTGTCCGGCGGCACGGACAACCACCTGATGCTCATCGACCTGCGGGACGAGGAGTGCACCGGCAAGGAGCTGGAAGCCCGCCTCGACAGCGTGCACATCACCGCCAACAAGAACACCGTCCCCGGCGAGACCCGCAGCCCCTTCGTGACCTCCGGCGTCCGTCTGGGCACCCCGGCGGTGACCACCCGCGGCATGGGCCCCGCCGAGATGAAGATCATCGCGGACTGCATCGCCGACTGCATCTGGCACTACGACGAGAAGCGCGATGACATCGCCGCCCGCGTGCTGGCGCTGACCAAGGCTTTCCCGCTGTACGAGTAAGCATTTGATTTTTCGGAGCACCTGCCGTATCCTGCGGCGGGTGCTTTTTTGCGGAAAATCTTAATGCGTGGCCGCATCTCCACTCTATGCAGCCTTGCGATTTTAGCGCAAATAGGCTATAATGGTGCGGAAAAACGCGAAAAAAGGAGAACGCACCATGCTGATCTATCTGCTGCGTCATGGCAGGACCGAATACAACGCCCAGAAACGCTATCAGGGCCAGCGGGACATCCCGCTTTCGGCGGAGAGAGCCGCGAAGCTGCGGCGGGCCGATTTTTCCCCGGAAATCGTCTATGTGACCCCGCTGCAGCGCACTTCCCAGACGGCGAAGATCCTCTTCCCGGAAGCGAAGCTCGTGCCGGTGGAAGGGCTGAAGGAGATGAACTTCGGCCGCTTCGAGGGGCAGAAATTCGTCCATGTGGAGCAGGATCCGGAGTATCTGGCGTGGGTGGCCGAAAACGAAACAAGCGCCCACCCGGACGGCGAGCGCAAGAGCGATTTTTGCCGCCGCGTCTGCACAACATTTGCGGAACTGGTGGATGAAGCGCTGAAAAACGGCGAGAAACAGCTTGTCATCGTGGCCCACGGCGGCACCCAGATGGCGGCCATGGAGCGCTTCGCCGTGCCGCACAAGACCTTCCATGAGTGGTGCGGCCCCAACGCGGGGGGTTATGTGCTGGATGCCTGTGACTGGAAGACGCAGCGGGTCCTGCACATGGTGAAAACGGTCCGGTATGCGGAGGAAAATGCCTGATGGAACAAGGGCTGCTGCATCTCTATTGGGGCGACGGAAAAGGGAAGACCACCGCCGCCATGGGTCTTGCCCTGCGTGCGCTGGGCAGCGGGAAAACCGTCGTCATCGTGCAGTTTTTGAAGGGCGGCAAAAGCGGCGAGGTCCCGCTGCTGGAGCAGCTGGGCGCGAAAATTTACCGCGGCAAGGCCGGGCAGAAGTTCGTGTTCCGGATGAATGACGCCGAAAAGGCTGCCACCCGCCAATTGCAGAACGAGAACCTGCGCGCCGCCATGGCCCAGCCCGCCGACCTGCTGATTCTGGACGAAGCGGGCTCCGCATGGGAACTGGACATGGTAGACAAAGACCTGCTGCAGGAGGCGGTGCTCCGCCGCCCGGCCGCGCAGGAATGCGTCCTCACCGCCCACGCGGCACCGCGGTGGATGCTGGACGCCGCCGACTACAGCACCGAGATGAAGTGCCACCGCCACCCCTACCAAAAGGGGATCGCCGCGCGGCAGGGAATCGAATATTAAACAAAGAGGCTGTTGCAAAACTCCTTCCGGCATCGCTGACGCGGCGAAACCGTGAATGAGGGAGGAATGCGGCAGCCTCTTTTTTCATTCTGTTATACGGTCGCCAGCACAGCCAGAATGCTCTGCCAGTGCGGGTTTTGGGCGGAAGGAGCAGCGCGGCGCGGGGCAGGGCGCGAAATGGGACGGGGAACAGCGTCCGCCGGGCGGGCAAAGGGGGAGCAGAGCTGCGCCTGCCACTGAGCGGCCAGCTCCATGGCCTGTGGGCAGCTCTGCAGGGTGCGGCGTTCCGCTCCGGCCAGAAAATCGCCCAGCCAGCAGAGGATGGCCGCGATGGGAAGGCAGTCCGCCGCTTGGGTGCTCCAATAGCACCAGTGGTCGCCCCGGCCCACGAAGCTGTCTACCGTGATCATGGCCCCCTCACGGGCCGACTGCGGCAGCGCCGGGCAGGAGGCGTCCGAAAGGCGGCGGAGCTGGGCCACGATGAAGTCAGTGCGGGCCGCGTCAAAAGCGTCGTCCCGGATACAGGCGGAAAAGTCTGCCGTGTCCAGCAGTGCCTCCGCCTTGGTGGGGAACCGGCCCGTCAATTCACCGGAAGCGTTGTGGCAGAGCTGCCAGCCCTTGCGGAACAACTGAAAGTTGAAGTTCTGACGACCCATGGTAGAGTAGAAGACCCGCGCGTGGCCGGAGGCGCTGCGGCGCAGCTCCAGATAGGCATCCGCTCCGCCAAGATCCTGCACTTTTACGCTCAAAATCAACGAGTAGTCGCTTTTTTGCGCAGACATGGCACGGTGCATTTCCTCAAAGAAACGATTGGCGTCCATAGCGGGTCTCCTTCCTTGTACAACCAATGATTCGTTGTTTTCTGAGGACATTATAGCATAAGTTGTCTCGAAATACAACTATAAGTTTGACAAAATCGAAAATATTTTTTCGGTATTCCCGACGATACAAGCGATATGGTTGTGAAAATAAAACCGGGGCTGCGTTTTTGCGCAGTCCCGGTTCAGGAAACGGTTCAATCGCCCAGCTCCCGGATCTCGTTCTGGATGAGCCGGCCGACGGCGCGGGCCAGTTGGTCCATGCCGCGGATGCGGGCGAGGTTTTTGCCGTAGATGCGTTCGGCGTCGCGGCTGGAGCTGTCCTCCCCCATGAAGACGGCGGAGACCCGCAGCCCCTTGCGGCGCAGATCACGCACCTCGGCGGCGGCATCGTCCACGCCGAAAGCCCCGCCGTAATCGTGGCCCAACGGGTTTTCGGAGGAGGGCGGCACCCGGCGGCTGTCGTTGGGGGAAGCATCCGTCAGCAAAATGAGCAGATGGCGCGGCGCAGGGCCGGGGGCAAAGTCCACAAGGTCGCCCGCCGCCCGCAGGGCCAGCCCGTCGCGGTTCCAGCCGGAAGCAAAATATTGATTGATGTTCTGCAAGTTTTTGTCTTGGAAGCCCTTCAGCACCCGCAGCACGGTGTATCCGCGCAGACTGGAAAAGCAGCTCACCCGCACCGGGATGCCGCAGGCGGCAAGGCTCTCGGCGAGGATGGAACCCTGCGCCGCGATGACCTCCTGACAGTGCAGCCGGGAAGCGGAAGCGTCCAGCAACAGGTCCACCGTGAAGGAGGGCTGGTTCTCTTCCTCGGCACAGCGGAAGACGCGGGCATCGTCCAGCAGGGGTGCACGCCAGACCCGCTCCGGGTCCAGATTGCCGCTGCGGGCCACCCGCGCGTTGGGCTGCTGGTGGACGAGGATGCAGTTCCGGATCTGCTCGGTCAGCCGCAGCACGACGCTGCGGTGGAGCTCCCGGTTCTTGGCGTAGTAGGCACGGTTCCGGTCGGCTTGGAGCTGGGCCTGTTCGGCGAGGTGCTTCGCCTCCGGGTTGGGGGCTTGTTCCGGGCTGGGCACGCCCGCCGCAAACCAGAGGCGGCACCCCAGATGGTTCCCGGTGCAGAGCTCCTGCTCGGCCTTGTGCAGCCGCTCCGGCGGGTAGAGCGACCGCCCGAAGCAGCTTTCGATGTAAGCGCGGTCCTCGGCGGCGTTCTGCTTCAGGGTGATGTGGGCCAGCCGCTTGTCCACGGTCAGCCCGCCGGTGCTGGCCGCATCCACCGAGTTGGAGTGCTCCACCGTCACGCGGTCGGTTTTGATCATCTGGGTAGGCAGGGTCTTGGTGGCAAGGGAGGCCAGCAGCCCTTCCAGATGCAGGTGGAGCGCGGGTTTCTGCCGCACGGTGCCGTCAAAGAGGTTTGCTTTTGCAAAAACAGACAGCAGTGTGTCCTTTAACGCGGCGGGTGCGGGCGGTGTGTCCGGCGCAAGGGCCTTGGCAAGGTCGGCCTCGTAGGGCGTCATCACCGGCGGGCGGCGGCCCTGCACGGTGCGCCAGCGGTGGGCCTGCATGGTGTAGACAAGCTGGTTTTTCGCCATCCACTCCTGCCGGGAGAGCTTGTACTGGATGCCGAAAAAATAGTCGGCGTGGGCGCGGCGCAGCTCGGCCAGCACCGGGCGGCGGGGCAGCTCCAGCGCGTAGGCCGCGCTTTCGAGGTAGAGCCACGTCAGGTCGTCCAGCTGGCTTTGGCGGATGTCGCCGTCCCAGCAGTCGAACAGGCTGCGGACGAGGTCGTCGCCGTAATATTTGTGCACCAGCCCCACGATGCAGTTCATGTAAAAATCGATGGTGCCGTCGGTGTTGTGCGCGAGGAACAGCGGCTCAAATCCATAGGCTCCGGCTGCCGCCCAGACCTGATTGGCTGCGCGCCGCTGTTCGGCGGTATAGCTCTGGGCTTCCATCAGCCGAAGAGCTTTTCGGCAGTGAGCTGCGCCGGGATGCGGGCGGCGATGACGTCCCGGATGAGCCCCTGCTCGTAGGAATCAAAGGCTTTGTTGGTGATGCCCATATCCAGCGCAGCCCCGGCGGCTACGCCCCGGCGGATGAGCCGCAGGGCGTCCAGCATCCCGCGCAGGTCCAGCGCCTTGGTGGAGATCTCGGCGCTGTTGCACTTCTTCTGCAAGTCGAGGAAGAGGAGGGCGAACTGATGGACATATTTTGCCGCAAGGTCTGGGAACTGGGCCCGCAGCAGCTTTTCGAGGTTGTCCTGCGTGATGGTGGGCATCTGGATGACCACGAAGCGGGAGGTCAGCGCCTCGTTCAGCTCGCGGGTGCCCGCATAGCCGTAGTTCATCGTGGCGATGAAGCGGGTCTCCTCGGCCAGCGGGATGCGCTCGTAGCCGGGCACATCAATGGCGCGGCGGAAGTCCAGCACGGCGTGGAGGACGGCCAGCGCCTCGTTTTTGGCCATGTTGATCTCGTCCAGCACGCCGAAACCGCCGCACTGGGCGCAGCGGTAGACCGGGCCGGGCCGGAACTTGACGGCTCCGCCCTCAAAGGTATCCATGCCGATGAGGGAGGCCGCATCCATGTTCACATGGAACGAGATATCCCACGCCGGGCGGCCGAAGGCGGCGGCGAGGTTCTCAGCCAGCACATTCTTGCCGGTGGCCTTGCCGCCCGCCAGCAGCAGGTTCTCGCCGCAGAGCAGGGCGGCCAGCGCCTGTTCCCAGACCTCTTTTCCGTAATAAGTAAAGGCGGACGCCGGGATGCGGGAGCGCAGCCCCTCGGCCAGCGGGTGCGCGGTACGGTATTCCTCCACGGCGGAGAGCAGCGCGGGATCGACGCCTTCCTGCCGCAGCGTTTCAAGCAGATCAGACATGAACGACACCTTCTTGTGGTTGGCAGTGCCAAACCGATTTTTCAGCCCTATCATAGCACAAACCGCAGCGGATGTGTAGAGGCGGGCGGCAAGGATTCGGCAAAAATTTACTGGGAAGATTGTGGGGCGGAGAAAACCGTGCTAGAATGAAGAAAAACGGAAGGGGACAAGGGTCATGAAACACCAACACTGCCGCTGGAAGATCTGTTTTGGAAAAAATTACTGGGGGACGCAGAAGGGAACCGACCAAGGCGAGGAACTGCATCTGGACAGGGAATTTGAATGGAATGGCCACCGGTGGCTGATCCCGGCCCTCTACCGGTGCCGGCAGGGATTGGTCGTGGACTTTGCGATAGAGGTGCCGCAGGGAGAACTGCGGGCCTATATGGAAAAATGGGGCCTGACCGAAAACGGCGAATGCACCCGCACGTTGACCAGAGCGGAAGAACGCCAGATGGAGCAGGAGAATCCGCTGGATATTGGATTTTGTGCCTCTCTGAGGCTGAACGGAGTGCGTCTGCACCCCAGCGATGGCTGCGGAATGGGGTATCTTCCGGGAACTGACGCTGGAAGCGATGAGGCAGCGGCGCTGGTGCACTATTATGGGCTGGACGAAACGAAGGTCTGGCGGTTCTGGCGGAACAGCTACCCATGGGCAACAAAGAGCCGGAAGAGCCGTCCCAAACGATTCCGAACGCTGGAACTGGAATTGGAAGCGGAACTGGAGCAGCATCTGGCCGAACAGTTCCGGACACCGGCTGCGGGGGAGTCGGTGACGATCCACGAACCGGGAAACGAGAATGCCGCCTATCAATTGACGGTGCTGGATGTCCGGTCGGAAACGCTGGAGCTCCCGGATTGCGACGGCTGGGAACGTCCAAACTGTTTTTGCATGATGACGTACCGTCTGACGCCGAAAGCGGAACACTTCTACCTGACCGACTGCGCCGAGGGAGACCATCCGCGCCGCAAACCACGGAAGCTGCCGCCGGAACAGGAGGCACTTGCCCGGAAATACAGGCTGGAACCGCAGATGGAAGGGGATGCGGCCATTGCGGTCATCGGCGGGGCCGATGGGCCGACTGCCGTGTTCTGCACGGTGCGCGGAAGTGCCGAAAAAACGGAGGGAGCCGCTGCGGCAACCTCCGCCTGCTATTTTGCTCCGGTGCGGCCGGAAACGGTCACATGGCAGGCGGAATTTGACCGAAAACCCTGCGGGGATACCACAGTTTCACTGATTTGTGACGTTTGAATCGGAAAAGATGAAAAAATCTCTTCTGCGCCTTGAAAAATTGACAGAACTGCAAAGATGCGATAAAATAACAACTATGTTTGCCGGGAAACACCCGGCGGCGGAAGTTGATTTTTCAGAGGTGTGGAAAGAACCATGATCGAAATCATTACGGCCGTGAACGATGCGGTCAACCATTTTATCTGGGGCATCCCAGCCATGATCAGCATCATCGGCGTGGGGCTGCTGCTCAGTGTGCGGACCCGCTTTTTGCAGATCCGCAAGTTCCCCTATGCCATCAAAACAACGATCGGACGCATGTTTCGCAAGAAGGACGCGACTGATGGCGCCATGACGCCGTTTCAGGCGGTCTGCACGGCGCTGGCGGCGACGGTGGGCACCGGCAACATCGCAGGCGTGGCGGGTGCCATCGCCATCGGCGGGCCGGGTGCGGTGTTCTGGATGTGGTGCTCGGCGCTGCTGGGCATGTGCACCAAGTTTTCGGAAGTGACGCTGGCCGTCCGTTTCCGGGAGCGCAGCGCCACCGGCGAGTGGGTGGGCGGCCCGATGTACTACATTAAAAATGGCCTGAGCAAAAACTGGCATTGGCTGGCGGCGCTCTATTCGCTGTTCGGCGTGCTGACCGTCTTCGGCACCGGCAACGCCACGCAGGTGAACACCATCGTCACGGCCATCGACTCGGCCCTGACCGCCTACGGCGACTTCAGCAGGAGTATGCTCTCCACCGTCAACCTTGTGGCGGGCGTGCTGGTGGCCATGCTGGTAGCCATGGTGCTGCTGGGCGGCATCAAGCGGATCGGCAGTGTCACCGAAAAGCTGGTGCCCTTTATGGCACTGTTCTATGTGGTGCTGGCGCTGGGCGTTGTCATCCTGAACATCCGGCGCTTCCCGGCGGTGCTGGCCTCCATCGTGGGCGGCGCGTTTGACCCACGGGCCTTCACGGGCGGTGCCATCGGCAGCGTTTTCCTCAGTATGCAGAAGGGCGTTTCCCGCGGCATCTTCTCCAATGAGGCTGGTCTGGGCACCGGCTCCATCGCCCACGCCTGTGCCGACACCCGCAAGCCGGTCAAGCAGGGGATGTTCGGTATCTTCGAAGTCTTTGCCGATACCATCGTCATCTGCACCCTGACCGCACTGGTCATCCTGTGCAGCGGGGTGCCGGTGAACTACGGCTCTGCCGCCGGTGCCGAGCTGACCATCGCCGGATTCACCTCCACCTACGGCGGCTGGTCGTCCATCTTTACGGCGGTGGCGCTGTGCTGCTTCGCATTCTCCACCATCATCGGCTGGGGCCTGTACGGCTCCCGCTGCATCGAGTTCCTCTGCAAGACGGATAAGGTCGTGCGGCCCTTCCTCGTGGTCTACTCTTTCGTGGCCATTCTGGGCGCGACGGTGGACCTCGGCTTGCTGTGGAACGTCGCCGATACCTTCAACGGCCTGATGAGCATCCCGAACCTCATCGCGCTGCTGCTGCTTTCCGGCACGGTGGTCAAACTGGTCAAGGAATTTTTTGAGACCGAATCCTGAAACCGGACACTTTTTCCACAAACGACAAAACAATTGCGAAATTTCACAGGAAGCAATTGACAAAACAGGCCGTTTATCGTATAACCTATATAGAGACGTCATATCCGGGAAGGGTGTGGCGTTCACGGAACGTTTGGAAAGTGAGGCCGCAACATGAAGAAATTTCTGAAGAGGCTGATGCTGGGGGTCGTAACGCTGGCAGTGTTCTGCTGCATGACCCCGCTGGCGTTTGCCGCAGAAAAATATCACACCATCTATCTGGAACCGCAGGGCGGTATCGGTGTGCCGACGCAGGTGTACGTTTACAAGTACGGCGACGTTTACCGCGCGTCCAGTCTGCCGACGCCTACCATGGAGGGCTACACCTTTGATGGCTGGTATGAGGATATCGTGGGTGGCACCGCGATCAAGGCGAGCAAGTACAACTTCAAAGAGGAAGGTCAGACGCTCTACGCTCACTGGACAGTCGCGGACGGCAGTTCTTCTTCCGCCGCGGCTGCACAGCCAGAGGAGACGAAACCCGCCAAGACCTTTAAGATCGAAGAACATATGGGAGAAGTCCTGATCGTTGGCACGACCATTCTTGTGTTCACGCTGGTAGCGCTGCACGGCTGAAACGGTCAGCTTTTGCCTAAAGTTATCTTAAAATTTTGAAAGCGAGGATTCCTTATTATGATGAACAATGAGATCAAACTGCCCGCCGCTTACGCTGCGATCGACGAGAACGAGATGGTCTACCTGAACGGCGGCTCCATCACCGACACGCAGGGCTGGCTGATCTTCATGAATGTCGGCTCCCTGTTCAACTACGTCGCCCGCGTTTTCTCCGCTGGCAGCTCCATCATCAACAACGTCAGGGTCATCGTCACCACCATTGAGGCTCTGAACACTTTCAAGCTGACCGGCAAAAACTAAACGAAATTTCCTAAAATGTCTGAGAAGCGCATCCGCAAAAAAGCGGATGCGCTTTTTTGCGCCGAAAGCGGCGAAAATCGGGCTTTCAGACGCCGAAAATCAGTGATATATTTTACGAAACCGGTTGCGAAAATAGAAGAGCGATACTATAATCAATCGTAGTAAATGGGTAATTATGACAATCATCCGTTAGGGAGATAAACTACATGGCGGAACGTGAACTGCGGCGGATGAGCCGCACCGAATTGATCGAGATCATCTACGCGCTCAAGCAGCACGAAGAAGAGCTGGAACAGCAGAACGCGGCGCTCCAGAAGCAGCTGGACGACCGCACCCTGCGGCTGGAACATGCCGGTTCCATCGCGGAAGCGTCACTGGCGCTGCATCAGGTGTTCGAAGCGGCTCAGGCCGCTGCCGATGCGTATCTGGAATCGGTGAAGGCAATGAATCCGCCCCTGCCCAGTGAACCACCGCAGTCTGCGGATAACGGAGGTGCGGACGCAGAATGAAGGGACGACACGTGAAACTGGCCACGATCCCCTCCATGGAGGAAGTGGACAAGGAACGGCAGCGTCTGGAATACCGGGACCGCTACGTGCGGGTGCTGAAAAGCACGGTCTACGCGCTGGTCGTGGTGGCTGCGGCGGCGGTGCTGCTGGCGACCATCCTCCTGCCGGTGCTGCAGGTGTCGGGCGACAGCATGAACCCGACCTTGCAGAGCGGGGATGTCCTGCTGCTGCTCAAGACCGATGATATGAAAACCGGCGATCTGTGCGGTTTTTATTGGCAGAATAAGCTTCTGCTCAAGCGGATCATCGGCGGGCCGGGGGATGTGATTTCCATCGACCGGAGCGGCGTTGTTACGGTGAACGGGGAGGCTCTGGAGGAGCCTTACGTCGATGAACTCGCGCTGGGCGAGTGCGACCTCAAGTTCCCGTATCAGGTGCCGGAAAATCGCTATTTCGTGATGGGCGACCATCGTTCAACTTCCATCGACAGCCGAAGCACCGTCATCGGCTGCGTGGACAAAAGCCAGATCGTCGGCAAGGTGTTCTTGAGGGTATGGCCCTTGTCACGTCTTTCATGGGTGCACTAAGGAGGTGCCATGATGGGGAATCAGTTTAATGAGATCATGCAGAAGCTGCGGGCGCAGCGCGTGAGAGCGCGGCGCTATACGGCGATGCTGCTGGTGCTTGCGATGCTGACATCACTCTCGGTCAGCTGGCGGCTGCATCAGGTGGGCACGGCGCTGACCACCGACAATGAATATAGCTGCGGCATGGAGGAGCATGTCCACACCGACGACTGTTATACCGAGGAGCTGGTCTGCGGTTACGAGGAAGGCCAGCCGGAAGATCCAGACTCCGCCTTTTCCGTGGACTCGGAGCCGACCATAGAAGAGCCGGAAGCCGAGCCGGAAGAGCCGGAGCCGGAAGAGGCCGAACCGGAGGTGCACCACCACACGGCGGACTGCTACGAGACCGTGCTTGTTGAGCACAAGGAACTGACCTGCGGCCAAGAAGAACATACCCACGATGTTACCTGCCCGGTCGATCCCGATACAGGTGACTTCCTCTGCGGCTATGAGGAGCACACCCACACGGACGACTGCTACACCACTGAGACAGAGACCGAGGAAAAGCTGGTCTGCGGCTACGAAGAGGGCCAAGTGCTCTCGGACGGTGCGGCAGACGACGACGGCATTGCGGCGCTGGAAGATACCAACACCGCCACGTCTGTGGCTGAGGACAGCAGCAGCGAGGCCGTTTCCGAGCCGGTGCTCCATCACCACACCGAGGCGTGCTATGAGAAGGTGCTGACCTGCACCATCCCCGAACACACGCACACGCTGGAGTGCCTTGCGGACTATAGCGCCGACGTGGAGACCGACGACGACTGGGAAAAATACAGCGTCGGCCTGAGCGATAACTGGAACGAGGCCCTGCTGGCCGTGGCAAAGGAGCAGCTTGGCTACAAAGAAAGCGAAAAGAACTTCCAGACCGACGAGGCACTGGGCGACATCATCGACGTCCACCATTACACCCGCTACGGTGCGTTCTACGGGAACCCCTACGCCGATTGGGACGTCGCGTTCATCGCGTTCTGCCAGCATTATGCGGGCATCCCTAAGACGGAGATCCCGCAGCGCTTGGGCTTGGAGGCGCTGCGCGCCGATATGGATGCCATGGGCTTTGCCTACCTCACCGAGGGCGAAGATGCGGCTTACGAAGCCATCCCCGGCGATGTGGTCACCTATAATAAAAACGGAACTGCCGACGATGAGACCATCGGCATCGTGGAGACGGTAGGCGACGATTCGCTGACCGTTATTTCTGGTGCCGTCGAGGGCGCTGTCGCGGAAGTGACCGTTCCCTTCACCGATGTCACCAGCACCATCCTCGTGGATCAGGCTTACGGCGACTACGTGGGCGAGGCCGACGACCGCGACGGCAGCTATGACGATGAGATCGCAGTGCAGCCGGCAGAGGAAAAGGATGCAGTGGCGGTGGATGCGAGCGAAGATATTTTTAATATAACTGGTGCACTCGACCTGAACGATGAGAAAAATCAGAATGATTTGGGCCTGACCTTCACGCTCGAAAATAAGCCGGATGGAAAAAATTGGGAAAAAATTCCTGCTGGTTCAGAGATTCAGGAGGGCGACGAGCTTCGTCTTGTCTTGAACATGGGATCGGTGCCGGAGAACACCTTTAGTGATGCCCTGAACGGCAACAAGGCTTACTATCAGTTGCCCTATAAGCTGGCCGAGCCGTTGACGGATAAGCCGATTTATAAAGAGGGAAGCACAACCGAGGTGATCGGCCACCTGAACGTGAATACAGAGGGTCTGGCAATTATTACATTTGACAAGGTGCAAGGTTTTGATTATACGAAGGCTTTCAAGGCGACCATCAATGTCAGTGGCAAGATCGTTGCAAACGGTACCGGTACCAGCGAGGATATCAAGTTCTCGGACGATGCGCACTTCACCCTGAAAAAGAAGAGCGATATCAAAACGGAAAAATCGGCTGCGGCGGAAGTGGTAGAGAAAGGCGACAAGACCTATTTCAAGTATACGGTCAAAGTATCGTCGCAGAACGGCACCGCCGGGCAGTCCGTCACAATCGACGATGTGATCACGAGCCTTTTCAATTTGACCGGCAGCTATGATACAGGCTCTTTCACGCTGACGAAAAAAGACGGAACCAAGGTTGATCTGGAGGGCAAGCTTACATTTGCAAGCGATGGCAAGAGCTTTAAGATCGATAACCTTGCTGCGCTTGGTAAGGATGAGTATTACGAGCTGACATATCTTTATGAGGTTCGCCATTCAGGTAAATATGACAATAAATGGGGCGCGGTCGATAACACCGCAAAGGCAACGTCGGGAGAGAATGTGTCGACCGCTACTGCAAATAAATCGCTCAGCAGCGAAGACATTACGGTTGAGAAGTACGGTGCAATTGGGGGGTATGGAAATGATCAGGCGGTCGGCAAAATCACGTGGACGGTTACGATCAATAACCCCAATGGCCGCGATTTGAAGGGTTATGTAGTTGACGATGCCCTTAAAACCGACGGAATCACCATCCGTGAGAGAGACAAGGTTAAAATTGAAGAATCGACGGATTCGAATAGCTTCCATGACTTCAAAGTTAATGGGATACAGCAGTATGGTGTGATAAAGGAGGGGCACAAAGGCTTTACCTATACATTCCCCGAAGGTTCGACGGGGAAAAAATATCGGTTTACTTACTATAGCACCATGCCGGATGGAACGGGCGGCAAGGATGTTACAAATGGGGTGGATGTAAAGAAAGGGGAGAAAACATACCATGCTGAGGGAACCGTGCAAAACGTGGTGCGAGAGAAGAAGCTGCTGAAGAACTCCAGCGGCACGCTGGAAACGGTCAGCACCGGTAAAATGCAGGAAAAAAAGTGGAATATTGCAGTCCGCACGGCCGCATCGGTGGGCAAAAGGAATTCGTTCACGGTAACAGATACATTCCAAAAGCCGACCATTGGTGGCGTGGAAGCAACCGGGCTGAAGCACTATGCCGTCAAGAAAGATTTGGACGCGCAGTTGAAGAATAGTATAAAGGTTTACTGGGTCAGCGGGGAAACGTCCGGCTATGTATGGTACTACAAAGAAACCAAAACGGAATTAGAGGGCGTAAAGATCAACATTGCATATTACAAGGCTAGCGGAGAAGAGGCACTGGAGGATACCGATGAAGTGACCTCCTTCAAAATTACGGTTGACTGGACGAACGCCACGGATGGAAACCTTGTGATTACCCAGTTGAATGCGGAATCTTATTCTTCCTATGTGGAAGATGTGAGTTCGCTGGAGGCTGGTAAAACGCTTACGGTGACCAATCAGATCGAATACGAAGGCGATCATGTGAGCGCAAATTCCAGCTACACCAAACCGGCGGCGGGCAAGGCAGAACTGAGAAAGTATGTTTGCGATAATGCGGATCACGGTTTCTCGGAGAATGCAACAGTCGAGTATGGAAAAATCATCTGGTTCAAACTGATTTTGAAAAATGTAACAGATGACACCGTAACGGTGACCGACACCTTGCCGAAGGGACTGAAGTATGAAAACTTTGTTGCGTCCAATGACACGGGCTGGAAGAAACCGTACTATGTTGGATTTTCGAAGAGTACAGAAAGCGGCGTGGATGCCGGTAAGAGTTTGTTCCCGTTGAGTGGTCAGAGCCATACGGACGATGATAGCCGCCAAGGTAAGGGCTATCTTACGGTGAGCTACACTCCGTATGAAAAGAATCAGGAACAGACGCTGACTTTTACGTTGACGAACCTAACAGAGGCACAGAAAAATAATCCGGAAGGGTACAATATTGCCATCATTTTCGGCGTCCGAGTGGATGATGACAGATGGGAAGACATCAATTTTACCCAAGATATTTATAGAAACACTGCAAAGTGGGATAAAGAAGCGGAAGCAAAGACAGCCGATGTTACGGTACAACGCACGAATTTCGGCTTGTGGAAGTCTGCCCAGCCAAGCAGTGATGGAAAGGGCGCAACCTATACCGTTGGGATTAACCAAAACGGCAAGCAGTGGCTGTCCACGCCGGGCGGCGAGCTGGAGCTGCACGATACCCTGACAATCCCCGCCGAGATCGATGCCGAGATCAACCGGCAGAGCGTCAAGCTGGAGAAATATGTCAATTGGCAATGGGAGGATGTAACAACAACCGACCTGCGGAGCTTTACCCTTGAGCCGATGCAGACCGATGGAACGAACAAAGTCTATAAGATGACGTTTGCCGTCCCGGATGGCTGCTACTATAAGCTGACGTATGAGTACCGCTTCCTCGTAGGCAATCAATATGGAACCCAGACGTTCCAAATCAGCAACAAGGTGGATATGTTCGGGCACGGTGAAACCAACAGCGATTACCGGTATCATTATGTGGAAGGCGGCGGCACCGCTTCACAGAAAAACACCAACACCCTGCAATTGCTCAAGGTGGAACGGAACAAGTACTATAACACCTTGCAGGGTGCAACGTTCAAACTGTCCAAGTGGGGCGGCACCGGTTGGAGTGAGGTCAAGGCTGACTGCACGACGGATGCAAACGGCCAGATCTTGTTCCGGTACGCGGATAGTGTGGATGCAGATGTTGTAAAGGTTGAACGAGGCGTACTCTACAAGCTCAAAGAGATCGCGCCCCCCAACGGTTACATCGGCGACAGCACGCCCCACTATTTCCTGATGCTGGATGCAAATCAGACAAAGGATGACGCAGCGATCACCAGCGTTGTGCGGAATTCCGGCGTTGTAGAATCGCAGATCACCTTCGTTGCAGCCAACCAGACGAAACAGATGTACGTTGAAAATACTGCCAAGCAAATCACCATCCGTAAAGTGTGGCAGGATGCAAACGGTAAGCAGGAGACAAATGTCAACCATGAGCCCATTACCGTTAAACTGACCCGCACGGATAAGGCGACCGGTCTGGAAGATACGAGTTGGTCGAAGGAAATCACCCTCTCGTCGGGTAACAACTGGACGTATATCTACCCGGATACTTCGAAGACGGTTGACCCCGATGCTCCCTTGGACGACAACTATACCTACGCCGTGAAAGAGGAAAACGTACCGTCTGGCTACAATGTTTCCTATACCAACCAGAGTGGCAAGGAAACGCATACCGGCTTTACCAGCGGCGATACCGTGGTCATCAAGAACATGCAAAAGTCCGGCTGGCTGAAGGTCGAAAAGAAGTGGCTTGCTGAAGACGGTAAGACCGCACTGACCGATTTGCCGGAGGGCACCGCCATTACGTTGAAGCTGTACGAGGTAGACGGTGAGGCAAATCCGGTCGATACCAAGACCTTGAAAAAGGACGACGGCAGCAACTGGAAGTGGACGTTCACCGGGTTAAATGAAAATGCACAGTATTACGTCGTTGAAGACCCGCAGGTTGCGGGCTTTAAGGTGACGTACAGCCACACCGACTTGAACGCCGCACCCACCGGTTCTACCGTGACGGTCACCAACACGAAGAAGCGCACCGAAACGACGCTGGATGTTGTGAAGAAGTGGGAGGATTCGGATGGTAACCCGCTGACGGAGAATCTGCCGACTGAGATTACGCTGATCCTTTATGAAAAGGGTACAAATCAGGAAATGGCCTGTGAAAAGGTAAAACCGGATGCCGATGGCAACTGGAAGCATACCTTTACCGGGCTTGAACCGGAGAAGGAGTACTATGTCGAGGAAGTTTCTGTGGATGGCTACGAAGTGGTCAGCGGCACGGGCGAGGGCAATGCGGCCCTGCCCGGTGACACCATCACTGTGACCAACCGCAAGAATGCCCCCGGCTACGAACTCCCGGCGACCGGTTCCACCGGTACGGCCCCGTACACCACCGCCGGTGCGGTGCTGATGGGTGCCGCGCTGGTGGGTGGATACCGCAGGAAACGCAGGCAGGAAAGGAGGGGCGAGTGACCCTCCCGCCCCTGCGGGCGGAGCGCAGATCACCACAAGAAGCACAGATTTTGGGATTGCTTGGAAGCAAAAAGAAGCAAATTGGAAATGAGTTTATTTCACAAGGAGACGAAGAAAATGAAACACATGAAGAGATTCGTGGCGCTGTTCGCCGCGCTGGCCCTCGTGCTGGCGATGGCAGCCCCGGCGTTTGCGGAGGGTGCAGTGACTTACACCATTACGATTCAGAATCCGGTCGGCAAGTATGAAGCCTATCAGATTTTCAAGGGGCGTCTGGATGGAAATACGCTGTCTGATGTAGAGTGGGGCTCCGGTATTACCGAAGCTGGCAAAACTGCGTTGGGCGATGCTGCGATTAAGGCAAAGGCATTGAATGGAAAAGGCGCGGCAGATGCTCAGGCATTCGCCAAGGAAGTAAGTGCGTATCTGAATACTGGAAGTGCAGTTGCTTCTGCTGATTATACGGCAGGTGCGTCCTCGACCACGATTTCTGGTTTGGAAGCTGGCTATTATCTCGTTAAAAATACTGATAATTCTGTGGTGGGAGATAATTTCTACACGGATTTCATCATTCAAGTTGTGAAAGACCAAACTGTTCAGCCGAAGGGTGATAAGCCGACTCTCGAGAAGCAAATCAGACACAACGATGGCACTTGGGATGTCGTTGGCGATAACCAGATTGGCGACACAGTTAAATTCCGTACGATTACTTCCGTGCCTGATACTTCCCGCTATACTACTTACGATTACACGATTTCGGATGAGATGTCTGCTGGCTTAACTTCTAATGTGAAGTCCAGCCATGATGTTGTCATCAAAGTGAACGATGATGATAGCAAAACTCTGGATGCGAGCTATTACACTGTAATGGCAACCGGTAATAAGTTTGAAGTTAAAGTTGACATCATCAGAGCAGTTCGCGATAATTTGATGGCAAAGGGCGATACACTCTATACTTACTATGCTGGTACTCTGAACAATAATGCTCTGGTTTATGATGATGGCAAACAGGACAACAAGGCAAAGTTGACGTATAGCAACAATCCGAATGGCGATTCTCATGGTGAGACTGCTGAGAAAATCGTCTACGACTGGACCTTTAAGATGACTGTTAAGAAAGTCGATGGCGCGGATACGGCGCAGGAATTGACCGGTGCAAAGTTTGTGCTTAGCACGAAGGGGAATCTGAACCTTGGAACGATTGATGATAACGGTGTCCCCACCAATAAGGGCGATTTGATTTCTCTGACAGAGAATACTGATGGTACTTACACGATTGCTGAGAATGGTACGTCTGGCACAACATATGTTATGACGGCTGGTAATATTGTTATCAAAGGTCTTGACGATGCAAAGGATTATTATCTCTATGAGACGAAAGCACCGGCACATTATAATCGTCTGACGGATCCGGTCAAGGTAAAAATCAGTGCTAATTATGAAAGTGACGGCTCAACCGTTAATAACGTGACGATTTCGGTTGATGGTGGCAGCGCCGACAGCAGTATGATCGTTTTGGTTAAAAACAACGCTGGCACCACCCTGCCCGGCACCGGCGGCATCGGCACCACGATCTTCTATCTGATCGGCGGCGGGCTGATGGTTGCAGCGGCCGTGCTGCTCATCGCGAAGAAGCGGATGGAAAACAAGTAAAACCAACCGGGAGCCGGCCGCTCCCCCGAAATAAGAGGGCATCTGCCCCGAACATATCCTTATAACATTAGGGAGTAGCCCATGAAAAAGAATCGCAGCAACATCATTTTAATATTGATCTTTCTCGTGGGTCTATCCGTGATGTTATATCCGACCGTCAGTGACTATATCAACCAGAAAAACCAGTCGCGCGCTGTGGCGAGCTACTCGGAAGAGGTTGAAAACCTGTCGGACGTGGACTATCAGGCCTATTTTGACGCCGCCGACGACTACAACCGGCGGCTGGCCGAAACGCCCGATGCCTTTTACCGGCCCGAAGAGGTGAGCGGCTACACCGACACCCTCGACGTCTCCGGTACCGGCATCATGGGGTACATCACCATCTCCAAGATCGGCGTGGAGCTGCCCGTCTACCACGGCACCAGCGACGGCGTTTTGCAGGTGGCGGCGGGCCATCTGGAGGGCAGCAGCCTTCCGGTGGGCGGCGCGGGCACCCACGCCGTCATCTCGGCCCACCGCGGGCTGCCCAGCGCCAAGCTTTTTACCAATCTGGATGAGCTGGAAGTGGGCGACACCTTCACCATCACGGTGCTGGATCGGGTGCTGACCTATGAGGTCGATCAGATCTCCATCGTCCTGCCCACCGAGACCGATCTTTTGCAGCCGGTGGAGGGCAAGGACTACGTCACCCTGATGACCTGCACCCCCTACGGCATCAACACCCACCGCCTTCTGGTGCGCGGCAAGCGGATCGAGAATGCGGAAAACCAGAAACACATCCGCGTAACGGCGGACGCGCTCCGCATCGAACCCATTATCGTGGCCCCGGCACTGGCTGTGCCCATGCTGCTGGTGATGCTGGTGGTCATGCTGGCCGTGCCGCATCTGCGCAAACGCAAAAATCAGCGAGAGGAGAACCATCATGAAGAGCATCCGTAAACGGCTGGCCGCTGTGCTTGCGGCGCTGACCCTGTTGGTGTGGTGCGCGGCTCCGGCCTTTGCCCTCGAAGTGGTCGATCTGAGCCGCACCGGTTCCATCAAGGTGTCGCTCTACGACAGCGAAACATCCGAGGCGGTGGGCGGCGGCACGCTGACCCTGTACCGCGTGGCCAAGGTCCAAAAGGACAACGCCAACCTGAGCTTTGTGTACACCAACGGCTTCGAGGACTGCGGCGTGGAGCTGGGGGATCTGTCGGAGGGGGAGCTGGCGGGCCGGCTTGCCGAGAAGATCGCCGCCACTGCCGAGTCCACTACCGTGGAGATCAGCGACCTCGGCGTAGCCGAGTTCGGCGACCTTGAGGTGGGCCTGTATCTGGTCGTTCAGACCACGGCGGCGGAGAATTACAACGTCATCAACCCGTTCCTTGTGTCGGTTCCTATTCAGGAGAACGGCAGCTACGTCTACGATGTGGACGCCCTGCCCAAGGTCGGCACTGCGGCCAAGAAGACCCCCGACAAGCCGGACGAGGAGAACCCGAATACCCCGGCGGCTCCCGGCCCGGATAACCCGGACGGCTGGGTCCTCGGTGCCAACGGTGAGAAGATCTACCTGAACCCGGAAGCCCCCAGCCCGGACAACCCCAACGGCCATGTCATGGGCGCCCACGGTCTGCCCCAGACCGGCCAGTTGAATTGGCCGATCCCGGTGCTGGCAGTGACCGGCGTGGTGCTGGTAGCAGCGGGGATCAGGCTCAAGAAGGGGACCCGCAAGGATGAAAAGTAAGCTGGGTACCCTCTTTATTGCGCTGGGCGTGCTGGCGCTGCTGGGGGCTGCGGGCCTCTTCGGCTACAACCAGTGGGACAATGCCCGCGCCGAGAAGGCGGCGGATGCCGTGCTGAACCAGTTGGAAGAGACCCTTGAGCAGCCCAAGACCATCCTGCCCGGCGAGAGCGAAGCGGCGTCGGCCACCGCCGAAGAGCCCGCCGAGGAAGAAGCGGACGGTATGACCGTCACCTTTATTGACGGCTACGATTACATCGGCTATCTCTCCATCCCGTCCATCGGGCTGGCGCTGCCGGTGATGAAGCAGTGGAGCTATCCCGGCCTGAAGATCGCGCCGGGGCGGTATGCCGGCTCCCTTGCCGCCGACGATCTGGTGGTGGCGGGCCACAACTACGCCCGCCATTTCAGCCCCATCAAGCACTTGGCCGTCGGCACCGAGGTGCTGTTCGTGGACATGGACGGCAAAACGTGGCACTACGAGGTCAGTGCGGGGGAGGTCCTGCAGCCGACCCAGATCGAGAAGATGACCGTCAAGTCCTCCGGCGACGACTGGGACTTGACCCTCTTCACCTGCACCACCGGCGGTCAGGCGCGGTATGCGCTGCGCTGCGTCCGCACCGACAAGTAGATCAGATCCAAAATGTACTCGCTTTCCCGCTGGAAGGCGAGTATTTTTGTGTTATCCGACTGGGAAAGGGGATCGCACATGGAAGATTGGGTCCGCAGTTTGTTTGGGCTGGCCGGTGGGCTGGCGCTGTTTTTGTACGGCATGACGACCATGAGCCGGGCTTTGCAGCAAGCGGCGGGGGAGCGGCTGCGGGGCTTTCTGCGCCGGGTCACCCGTACGCCCCTGACCGGGGCGCTGGCGGGGCTGGCTGTTACCAGCATTTTACAGAGCAGCTCGGCCACCACCGTAATGGTCATCGGCTTCGTCAGCGCCGGGCTGATGGGGCTGCCACAGGCGGTGGCCGTGGTGTTCGGGGCCAATGTGGGCACCACCATGACGGCGCAGCTGGTGGCCTTCCGGCTGGAGGACTGGGTGTTCCCCCTGCTGTTCATCGGGGTGCTGGTCTGGTCGCTGGCCCGGCGGGAGCCGGCCCGGCAGCTGGGGCTGGCGGTGTTCGGCTTCGGGCTGCTGTTCGACGGCATCGAAGTCATGTCCGGTGCAATGGCTCCGCTGGCAATCAGCCCGGTGTTTCTGCGGTGGATGGCCGAGGTGCGCCGGGCCCCGCTGCTGGGCCTTGCGCTGGGCACAGGGATGACGCTGGTGGTGCAGAGCAGTTCGGCCACCATCGCGGTGCTCCAGCGGGCAGCCCAACAGGCCGGGCCGGATGGCATCCACAGCGTGCTGGGGCTGGCGGGGGCCCTGCCCATCCTGCTGGGGGACAACATCGGCACCACCATCACCGCCATCCTTGCGGCGCTGGGCCAGCCGCAGGATGCCAAGCGCGCCGCCGCTGCCCACTGCTGCTTCAATTTGTCGGGGAGCGTGGTCTGTCTGCTGGCTCTGCCGTGGATGACAAAGCTCGTGGAGGCTGTTTCCCCCAAGGGGCCGGAGCTGGAGATCATTGCGCGGCAGATCGCCAACGCCCACACCCTGTTCAATGGGGCGTGCACGCTGGTCTGGCTGCCGCTGACGCCGGTGATGGTGAAGCTGGTCTACAAGCTGGTGCCGGAGCAGGAAAGCTCCAGCGGGGAACGTTAAAGATCGCGGCTTTTCAGCAAAAAAAGCCGTTTGTCCATTGACAAGGCTTCGCGGCCCGTCGTATACTTACAGTGTCTTGTAAAACCCGCCGCATTGCGCGGACAAGAAAGAGGAGCGAAAGAAAATGAAAAACAACAACAGCAGCATCAAAACGGTGGTCGCCGTCGGTATCGGCGCCGCATTGTTCTTTGTTCTGGGCCGCTTCGTGGCGATTCCCAGCCCGGTGCCCAACACCAACATCAGTCTGCAGTACGCCGTTCTGGCCCTGCTGGCTGCCATGTACGGCCCCGTGGCGGGCGGCCTGATCGGCTTCATCGGCCACACCCTGATCGATCTGTCTTGGGGCGGCAGTCCGTGGTGGAGCTGGGTCATCGCATCGGCCTTCGTAGGCGTTGTGGTCGGCCTGTTCGCCAAGAAGCTGGACCTGCAGGAAGGCGAGTTCGGCAAGAAGCAGATGGCAGCCTTCACCGCCGCCAACATCGTGGCACACTTGCTGGCATGGATCGTGGTTGCCCCTGTGCTGGACATCCTGATCTACGCCGAGCCGGTCAAGAAGGTCTTCGCGCAGGGTGCGTTCGCCGCTATCTCCAACATCATCACCGCAGTGGTGGTGGGCGGTCTGCTGGTGCTGGCCTATATCAAGACCATCGCCAAGAAGGGCTCGCTCGATCAGGAGTGATTTTTGGATGGAACCCGCAGCCTTTCCTTCGGCCATCCCGGAGGAAGGGCTTTTTGTTTGAACAGCTGAGGTAACGTACCCATGGCAGAACGCAGAGAACCCATTATATCGTTCCAGAATTTTTCGTTCCAGTACCGCGCCCAGAAGCGCCCGACGCTGACCGGCATCGATCTGGACATCTACCCCGGTGAGCGGGTGCTCATTGCGGGCCCCTCCGGCAGCGGCAAAAGCACGCTGGCGGGCTGCATCAACGGGCTGAACCCCTTCGCAAACCCCGGCGAGTGCACCGGCACCCTGACCGTGGACGGCGTGGACGCCCCCCACAGCAGCATCTTTGAGCTGTCGGCCCATGTGGGCACCGTCCTGCAGGACCCGGACGGCCAGTTCATCGGCCTGACGGTGGGCGAGGATATCGCCTTTGCGCTGGAAAACAGCTGTATGCCGCAGGACGAGATGCACGCCGTCACCCGCCGCGCCGCCAAGCTGGTGGGCATTGAGAACCACCTCGGCTATGCGCCCCACGAGCTTTCCGGCGGGCAGAAGCAGCGGGTCGGCCTTGCGGGCGTCATGGTAGATCAGGTCAAGATCCTCCTCTTCGATGAGCCGCTGGCCAACCTCGACCCCGCTACCGGCAAACAGGCCATTGAGCTGATCGACGAAATCCAGCAAAAGACCGACACCACCGTGCTCATCATCGAGCACCGGCTGGAAGATGTGCTCTGGCGGAACGTGGATCGCATCGTCCTCGTCAACGAGGGGAAGATTCTGGCCGACTTGCGCCCGGACGAACTGCTTTCCACTTCGCTGCTGGCCGAAAACGGTATCCGCGAGCCGCTCTACCTCACGGCGCTGCGGTATGCGGGCGTGGCCATCACGCCGGAAAAGCGCCCTGCCCATGTGGACAGCCTTGTGCTGAACGAGGCCGATACGGCGGCGCTGAAGCAGTGGTTCACCGCCTACCCGCAGCCGGAACCGGCGGCGGCCCCGGTCCCCCTGCTGGAAGTGCGGGATCTGAGCTTTGGCTACCAGAAGGGCCAGCCGACCCTGAAGCATGTCGGCTTCACCATCGGCAAGGGCGAGATGGTCAGCATCGTGGGCCGGAACGGCGCGGGCAAATCCACGCTGTCCAAGCTCATCTGCGGCTTCGAGACGCCGGATGCGGGTGAGATCTTCCTGAACGGAAACCCGCTGGCCGGGGAGAACATCCGCAGCCGCGCCAAGCACATCGGCTACGTGATGCAGAACCCGAACCAGATGATCTCCAAGACCATGATCTACGACGAAGTGGCGCTGGGTTTGCAGCGCTCCGGCCTGACGGAAGCGCAGATCCGGGAAAAGGTCGAGCAGACGCTGAAAATCTGCGGTCTGTATCCCTTCCGCAACTGGCCGGTGTCGGCGCTGAGCTTCGGCCAGAAAAAGCGGGTGACCATCGCCAGTGTGCTGGCGCTGGACCCGGAGCTGATTTTGCTGGACGAGCCGACCGCCGGGCAGGATTTCCGCCACTATACCGACATCATGGAGTTTTTGCGCGGCCTGAACGCGCAGGGCGTCACGGTGGTCATGATCACCCACGATATGCACCTGATGCTCGAATACACCCAGCGTGCCCTCGTCTTCTGCGATGGTGAGCTGATCGCGGACCGGAGCGCGGCAGGCGTTCTGTGCGACCCGGCCCTCATCGAACGGGCCGCGCTGAAGGAGACCAGCCTTTATACGCTGGCCAACCGCTGCGGCATCGAGCCCGCGCAGGAATTTGTGGAGCGCTTCATCGCGCAGGACAGGGAGGTGCGAGAAAATGGCCGCTAAAACGGTGCTGAATTATCTCCCGCGGGAAAGTGTCGTCCATAAGCTGACGGGCACCACCAAGCTGGCGTTTTTCCTGCTGTTTACCTTTGCCAGCATGATCACCTACAACACCTATGTGCTGCTGGTGCTGCTGGCGGTCAGCTTGGCAGCGTTCAAGCTGAGCAGGATCAAATTCCGCGAAGTGCGGTTCATGCTGGTCTTCATGCTGGTGTTCCTGCTGCTGAACAACTTCTTCATCTTTTTGTTCGACCCCGATCAGGGCACGACCCTCTACGGCACCCGCACGGTGCTCTGCCACCTGTTCTGGCGGTATGACCTGACGGCGGAGCAGCTGTTCTATATGTGCAACATCTCGCTGAAGTATTTCGTGGCCCTGCCGGTGGCCATCCTCTTCATCTCGGCCACCGACCCCAGCGAGTTTGCGGCCAGCCTGAACAGCATCGGCATCTCGTATAAGGTGGGCTACTCGGTGGCCATAGCGCTGCGGTATATCCCGGACATCCAGCGGGACTACCACAGCATCAGTCAGGCCCAACAGGCCCGCGGCGTGGAGCTGGGCAAGAAGGAACCTTTCTTCAAACGGCTCAAAAATTCCGTGAACATCCTGCTGCCCCTGATCCTGACCAGCCTGAACCGCATCGACACCATCTCCAACGCCATGGAGCTGCGGGGCTTTGGCAAAAAGAGCAAGCGCACATGGTACACCCAGCGCCCCTTCGTCCACCGCGATTTCATCGCGCTGGGGCTGGGCGCTGCGCTGCTGCTGCTCAGCCTGACCGTGACCCTCCAATTCGGGCGGTTCTATAACCCGTTCGTCTGATCTTTTCCTAGGTTCGGTAAGGAACTTCCCAATAAAGAAAAACCAACAACACCCCCACCTGCGCAGGTGGGGGTGTTGTTCACATGAGGGAGAAAAAAAGAAAACCACTGCACAGTGTTTGTGCAGTGGTTTTTTGGTGGAGAATAGCGGGATCGAACCGCTGACCTCTTGCATGCCATGCAAGCGCTCTCCCAGCTGAGCTAATCCCCCACATATTCGGTTCAGTGTCTTGCGACGTGAGTTATTATACCAGCTGGGAAAGGAGTTGTCAACACCATTTTGCAAATTTCTGCGCAAAAAAGCGCCCCGGTAGGCAGTAAAGCTGCCGGGGCGCGATGGTGCGTGGAAAATTCAAAAGATCAGTTCGCAGCGTACTGGCGGTCGAAGATCTGGGGTGCCACCTTGATGAGCAGGACGGCGGCCACCAGCGTGAGGAGGGTCTCCGGCAGCATGTAGCTGGCGTTGTAGACCAAGCTGTAGGTCCAAGCGCTCAGGCCCTCGTTCAGGTTGCCCCAGACCAGCACGCCGGACAGGAAGCTGCACATGAAGCGCAGGAAACCGGCCATGAAGGTGCCGAAGGCCACGCCGACCATCCGGTTCTTGAAGGGGCGGGCGAACAGCTCGGCGGTGCCCAGCGCCATGAAGGCCACGATGTAGTCCAGCAGGATCTCACCGAGGAAGTACAGGAAGGTGGGCGTCGGGGGTGCCCAGAAGCCCAGCAGCATCTGGAGGCAGCCGTTGACGAAGCCGGTGAACAGGCCCCACTTCACGCCGTGGCGGAAGGACACCAGCACGAAGGGCAGCATACTCAGCAGGGTGACGCTGCCGCCGTTGGGCATCGTGAAGATCTTGATGTTGGACAGAACGGTGCCGATGGCGATCATCAGCGCGCACTCCACCAGAATGCGGGTCTTGGAATAAGTTTTCGACATTTTGGATTCGCTCCTCTGAAAATAGTACACAAAAACAAAATGCGTCCGCAACAGCAGACGCAGAGGCTTCGTTTGTGAAAGATGGGAACGTTTCGCAAACTACCTACGCCGGCATTACCCGGATCAGGTTCAAGGGTACTCCGCACGGTGCGGATCTCAGCCTTTCGGCGCCCCTGTTTTCATGTCCGCTTCCAGTATAGCCGCCCGCGGCCAAAAGTCAAGCCCCGGCGGGCATATTGGCGCACTCCGCCTCATATTTTTTACCAAGGAGTCTTGCGGAGGAGGGGACGGGACATGAAAGTGGAACCGGAGCAGCGGGCCGCGCTGCTGGGAGAATACATTGCGGAGCACAGCGCGACGGTGCGGGCGGCGGCGCGGGCCTTCGGGTGCAGCAAATCCACCGTGCACAAGGACGTTTCGGCCCGGCTGCGGAAGGTGGACCCCGCCTTGTTCCGGCGGGTACAGGCCGTGCTGGCCCGGAACAAGGCGGAGCGGCACCTGCGGGGCGGGGCGGCCACCCGCCGGAAATACAGCAAAAAATAAAAGCAGCGGCGCATTCCTTTATAAATAAGGTGTGCGCCGCTTTTGCTGCTAGTGGTGGGTGCGGAACTGCTCCAGCGCGGCCTTTTCCAGCCGGCTGACCTGCGCTTGGCTGATGCCGATCTCCCGCGCTACCTCCATCTGGGTCTCGCCCTTGAGGTAGCGCAGCTCCATGATCCGCTTTTCGCGCGGGGTGAGGGCGGCCACCGTCTCGCGGAATTCGAGGCCGCTGATCCAACTGTCCTCGCCGTCCGGGTCGCGCACTTGGTCGATGACGTACATCGCGTCGCCGCCGTCGGTGTAGAGTGGCTCTTCAAGGCTGAGGGGCTCCACCACCGATTCCAGCGCTGCCGTCACCTCCGGGCGGGCAAGGCCCGTCTGCTGGGCGATCTCGTCCACGGTTGGCTCCCGGCCCAATTGCTTTTCCAGCGTTTCCCGCGCCTGCATGGCTTTGTAGGCCGTGTCCCGCAGCGAGCGGCTGACCCGCAGGGTGTTGTTGTCCCGCAGAAAACGCCGGATCTCGCCGATGATCATCGGCACGCCGTAGGTGGAGAACCGCACGTTCTGGGCGGGGTCGAAGTTGTCGATGGCCTTGATGAGCCCGATGCAGCCCACCTGAAACAGGTCGTCGAGGTTTTCGCCCCGCTGGGTGAACCGCTGCACCACGCTGAGCACCAGCCGCAGGTTGCCCTCGATCATCTCCTGCCGCGCGGCGGCGTCGCCCGCGTGGGCCTTGGTCAGCAGCTCCCGTTTCTGCGCTTCGGTCAGGATGGGAAGCTGGGCCGTATCCATCCCGCAGAGTTCCACTTTGTTGTACATCCGCGCCCCTCCGGTTTCGTTTTGACGTTACCGGAAGTATGGGGCGGGGGAGAGGAGAGAATACATGGGAATATTTGACGGCCTTCTCTTGCGCTGTGCTGCACAAAGGCGCAGTGTTCTCGCTGCCGGGCTTGCCCTCTCAGGCGCTTCGCGCCAGCTGTCCCCTTCTGGCACTATCGTGCCACCTCCCCCGGCCGGGGGAGTCTTTCCCAAAGTGGGAGCCCTTGGCATGTCGGTGGGGCTTGAGCTGGATGAAAAAGCACGATGTTTCGGAAGATGGTGGGTTCTGCTTATTCCTCCAGCTTTTTCTTCAGTTCCCGAATGATCCTTTTTTCAAGGCGGGAGATATAGCTCTGGCTGATGCCGAGGGCGTCGGCGGCTTCTTTCTGGGTGCGCTCCACGCCGTCCACAAGGCCGAAGCGCAGTTCCATGATCTGCCGCTCCCGCGGGGAGAGCAGCGCGACCGACTGGCGGAGCGTGGCCCGCTCGGCGTTCTGTTCGAGCCGCTGGCTGACCAGATCTTCGTCGCTGCCGAGGATGTCGGAGAGGAGAAGCTCGTTGCCGTCGCCGTCCACGTTGAGGGGTTCGTCGATGCTGGCCTCTTGGCGACGGTTGGAACTTTTGCGTAAGTACATCAGAATTTCGTTGCCGATGCAGCGGCTGGCGTAGGTGGCCAGCTTGATGTTCCGCTCCGGCGTGAAGGTATTGACCGCCTTGATGAGCCCGATGGTGCCGATGGAGATCATGTCCTCGGCGGGGACGCCGGTGTTCTCGTACTTTTTGGCGAGGTAGACCACCAGCCGCAGATTGTGGGTGATGAGGTCATCCCGCGCGGCGCGGTCCCCCGCCATCATCCGGACGAGCAGGGTCTTTTCCTCCTCCGGCGTCAGCGGCGGCGGCAGACTGGGCGCCCCGGCGACATAATGCGCCGAGGAGGGGCAGGAGAGGAGGAGAAGAAGGCGGCGGAGAAATGAGAAAAGGTGCATCAAAAAGATACCTCCCAGACATTGTAAAAGCAAAACTGACGCAAGGATGCCTCGGCGGCGAGACTTCGCCTCAGTTTAGATTGAGCACATCACTTCCTCCCCCGCCAGCATCTCCCAGCCGCCCGGCGGGGGTGGGAGGTCGCAGAAAGCGGCGTAGAGGGGCCGGGCCGGGGCTGACGCGAGGGCGGCGGGGACGGCGGGCAGGATGCAGTGGCCCGCGACGGTGGTGCAAGGGACGAACCGCAGCGCAAGCTCCGGCGGAGGCGGGGCGGTACCGCCGGAAAAGTAGGCGGATAAGTAGGCCCCCAGCGGGGGCGGCAGGGCACTTTGGGCGGCGGCGTACCGCACCAGCACCACGGCCCGGCCCGAAAGCGGCTCCTGCACCGAGAAGCCGGTGTCGCAGAAGGCCCGGAGCGGCAGCGCGGCCCCGGCCACGAGCAGGGTGGCGGGGACTGTCTGCCCGCCGCGCCGCCCCAGCAGCCGCAGCACGCCCTGCACGGCCAGATACACGCCCCCGGCGCAGAGGAGCAGCAGCCCCGGCGAAAGAGGCAGATAGACGCTGAAATTGTTGCTGTGGGCGCCGGGCAGGAGCACGGCTCCCGTCAGCGCGAGGTGGAGAGCCGTGAACCATGCCGCCAGCCGCAGAAAGCACCGCGCCCCCGGCCAGCCGTAGGCAGCGAGGACGATGACCGCCCCGGTGGCTGTCTGGTACGCCAGCCCCAGCGGCCATGGAGCCGTCGGGGCCAGCAGGATGAGGGAGGCCGCCGCCCCCAGCGCCGCCCCGACCGTGACCCGCCATCCGCTTGCTGTGACGCCGCTCAGCAGCCCTGCCGCCAACAAAAACAACGCTGTGGTAACGAAATTTACCAAAAGCAGCACGTCGAGATAGATCACCGTGCGGATATGCCCCGCCCCCTTTGGGGAGAGTATAGCAGACGCACCCAGTAAGAAAGCGCGAAATGGGGGACACGACCTTGTCATACGCTGTGGGAAACAAAGGCGCAGAGTTCTCGCTGGCGGGCTTGCCCTTTCCCCACCGTGAGCACCTGCTAAACTAGGGCCCTGCTGCCCCGGAGACGGCCTTGCCCTCTCCGTCATCGCTTGCGCGATGCCACCTCTCCCAAAGTGAGAGGTTTTGGATATACCGGAAAGTTTGCCTTCTCGAAAAAGCTCTCCCTTTGGGAGAGCTGGCGCGAAGCGCCTGAGAGGGCGAGCCCGCTGGCGGGGAGACTTCGCCTTAGTTTAGAGGGCGCGAATGATGGGGCAGACTTCGCCCCGGTTTAGCTGACGCTTCCTATAGAACCCCCATTTTACATAAAATTTCAAAAAAAGGCTTGCAAATAATCCGTAAAAGAGGTATAATCCTACTCGCAGCAGCTTTCACCGCTGTAAAGCTCTGAATAAAGATGCCTCTTTAGCTCAGTCGGTTAGAGCACCTGACTGTTAATCAGGGTGTCGCCTGTTCGAGTCAGGCAAGAGGCGCCAGTGTTTTGGGCGGCGGATTTTTGATCCGCCGCCCCTTTTTATCGGTGTGAGTTGTAACCATTCTGTTGCTTTTTTCACATTTTTTTCAAAATTAACGGTTTCTTAAAAAATGTCCTCTTGAAGAAGCTGTCAGATTGTGGTATACTGCACCTAAGCTTTAGGAAGTTTTCCTGAAGCGATGGATCGATCAAAGGGTAGGCGCTCCCTTCTTTTTGATAGCAGCTTGGCCTCTGCTTTGCCTTGGTTCTCCGCAGGGCAGGGCAAAGCAGAGGGCTATGCGCTGCTTTTTGAGAGCGAAGAACCTTTCTCCTGCGTCAAAATCTGCTGAAGATGCTCTGTATTTGCGGTGCGCACAAAGTTTTGCTTGTGTATTTGACCGTATTGTGCTAGAATATGGGAGGCAGTTTTGAATATTAGAAAGTTGAAGAGAGATCGTTTCCCATCGGTTGTCGGTCTCTTGTAAAGGAAACATCTATGCGTTATACCTATGTGCGGCAGCACGACACGACCGACTGTGCAGCTGCCAGTCTCGCAATGGTGTGCCTCCATTACAAAAAGGAAATCACCATCACCCGCTTACGCGACATGATGGGTACCGACATGAAGGGCACGAACCTCGTGGGTCTGCAGAAAGCCGCCAATGAGATGGGCTTCAACACGGCAGCTGTCCGTGTGGACCGCGAGAACTTTTTAAGTGATTTTACGCTTCCCTGTATCGCACAGGTCATTACGGATCAGGGCATGACACACTTCGTGGTGGTCTTCAAAAAGACCACCATCAAGGACGACACCGCCCGCCACAAGCATGTGCAGCAGGAAGAGGAACGCAAGGCCGATAAGACCAAGAAGTACAAATGCAAGGACACCGTGATCATCGGCGACCCGGCAAAAGACCTTGAGAAGATCAGCCTTGATGAGTTCTATAAAAACTTTACCGGCGTGTTGCTGCTGCTGAACCCGACTTCCGAGTTCAAGGGCGGCAAAGCGAAAAAGTCCACCAGTGTCAACGGCACCGCGAAGGACGACGGTAAGGGCAAGGAAGAGTTCAGCTACAGGGAAGGCAAACACCGCATGTTGAAGCGGTACATCGACCTGTTGTGGCCGCAAAAGAAACTCTTTTTCTACGCTATCCTCAGTTCGGTGATCCTGACGGTGATCGGCATCGTCTCCACAGTGTTCAACAAAGCGCTGATGGACGAGGTGCTCCCGTACGGATTGAAGAACTTGCTCGTCTCCTTGATCATCGTGTTCAGCGTGGTCAACCTCACCAGCAACCTGCTCAGCACGGTTCGCGAGTGGATCTTGATCTTCCTGTCCATCAAGGTAGACATCCCGTTGATGATGGGCTACTTCGAGCATGTGTACAAACTGCCGATGAAGTTCTTCGCAACGCGGAAGACCGGCGAGATCACCACCCGCTACTCCGATGCAAGCACCATCAAGTCCGTTTTGACCAGCATGGCGATGAGTATCGTCATGGACGTGGTCATGGCGCTGGGTGTGGGCGTCGTGCTGTTCCGGATGAACTCCACGCTGTTCTCCCTCACCTTGTTCAGCACCGCGCTGAGCTTCCTGCTCGTCATCATCTTCAAGCAGCCGTACAAGCGGATCAATGAAGAGACGATGCAGCAGTCGGCGATCCTGAACAGCCAGATGATCGAGAGTCTGCGCGGCATTGAGACCATCAAGTGCAATGCGTGCGAAGACCGCGAACTGGAAGCGCTGGAACGGGAGTACATCAAGAGCCTGAAGATCAGCCTCCGGTCCAGCAAGATCAGCACTGGACAGTCCCTGATCTCCACCGTTATCACCACGGTGCTGGGTATGGTTACGACCTATGCCGGTATCATGCAGGTGCTGAACGGCGACCTGACGCTGGGCGGCTACATGGCGTTCAGCACGCTTTCGGGCTACTTTACTTCTCCGGTGAGCGACTTGATCGGGATGCAGATGTCGATTCAGGAAGCTGATATCTCCATGAAGCGTCTGACCGAGATCATGGACTACGAGTCCGAGCAGTCGGAAGACGAGGAGCACACCGAGATGGAGCAGATCGAGGGCGACATCGAGTTCAAGGATGTCACCTTCCGGTATGGCAACCGCAACCCCGCACTGAATCACATCTCCTTCACGATCCCGCAGGGCAAGAAGGTGGCGCTGGTGGGCAGCAGCGGCAGCGGCAAGTCCACCATCACCAAGCTCCTGCTCAAGTATTATGAGCCGGAGAGCGGCGAGATCGATGTGAACGGCATCAACCTCGACGAGTACACCAACGCATCGGTGCGCCGCGCGATCTCTTACGTTCCGCAGAATGTCGAGCTATTCAGCAAGACTCTGTTTGAGAATATCCGCATTTCCAACCCGAACGCCACCATGGAGCAGGTGAAGGAAGCAGCGAAGAAGGCCGATGCACACGAGTTCATCCGCAAGCTGCCGCTGCAGTACAACACCTACTTGGAGGAAGCCGGCAACGGCCTGTCCGGCGGTGAGAAGCAGCGGATCGCTCTGGCACGAGCTTTCCTGAAGGACTCGAACCTCTATATTCTGGACGAATCGACCAGCAGTCTGGATTTTGGCACAGAGAACACCATCTTTGACATGATCTACAACCAGCTGGCTGATAAGTCGATGCTCATTGTGGCCCACCGCCTGTCCACCGTCCGCGATTGTGACCTGATCTTGGTCATGGATCACGGCGAGATCGTGGAGCGCGGCACCCATGAGGAGCTGCTGGAGAAAAAGGGCAAGTATTACGAACTTTGGAACCTCCAGCAGGGCATCTTCCGCCATAAGAAGGAAGCGCCCAAACCCGTGGCAGCGGCCGTTGTCGAGGAAGATGACGACGGTGAAGAGGCCATTACTTATTAAGTTGCAATCGAGTGCGCACTCGATTACATAAAAACGGCTTTTGGAAGGTTGCGCAGCCGGAAAAAAGCCTCAAATTCGATTCAATCATTTGAAGGGAGTAATTCATTATGATGATGCCTGCAAACTACTCTGTTATCGCAGAGAACGAGCTGTCCTATGTCGAGGGCGGCGCATCCTTTATCGACTGGGTTGGCGATCGCACTGCTACCGTTTGGAATGCTGCTAACGTCAAGACCTTCAACACCAACGTTGTGACCATTGTTGGTAACGCTTTCGTTGACGACATGGTCCACAGCACTCTGGGCTATGTCTTCGGCGGCAACGCTGACTGGAAGGGCATTGGCTCTGCTATCAAGGGCTTCTTCGTTGCTGACAACAAGAACTTCGGCGACTCTGTTGCTCACACTCTGGGCAATGTTGCTGCTGTTTACCTGCTGGGCAACACCACCGTTGCTAACAAGGCTGGCAATGTCACTCTGACCGGTTCTCCTGATAAGAAGTGGAAGGACTCCGAGCGCTATGTTAAGGATGCTGACGGCAACTTCGTCAAGCAGATCTGGGGCTAATTTAGTCTAAACAACTAAATAGTTAGAGTATTTCATTTGCACCGCCCTACATTGTAGGCGGGGCTGATGACAATGCCTCGTAATGGTGTGCCAGGAGGCGTGAGCCTTCTGGCACACCTTATTTTTATAGCGTCACTTATTATGTGCCTCGCAACGCCCCGCGCCCGGTGATGGCTTTGCCGTAAACCGGATGCAACGGCGGGGAGGGGCGGTAATAGGTGATCGTGTGTGGGGAAAAAACTATACTCTGTACAACTTCGCAAATTGTAAACCGGCAGATGCTGCTTGCAAAGGGAAGATGAGCCTTCCATACAACCTCTCAGTCAAAGCCTAGCGGCTTTGCCAGCTCCCCTAGTAGGGGAGCCTCTGGCGTGCCGGCGCGCTTCGGCTTCGTGGTGTGCGATGCTGCTGCCGTAAGGCGCACAAACTGCACCGGGTTGCCAAGGCCTCCCCTACTAGGGGAGGTGTCGAGCGATAAGCGAGACGGAGAGGTTGTACGAAGGGCAGCCTGACCGTAAGCCATGCTCTGTGCAACCTCTCGATTGTAAACCGGCAGATGCTGCTTGCAAAGGGAAGGTGAGCCTTCCATACAACCTCTCAGTCAAAGCCTAGCGGCTTTGCCAGCTCCCCTAGTAGGGGAGCCTCTGGCGTGCCGCCGCGCTTCGGCTTCGTGGTGTGCGATGCTGCTGCTGTAAGGCGCACAAACTGCACCGGGTTGCCAAGGCCTCCCCTACTAGGGGAGGTGTCGAGCGATAGCGAGACGGAGAGGTTGTACGAAGGGCAGCCTGACCGTAAGCCCGAATGCGCGGAAATGCAAAGAGGTACCGCCTATGCCAGTGACGAACCTACCATATGATTCGCGGCTGAATGAGCGTGCAAAAGAACTGCGGCGGAAAATGACGCCGCAAGAACGAAAACTGTGGCACAGATTTTTGAAGGATTATTCTATAAAAATCTATAAGCAGCGTGTGATAAAGTTCTTTGTGGTAGATTTTTACTGCGCGGAAGCACGATTGGTTATTGAATTGGACGGCTCACAGCATTATACTGAACAGGGGAAGGCTTACGACGAAGAGCGGAGCTCTATCATGGAAGGCTATGGAGTCGAAGTATTGCGTTTTACTAATTTAGAGGTGGACCGCGAGTTTGACGCGGTATGTGAACGCATTGATGCGCGGATCAAGCAGAGGACGGCGGAGCTGAGAGATTAGCAGGTGTCCCAAGGCGCACAAACTGCACCGGGATGCCAAGGCCTCCCCTACAAGGGGAGGTGTCGAGCGATAGCGAGACGGAGAGGTTGTACGAAGGACAGCCTGACCGTAAGGTAACAATTTCCCCCTTTTCCCACAGACGATCACCCATTACCATAAAATCTAATGAAACAGGTGGACAAAACGATGAGAGAAATTCAAGTTGCAGAACACAAGACCCTGAAGCTGACCAACGTGTTGGCGCGGAAGGTGGACGGCAGCGAGCTGGGCAACCTGCCCGTGGTGCTGACCCAGATGCAGAACTTTATCCGCAGCCACAACGCCATGCCCGTTGGCCCCATCATCCAGTGCGTTAAAATGCGCACCGGCCCCAACCCCACGGCGGACATCTACTTTATGCAGCAGGTCAACCAGTTGATCACCCGGCTGGACCCCGGCTACGAGATGGACGCGGTGCTGCGTGTGCGCAACTGCCTCTATGCCCACTATGTCGGCCCCATGGATCACAGCAGCCTCGCCAGCCAGAAGCTCGACATCTATGCCTTTGAGAACGAGATCGAGCGCACCGGCGATGTGTACAGCATCTATGTCAATCAGGACGAAGACGAAGGCGTGCTTGACGTCTTTATGGAGACCAAATAATTATGACGACCATTCAGAATCTTTCCGATCTGCAGGATCGCCGCATCATGATGGAGAAAAAGCTGCCGCCCTTCGGCTATGCGATGATCCTCCTCGTGGCATTCCTGCTGGTGTTCCTGACCATCTGGAGCACCAAGAATTACCGCACCTACGTCAGCCAGTCGGCCGGCACCGTGCAGGCAAGCAATAAAACCTACATCATGTCCAGCTACTCCGGCACCCTCACCGAGCTGAACGTCTCTGAGGGCAGCTACGTCAACGAGGGCGACCTCATTGCCCACATCAAGAGCACGGACATCGATATGCAGACCGACGGCTACAAGAGCCAGATGGAGATCTACGAAAAGCAGAAGTCCCAGTACGAGAAGCTGCTCAAGTCCATTCAGGACGACAAGAACTACTTCAGCGAGACGGATATCGACGATCAGCCGTACTATTATCAGTACGAGAACTACAAGAGCCAAGTACAGCAGAAGGCCTTTGACGCTTCGCCCTATCAGGCCGCGGGCTACTCCGACGAGCAGATCAAGGCCCTGATGGAGCAGAACCAGAGCGAGATCGAGTCACTGTACTACTCCACTTTGCAGTCGGTGACCGCGAACCTGACCAGCGTTCAGGCCAACATCGACAACCTGCAGACCCAACTGGACGCACTGGAAAGCGGCGCGAACGATTACTATATCTATGCCCCCACCTCCGGCGTCATCCACATGGACACCCCCTACAAGGAGGGCATGGTGCTGAGCGCCGGTTCCGCGCTGGCCACCGTCGCCAGCGAGAACAGCGACCTTGAGGTGGTGGCGGCCCTGACCGTCAGCGACCGGCCCCTCGTCAACGTGGGCGACCCATGCAAGATCGCCATCACCGGCCTGTCTGAGTATTCCTACGGCAACCTGACCGGCACTGTCACTTCCATCGACAGCGATGTGACCTCCAGCACGTCCGGCTCCTACTACAAGATGACCATCAAGCCCAACAGCACCTATGTGGTGAGCAACGGCGGCGACAAGGTCGATCTGGCCAACGGCATGAGCGTGACCGCCCGTGTCGAGTACGACGAGCTGACTTACTTCGACTACGTGATGGAGGCTCTGGGCGTTTTGTTCCGTTAAACAGCGTCCGTAAACCAACGCCCAAAGAGGTACGATAGAATGAAATTGAACCCGAAACAGTTGGCCGTAAGCGCCGCGCTGCTCACCCTGCTGGCCGCAGGGGCCGCGCTGCCCGCCACAGCCGCCAGCCCCATTTCTGCCCCCGCGGCCATCACCTTCCCGTGGAGCGCCGTCGCCACCGAGAGCGTGGAGACCGGCGATTATGCCGCCTCCATGACCGTGGGCACCGCGCAGCAGCTTTCGCCGGTGGTCACCCCCGCCAAGGCCGCGAAGCGCAACGGCGTCAGCTACGTTTCCGATAACCCGAACATCGTCTCGGTGACGGAGGACGGCGTGGCACAGGCCGTCGGCCTCGGCACGGCCCAGATCACGGCCACCTGCGGCGGCGTGAGCTGCACCTATGCCATCACCACCCAGCCCGACAGCACGATGATCGCCACCGAGATGGACATCACGCTGGCGTCCAGCACCGTCGCGGTGGGCGATCACACCAACGTCTCGCTGGCGGTCCTGCCCACTACGGCGGCAAATTACATCGATGTGACGCTGACTTCTTCCGACCCCAGCGTGGCCACCGTCAATAACTTCGGCAAGGTGACGGGCATTGCCCCCGGCAAAGCGACCATCACGGCTTCCGCCGGCGATGTGAGCTGCTCGGCGACGGTCACGGTGGTGGAGGCGCCCAGCTCCAGCACCGGCGCGACGGAGTCCCTCTCCCTGAACACGAACTACCTCGTGCTCAAGCCGGGCGCGTCCGGCAAGATCACCGGCTCGGTGGCGCCCTCCACGGCGTCCCAGTCCCTGACCTTCACCAGCCGCGATAAGAGCATCGCCACCGTCAGCGCCAGCGGCGTTGTTACCGGCGTTTCCACCGGTGCGACCTCCGTGGTCGTCTCCAACGGCACGGTCTCTTCGTCGGTGACGGTCATCGTCAACCGCACGGCGTCTTCCAGCAGCAACGGCGGCACCACCGACGGCGACGGCACCGAACCCGCCGACGGTGACCCCATCGTGAACGCCATCGAGAATGCGGCGTCGGACACCATCTCCTACCCGCAGGAGCAGGTGCCGGTGATCACCACCGAGATGCTCAACGCCCTGCGCACCACGGGCCGCACCCTCGTGCTCAACGCCAAGGACTACACCCTGACCGTGGACGGCAGCGCTATCCGCAACACCACCAGCGAGATCGCCACCGCGCTGACCTTTACGCCGGACGAGAACGGCCTCCGCTTTACCCTGAACGACGGCGGCGAGATGCCCTGCGGGGTGCAGATCGCCCTGACCGGGGAGAATGCAGCCTACAGCCGCCTCTACCTGCACAACAGCGTCAGCGGCAAGTGGCAGTTCCTGAACAGCTACAAGGACGGCGTCCTCCACGCCGATGTGGCGGGCGAGTACCTGCTGACGAACCAGAATCTGCGGTTCACCAGCATCAACTGGACCTTCTTCATCGGGGCCGGTGTAGTGGTCGTCGCCTGTCTGATCGCCTATATCGCGGTCAAGAAGCGGTATTGGTTCTGGTAAGATCGTACGTTAAAACGAAAAACTCCCGGACACTTCGTCCGGGAGTTTTTGCGTAGAAGGGAAACCTTACTTCGATTCAATCGCGCCTTCGCCGTCCAGCGCTTCCTCCAGCGTGTGCCACGCGAGGACCGCGCACTTGACGCGGGCGGGAACATGGGCGATGCCCTGCAGCGCGGCAGCGTCTTCGAGGTCGTCGAGCTGATCCGGGGTGATCTTGCCCTTGATCATATCAAAATACAGGCCGATGAGGCGGCGTGCGTCCTCCACGGTGCGGCCCTTCACGAGATCGATCATCAGGGAGGCCGACGCTTGGGAGATGGCGCAGCCGGTGCCGATGAACCCGGCGTCCTCAATGACGCCGTCCTTGACCCGCAGCTGAAGGGTGATGTCGTCGCCGCAGCTGGGGTTGACGCCCTCAAGGCTGTGGGTGGCCCCCTCGACGGGGTGGCGGTTCTCCTTGCTGCGGCTGTTTTCGGTAATGATCTGGGTGTAAAGCTCGTTCAGATTCATAAACCCATCACCTTTCGTACATTTTCGAGATTATTCAACAGCGCGTCGATGTCTTCCGGCGTGTTGTAGATGGCCACGCTGGCGCGGCAGCAGGAGCCGATGCCGAGGAAGTCCATCAGGGGCTGGGCGCAGTGATGCCCGGCCCGGATGGCCACGCCGCCCGCATCCAGAATGGTGGCGACGTCGTGGGGGTGGACGTCCTGCACATTGAAGGACACCACGCCGAACCGCTTGGCGGCGGTGGGGTCCCCGTACACGGTCAGCCACGGCATATCGGCCATGCCCTTGAGCATCCGCTCCAGCAGGGCGTGCTCGTGATCCATCATGGTCTGCCAGCCGATGTGGTCGATGTAGTCCAGCGCGGCGGCAAAGCCCACCTCGCCGCCCACGTTCCGGGTGCCCGCCTCAAACTTGCGGGGACCCTCGGCCCATGTGGCGCTGTGCTCATGGACCGCGCCGATCATGTCGCCGCCGCTGAGGAAGGGGGGCATCTTGTCCAGCAGCTCCCTGCGGGCGTAGAGGGCGCCTATGCCCATGGGGGCGTAGAGCTTGTGGGCGGAACAGGCCGCGAAATCCACGTCCAGCGCCTTCACGTCCACGGGCATGTGGGGCGCGCTCTGGGCGCAGTCCAGCACCACGACGGCCCCGACAGCGTGGGCGCGGGCCACGATCTCTTCCACCGGGGCCCGCAGCCCCAATACGTTGGACACCATGCCGATGGCCACGAGCTTGGTCTTGGCGGTGATCTTCCGGTCCAGCTCATCGGTGGTCAGGTGGCCGTCCGGGCCGGGGTAGAGGTACACGAGGGCTGCGCCCGTGGCCTCGGCCACCCGCTGCCACGGCACGAGGTCGGAATGGTGCTCCGCGACCGAGATCACGATCTCGTCGCCCGCGTGCAGGAAGTGGAGCCCGTAGCTGTAGGCCACAAGGTTCAGGGACTCGGTGGTGTTCTGGGTGAAGACGATCTCATCGTCTTCCGCGTGGAAGAACTGGGCCACCCGGTGCCGGGCCCCCTCGTGGGCGTCGGTGGCCCGCATGGCGAGGTCATACACGCCCCGGTGGGGGTTGGCGTTGTCGTGGGTGTAGTAGCGGGTCACGGCGTCCAGCACCTGCGTGGGGTGCTGGGCGGTGGCGGCGCTGTCCAGATAAACGAGCCGGGTGCCGTTTTCGTCGGCGCTCAGGATCGGGAAATCCTTAATCCATGGATTCTGCATCGTCGAGCCTCCTTGCTGCCGCCTCGCGCACTTCGTCCTGAAGCGCCGCGAGGGGGATCTTTTCAATAGCCGGGGCAAAGCGGGCGTCCACCATCAGGCGGCGTGCCTGTTCCTCGGAAAGGCCGCGGGAGCGCAGGTAGTAGAGCTTGGCCTCATCCAGCCGCCCGATGGAGGCAGCGTGCTGGCCCTCGACCTCTTCTTCGCCGCAGAGGATCAGCGGCGCGGTGCGGTTGCGGGCGGTGGGGCTGAACAGCAGCACATCCTCGCTCTCGTGGCCGACGCCGCGCTTGGCACCCCGGCGGAAGTCGATGGTGCCGCGCAGGATCTTATCGGCATGGCCGGTCAGGACGCCGGCAGTGTGCATCTCGCACAGGGTATCCTTGGCGGTGTGAACGGAGACATCGTTGTGATCCAGCACGGCGTTGCCGCTGCCGAAGTAGACGGCATCAAGGTCGTACTCGCTCTTGGAAGCGGCGAGCTGTGCCTTGGCACCGCATGCCGAGAGGGCACCGCCCAGCTCGATGCGCACCTGCTCCACCTTGGCGCTCTTGGCTTCCTCGATGGCGACGGCGTTCCAGCGGCGGGCGTGGGAACCCAGCAACTGCACCTGCACCAGCTTGACGTGGGCGTTCTCGCCCGCGCGGATGCGGGTGAGGGAAGCGGCGGCACCGTTTTCAGCGTCGCCCCGCACCACCTGCACCACGGTCAGGCTGCTGCCCGCCTTGGCGTCCACGGAAAGGACGCTCAGGGCGTTGGGGTGGGCAGCGTCCAGCGTGACCTCAAAGAGGGCGGGCGCTTCCACCTTGGTATCTTCGGCCACCGTCAGCGCATGGCGGACGGTGGCATTTTCCAGCAGATAGGTATCGACGGCCTCGCCCATGCCGCTCTCCGAAAAGGCAGTGAAGTCGTTCTCGGCTTCGCCGACCCCGGCGGGCAGGGTGAAGGCGATGTTCGCTTCGCCCCAGTCGTCGCCGGGGATCTCCGGCAGCGCCGCTGCTTTGGGAGCGCTGTTGACGCCGCACTGGTTCCAAGTAGGAACCGGCAGACGATTCATGTTCAAGTCATTCATAACACTTCCGGCCCTCCTTTCAGCCGATGCTGCCCTTCATTTCGAGGTGGATGAGGTTGTTCATCTCCACCGCGTACTCCACGGGCAGCTCCTTGGCAATGGGTTCTGCAAAACCGCCCACGATGAGGGCGCGGGCATCCTCTTCGCTCAGGCCGCGGCTCATCAGGTAGAAGACCGCTTCCTCGCTGATGCGGCCGATCTTGGCTTCGTGGCCCACATCCACCGCGTCGCAGCGGATGTCCATCTCCGGGATGGTGTCGGAGCGGGAGCGGTCGTCCAGCATCAGGCTCTCGCAGGAGACGGCGCTGCGGCTGTTCTTCGCGCCCGGCAGCACCGTGACGGAGCTGCGGAAGTTCGAGATGCCGCCGTCCCGCGCGATGGACTTCGTCGTGATGTGGGAACTGGTGTTGGGGGCCGCGTGGACCACCTTGGCACCGGTGTCGAGGTCCTGCCCGGCACCCGCAAAGGTGATGCCGGTGAACTCCATCCGGGCACCCTCGCCCGCCAGAATGCTCATGGGGTAGAGGCAGGAGGTATGGGAGCCGAAGGAACCGGAGACCCATTCGATCGTGCCGCCCTTTTCTACCTTGGCGCGCTTGGTGTTCAGGTTGTACATGTTCTTCGACCAATTCTCAATGGTCGAGTAGCGGACGCGGGCGTTCTCGCCCACGTAAATTTCCACGCAGCCCGCATGGAGGTTGGCCACGTTGTACTTCGGGGCCGAGCAGCCTTCGATGAAGTGGAGGTAGGCACCCTGATCCACGATGATGAGGGTGTGCTCGAACTGGCCCGCACCGGGGGCGTTCAGGCGGAAGTAGGATTGCAGCGGGATCTCCACATGCACCCCGGCGGGAACGTACACGAAGGAGCCGCCGCTCCACACCGCCCCGTGCAGGGCCGCGAACTTGTGGTCGGTGGGGGGCACCAGCTTCATGAAGTGGCTCTTGACCATGTCGGCGTAGGGGCCGGTGAGGGCGCTTTCCATGTCGGTGTAGACGACGCCCTGCGCGGCTACCTCGGCTTTGACGTTGTGGTAGACCACCTCGGAGTCGTACTGCGCGCCCACGCCGGCCAGCGAAGCCCGCTCGGCCTTGGGGATGCCCAAGCGCTCAAAGGTGTTCTTGATGTCCTCCGGCACCTCGCTCCACTTGCCCCGCATCTCGGTGTTGGGGCGGACGTAGGTGACGATATTGCGCATATCCAGCCCTTCGATGGAAGGACCCCAGTTCTGCACCGGCATCTTGTTGTAAATCTCAAGGCTCTTCTGGCGGAACGCGCGCATCCACTCCGGGTCGTGCTTTTCCTCGGAAATTTTGGCCACGATGTCGGGTGTCAGGCCGGAATTTACCTCAAAGGCGGCGTTTGCGGCGTCCTTGATGTCGTAAATGCTGCGGTCCACTTCGGCAACGTCGGTCTTTTCGGTCTCAAAGGCTCTCATTTCGCTTCGTCCTCCTTCAGCGCGTGGAAGCCCTCCTCGATGATCTCGTTCACAAGGCTGCCATCGCCGGTGCGCACGATGCGGGCATCGTCCAGCACATGCACAAAATCCACCTTCAGGCCCTCAAGGATCTTGGCGTTGTGGGTGATGATGAGGAGGGCGTTCTCCTCGTTGTGGTAAGCGCGGACGCCCTGCGCCACGGTCTTTACGGCGTCCACGTCAAGGCCGGAGTCCGTTTCGTCCAGCAATGCCAGCTTCGGCTTGAGCATGAGGAGCTGCAAGATCTCGCTCTTCTTCTTCTCGCCGCCGGAGAAACCCACGTTCAGGTAGCGCTCGGCATAGCTGGGGTCCATGCCAAGGGCCTCCATCTGCTGTGCCAGCTCCTTGCGGAAGGCGAAGACCTTGATGGGCTTGCCGGTGATGGCACCCTGTGCGGTGCGCAGGAAATTTTCCAGCGTGATGCCGGGGATCTCCTCCGGCGTCTGAAAGGAAAGGAACATGCCCAGCTTTGCGCGGACGTCCGCGCTCTCGTGGGTCACATCCTGCCCGCGGAAAACAATGCTGCCGCGGGTGACGGTATAGCGGGGGTCGCCCATCAGGGCGCTCATCAGGGTGGATTTGCCCGCGCCGTTGTGGCCCATCAGAACATGGGTCTCGCCGGGGTTGACGGTCAGGTTCAGGCCGTCCAGAAGCACCTTCTGCTCCTCGCCGACCGTGACCTGTAAATCTTTGACTTCCAGCAGGGGACTGCTCATAGGATCTACCTCCTTGTAACGCAATACCGCACGCACTCTCAATTCCGAGTGGTGTGGTAGAATAACTCTCGACCCTTATACTATACCAACTTTCTAGGAATTGCAAGGGGTGTCAAAAAAGATTAACACTCTTCGGCGCTTATACCAAGAAACGGTGGAGAACTTCCGGTCCCCTTTGTGCAGGGTGAAGTGCGACAAGAAAAAGCGGGAACTCTGTGCCGCGCACAGAGTCCCCACTCTTTTCTCAGCTTTCATTACAGTTTCCGGTAGCCGGAAGGCTCATCGTCCTTGCAGCGGCGTTCCATTAAAAAGGTGTCCAGCCAGCGGCCGTGGCAGTCCCGCGCGATCCGCTCACGGCGGCCCACAAGGCGGAAGCCGCATTTCAGGTGCAGCCCCTTGGAGGCGGCGTTGTCCTGCAGGACGGTGGATTGCAGCGTCCAGTACCCGGCCCCCTCGGCTTCTTGGCAGAGAGTGGTCAGGAGCTGGGAACCCAGCCCCCGGCCCCGGAAGCGCTCACCAATGTAGATGCTGATCTCGGCCACGCCCCGGTAGCACCAGCGCGGGTCTACCCGGTGCAGGGCGGCCCACCCGGCCAGCACGCCGTCATCCACCACCACAAGGCGGCATTCCTTGGTGTGGGAGGCATCCCACGCGGTATAAGGCGGGCAGTCGGTCTGGAAGGTGGCGTGCTCGGTGGCAATGCCTTCCAGATAGATCTTGGCGACTGCGGACCAATCTTCCGGCGTCATGGGCCGGACTGTGATCTCGTTCATACGTTCCCCTGACCGGAGCCGCAATGCTCCGCATTTCCCTCACAAAATTCCTTCTGATAACTTCAGTATAGCAGACTTTTCGGTAAAGTACAACGGCTCAGACGGGCCGGGCAGAGAACCCAGCACTTTGATGCCGAGGCTGCGCAGACAGGACTGCTTTTCCCGCAGCAGGGGCACCGCGTCCGGCTTTTCCGGCGCGTGGGCGTCGCAGCCGACGATGACCTGCTCCTTTTTTATGGCAGAAACCTTTCCGAAAAGGATCGGTTGTGATACAATAGAGTAAATATTTTGGGCTGTATTTGCCCGTGCAGGAAATCATTATAGACCACTTCGCGGAAAAATGCAATCCGGGCGGCAGCAAAGGAGCGTACTCATGAAAAAGAGAACGAAGCTGGCAGCGGCGCTGTGCTGTCTTGGCCTGATGATGACGCTGGCGCTGCCTGCGTTTGCGGCGGGCACCATCACCACCGAGACCACGATGGGCGAGATCCGCTCGGACCCCGGCGTTCAGGGGGCGGGCATCTGGACCAACTCCAAGTTCCGGGACATCAAGCCCCTGCAGACCTATTACTACAACAAACAGACGCTGGCAGAGTTTGTGGGCAGCGAGAACGCCGAAGCCAGCGCGGCAGGCCTGAACCTCGCGGTGGAAAACTACGAAGCGGGCCGTCAGGTCACCTACAAGCTCTATTCGGACGAGGAGATCGCTGCCGACCCCACCAAGGAGGTCGTTGAGCTGAACTATTTCCCCGCCAAGACCCCCAATGCCAAGTATGCGCTGGTGCTCTCCGGCAACATCAGCACCCGCACCGCCGAGCTGAAGGAGTGCATCTCCACGGCTTATGAGCTCCACGAAAAGGGCTACGCCGTCTTTACGATGCGCTACCGCGTCTTCCAGAACGCCAGCGACAACGCCCCGCTGGACGACATCGGCCGGGCCGTGCAGTTCATCACCGAGCACGCCAAGGTGTTCGACGTCCAGACCGAGAACTATGCTCTGCTGGGCTACTCCTCCGGCGGGCACCTGCTGGGCCTGTTCTGCGGCAGGGAGCTGGGCTACCAGAAGTACAAGGTGCCCAAGCCCGGTGCCCTGCTGCTGGCTTACCCCATCAACGATTTCAACGAGGCGCGGCCTTTCTATAGGCTGGTCATGGATCCCGCCGTCTGCGCGACCCGATACTATGATAATACCATCTCCGGCAGCGTGGATGCGGATTACCCGCCGACGTATTTCTGGTACGGCAAGAACGACAACACCCTGAAGCTGCTCATCTACTCTGAGCAGGGCCCCGCGCTGGAAAAGGCTCTGATGGAAAGCGGCGTGCCCCACCAGTGCACGGTCTACAACAATGCCGCCCACGGCATCGGCCTCGGTTACGGCACCGATGCAGAAGGCTGGCTCGACGACGCCGCTGCCTTCTGGGAAGCCCAGACCGCTGAATAACAGAGAAGGAAACCGTACATGATGAACCGGAATCGAACTTTGCGCATCCTGCTGGCTGCATTGGCCCTTCTGGCGGTGCTGGCCCTGCCCGCTTTTGCGGAAGGGGAAAAAGGGGAAGCCAACATCACCCCGCAGACCACCATGAAAGAACTGCGGGAGAACCCCAGCATCAAAGGCTCCGGGCTGTACACCTATGTGTATGTCTGGGAGCGGGACTGCGGCTTTTTGCAGAACAGCAAGGACAACGACACCCTGCAGCAGGTCATCGGCAAGCAGTCGGTCAACAGCTGCGTGGCCGGGATGAATCTCATCATCGAGACCTACAACGCGGGCACGCAGATCACCTATAAGCTCTTCACCCCGGAGGAGATCGCGCAAGACAAGAGCCGCGACCATGTGGAACTGTATTATTTCCCGGCGGAACAGCCCAACGCGAAGTACGCGGTGGTGCTTTCCGGCAATGCGCTGTTCTACAGCGGCGAGATGCGGGGCGGCGTTTCGACGGCATGGGAGCTGCACCAGCGGGGCTACGCGGTGTTCGCGCTGCGCTACCGCATCGGCAAGGAGGCCAAGGACAACGCCCCGCTGGAAGACCTTGGCCGGGCCATCCAGTTCATCACCGCCAACGCCGAGACCTTCGGCGTCCGCACCGAGGACTACGCCCTGCTGGGCTATTCCTCCGGCGGGCAGATCGCGGGGGTGTTCTGCGGCAAGGAGCTGGGCTACCGGAACTACAATGTGCCCAAGCCCGGTGTGCTGCTGCTGGTCTACCCCATCAACAACTTTTATGAGGCAAAACCGATCTACCACCTGCTGCTGGATACCCACGGCGACGGCCGCCGCTATTACGATAATAACATCTCCGACTGCATCGATGCGGATTACCCGCCCACGTATTTCTGGTACGCGCGGAACGATGTGATGCTGATGGCATTCAACTATTGGCAGCAGGGCCCCGCGCTGCAACAGGCGCTGGCGGCGAACGGCGTGCCCTATCAGGAGCACGTCTACCGCTGCGCCCAACACGGCGTCGGCATCGGGGAAGGAACTGACGCCGAGGGCTGGATCAAGGAAGCGGCTGCGTTCTGGGAAGCGCACACCGCCCCATAAAACGAAAGAAAAGGAAGTGGAAACACAAGATGCAGAAAACACGAACCGGCCGGGTGCTGGCGGCTACGCTGGCCCTGCTGGTGGTGCTGGCCCTGCCCGCCTTCGCCGAAGGCAAGAAGGGGGAAGCCAACATCACCCCGCAGACCACCATGAAAGAACTGCGGGAGAACCCCAGCATCGCGGACTCCGGCTTTTATACCTATTCGCAGGATAAGGACTGCCCGCCGGGCCAGCGCCTATGGGAACGAACCACGCTGGAACAGTACACCAACCGCTATGTGGCCCAAGGCAGCGCCGACGGCATGAACCTCGTCATCGAAAATTACAACGCAGGCGTCAAGGTGACCCACCTGTTCTACACAATGGATGAGATCGCGCAGGACTCCACCAAGGCGAAGACGGCACTGTTCTATTTCCCGGCCAAGGAGTCGGGCGCGAAGTATGCCCTTGTCATCCCCGGCAGCGGCTGGAACGAGAGCGCTGAGCTGGAAGAGGGGGCATGCACTGCGTGGCAGCTGCACGAAATGGGGTATGCCGTCTTCGTGCTGCGATACCGCATTTGGACGGATGCAGGGGATAACGCCCCGCTGGAGGACATCGGCCGGGCGGTGCAGTACATTACGGAACATGCCGCAGAGTTCGCCATCCAGCCGGAAAACTACGCCATCGTGGGGTATTCGATGGGCGGGCATCTGACCGGGCTGTTCGGCTCCGACGCGGTAGGATACAAAAATTATCAGGTTCCGGAACCGGCGGCGCTGCTGCTGGGATATCCGGTCAACAATATGACGCTGGTGAAAGGGGCATACCGCTTTTTGCAGGACCCCGGCATCCGGGAGCCTCGCTATTATACAATGAATGTTTCGGATTATGTCACCGACGATTTCCCTGCCACGTACCACTGGCATGGGAAGGACGACATCACGCTGTTTGCCCTGAACGCAGCCCAGCAGGAACCAGTGTTGGAAGCAGCCCTTGCAGCACACAATGTGCCGCACAAGTATATCGTGTACGATCATGCACCCCATGTCAGCGGCATCGGCACCGGAACGGATGCCGACGGCTGGCTGTACGACGCGGCGGCGTTCTGGGAAGAACAGGTGGCGCAGAAGACGGCACAGCAGCCCGCCGCATAATGACGAAAGCAAAAAGAAAGGAATGGTTCGATGAAGGATCAGAACAAGGCATTCCGCAGCCTGAATGCAGGGCTGCCGGACGATGTGGAGCGGCTGAAGGCCGCGGGCTATTACCAAGAGGCCATTGAGCGGATCGACGAATATCTGGCTGAGGACTGGACCGACACCCAGAACAGCCCCCGCAGCCAAGGGCTTGACCCGGTGGGCGGCCCGCTGCCACAGAACCCGACGCCGCAGGGCGTGGAGGCGCTGCGGGAAGCGATGCTGGCTCAGCGGGAGATGATGCGCCGCCTCCCGGCAGAATACTGCTACACCGAGGCCGAGGCCGTAGCCCGGATGCAGGGGCTGGTGAAGGACTTCACCGCCGAAGAGTTCCGCCAGCTCGTCAAGCACGGCCGGGTGGACTGGCGGTTCGTGGAAGGGGAAAAGCACTACCTCGACCGCTTCGCCGAAACGCTGCTGGCCACCCATGCCGACCTTGCGGCCCGGCAGCTGGACCCGCCCGCGCCGAACACCGCCGCGCGGGAGTTCCGCCGCCGCCAGCACGAGCAGATGGAGCAGACCGGCAGCGCCAGCGCCCGCATCACCCTGCGCGCCAGCGTCGGCATGTCGGACGAAGCTTTTGCCGAAGCGCTGGCAAAGGCCAAGGCGGAAGGGCGGAGCAGTGTCCATGTCCGGGCGTGGCTGCCCATCCCGGCGGCGTGCCTTTCCCAGAGCGAGATCGAGCTGCTTGATCTCACCGAGCCGCCCGCCCGCATTGCGGACGAAAATGCGCCCCAGCGCACCGTGTACTGGGAGGCCGACCTTGCCGAGAACCGCCGCTTCGGCGTGCAGTACCGCTACCGTGAGACGGCTGCTTATACCGACCCGCTGGACTTCACCCCCGACGCAGAGCAGCCCACCTTCGACACCGGGGAGGAAGCGCCCCACATCGTCTTTACGCCCTACCTGAAAGCGCTGGCCCATCAACTGACCGACGGCATTACCGACCCGGCGGAAAAGGCCAAGCGCATCTATGATTACGTTACCCTGAACGTCCGCTACCACTACCAGCCCGCCTACTTCGTGCAGGAGTGTCTGCCTGACCGCTGCGCGCGGGACCGCCGGGGCGACTGCGGCATCATGGCGCTGACCTTCATCACCCTCTGCCGCATCGTGGGCATCCCGGCCCAGTGGCAGAGCGGCCTGTCCGTTTCCCTCACCGGGGTCGGCTGCCACGACTGGGCCATGTTCTACATCGCACCGAAGGGCTGGATGTACGCCGATTGCTCCTTTGGCGCCTCCATGGCGCGGCTGGGGGACGAGACCATGCGCCGCCACTACTTCGGCAGTCTGGACACCGGCCGTATGGTGGCAAACCGCGCCTTCGAAGCGCCTTTTGACCCGCCCATGACCGGTTTCCGCTCCGACCCCTACGACAACCAGTCCGGCGAATGCGAAGTGGACGGCGTGGGCCTTTACGGCGATGCCCTCGACACCCGCAAAGAGCTGGTGGACTACGAACTTTTGGAAGAATAAGACCTTGAACCGGGTCCCGCCCAGTACGGCGGGACCCGCATTTTCAATGTTTCAGATCAGGAGAACCGAATGGAATATCTGGCAGGACTTTATACCCTTTTGCTCGTTGCCATCTGCTTGGAACTGGCCGTGGTGCTCTGGCGCACCGGCAAAAAGCAGAATGCCGCGCAGAACAATGAGGAACTCAAGCGCTGGATGCAGCAGCAGTTCGACGCACAGGCCAAAGATCTTGCGGCCCAGCAGGCCGCGCTGGCGGAGCAGAACTACACCGCCATCCGCAGCGTGAGCGAGACATTACAGACCGCCGTGCAGAACATGAGCACCACCCTCGCCCAAGGGCAGAACGGCCAGCAGCAGATTCTGGAACGGCGCTTGCAGTCGCTGGAAGCGGCCAACACCCAGAAGCTCGAAGAGCTGCGCAAGACGCTGGCCGACAGCATGACGGCCCTCCAAGCCGAGAACACCCGCAAGCTGGATGAAATCCGCCGCACCGTCGATGAGCAATTGCAGGACGCCTTGCAGAAGCGGGTGACCGAGAGCTTCAAGGCCGTGAACGCCCAGCTCGAACAGGTGTACAAGGGCCTCGGCGAGATGCAGAGCCTTGCGGCGGATGTGGGCGGGCTGAAGCAGGTGCTCTCCGGCGTCAAGACCCGCGGCATTCTGGGTGAAATTCAATTGGGAGCCATCCTCGAAGAGATCCTCGCCCCGGAGCAGTACGAAACGAACGTGGCCACCATCCCCGGCAGCACCCAGCGGGTCGAGTACGCCATCAAGATGCCGGGCGTGGACGGCGGCACCGTCTGGCTCCCCATCGATTCGAAGTTCCCCGGTGACACCTATGCCCACTTGCAGGACGCACAGGCTTCCGGCAATGCAAAGGCCGTGGAAAACGCCCGGCACGCGCTGGAACTGGTGCTGCGCAGCGAGGCCAAGGACATCCACGAAAAATACGTCGAGCCGCCCTATACCACCACGTTCGGCATCCTCTTCCTGCCCTTTGAGGGCCTGTATGCCGAGGTGGTCAACGCGGGGCTTCTGGAAGTGCTGCAGCGGGATTATCAGGTCAATGTGGCCGGCCCCAGCACCATGGCCGCTCTACTGAACAGCTTACAGATGGGCTTCAAGACCCTCGCCATCCAAAAGCGCTCCGGCGAGGTCTGGCAGCTGCTGGGCGCGGTGAAGACCGAGTTCGACAAGTTCGGGCAGGGCCTTGCCAAGATGCAGCAGCGCCTCCGCCAGACCGACGAGGAGCTGGACAACCTCATTGGCGTGCGCACCCGCGCCATCAGCCGGAAACTGCGGAGCGTGCAGAGCCTCGACGAGGAGAGCGCGGCAACGCTGCTGGAGCTGGACAGCGAGCCGGGCCGCCCGGTCACCGCACAGCTGCCGGAGTAACAGGGAAGATTGCAGGAAAACGAATCTTGCAATAAGAAAATCCATGTGCTATACTAAGAAAGGTTCCTAGTAAAAACTTCCGGTTCGCCGGAAAAACGATAAAATCAGAGAAAGGTTGTCTTCTATGAGCGTGAAAAAGATCAGCGATGCCATTCTGGGCATCGGTGTGGATGATACCACCATCGACCTGTTTGAGAGCCAGTACCCCGTGCCCACGGGCGTCAGCTACAACTCCTATGTCATCCGGGATGAAAAGACCGCGATCCTTGATACGGTGGATGCCCGCGCCACCGACCCGTGGCTGGAAAATCTGGCCGAGGCACTGGGCGGCGCAGCCCCCGATTACCTCGTCGTCTCCCACATGGAGCCGGACCACGGTGCCAACATCGCCAAGCTCGCCGCGCTCTACCCGGAGATGCAGGTGGTGGGCAACGCCAAGACGTTCCTGTATATGGAGCAGTTCTTCGGGGCCGACGCCATCGCCAAGGACCGCCGCGTTGTGGTCAAGGACGGCGAGAGCCTGAGCTTGGGTGCCCACACCCTGACCTTCGTTTTTGCCCCCATGGTCCACTGGCCGGAGGTTATGGTCAGCTACGAGTCCACCGAGAAGGTCCTCTTCTCCGCCGACGGCTTCGGCCGCTTCGGCGCCGTGGCAAAATACGATGCAAACGCCGATTGGGCCAGCGAGGCCCGCCGCTACTTCCTGAACATCGTGGGCAAGTACGGCCCGCAGGTTCAGGCCCTGCTGAAAAAGGCGGCCGCGCTGGACATCCAGACCATCTGCCCCCTCCACGGCCCGGTCCTGACCGGGGATCTGAGCAAGTATCTGGCCTACTACGATACGTGGTCCAGCTACAAGGCCGAGGAGCCGGAAAAGGTCCTCGTCGCCAGCGCCTCCATCCACGGCCACACCCGCGAGGCCGCACACCTCATGGCCGAAAAGCTCCGCGCCAAGGGAGCCAAGGTCGTGGAGATGGATCTGACCCGCACCGACGTCTCCTACGCCGTGACCGAAGCCTTCCGCTGCGGCAAGATCGTGCTGGCCTGTGCTACCTACGACGGCTTCCTCTTCCCGCCGATGGAAAATCTGCTGGCCCACCTCAAGACCAAGAACTTCCAGAGCCGCACCGTCGGCCTGATGGAGAACGGCACGTGGGCCCCCATGGCGGCCAAGCTCATGCGCGCCGAGCTGGAGGGTATGAAGAACATCACCGTCTGTGAGAATGTCGTCACCATCCGTTCCGCCGCCAATGAAGCGGCCAAGGCGCAGATGGATGCGCTGGCAGATGAACTTGTGCTGAAATGATGTGCAATCTGCCCATCCTGAGGACATACAGCGCACCGAATTGTCCGTGCTCGACAAAATGACCATAGCGCAGCATAGGCCCCGCCCCGCTGCAAGGAAAAAAGCGCCCACACTTCTCGCGAAGTGTGGGCGTTTTTTGGTTCGGGCAGATCAGGTGTCCTGCAGTTCCCCGCGGCTGGCGGCCTTGAGGTAAGCAAAGATGAAACCGTCGAGGTCGCCGTCCATAACGGCATCCACATTGCCGGTCTCGTAGTTGGTGCGGTGATCCTTGACCATCGTGTAGGGCATGAAGACGTAGCTGCGGATCTGGTGGCCCCATGCGATCTCGTTCTGGACGCCCTTGATATCCTCGATCTTGTCCATGTGCTGCTGCTGGGCGATCTGATACAGCTTTGCCTTCAGCATTTCCATCGCGTAGTCGCGGTTCTGGAACTGGCTGCGCTGGGTCTGGCAGCTGACCACGACGCCGGTGGGCTTGTGGATCAGACGGACAGCAGAAGAGGTCTTGTTGATGTGCTGGCCGCCGGCACCGGAGGAGCGGTAGACCTGCATCTCGATGTCTTCGGGGCGGATGTCCACCTGAATGGTGTTGTCCAACTCCGGCATGACTTCCAGCGAAGCGAAGCTGGTCTGGCGGCGGGCGTTGGCGTCAAAGGGGGAGACGCGGACCAGACGGTGCACGCCGTTCTCGCTCTTGAGCAGACCGTAGGCGTTGGCACCCTTGACCATCATGGAAGCGCTCTTCAGGCCGGCCTCGTCGCCGTCCTGATAGTCCAGCACTTCCACGGTCATGCCGTGGGCAGCGGCCCAGCGGTTGTACATGCGGTAGAGCATCTCGGCCCAGTCCTGCGCCTCAGTGCCGCCGGTGCCGGCGTGGAAGGTCAGGATGGCGTTGCTGTGGTCGTACTCGCCGTTCAGCATGGTCATGAGCTGCAGCTCGTCCACCGCCTTTTCCACGGTGTTGACGGCCTCCTCGGCTTCGGGGATCATGTCAGGGTCGTACTCCTCGTCCAGCATTTCCAGCATGGTCTCGGCGTCGTCGTACAGGCCCTGCAGCTTTTCAAAGCGGTTCAGCTTGCCGCGCAGGTCGCCCACCTCGTCGAACACCTTCTTGCTCAGCTCGGCGTCGTCATAGAAGCCGGGGCGGGACATGGTGTGCTCCAGCTCCTGCACACGCTTGCGGGAAGCCTCGATGGCGAGAGCCTCTTCGAGGTCCTTCACCGCTGTGCCGTATTCGGCCAGCTTCACTTTCAGTTCTTCGGTCGTGATCATATTCTCATATACCTCGCAAAAAGATACAGTTTATACACAGATACTTCATTAGTATACCGGGAATTCATGATAAAGTAAAGAGGAAAAATCATCATCGTGCTGGAAATTTGAAGATTTTCACCTTTTCTTTTCTCCGGGAAGGGAGTATAATAGCATCAAGTACCATTATGGGAGGAAATTATGCCAAAATATTATGGCTGTCCCTGCGAGGGCTGCGGCAAGCCGCTGACATTGCGGGACGATATCGTTGTCTGCCCGGACTGCGGCGCACCGTATCACCGGGATTGTTACGAAAAACTGGGCCGCTGCATCCACAGCGCCGCCCATGCCGCCGGATACGAGTGGAAGTTCCCGTATCAGGAATCCGAGCTGTGCACCTGCCCGGCGTGCGGCGAGCGGACATTGCGCAGCGAAGAGCACTGCCGCTGCTGCGGCGCGGTGCTGCCGCCGGAGGGGGCCGAAGAGCCCGCCGACCGCAGCGAGGACCCCGGCGAGGGTAGCTTTGATTATTCCAGCTTCTACCGCCAGTTTCAGGAGACCGGCACCCCGTCGGCAGACCCCATGAAACAGGCGTATGAGGCAGCCTTCGGCAAGGAAGAAGCCATGGACGGCATCCCCTGCGCGGACTGGGCCAGCTACATCGGTCCCGCATCTCCGGCCTATATGAACACCTACTGCCGGATGCAGCTTGCCCACAGCAAGGTCTCCATGAGCTTTTCGGCGCTGCTGTTCGGGCCGTTCTATTTCTTCTACCGCAAGGCGTGGAAACCGGCCTTCGGCTTCTTGGCGGCGGAACTGCTGCTGGCGGTGCCGACCCTGCTGCAATTGATGCAGATCACCGGCAGCACGATGGCCCCGGCCCTCAGCGACTCCACCATGGTCCTGCTGGCCCGCATCTGCTCGGCGCTGAGCTTTCTGCTGATGGTCGTGCGCGGTATGTACGGCAAGTGGCTCTACCGCAAGAGCGCTGCCGAGAAGATCAAGCGCATCCGGGCCGAGTTCCCGGACGCAGCCCAGCGCAAAGCCGTTCTGGCAGCGCAGGGCGGCGTGAGCATTGCCGCCGTGTTCGGCTGCTTTTTGCTGCTGATGGTCGTCGGCAGTGCGGCCACCCTGCTGCTGGGCCCCAATGTGGACGCCCTCATCAATCTGGTTTACGGCTGATGCGCCCAGCCTGAAACATATTTGAAGGAGAACGAATCATGAAGAACGTCACGAAAGCCGTCATCCCGGCTGCGGGCCTCGGCACCCGCGTGCTGCCCGCCACCAAGGCCATGCCCAAGGGTATGCTGCCCATCGTGGACAAGCCCGCCATCCAGTACCTCGTGGAAGAGGCGGTGCGCTCCGGCATCACCGATATCCTGATCATTCTGGGCCGCAACCAGAGCATCATCGAAGACCACTTTGACCGTGCTCCGGAGCTGGAAGAGAAGCTGACTGCCCCCGGCAAGGAGAAAATGCTGGAAGAGTGTCTCGGCATCTCCAACATGGCCAACATTTATTTCGTCCGCCAGAAGCAGACCCTCGGCCTCGGCCATGCGGTCAGCATGGCAAAGGCCTTTACCGGCGAGGACCCCTTCGTGGTCATTTACGGTGACGACGTCATCTGGGGCGAGGATCCGGTCTGCGCCCAGCTCATCCGCGCTTACGAGGAATTCGGCCGCCCGGCAGCGGGCGTGTCCGCCGTGCCTTGGGCCGACGTGAGCCGCTATTGCAGCCTGAAGACCACCCCCATCCACGACAACTATTTCTTCGTGGATGATATGATCGAGAAGCCCAAGAAAGGGCAGGAGTTCAGCAACTACTCCATTCTGGGCCGCGTCCTGCTGACCCCGGAGATCTACGACATCCTCGCCCACACCAAGCCCGGCGCGGGCGGCGAGATCCAGCTGACCGACGCCATGGCCGAGTATGCCCGCAATTACGGCGGCATGACCGCGGTGGAATTCACCGGCAAGCACTACGACATGGGCAACAAGCTCAAGGTCGCAGAGGCGCAGGTCGAGCTGGCATTGCAGCACCCGGAGATCGGCGAGGCATTCCGTGCCTACCTCAAGGAGTTCTGTAAGACTCTCTAAGCTTCATCGGACAAAAAACAGCGGGGCTGTTGCAATAACTCCCTCAGTCACGGCTTTGCCGTGCCAGCTCCCTCTCGGAGGGAGCCTTGGCGTAACGGTTCGCTGTGAAAGCCTCCCTCTCAGAGGGAGGTGGCATCGCGTAAGCGATGACGGAAGGAGTTGTGCAACAACCCCGTTTTTTTCGTTTACCGGCTTTTTCGCCGGGAGGTCTTTTCGAATTTCAGGCCGGGCTTGCCGGAGGCTTTGTGGGCCGCTGGCTTCCGCTTTTTGGGGCGCAGGGCGTAGACATAGCCGAAGCCGGTGCCGCAGATGCCGCCCACGATGTGCATGAAGTTGGCCACGTTGTCGTGGACGAAAAGGACATCATACACCTGCTGGCCGAGGTAGAGGGCAGCCACCAGCAGCATCGTGACCGGGATGCCGCCCGAAAAGCCGGACAGCGACGCCAGCATGATGAGCATGAAGACGATGCCGGAGGCCCCCAACAGGGCCGTGCGGGGGAAGAGGGCGCATTGCAGCACGCCCGACACCAGCGCCGTGAAGACGATGCCTTCCAACAGGGGAACACTGCCGTACTTTTCTTCCATCGGCGGGCCGATGACGAGGAGCAGGAGCATATTGTTCAGAAAATGGTCCCAGCTTGCGTGGCCCAGCACATGCCCGAACAGGCGGACATAGAACAGCGGATCCTTCAGCGACGAGCGGTAGACGCAGAACAGGTGCATGGTCGTCCAGCCGTTCGTCCACTGGCCGAGGAAGAACACTGCCAGCGACAGCAGAAAAAAGGTCAGGATCAGGGGGGAGTTATATTGGAGCTGCAAAGTCAGTTTGGGGCGTTTCGTATGCGGTCCATCCTTTCACTTCGGACGGCTTCCTTTCGTTTTTCCGGGCAGGAGGTACTTGTCCGCTGGGTTTAACCGTCTTCAGCAGTTTTCGAAAATCAAACTCAGTATATCATGCTTTTTACCCTAAGAAAAGCCCCTGTGCGGCATTTTTTCGGTATCAGACCGCAGGGCGGATTGACAACGCCGCCCAACTCAGGTACACTAACGGTACGGATTTCTCCGGCATCCGCGGGCCGCAAAAAAGCCCGCACCCACGAAAGAAGGTCCTTTTTTGGCAACGGAAGCAAAACTCCGGCAGTTGGCGGACAGCGGCTGCCCGGTCTACTATTTTTATTCCAGCGAGCGGTATCTCGTGCGTCAGGCCGTGGCTGCCGCCGTGCGGGTCCTCTCGGCGGACAGCGGCGAAGAGGCCACCGTGCTGGACGGTGCGGCACCGGAGCTGGAACAGCTCATCATGGCGGCGGGCACCATCTCGTTTTTCGGCACCCGGCGCGTCGTCGTGCTGCCAGAGATCGACCCCGCCGCCTATAGCGACAAGGACCTCGACGAGCTGTGCGGGACGCTGGAAAGCTTGGAGAACGCCGTGGCCGTGCTGGGCAGCGTCTTCCCGCTGGAACGCGGGAAGCTCAAGACCGGAAAGCGGGCCCAGAAGCTGATCGCCGCGTGCAAAAAAATCGGCTTTGCCGAAGAACTGGCAAAGCCGAAACCCTATGAGCTCAAGGTCATGCTGATCGACCGGGCCAAGGCGCAGGACACCACCCTGCCCGAAGGCGCTGCCGCCGCCCTGTTGGAGCGCTGCGGCGAGGACCCCTTCCTGCTGGAAAACGAGGTGGATAAGCTCTGCGCCCTGTCCGGTTACCAGACCGTCACCGCCGCCATGGTGGCCGAGATGGGCACCGTCAGCTTGGAGGCCGACGTTTTCGAGATGATCCGGATGATCACGGCAAAAAATGCCACCGGGGCGTGCAAAAAAATGCAGACCCTTCTCCGCTTGCAGCAGGAGCCCATCGCCATCACCGCCGCCATGATCGGCAGCTACGTGGACCTGTACCGGGTCAAGCTGGGGGCCGCCAAGCGGAAGAGCTACAGCGTCGTCTTCAAGGATTTTGGCTACAAGGGCAGCGACTACCGCCTCAAGCGCTCGGCCGAAACGGCCAGCCACTATACCCTTGGCCAGCTCGAAGCCTGTTTGCAGGTGCTGCTGGACCTCGATAAATCTTTGAAAAGCCAGCCCGTAGACGACGAGGTGCTGCTGGAAGCAGCCCTGTGCCGCCTCGCGCTGGCGGGGAGCGGACGATGAGCCAACGAGAACTTCTGCATACCGACCGAGTCTTAGTGGTGGAGGGCAAATACGACGCGGCCCGCCTCTCCCACCTGACCGATGCGATGATCCTGCTGACGGACGGCTTCGGCATCTACAAGGACAAAAAGCGCCAGCAGCTTCTGAAAGCGCTGGCCAAGAAAAACGGCCTCATCCTCTTCACCGATTCGGACGCCGCCGGGTTTCGCATCCGCACCTATATCACGAACCTCGTCGGGGCCGAGCATGTGGTTCAGGCTTACGTTCCGGCCATCCACGGCAAGGAAAAACGGAAGCCCCAGCCCGGCAAGGAAGGGCTGCTGGGGGTCGAAGGCGTGGACGACGCCATTGTATTACAGGCCCTCAAAGACGCCCTCGGCCCGGAGGCCGATGCCGCCGCGGCCCCGAAACCGGCGGGCCGCGCCATCACCTACACCGACCTGTACAACTGGAAACTTTCCGGCACGCCCGGCAGCGCCGAGCGGAAATACGCCCTGCTGAACGCCCTCGGTCTTCCGCCCCGGCTCTCGAAAAAGGAGCTGGTGGAGGCGCTGAACCGCCTGTACAGCTTCGAAGAGCTGGACAAACTCCAAGCAGAAATTTTGAAATAAGACGAACGGCACAGAAGCTCACTCTTTCTGTGCCGTTTTCTGTTCCCACCCCTCCCGCAGCAGCGCGAGGGCATGGGTCTCCAGCCGGGAAACGTAGCTTCGACTGATTTGCAGCAGCTTTGCCGTTTCCAACTGGGTCAGCGGCGGCTGGCCCGCCAGCCCGTACCGCAGCAAGATCAGCTTCCGTTCCCGCGCCGGCAGCCCCTCGATGAGCTGCCGCAGCCGCCGGGCCTCGTCCTGCTGCTCGCACCGGTCCTCCATGCAGAAGCCGTCCTGCAATACATCCGAAAGAGTCAGGGCCGTGTCATCCTTGCCCGCTTCCAGCGTTTCCTGCAGCGAGACCGTCCCGCCGTTCTTGCGCTCCCGCCGGAAATACATCCGAAGCTCGTTTTCAATGCACCGGCTGGCGTAGGTGGAGAACCGCGCCTTGCGGGTGGAGTCGAAGGTGTCCACCGCCTTCATCAGGCCGATGGTGCCGATGGAGATTAAATCTTCTTGGTCGCCGGGCTGGGCGTAGTATTTTTTCGCCACATGGGCCACCAGCCGCAGATTGTGCCGGATGAGTTTCTCCCGCGCAGAGCCGTCTCCCGCCCGCAGCGCGGCGAAGGTCTCGATCTCCTCCCGCGCGGTCAGAGGCTTGGGGAAGCTCCCGGCCTCCAAATGCAGCGCCAGCACCAGAAACTTCGTGGCGAAAAATTGCAGCAGCGACAACAGCATAGCAGCACCTCCCGGAGCAGTTCTCCTATAGTTTATGTGGCAAGGTGGGAGGGCAGCACAAAACGGATGCTGTGTTTTTTCTTGAACGTGATTTTTGTAGGGCAGCTCGTTTGGTAAAGTGACCACATGAAGAAGGTACAACCTGCTGGAGCAGCTGTACCAAAAATTCAACTGCTCCCGCCCGACGGATTATCATGGGCACAGCCTGTCGGTCAGCGATGTGATCATGCTGAATCGGGACGGGAAAATTTCGGCGCATTATGTGGACAGCATCGGCTTCAAGGAACTGCCGGGGTTTCTGGATAAAAAGCCGGAACGCACCTCTGCAGAGTTTGCCGAACTGGAATTTCCCCCGGACTGATCTTTGCCGCCTGCGGGCGGCGTACATAAAGTATTTTGTTCTTCCAAAAGATATGCTATAATCAAATTAGACAAAATTCCTCTCTTCAAGCGATTTCTCCGCAATTT
>OJKW01000044.1_pt1 | contig 117291 bp, 102 predicted proteins | sample 1596591 | NCBI WGS metagenome assembly OJKW01 (sample SAMEA4350166, study PRJEB24818) | metagenome | biome: human; feature: gut; material: faeces | place: Denmark | collected 2013-09 | reverse complement strand
GCGTTCATCCTGAGCCAGGATCAAACTCTCATGTTTAAGTTTGTCCGGTCAAAATCAGTCTGGCTAATTTTACCGTTCTACTGTTGTTTTAGGTTTTTGTTCTCTGAAATTTCTCTCAGAACTTTTTTGTTCTGTTTGGAATTTTCAGGGTTGCATTACTGTTTATTTGTCAAGGTGCTGTTCTTCTTATTGGAAGTGTTTCCAGAAGAACTTTCGTTCCTGTCGCTCAGACAGCTTATTGAGTTTATCATAAGTAGCTCTGTTTGTCAAGAACTTTTTGAACTTTTTTCAAAGTTCATTGCTCAATCAAGTTGAGCGAACGGAGAAGGAGGGATTTGAACCCTCGCGCCGCTATTAACGACCTGCACCCTTTCCAGGGGTGTCCCTTCAGCCATCTTGGGTACTTCTCCATGTGCTGATTCACATTTACCAATATGACAATCTCGCGATTGTATCTGGAGGATTCCATCCACAGCCATGCTCCGCAAGACTATTTGCTGGAATCTAACGGAGAGGGTGGGATTCGAACCCACGCGCCCTTTCGGACAAACGGTTTTCAAGACCGCCTCGTTATGACCGCTTCGATACCTCTCCGGGTCATTCGGCTCATCTTTTGAACTTGCCGCGCTTCATCAGCGCAAGATGTATTCTATCAGAGCTTTACAGGAATGTCAACACTCTTTTTCATTTTTTTTACTTTTTTTGTAAAAAGCCGATTTTTTGTTGAAAACAGCCGGTTTCCGACCTAGAAAAAACATGTCCAAATCCTTTAACTGCGCAGATATTTTTCTGCAAGCGGAAGATCTTCCGGTGTAGTCACTTTCAGATTGCGGTAGCTTCCCTCCGTCAGTTTCACCTGATGATCTGTAAACGTCTCCACCACCATCGCGTCATCCGTAATTTTGATTCCTTTTCCCGCCAGAGTATCTTTTTGTTCTGCAAGTCGGGCATAGGCATCATAAATCAACCCAAACGAAAATGTTTGAGGTGTCTGCACCTGCCATACGCGATCCCTGCGGGGTGTCGTTTCCGCAAAGCCGTTTTCATCCGCAATTTTAATCGTATCCTTTACCGGCACTGCAGCAACACACGCATTATATTTTTGGGCATCCTGAAAACACCGTTCCAGAATATCCTCCGATACCATTGGTCTTGCTCCGTCATGAATAAACACAATTCCCTCTGCCGCTTCTTTTGGCAGATCGTCCTTTACCGCCTTCAGTCCCATCCAGACGGAATCATAGCGTTCTTTTCCACCTGTGATAACCGAAGCAACCTTCTGAAAGCCATAGGGACGCAGAATAGTCTCCTGACAATAGGAAATCTGTTCTTCGCTGCCGACAGTCAGTATGATCTTATCAATCCGCGGGGAACGTTCAAAAGCAAGGAGCGTATAGTACAGAAGCGGTTTCCCGTCTATTTCGAGATACTGCTTTGCAATCTTTGTCCCCATCCTTTTCCCGGAGCCTGCCGCCAGTACGATTGCTGTACAGAATGTTTTTTTCATCAGATTCTCTCTCCCAGTTTCAGATTCGGCACCGCGTTTAAGTCCCAGCCATGCCGGACTCCCTTTAAATACTCATAATATCCTGCCGCTCCGATCATTGCAGCATTATCCGTACACAAAATCGGAGATGGTCTGAAAAACTTCACGCCCTGTTTACTGCACGCGCTCTCCAGCGCCGCCCGCAGATGGCTGTTTGACGCAACACCACCTGCAATCGCAAATTTGTCCACATGATACCGTTTTACAGCATCCATCGAGTGTTCTACCAAAACGTCCACCACTGCTTTCTGGAAAGAAGCGGCGACGTCAGCCTGATTGATTTCAATGCCTTTCATCTGGCATCCGTTCAGATAGTTCAAAACAGCAGACTTTAAGCCGCTGAAGCTGAAATCATATACGTTATCTGCGATTTTGGCACGCGGAAATATAATTGCCTCCGGATTGCCTTCGTTTGATACGCGATCGATTTTGGGCCCGCCAGGATACCCAAGTCCGATTGCGCGCGCAACTTTATCAAAGGCTTCTCCGGCTGCGTCATCCCTTGTTTTTCCGAGGATTTCATATTCCCCGTAATCCTTTACCCGGACGAGATGGGAATGTCCACCCGATACGACGAGACATAAAAATGGCGGTTCCAGTTCTTTATTTTCAATATAATTGGCGCTGATATGCCCCTCGATATGATGCACACCGACAAGCGGCTTGTTCGCAGCAAATGCAATTGCCTTTGCTTCCGCCACACCGACTAAAAGCGCACCGACCAGTCCCGGCCCGTAGGTCACTGCGACCGCTGTAATATCGTCCAGCGTACAGCTTGCGTCCGCAAGCGCCTTACGGACAACCTGATTTATCTTTTCAATATGCTTGCGTGACGCAATTTCCGGCACTACGCCGCCGTAAAGCGTATGCAGGTCAATCTGCGAATAAATGACGTTGGAAAGCACTTCCCTGCCGTTTTTGACGACAGCCGCCGCCGTTTCGTCACAGGAGCTTTCAATCGCCAGTATGAGCACATCTTTTTCTTTTGTATCTGTCATGTCCTTACGCCTCATTCTTCCTCAAATGCAAGATCCTGGGTCCATCCGTCCTTTGCCGCAAAGGAATCCGGAAATATTTTTCGCACGCCGCCCATAAATTCCTCCGGATGCACCAGTGACGGACTGTAATGGGTAAGCCACATCTTTTTCACCTGTGCGCGCTTCGCCATGTCCGCAGCTTCCAGAAACGTCATGTGCTTATGTTCTTTTGCCTTATCTTTCTTTTCCGGCTCCCCGTACATGCCCTCGCAGATAAAAAGATCCGAACCTGCCGCATGCTTTACAATGCCTTCCGTAGGTCTGGTATCCGTACAGTAAGTGACCTTCAGTCCCTTTCTGGCTTCTCCCATGACCATATCCGGCGTATAGATTTTCCCATCCATCTCCAGTGTCTCACCTTTCTGCAGCTTGTTCCAGTAGCGTCGCTCAATTCCAAGCGTTTCCGCCTTATCCAGCTGGAACTTGCCTGCACGGTCAATCGAAAGACTGTATCCATAGCAGACAACATTATGATTGACCCGAAAGGCTTCTATTCTCAGCCCATCAAAACACAGGGTCTGTTCATTTTCTTCAAATTCAATACATCTGATTTCAAACGGAAGCTCCGGTGCAATCACACGGAGCGCATTCACCGTCCTGGTAAGCCCTTTGGGACCGATTACCGTCAAAGGTTCTGTCCGTTCTGCATTTCCCATTGTTAAAAGCATTCCAGGCAGCCCGCTGATATGATCTGCATGAAAATGAGTAAAACAGATCACGTCGATAGGCTTTGGGCTCCATCCTTTTTCTTTCATCGCAATCTGTGTACCCTCTCCACAGTCGATCAGGATACTTTTTCCATTATAACGAACCATCAGGGACGTCAGCCACCGATATGGCAGCGGCATCATTCCTCCGGTTCCCAAAAGACAAACTTCAAGCATTCTGTTCCTCATTTCTAAATGATAAAATATCTGTTTTTCATTCAGAGAAGCTCTGTCGATTCTTCTTCCTGCGGTGCAATCAGAAAGCTTTTCTTTAACTCCAGATAGCATGCCTCACACAGGTCAAATCTGACTTTTGTTCCATCCATTGCGCTAAAATAGCCAAACGTCTGACATACCTGCAGGCAGCCTTCTTTCAGCACTCCGTTCTCTACCTTCAGCTGTTTTCCGCATCGGTTGCAGACAACAGACTGCAGCACAGCTTCATCCTGTTTCCATTTCCGCATGGCAACCTCCTTTTCCTGCTCATTGTAGCGCTTCTTATGCACAATAAACAGCGGTAAATTATCCCTGCGTTTCCTGCTTTTTCCATAAAATCAAAGCATCTTCTTTCGGCGAATCATAAAAATTGGGACGCACGCCCTCGTCCAGAAATCCAAGCTTATGATATAGTCCAATTGCAGCCTCATTGGATCTGCGCACTTCGAGCGTAAAATTTTTCACACCCCGTTTTTTGCCGTTTTCCATCAAAAAAAGAAGCAGCTGTTCACCGATTCCCTGCCGTCTGAGCGTCTGATCCACCGCAACGTTGCAAATGTCCGCATCCTCGAAGGACTGCCACAGTCCGCAGCAGCCGACCAGCCTGCCATCCAGCCACGCACCCGCATACCACGCGTTTTTATCCTTCAGTGCATCTTCCCATGCGTTTTTACTCCACGCTTCCTTTAAACAGGACGCCTCCAGCTCTGCTGCTTCCTCCGCAGATGTTTGTGGAAGCTGTCCAAGCACAAGCGCGCCCTTTTTGTTTTCCGTGTCCGTTTTTACACTCATTTGGTGATCCCGGCTTTCATCAGCTCGCGATGCGCCTCGTCTGCTTCCATTCGTTCGCGCTCTGCCTGGGACATGCGCAGATATTCCGGTGCAAAATCGTCAGAGCTTACCGTTCTTCCTGCTGCCGCCAAGCTTTGTCCTAAGACAGCAACACACGCCGCACGCTGTCTGTTGCAGCTTGCAGGTGCAAATTCACACTGCTCCTGCAGGATTTCCTGCACTTTTTCCCGATAGACCGGAACACCATCCCCCAGCAGAACCACTTTTTTGCCGTATTTTTCGCATTCTTCTTTCAGTCTGCCCGCAAGCTCTTCTACAGAAATCGCGCACTGTTCCTGGATCACCTGCATCTCACCGTTCACAAATGTATAAATTCCAGTATATACCTGTCCTCTGCGCGCATCCATCATCGGGCAGATCAGCTGTTCACAGCCGTACAGGTTATAAGCGAGGGCATCCACCGTCGGTACTGCTGCCAGCGGAATATCCAGTGCAAGTCCGAGCCCCTTCGCCGTCGCAGAGCCGATTCTCAGCCCTGTAAAGGAGCCGGGACCTGCCGCAACCGCAATCAGATCAATGCTCTTTAAATCGAGATCCACCATCCTGCGCAGTTCATCCAGCATCGGAAGCAGCGTCTGGGAATGTGTTTTTTTGTAATCCGTCGTGTATTCCGCAATCAAAACATCATCCTGTATCAATGCAACCCCAGCCACAAGGCCGGAGCTGTCCAGTCCAAGCACCTTCATGCTTCCACCTCCGTCACTGTAATTTTCCGGTAATCAAAGCCTTTTTCCAGGTCTTTTTCGATTCGGATTTCGGTATATTTTTCCGGCAGGATCTCTTCGATCAGGTTCGCCCACTCAATCAGGCAGACACCGTCCCCGTAAAAATAATCCTCATAGCCGATTTCGTCCATTTCCTCCACATCGCCGATGCGGTACACGTCAAAATGATACAGCGGCAGGCGTCCTTCCTCATAGACCTGCAGAATCGTAAAGGTTGGGCTGTTGACCGCCTCTGTGATGCCAAGTCCCTCTGCCAGTCCCTGTGTCAGCACGGTTTTGCCAACGCCAAGATCGCCTACCAGCGTGTAGACAGTTCCCGGTTCTGCAGCTTCACCGAGCTTTTTTCCAAATGCGAACGTATCGTCCACACACAAACTTTCGATGATCATCGCTACCTCTTTTCTGCCGCCTTTTAAGAGCGGATCTGCACCTTTCCAGGCTCCATATGGGAAGAAATCATTGCAATTACCGCAGACTGTTTCTCGCCCAGATCCTTTCTCGGGAAAATGCTGGCATGGATTTTGTCTGTATACAAAATCAGGCTTTTGCCTGTGGAAACCGCGCGGTACATATCTTCCCATTTCTGAAACTGCTGCGTCTCCTTCTGGGAAACCTCCACGCCCTCTTCGGTCATCTTATAATGAAGAGGCTCCTTAAAAACGGGAAGCAGCGCCTGTTTCTGCGCACGCAGCCATAAAGACACCGGCTGATACAGTAAAACCACCGCGCCGAAAATCACATAAATCGGATACCGCTGCATCATGCCTGCAACAATGCCGAGCGCGCCTGCTGTACTTCCCAGAATCCCCGCAGCCTTTGTAAAGGTATGGCGGAGCATATAATCGTATAACGCATTCGCATCCACATGTACGTCAAATTCCAGTTCCATCGCTTCCTCCTGCGTCTCTTTCTTACCTTTATCAGATTACAACAGAAAAAGAGGGCGGTCAAGCAAAACCGCCCTTCCAAAAGGTATGCATATGCCTGTTGCTGCAGCGTTGACTATCTATCACGCTTTTGATTTCCGGATCACTCGTCTCCGAGATCCGGCGTATCACACAGGATTACTGTAGCTTTGTGTTTCCCTTCTGTTTCGAAAATCAAAAGCTCGTTTTTGCCGGGCTTTAATAATGCGCCAGGCAGATAGAGGCGGCGCTGGGGACCTTCTTCCCAGAAGCGTCCGAGATTAAAGGCGTTTACAACCACGAAGCCCTTACCCCAGCCTGTCATATCCAGGAACGTATCTGCAGGCTCGTCTACGTTAAATTCTACCTGATAAAAGGCAGGAAGTCCTTCTTCATAACCGGCTTCAAAGTTCAGCTGATCCAGGTTCGTCATGGGCAATGCATACTGCTTCCAGTTATGCTGTGCAAAACGGTCGTTAATCATAACGCAGCCGTCGATACCTTTTCTCTGCCAGTTTAAGTACGGTCCGTAGTTGACGCGTCCCATGTTCTCCACCAGAATGTCGAGGTGCATATTTTCCCCATGGAACGGTCCTACCTCATGACGCACTTCCAGCTCCCGGTCGTATGCTGTCATCGCGCGCTGTTTATCAATAAACGCGATTGCACGGTCCGCCGCTTTGAATAATTTCAGGCTGTTTAGCTCCGAGCTGGATTCCAGAACAGCAGAATACAGCATGTAGCCGTAACTCTGTCCCATCCGTTCCATCGCCTGCGGCGTTACACTCTCCTGTGGCTGCGCCAGATCCGGCAGGGCATGGAACAGATCGGTCTTTGCCACAACGGGCGCTTCTCCGTATGCGCTGCGCTTTACCGGTGGCAAGAGCTCTACTTCCTGCTGTGGCTCAAACTCTGCGATCACCTTCTGACATTTTTTATACTTTTCTGTAATCTGACCGTCCTCTGTCAGCAATGCATCATAATCGTAGGACGTTACATCCGGTGTCAAAAACTCTCCATAGTTAGAACCGTTCATGAAGCCGAAGTTCGTTCCGCCCTCCGCTACATACAGATTGACACTGCCGCCCTCTAAAACCTCACGAAGCTCCTTTGCCGCCTGATCTGCATCCGTTGTATGATGCTTTCCGCTTCTCCAGGCATCAAACCACCCTACCCACAGCTCTGCGCACATACAGGGACCGCCGTGATTATATTTTTTCAGACAGTCAAATGCGATCTTCCCTCTGCTGCCAAAGTTTGCCGTCGGAAACAGGTCCTCCACCGCTGTATTCTGAAAAATATCATCGGCCGGGCCATCCGACTGAAACAGCGGTACATCGATTCCGCCTTCGCGCATCATATCCCGCAGCGCCTTGATATATTTTTTGTCATTTCCAAAGGTACCGTATTCGTTTTCCACCTGCATCATCAAAACAGGTCCGCCCTGTGTGATCTGCAGCGGCGCAAGATAAGGCATCAGCACCTTGTAATAGTCCCGGACGTGACGCAGATACCGCTCGTCGCTCGTCCGCAGCGCCATATCGCCGTCTGCAAGCAGCCATGCCGGGAATCCGCCAAACTCCCATTCCGCGCAGATATACGGGGACGGACGCAGGATTACCCACAGTCCGAGCTTCTGCGCAAGCTTTACATAGCCTACAAGGTCTGTCAGCCCGTGAAGCTTTTCCCCGGTAAAATCAAACTCGCCCTTTTTTTGCTCGTGCAGGTTCCACGGTACGACCGTCTCTACGGTATTGCAGCCCAGCGCCTTTAATTTTAACAGGCGGTCTTCCCAGTATTCCGGAAGTACCCTGAAATAATGCATTCCGCCGGAAATAATCCGAAACGGGTTTCCGTCCAGATAGAACTGATCCTTAATTTCAAATGTGTGCAGCTGTTCCATTTTTCCTCTCATTTCTGCGCACGTTTTTTGCGCATGCCAAGTTTGTGTCAAGTGCGAGCAGACACAAATCTTTGCCCTCTTTTTATGCCAGTTTATTCATGCCGGAGTGCTTCAATCGGACTCAATTTTGCAGCCTTTTTTGCAGGATAGATTCCGAAGAAAATTCCAACCGCTGAAGAAAACAGCGTCGCGCCCAACACCGTAGACAGCTTCACCTTTGCAGAAAAGCCGATCAGGCTGCAGACGCCAAATGCGCCCAGTACGCCCAGCAAGATTCCGATCAATCCTCCCAACAATGTAATAATTGCAGATTCGGACAAAAACTGCAACAGTACAGAACCGGTTCTTGCACCGAGCGCTTTACGGATTCCGATTTCCCGCGTCCGCTCCGTAACTGATACGAGCATGATATTCATAACACCAATGCCGCCCACCAGCAGAGAAATCGCCGCTACCAAAACAACAAAAATCGTGATGTAATTCAATACGCTGTTGACCTGGGCAAGCGCATCGTTAAAGCTCTGCACTAAAATAATTCCCTTTCCGCGCACATTATGGCGTTTTTCCAGAAGGCTCACGCTGTCCTTTGCAATCTTCGAGGTATATTCATTGCTTTCCCCAATAATGTAAAAGTCTGAAAAATCGCTCACATAATAGCCGAAGGTTTCCAGCGTCGACAGCGGGATCTCCATGGACTGCATTCCTCCGCTCGTCATATTGATCAATGCGGCGCTGCTATCCTGCCGGATACCGATCACTTCAAATTCCTGGGAAATACCGTCGATATCCAGATTCAGCGTCATTCCGACCACATCCGTCGTGCCAAATAACGTCCTCGCCGTGCTCTCCGGGATCACGCAGACCTTTTTTGCCCCATAATAATCATTTTCTGTAAAGAAATGTCCTTTGATGATCGGGTCTTTGCTATAGTCCTTCAAGCCAGCCGTCCCGCAGCTGAGCATGATATCAAAGCTTCCCTTCCGGGTACTCGTGGAACCATATACATTATAGATCGGCGTAACACTCTTTACATGAGCCACCTTTTCCTGAATTGCATCAAAATCTTCTTCACTGAAAAAAACCTGTTCCTCCTGATTTTGCTGCACATCCGTATAAATTGCGACCTGTCCGCCAGCCATATCGTTTAACTCGCCGTTTACCTCTGACTTGATGCCGTTTCCGACCGAAATAATCATGATGACAGAGGAAATACCGATGATAATACCCAGCATCGTCAGAACAGACCGTCCCTTATTGCTCCTGATATTCATCAGCGCAATTTTGATATATTCCCAAACCTGTGACATATATTCTCCTTTTGCTTACTGCATCACAGGATTTACCTGCAGTCCTTCCATCAGATCCATATCCGAGGAAATCACAACAGTATCCCCCTCGCTGATTCCTTCTTTGATTTCAACATCCATATCGCTGGAAATCCCAGTTACAACGTTCTGCCGCACAATCACACCGTCTTTTACCAGATAGCAGAAATCGCCCTCCTTATCCGTGTTGACCGCCTCATAAGGGACGAGCACGACGCCCTCTGCGGAACCGGTCAGGATCTCCGCCTTTCCTTCGATGCCGAGGAAAATATTGCCGTCCGGATTTTCGATCGTCACATCCGCATAAACGACCGGTGTATTCTGGGCGTTATTCTGGGCAACGCGGTTGATCCGGCTCACCGCTCCCGAATAGGAAACGCCTGCGACCGTCACCGTCGCGCTCTGTCCCTCTTTGACCTTTTCCAGATCATATTTGCTCAGTTCAACCGTTACCTGTACGGCGCTGCTGCTCTGGATGGTGAACAGCTCGCTGCCCTTTTCCACGCGGCTTCCGGCTGCAGTCTTAATCCCGCTGATGATTCCGTCAAAGTCCGCAATAATGCCTTCCTGCGCCTTTTCCAGATCGGAGGCTGCCTGATCGGCATTCAACCTTGCGCTTTCTACGCTCGCCTCTTTGCCCTTTTTATCATAACCGTTTAAAATGCCGTTCTCGGAGGAATCTTTTTTGCTCTCGCGTTTCTGAATTTCCTCCTGCATATCCTCCAGCTTTTTCTGCTCAGCGTCAATCAGGCGCTGCTTCTGCAGAATTTTTTCGTCGCTGTCGATCATGCTCAGCTGGTTCGCCACATCCGCACGCTGACTGTTGATATTGTCAATGACTTCACTGATGGACTCCGTATCGCCGCCGTATGCCTGCTGCTCGGAAAGCTTCCGGTTCTGATAGTTCTGCTCCTGCATCAGCTTCTTGTCCCATTCGTTTAGATCCTTGCGCTTTGCGTTCTTGTCATCCTCCAGCTCGTATTTCAGACCCTGAACGTACTGCTCCTGATCTTCCTTCATCTGTTTTAATTCATCGAGACCAATGGACGCGTCGGAATATTTATTCTGGTTTTCGTTGCTCTGCTGCAGAGCGCTCTGATAGCTGCCCTCGCTTGCTTCCGCATCCAGGTCTGCCTTTTTCTTCGTCAGCTCCAGATCCTCTGTGTCGAACGTTACCAAAACATCTCCCTTATGTACTGCGTCGCCCTCTTTGACATGGAGTGCCTGCACAATCGTGCCGACCGGCGCATAGTAGGTCTGGGTTTCCGCACTGCCCACCTTGCCGCTTGCAGAAAGCGTCTCCTCCACATCCCCGACAGCTGCCGCCTGACACAGAACGCTCGGAAGCACCTTGCTGCTGCTCACTCTCACATACAGCCCTACGCCAATGACCGCTACTGCAGCAATCGCTGCAATCCATGCCTTACGGTGCTTTTTCCCGGTTCCGGACGTCTTTTTGACTGCCCGCTCTTTTTTCTTTGCTGCACGTTTTTCCTTTGCAGTCTGTTCTGTGCCGATTTCCTGCGTGCTCTCCATTTTATCCATCTGATCGCTCATTTTCAGTCTTTCCTCTCATTTCTGCGCACGCTTTTTGCGCATGCCGAGTTTGTGTCAAGTGCGCGCAGACACAAATCCCGAGATTGAAAAAGATTATTTTTCAATCTTCTACCTGCTGTTCGAAATCCGCCTCGATTTTTCCGTCTTTGATGCGGATGACCCGCCTTGCCTGCGCCGCGATATCGTTATCATGGGTGATCAAAATCACGGTTCGTCCCTCGCGGTGGAGTTGTTTTAAAATGCTCATGATTTCTTTGGTGGAACCCGAATCCAGATTACCGGTGGGTTCGTCCGCCAGGATCACCGGCGGCGCCTGTGCAATTGCCCGCGCAATCGCAACCCTCTGCTGCTGTCCGCCGGACATCTCCGATGGCTTATGCGACATACGCTGTCCCAATCCGACCTTTTCAAGCGCTGCTTCCGCCAGCTCCCGGCGTTCTTTTTTGCCGACGCCACGGTAAATGAGCGGCAGCTCTACATTTTCCAGCGCCGTCAGATTCGCGATCAGGTTAAAGCCCTGAAAAATAAAACCAATCTCCCGGTTTCTGACGTCCGACAGTTCATCGTCACTCATGCGCGACACATCTTTTCCATGTAAAAAATAGGAGCCGCTGGTCGGCACATCGAGGCAGCCGAGCATGTTCATCAACGTCGATTTGCCCGAGCCGGAATGACCGATAATCGCCACAAATTCCTTTTCCTGAATGGATACCGACACATGATCCAGCGCCCGGACTTCGTTCTCACCGGGGTTATAGATCTTGCAGATATCCTTAACTTCCACAAGTGCAGCCATTGATTTGCCCTTTCTATATTATTTGTATAATACAATAATACGGTTGTGTTTTTCTGTCAACCCACAGGTTTTACACATTGTAGTTCATTGTACCGGAATACCTTTGAAAAATCCCCCGTCTTTCATAAAATCTTTCTTAAATTTTTCCAAAGAAAACAGCACCCTGAGAGCAAGGCGCACTTTTTTGAAAAACAAAACCGCAGAGGATTTCGCCTCTGCGGTGCGTGGTGGGAATTTGTGTGGATTACGACGGCTGCTTTGCAGCCATGTAATCGGTATTTTTTATTCATGACAATAGAATGCTCGCAGAGCGTGCATTCTATTATTTATGCGCTGCCTTTAAGATCGGGCTGAGCTTTTTGTAAACCAAAATAGTGATCAGCGATACCAGGCCGCCTTTTAAGAGGTTTAACGGTACAACACACATCAGCACCAGTCCGCTGATGCTGTGGATCGCCGGGTTAATCGCCGTTCCCATTCCGATGATCGCATCCAGCGGGATTCCGTACAGCTCAGAAAATTTCGGAAGCAGATAAATGGCATTGAAGCAGGAGCCAAACGCCGTCATGATCAGTGTACCCACAACGGTGCCGAGAATCGCCTGTTTTCTCGATTTTTTGAACAGGTAGATCACGGACGCAGGCAGCACCAGCATGCAGCTGATCGAGAAGTTTGCCAGCTCTCCGACGAACGCTGTGGAAGAGGGCTTTAACACAAGCTTGATCAGAATTTTACAAAACTCGATCATGACACCCGCCACCGGTCCGTATGCAAATGCACCGATCAGCGCCGGAAGCTCGGAAAAGTCCAGTCCGTAGAAGGACGGTGCGAAGGGAACCGGAAACTCCAGTACCATCAGGATCGCTGCAATTGCGGAAAATACGCCGATCACGACGATTTTTCTGGTTGCAAGGACACGCTCTGTGTCGTTATTTTTTTTCTTGACTGCTTTTTCAATGACATAGGCGATCAGAAACATCACCACGATCAGTGCAAGAAACTCCAATACAAATACTACGTTTTCAGATACGGTTTGCCATAAAGAACTCATTTTTAAGTCTCCTTTCGATTTGCAGGAAAGTTCTTTGCACAGCGATATGCCTGTCAGGGATCCTGCCAAAGGGCTTTTCCTTCACAGGATATCCCCTTCCTTGGGAACATAAAAAAACCCGGAAGAGAAATCTTCCGGGTCTGTGCGCTGTTTGCTTTGGGTTTCTTCTGCGTCGGCAAAAACGCATCAGAAAAAGCAATCGTCTTCTTCCATCCAGACTGTACTGTCGGCTTCGGAGTTTCCGTCTGCTCCCATTGCAGAAGGATCACCGAATCATGCCCCGCTGACTTATACAGCGAAAGGCTCGTGGGCTATACCACCGGTTGGGACTTGCACCCGACCCTGAAGAACTTTACCTTTATTAACGTGTTGAGTATATGACGTTTTTGATAAAAAATCAAGAGAAAATTTATTTTTTCTTATTTTTGATCCAGCCGCATCGTCAGGCCGATCCGTTTTTTGACCGGATCAACGTCCAGCACCTTTACATCCACGATATCCCCAACGCTGACGGCTTCCAGCGGATGCTTGATAAAACGGTCCGTGATCTGGGAAATGTGCACCAGTCCGTCCTGATGGACGCCGATATCCACGAATACGCCAAAGTCGATGACGTTACGGACGGTTCCCTTTAACACCATGCCGGGCTTTAGGTCCTTCATATCCAGCACGTCGCTGCGCAGGATCGGGCGGGGCATATCCTCACGCGGATCGCGGGCAGGCTTTTCCAGCTCCCTTACAATATCTGTCAGCGTGATCTCGCCAATACCAAGCTCTTCCGCCAGCTTTTTCTTGTCCGGAATGCGGCGTTCCAGTGCAGAAACGGCTGCTGTCTTCTGGCTGCCGGATGTGCTGCTGCCTGCAGCGGCTCCTGTCGACGCATTTGCAGCGTTCGATGCACCTGCGCCAGACCGCCCCGATGCGTTTGCTCCTTTTTTGTCGGTTCCGCCATTGTCTGCATCCAAAGTCATTCCCTGCATGGCTGCTGCCAGTGCGCGTCCCATCGCCGTATCCGTATTGCGGATGTTGAAGCCGTTTTGTCTGCGGTCCTTGCGGTTTGCTTTGTTTTTGGCGGACACATTCTGGCGTGCAGCGTCGCCTGAAGTATTTTTGCTGTCAGCGCCCGATGTGTTCTGCGCAGCGCGTCCCTTTTTGGCTTCCGCCTGCAGCATGCGCACATCTTCCATGGAAAGCTCCAGTTTCTTTAACAATTCCATCGTCGCAGGATAGGACTCGGGATGTACGCTCGTCGCATCCAGCGGATTTTCTCCGTCCGCAATCCGCAAAAAGCCTGCGCACTGCTCAAATGCTTTGGGCCCCAGCTTCGGAACCTTTAACAGCTGCTTCCGATTTGTAAAGCGTCCGTTTGCTTCCCGGTATTCTACGATATTTTTTGCAACCGTCTTGGAAATACCGGAAATGTACTCCAAAAGCGGAGCAGATGCGGTATTTAAGTCCACGCCTACCCGGTTTACACAGTCCTCTACCACACCGCCCAGGGCTTCCCCAAGCTTTTTCTGGTTCATATCATGCTGATACTGTCCGACACCGATGGATTTGGGATCGATCTTTACCAGCTCGGAAAGTGGATCCTGCAGACGGCGTGCGATCGAAGCCGCACTTCTTTGTCCCACGTCAAACTGCGGGAACTCTTCCGTTGCCAGCTTGCTGGCAGAATAAACAGATGCGCCCGCTTCGTTGACGATCACATACTGAACCGGCTTTTTCAGCTCTTTGATCAAATCGACGATCACCTGCTCGGATTCACGGCTCGCAGTGCCGTTTCCCACAGAGATCAGAGAAATATCGTACTTGTCGATCAGCTTCTTTAATTCCTTTTTGGCTTCTTCTACTTTGTTCTGAGGTGCAGTCGGATAAATGACCTTCGTATCCAGTACCTTTCCGGTCGCATCCACAACAGCAAGCTTACAGCCGGTACGAAACGCCGGATCCCAGCCGAGCACTACATGTCCGGCGATTGGAGGCTGCATCAAAAGCTGTTCCAGATTCTTGCCAAAGACGCTGATTGCACCCTCTTCGGCTTTTTCTGTCAGCTCATTGCGGATATCGCGCTCGATCGCCGGGGCGATCAGACGGTCATAGCTGTCCTCAATCACGGCGCGCAGTACCGCCTCCGTCACCGGATTTTCTTCGGTAATTACTTTTTTTGCAAGGTACTGTAAAATACGGTCACGGGGTGCTTCCACCTTAACGGTCAGGAATTTCTCCGCCTCGCCGCGGTTCAATGCCAGCACACGGTGTCCCGCTGCCTTTTTGAGCGGCTCCTCGTACTGATAGTACATCTCATAAACACTCTGCGCCTTTTCATCCCGCGCGGTGCTGGTGAGCTTGCCCTCGTCCATCGTGATTTTCCGGATGTACATTCGGTAATCCGCTTCATCGGAAATTCCTTCCGCAAGGATATCCTGTGCGCCCTGCAGCGCTTCCTTTGTATCCGCTGCGCCTTTTTCAGGATTCACATAAGCAGCTGCCGCTTCTTCCAGAGAACCGGAAAATTTCTGTTCCCGGATCAGATCGGCAAGTCCGTCCAGCCCCTTTTCCTTTGCAACACTCGCTCTCGTCTTTCTCTTCGGACGGTAAGGGCGGTATAAATCCTCTACGACAACCAGCGTTTCTGCCGCCAGAATTTTATTTTTCAGATCGTCCGTCAGCTTGCCCTGCTCTTCGATGCTCGCCATAACGGAGGTCTTTTTCTCCTCCAGATTGCGCAGATAGTTCAGACGCTCGTACAGATTTCTCAGTACCTCGTCATTTAAAGAACCGGTCGCTTCCTTTCGGTATCTGGAAATAAAGGGAATCGTATTGCCCTCGTCGATCAGCTTGACCGCTGCTTCTACCTGCCAGCGCTCTACCTGAAGTTCCTCTCTGAGCTTATTTAAAATGTCCATGTCAATTTCCTTTCTGTCTGTTTGCTTCCTGCCTGCACTGCAGCGCGTCCTGGTCGATCAGCAGCGGCATATTTTACCAATCTGCGGCGCATCCGGCGCGCACATTCCAGTCCGAAACCATATTTGACAGCATACCAGAAGTCCCGTTTTTTGTAAAGCTTTCGCCCGGTCAGCACGCTGGCCTCATTCTCCGGATTTCATGAGCTGGTTTTCCCACGATTCATAGCCCTTTTGTCCCCTGCGGTCGGGAAAGCTGTAATTTTGGGAAAGCCACTTTCCAAGATACGCCGTATACTTTGCGCCGCCCGCCTCGTTTAAGTGCGCGTGGTCTGCATAATCCGTTGAAAAATCCAGCCCCATCTCCCGATAACGGGCAGGCGTATTAGTGTTCCAGAACAGCAGTCCATCTTTTTCTGCCAGCTGCCCAATGGAATTGTAAACCTCCTGATCCCTTTCCTCCAACAGATACGGTCCGGAAATCAGCGCAAGTGTAATGCCTTCTTTTTTTGTCAGCTCTACGATTTTTTCAAAATATTCCTTTGATTTTTCGGTCATTTCCTGCGATGTCGTCACATGGCTCATATCCGGCTCCGTCAGCTCTGCGTGGCGTTTTAGCGGCGTGTAGCCTTTCCAACGCTCCTGCGTTTTCCGATTCCAGACGAAATTCTGAAAATCCTCTGTCGTCAGCTGGTCATATCTGGAATGATATTCCGTAAATCCCAGAAAAAAGTGACTTTGCTCCTCCTGCACGCTTGTATACACTGCTTCCAGCTTATTCAGGGATATCCGCATCCCGTCAAGGTTTTCATCTGCCCATCCCGGCTGGAAATCATCATAAAAACGACTCGGACAGAACATGTCCAGCACCACCAGCTTCGGCTTCTGGGTCTTCAACGCTTCTTTCAGATTATAATAGCTGTTCCAAAGCGGCTGCTCCGCGCCGGTCATCAGGTACGCTGCCATGCCGTATTCGTCCCAGAGCAGCTGCGTATTCACGTTGCAGTGAACGTGGCTGCTGCCCAGAAAAAGTACGTCGATTTTATTTTTCGGCTGCACATACAGATACCGCGCCTGATCGACTCCATGCGGCGATTTGACACACAGAATCCGATTTAAATTGCTCAGTAAAAGGAGCACCAGACACAGAAAAATGCCCCCTCGAATCCACTTTTTTCTCATTTTATTCTCCATTCCACAGGCGCTTGCGCCGAAGGAATCGCGAGGCGAACATCCAGTTCGGCTCTGCAATCCCAGCTACTTTGTGACGCCTGCGGCACAAATAGCAGTGTGAAAAATAAGCGATCACGCTTATTTTTCCCATTAATCCCCCACACGCCTTAAAATTCCACATAAATAAATCCGGACGGGTCAAAGCCCTTTCCATATTGCCCGACCACGAACACTGCGCCGATCAAAAACAGACAGATCGCCCAGCGCACCGGAAGCGGCATCCTATAAATCCAGACTGCCGGCTCCTGTTTCTTTTTTTCAGAAATCAAATCGATTCCAAGCAGCACTGCAATCCCAGCGACTGCAATGAAAAACTGCGTTTTTTCCAATCCCATCGTGAACAAAAACTGTCTCCAGTACAGAAATCCGTTCCACCTAGTAAACATATTTTTCAGACAGATCACTGCCATCGATACCGATTCGCTGCGGAAAAAGATCCAAAAACACATCACCGTAAAAAAGGTCAGCAGAACCGAAAACATATGCCGCAGCTTTTCCAGGCCAATTTTTGCTTCCCCGAATACCGCTTGCTTCGCCTTTTTGTAAAAATCCTGCACGACCTGTCCGGCACCATGCAGCAGTCCCCATGCCAAAAACTGCGGCGCGCCGCCATGCCACAGACCGCTGATGAGAAAAACAAGCAGTATATTGCGCTGTCTGACTGCAAGTCCCTTTCTGCCGCCGCCCAGCGGAATATAAATATAATCCCGCAGCCAGCTGCTCAAAGAAATGTGCCATCTGCGCCAGAAATCCGTCAGGTTTCCGGCAAAATAGGGCTGCTTAAAGTTCTGGACCAGCTCAAAGCCAAATAGTCTGCCGACACCGACCGCGATCATCGAATAGCTCGCAAAATCACAGTAAATCTGAACCGCATAAAAGAGCGCCGCCATCAGCATCGTAAAACTGTTGGCATCCTGATACATGCCGTAAACCTGATTCACGAGAATTTCCGCCCGCTGCGCGACGATCAGCTTCATCCCATAGCCGAGCAGCATCGCAATCAGCCCCTGCATGACCCGGTCGTAATTTAGAAGCTCACGCCGCTTTTTTTTCGTAATTTCTCTAAGCTGTCCCAGAAAATGGTCTCCACGCTCGATCGGTCCGCTCATAATGTTCGGAAAAAAGGAGAGAAATGCCGCAAAGCGCCAGAAGCTTTTTTCCGCAGGATATTTTCCCATCGAAACGTCTATCAGATAGCCGATCGCTTCCAGCGTATAAAACGAAATTCCGATGGGTGCAACGAGTCCGAACTTCGCTGCAACATCCAGATGAACGATTTGCAGACCTCTTCCATATGTTTTGTTGATGATTTCATTCCAGACCGGCAGATATTTAAACACTGCCAAAAGAATCAGCTGAAAAGAAAGGCACGCTCCGATCAGCAAACGGCGCTTCGTCCTGTCTGCGCCTTTTTCCACTAAAAGGGCACAGCCCCACGTCAGACACACAGAACTCAGCAGCCAGATGCCCGCAAACGGATCTGCCCACTCGAAAAAGAGGATATTGAAAATCAGTAAAACTGCCAGCCGTCCCTTTTTCGGCACGGCATAAAATCCTCCTACTGCTGCCGCCAGAAAAGCGGCAAATGTAAATGATTGAAACGACAAGACTTTTCTCCCGGATATCGGGAAACCCCATTCCCGTATTTGTCCGTCGACCCCTCGGGCAAAGCCGGGTCGTTACGACAGTGCGGAATGGATGCAGGGCAGCTGGCTCAGCACCGCGTGGTTCGATCCATCTAACGAACTGCAGCTCCGTTTTGCGTAACGACTGGCTGTAAATCCGGTTTCTGAAAACTCCATTGCCCTGTTTTCTCCGAAACCGTTTTCTCATTTCCTGTTGAGAGTATTATATCCATTTTTTTCAGAAAGCGTCAATCGTTTCGTCCAAATCCTAAGAAAGACTTAAGCTTTTGAGGGAAGCTGCAAAGCAGCGTTCTTTAACGGTACACGATTTCCCGCTGGATCAGGAAGCTGATAAAGAACAGGAATACGTCCACCAGGATCTTAACTGCCACCTCCGAGCCACCCAGAACGCCATACAGCAGGCTGACCAATCCGGCGCTTGCCAACATCTGCACGACTGCGAGCACAAAATAGCGCACCGCCGATTTCCACACTGCGCCGCTGCTTTTAAACACGACCCTGTAATTCAGGAAAAAGTTGTAGCCCGCCGACACCACGCGCGCAAGCACGGTCGAAACCACAATATAGCTGACAGCCTCCGGCATTCTTTCTTTCGTCAGGCTGCAAAACAGCGCAAACAGCACCAGATCGATGATGCACGATGACAGGGAAGAAAACAAAAATTTTGCAAATACCAGATAAATCCGAGCTGAATCCAGCAGCGGGTTGAAATGGCTGCCTTTGTTATCGTTTAAGTAAACCGTTTCAATTGGCACTTCGCGAATGCCGACCTTTTGCTCTCCTGCCTCCAGAAGCATGTAGGTTTCAAACTCGAACCGCTCGCCCTTGACGTTCATCAGATGGCGCATAAACGCAGCCGGAATGCCGCGCAGCCCGGTCTGGGTATCCGATACCGCCACGCCGCAAAGGTATTTGAGCACCTGACGTGTGATTTTGTTGCCCCATTCCGATTTTGCCGGGACGTTGTCCTGATCGAAATTCCGGCAGCCTAAAATCAGCTTTTCCGGCTCTTTTTCCATCGCTTCCATACATTTCTGAATGCAGGCGGGCGTATGTTGTCCGTCCGAATCCGCGGTAATCGCTCCGATCGCCTCCGGGTATCTGTTTAAAACTTCATTAAAAGCAGTTTTTAATGCACGCCCTTTCCCCAGGTTCACCGCATGAGTCAAAACAATTGCGCCGAGCTGTTTTGCCTGTTCAAACAGGTTCCGATACTCGTTTCCGCTTCCGTCATCCACCACGACGATTCTCTCGATTCCCGCTTCCTGCAACGTCTGCAGCAGGCGGATCATTTTTTCATCCGGTTCATAAGCCGGTATAATGACCGGTATCCGTTTTTCCATTGTGTTCTCCATTCCAATGTTTTCCTTGCGTTATTTCTGTGTACCCTTACTCTGATGTTATCCAACGCCGTTTGATTCCTTTTATGGCTGTCCCTGTCGGCTTTCTTCCGCTCTTTCCAGTGTCAATGTCCCATCGTTCATTTGAATTCGATACAACGTTTTCCACGCAAATTCCTCTGTATAAGGCGCAAACAGCTCTTTTAACGCTTCATCCGTTTCATCTGCATATAAGTAGCCCGCATGGGAAGCCTGCACCAGCTCCCACACCTGTCCGGACGTGGTGTCTTCCCCGATTCCGCCAAACAGCACCGACACCGGAGACGCCTCAAACGAAATGTAGGTATTTCTGACCCACTGCACCGCATCCTGCGCATTTTTCAGATACAGCACCCGCATCCCGCTGCCCACGTCCTGTTTGGACATTTTTTCCAGAAATTCTTCCGACGCTTCCGTGATCATGTTCGACCGTGCCTGCAAATCGTCGTCTAAGCGCTGCCGGTAACCGATCATCCCGTCGTAGACAGCGCCCCAGTTTGCGCACAACAATACGGCTGCAGCCAGCGCTGCATAGGGCGAAATTTTCCCCCACAGTCTCGGACTGCGTTCCAGAAAAATACCGAACAGCAGATACAACGTTCCAACTGTAAACGGTGCGCTGTAGCGCTCGATCGACGCGATCATCCCGGTTGCTTCCAGATATTGGGTTTCCGTCGCAAAAATCGTCAGATGACTCACAAGGTTGATGCCGTAAAAAACAATTCCCGTCAGCGGCACATACACAAACAGGAAATTCCGCTCCGTTTTGGTCAGAAGCTTCCTGCGGTACAGCCATGCGATTCCGATCAGAAAAATCACAAACAGGGCAAGCGCTGATACACCAATCCAAGAAAATCCATCCCGATGCAGCGCCCGTGCTGCAAATGCTTCTGCATACGCATGCAACAGCTTCTGTACCGTTCCTTCAAGCAGGATCGGCAGGTTGCCCGACGCCATCGAAACCGCCGCCCCGGTCAGTTTTGCCACCCGCTTCATGAGCAGACAAAACAGCATCCAACTTCCTCCGCTGACGGCTGGAAGTGCTGTGATGCAAAGCAGCTGCCGTATTTCTTTCTTTTTGTCCGCTGCGCCATGCAGCCGCCAAAACCAGACAAAGACGAGGGCGAACGCCGCCCACAAAAATCCAACGGACTTTACGAGCACCAGAACGCCGAGATACAGGGCGGTCCGCAGGTTGGAGAAGGTGCGGGAACGGGAAGCTGCATCAGCAATGTCTGCGGTAGCAGTGTCTGCTGCGGCAGTGTCTGCACCAGGCACAGCCCGATCTTCCAGACAGCTCATCAGTATCACACCGTAGATCACCGCCATCACCAGGTCGGCGCACATTCCTCCGAGGTAAAACGTCTCTGTCATACTCGGAAACGCTGCCAGGCAGACCACAAGCACAACGGTCCAGAAAAGCTGCTTCACCGTCCGTCTGTCAGTCTGCAGCGCTTCGTCCAGCCTGCTAAGCAGTGGCGTCAGAAAAACAAACACGCCGAAATAGTATCCGGCAAACATCAGCCCCTCAGAAAAGCCGTCCGGCTTTAAATGAACAAACCACCATTTGAGCAGCTGGATTCCCGGCGGGTAATCGCCAAACTCCGAAGCTGCATTTGTATATTTCGCTGCAAAGCCATCCAGCGCATACAATGCCTTGACGTCCGTTGCCCAGAAATTCAAGTCATCCCACCACGTTGCAATTTTATTTCCGGTCAGAAGCACTGCACCGGTCAGCAACACCATGGCAGCAATCGCAGACGGCGCAAAGAACAGCTCCCGCAGCTGTGCAAACAGCTTTTTCTTCTTTTCTCCGGATAAAAACAGAACTCTCAAAACTGCTCCCACCACAATCGCTGTGCTGAAATAATCGATCCAGGACAGCCGCCGGAAAAATGCGAGCACATATAATATTAAAATCAGAATACAGGTTGCCAACGGCAGGACAGCCGTCAGCTGCTTTTCAAATCTGAGCGCCAGCAGGCAGGCGATTATCAAAAAAGCAGCGAGCAAAACAACAGCCATGTTCTTTCTCCTTCTTCTTTCGTGTCTGTTACATCTTAGCATAATACAGGATGGCGGGCAACTGCAGAAGTGCTGCGCAGTGCGCCTTGCGGCATAACGTACATCGCCGTAAAGCGCACCGCAAAATCGGGCGGAAGCTTTCGCTCCCGCCCGATTTTGGTTTGCTGATTCAAATTTGTCAATGGCTCTGTCCAGATTTATACTTCCGGCTCAATCAGCCCGTAGGTATTGCCTTTTCTTCTGTAAACAACATTTACCTGATCCGTCTCTGCATTGCAGAATACATAAAAGCTGTGTCCTAAAAGCTCCATCTGTACGCAGGCATCCTCCGGATACATCGGTTTGATATCGAACTTCTTGGTTCTGACGATTTTAACCTCTTCCTCCTCTTCTTCATCCGCTTCCAGGTAATCAGGCTGGAAACTTGCAGCCGCCTGCTGCTGTGCGATCAGCTTCGTCTTGTATCTTCTGAGCTGTCTCTCGATAATTTCCTCTACCAGATCGATCGATACATACATATCGCTGCTGGTCTGCTCCGACCGGATAATGTTTCCTTTCATCGGGATGGTCACTTCAATTTTCTGTCTGTCCTTTTCCACACTTAATGTTACATAGATTTCCGTATCCGCTGTAAAATACCGCTCCAGCTTACCAAGTTTTGCTTCTACTGCACTGCGCAGACCGGGTGTAACGTCAATGTTTTTTCCGCTGATAATCATCTTCATAAAATCATCATCCCTTCTGGTCCATAATTAGGATATTGCAAGAGCTTTCTTTCTCTATCCTTATTCAGATTATACCATAAGTCCTCGTCCCAGGCAATATTTTCTGAGCATTTTAAACAATTGTCTTTTTTTTCTGACAATTATATTTCTTTTCAGACTGCCGCCAAAAACAGGATTGCTGTGATAACTTCACAAAACAACTGTTTGTTTTGGACATTCCGTATTCCACAGGATTCGGTTTTTTCGTCTGTGGATAATGTGGATAAAATAGTGTATAACTTAATTTCCCGCATTTTTCGCCTTTTTTCGATGTGGATAACTATGTGAGTTTTCATTTTTGTTATTTCGCACATTTTTGTTCCTTCTTGTGCATTTTAACAAATCCGGCTCCTGAAATTTCATTGCTGCTTTTTATCAATATCAGACAATTTCCGTGTTTTGAAACAATGGGCAGATTTTCGCTTTCTCCCTGTAAAGAGAAACCGCCGTACATTCCTGCACAGCGGTTTCTCTGTTTCTTATTTTATTTTGCGTATTTACTGCAACCGTCTTAGAAAATACGTCTGATCGCCACAGGTGTTCTGTAGCTTGCGTTCGAAATCTTGATACCGGTTGCTTCCGTGCTGGCATGGACGATCTGTCCGTTACCGATATAAATCGCAACATGTCCGGAATAGCAAACCAAATCACCGGGCTGCGCGTTTGCCAGACTTCCTACGTTATAACCGACATAACGGTCGGAAGTGGAGGAATGCGGCAGGGATACGCCGAAATTCTTATAAACGCTCATAACAAAACCGGAGCAGTCCGCACCGTTTGTCAAACTTGTCCCACCGTATACATAGGGATTACCGACAAACTTTACCGCATAGTTTGCAACAGACTGTCCCAAGCCGGAACCAGAAGATGAAACAGTCGCCTGCTGAGAAGCAGTGGATTCGGAAGAAGTACTCTTATCCGTTATCTCGGCATTCTTCCCTTCCTTTGCTTTTTCCTTCGCTTTCATACGCTCTTCCGCTGCCTGCGCGGCTTTCTTTGCGTCTTCTCTTGCCTTTTCTTCTTCGGCAATTCTGGCTTTCTCTTCTTCGATGGATTCTGCGGTCACATACTCCGTTGCAACTACGACATAATCCTCGGAAACCCAGCCGTCACCTTCTTCGATGCTGACTTTGACGAAACCGTTTTCTTCATCCAGAACGGAAAGCTCTTCGCCTCCAGGAACCAGACCAATAACGCTCGCTTCCAGACTCGCTTCGCTTCTGACCTTCAGGGTCTCGGTGTTGACAGTCGCCATCTTCTGACCGACTTCATCTGCGATCTTTTCCGCCTCGTCTCCGGTCTTGAAATACTCCGCCTTCACATAGCCTTCTACGCTGCCGGATTTTACCTGATACCAGTCGCCGTCCTTTGCAACCAGCGTGCCGACAGAATTGTTATACAGCTTACCGACGATTTCGCCATCCGTGCTGGCGGTGCTGCGGATATTTACATAATCGTTGACCTGCGCGATGATCAGAACGTCCTGTTCCTTTTCACGCTCTTCATCGGAGATCTTCGTCTCAGGCTCTTTTAATACCGGCTCTACCGCTTCGATAATCTCCGTCTCAGCTGTGCTTTCTGCCTCCACTGCAGCCTCTGCCTCTGTCGCAGATTCTGCGACTGTCTGTGTTACAGATGCCTTGGTGTCGCTGGATGCAACCGGCTCTGCCGGCTCTTTTTCTTCTTTTCTCTTTTTAATTTCTTCACGAATCTGCGATACCGAAACACCGTCATTTAATACCAGGCCAACGCCTGCTGCCGGCAGGACTGCTGATATCGCAGACTTTGCGGATACCGTCGCTGTATTTAGTTCTGCAGCAGGCATGTTTCCGGTAACTAATACTGCCATCGCCATAGCCGCTGCTGTCATTTTAATCTTATGATAATGCATGGATTACTCCCGATTCTCAAAATTGTTACATTTGTTACAAAATTATTAAATTCGAAATATACTATAGCACTCCATGTCATTTTTGTCAATTCCTGCAGATCGCAATCTGACGGAAATACTGTGACAAATTTATGAATTTTTTATGACTTCATACAGCCAAAGCATCTTTAGCTGTTCCGGCGACCAGCAGTTTTCCCTTTGGACGCTGTTTTTTTACCGTGTCTGGAAATATTCCTGTACAGAGTTGACCGCATTTGCCCCGTCTGCAACCGCCGTCACGATCTGACGCAGCTTTTTCGTCCGCACGTCCCCGACTGCAAAAATGCCCGGCACGCTCGTGCAGCAGTCCTCTCCCGCACAGATATAGCCTGCCTCGTCCGTTTTTACAAGGCTCTTGAAGCTCTCGGACACCGGCTGAATCCCGACCGCAATAAAGATTCCGTCCGCCGCGACAAAACGCTCTTCTTTTGTCTGTGTATCCAAAAGCTGCACGCCGGTCACGAACGCTTCTCCCGTGATTTCCTCTACAGCTGCGTTCCAGACCAGCTCCACATTCGGCAGGGTAAACAGCTTTTCCTGCAGGCTCTTTGCCGCACGCAGGCTGTCCCTGCGGTGGATCAGGTAAACCTTTTCACAAAGTCCCGCCAGGAAAATCGCATCCTCCACAGCAACATCCCCGCCGCCGATCACTGCCGTCACTTTCTTCTTATAAAAAGCGCCGTCACAGGTCGCACAATAAGAAATACCTCTGCCAGCCAGCCGTTTTTCCCCGGGCACGCCAAGCTTTTTGTGCTCCGCACCGGCTGCAATAATGACCGCCTTTGCCGTAAACTCCCCAGCCGACGTCAGAACCTTTTTGCAGTCCGGCAAATTTTTGATTCCGGTCACATCCGCTTCCACAAATTCCGTACCGAGTCTGTCCGCATGCTCCCGAAATTGCATGCCGAGGTCAAAGCCGTTGATACCGGGAAGCCCCAGATAGTTATCCACCTCACAGGTATTTAACACCTGACCGCCGCTCATGGGATTTTTTTCAAGCACGAGCGTGGAATATCCCGCCCGTTTTCCATATATTGCCGCCCCGAGCCCCGCAGGACCGGAACCGATAATGATTAAATCGTACATAATTCCTCCATTCTGCAGACAACGCTTGCACTATTGGAATCGTTACTGTTTCCTGTGCGCCGACTGCCTCTTCAAAAGTATACGCAAAATCCGGCATTTTCACAAGTGACAACGCAAGAAATCTGTGCTACGCTGATCCTAGTATTACAGTTTCCTCGTGCCATGGAAGCTACGTGTAAACTGTAACATCACAGTAGTGCCAGGTGTCAGAAAACGCCTGCGGAATGGAGATTTTCTATGTACTCTGATCTTACCCCTATTTTTCCGGCGGAAAGCTCCTCCCGCCCCATCGCGCTGATCACCGGCGCGTCCCGCGGTATCGGAAAAGCGATCGCCGAAACCTTTGCGCAGGCAGGCTATGACCTGATTTTAACCTGCCGCCAGAACCGGGAAAAACTGGAAACGCTCTGTAAAAGCCTTTCCGAAGCTTATTCAATCCAGGCAGCCGCTTTTATCGGCGACCTCGGCGACTATGAAACGGTAAGGGAACTTTTTGCCCCGATCCGCCGTCTCAATCTTTTGGTCAACAATGCCGGAATTTCCCATATCGGACTTTTAACGGATATGTCTCCTGACCAATGGCACAGAGTTATGTCAACCAATCTGGACGCCTGCTTTTATACCTGTAAGCTCGCCGTCCCACTCATGCTGCACCGCCACTCCGGGCGGATTTTAAATATCTCCTCCGTCTGGGGCAACGTCGGCGCTTCCATGGAAACCGCCTACTCCGCCTCCAAAGGCGCAGTCAACAGTCTGACCCGCGCGCTGGCAAAGGAGCTTGCGCCCAGCAATATTGCGGTAAACGCCATTGCCTGCGGCGTCATCGACACCGACATGAACCGCTGTTTTTCTGAAGAGGAACTGCAGGCACTGATCGAAGAGATCCCCGCAGACCGCTTGGGACAGCCTGAGGAAGTCGGACTGCTTGCGTTAAAGCTTGCAGAATCGCCCCTTTACTTAACCGGGCAGATTATCACAATGGACGGCGGATTTTTATAATCCGCCGTCCATTCTATTACTTTCTCCCCATTCCCTTCGGGAAGTTTACCTGATTCTTTTGTTCCTGCATCCGCTGTCTCTTGTTCATAATCCGTTTTAAGAAATAGATGATATAGGCAGTCTGAAGGTAATTGATCTCCATATTCCAGCCGATTCCCCCAAAGAAAAGGACCTCTGAAATCCCATACAGGACGATCAGCACCATCGGAATATAGATGCCCCATTTGCCAAAGTAGTTCGAATGCCAGCCAACGACACCCATAAAGACCTGATTGACGAACATAACCAAAATAACCATGGCATTGCCTTTTGCCGGATCGGGCAGCTGCATCAAAATCAGCGGCACCAGATAAAAGAGAAGAGTCCCCCCGGCGCTGAAGCACGCCAGCCGAATCCATTTTGCCTTGCTCAATTGTTTCATAACGTATATTTCTCCTTAATTTTCCACAAGCCAGTCGCGCTATCCTGCGCGCTCAGCGCCCCTGCGATACGCTTTTTCGTCCGTCGATGCGCACCGCACCCACGGCGAGCTACGCTGCAGCGTCAGGACTGCAGTGCTTTCAGCTCGTAGAAATATCCTTTCTTTTCCATCAGCTCGTCGTAGCTGCCGACTTCGACAATCTTACCGTCCCGCATCGCAACGATCCTGTCCGCATTGCGGATCGTGGAAAGTCTGTGTGCTACCAGGAAGGTCGTGCAGTTTTTCATCATGTTGCTGGTCGCTTCCTGAACTTTTTTCTCGGAGGCAGAATCCAGCGCGCTCGTGGCTTCATCGAATACAATGATCTTCGGCTTACGAATCAGTGCCCTGGCGATGGAAATTCTCTGACGCTGACCGCCGGAAAGCTTATCCCCGTGTTCTCCCAGCTGCGTATAGATGCCATCCGGAAGCTTTTCGATCATATCCTCCAGTCCGACATCCTTTATGACCTCCATCACATCCTTTTCCGTCACATGTTCCAGACCGTAAGCGATATTGTCCAGAATCGTTCCGGAGAACAGGATCGTATTTTGCGGCACGACTGCGATCTGATGACGGTATTCATTGATATCCAGATTGACCATATTGATGCCGTCGATCAGGATCTTTCCGCTGACCGGAGGGATAAAGCCGATCAGCAGGTTCAGAACCGTAGATTTTCCGGCGCCCGATTCTCCCACCAGCGCAATGCTCTCCCCAGGCTTTACATCCAAGGTAAAATCGCTCAGTGTATTTTTATCGCTGTCAGGATATTTGAAATCCACATTGACAAATTTTACTGCGCCCTTTAATTCCCCCAGCGGCACGATGGAATTGTTTTCCTCCACATGGCTGTTGCCCATGATGTCGCCGATGGATTTGACAGACTCCAAACCCTTGCTGATCTGCGGATAAATATTGATCAGCGTCGAAATCTGTCCCACCAGAGAGGTGAAGTAGGTCTGATACAGAACAACCTCGCCAACCGAAATTTTGCCTTTGACTGCCAGATACGCAGTAAAGGCAAGACAGATCATCTGGAAGGACTGGAATACAACCCAGTTGACTGCACCGAAGAGCGCATTGATCAAATCCAGATTGTAACCGCGGTCTACGATCCGGTTCAGGTAGGTATTCATCTTGCTGATTTCCACTTCCTGCAGACCATGTGCCCGCGCCACCGGAATCATTTCAAGCATTTCGGCAACTGCACCCTGCGTGTTTTCCATCTCGCTTCGAAATTCCTGGTTTTTCTCCCGAACAGGCTTTTTAAATGTCCGCATGGTCAGAACTGCAAAGGGTACGACCACAAGGAAAAACAGAAATACCATCGGACTTTTCCGCAGGGTAATGACAATGATCACGGAAATATCCAGGACAAAGAAAAACAGGGTCCTGAAAATCTGGTTCAAAAGCTCCGTAACATTTTCCACGTCTCGCATGATCTTTGATTGCAGACGTCCTGACTGTACTTCCTTGTGGAACATGATGGAGAGCTGCTGCAGCTTTCTGACCATTGCATTTCGAAGAGAGCCTTCGATTCCTCTGTTGACGCTGGCAAATGCAACCGTTGCCAGATAGTTCGTTCCTGCATTCTGCATAATAAAGAGCAGTGCAACCATCACATTCAGCAGGATGATCTCCAGGGAGCCTGCATCCGGATTCGTCGCCGCATTGATGATGTTGCTCGTTGCAATCGGAATGATCCAGATCGGAGAGCGCTGCAGGATCAGGAAAAATCCTGTTTCTACCAGCTTCTTCTGCTTGCCTTTATAAAAACTGCATAGGATTTTTATCGGATGGTCTTTGTTCGTGGAATAGGTCTGCAGATAATCCTGAAACCTTTCCAGCCCCGCTTCTGACGGTTCTCTTCTTTCCGACCAGCGCACTTTCCTGGGCTTCTCCGGTTTTGTCCCCGCCTGTTGTCCCTCCAGAGCCTTTTCTTTTTTATGGAATAACATAGTAAGCGTCCCTCCCGTTGTTTTCTTCCATAATCCTGATTTTTGAAAAAGCCGGTGCACAACCGTCTGTGCACCGGCCTCTTCTTAACTTATAGATGCGCGCTACAGCGCGGTACGCCAGGCTTTCCTATGGGTCTGCGTACCATGCTTTCGATCAGCGAATGTCGTATACGCTGCGCAGACGCAGGTTTTCGGTACTGCCGGAGATCACCTTCACACGCTTCTCATTTGCATTTAAGTCGAAGTAGTTGTCTTCCAGAACGAGGTCTTCGTTCTCGTTGAGGATTTCAACGCTCTTTGCATATGCTTTTGCGGATACAACGATCTCATCGCCCTCTACGCGGCAGGTAAGCTCGGGATCTTCGTAACGGAAATACTTCGGATAAGAGAAGTTTACCGTACCCTCGGATACAACCTTGCCGTCGCAGATCAGCTCGTAGCTTACATAATGGGAGAAGATATCCGCATCCGGGAACTCTACCTTATCCAGCCATGTGCTGGTCAGGGCAGGAACGGTCAGCTCCTGCTCGCCGCTTTCCAAAACAGCTGCACCGGGATCCCGCAGTGCCCAGCGAACGGTTACGTTCTGATCCTGCATGGTTTCGTTTGCAACGTTTAAGCGAATGGACTTCTCGAATACGAAATGCTCACGGTTCATGTTCGCCTCAGAGCTCATCATGCCCTGCTCTTCACAGGAAATCATCAGCGGTGCGAAGAACCGTTTTGCATAGTAATGCAGTGCCTTTAAGCGTCCGCAGTAGTCTACGGAAGACCAGGAAATTACCGGCCAGCAGTCATTTAACTGCCAGTACACAGCGCCCATACAACGTCCTCTGTTGCGGCGGAAGTGTTCTACACCGTAACGGATACCGTCTGCCTGCAGCAGCTGGGATGCGTATACAAAGGTCGGGAAGCTGTTGGGATATTTGTAGGTCTGCTGCATATAACCCATGATCTTTCCGTTTGCACTGTACTGACGCTGATGCTTCTCCATGATATAGGAGAAGGGGTTCATATCCTCTTCGTTATCCGTAAACTGTTCAATCGTTTTCACAGACGGGAATGCCTGGAAACCAAACTCAGACAGATAACGGAAGAAGTATTTGCGGTACTCGGTGAACGGACGGTTTCCGTGCCATACCTTCCAGTAATGTACGTCGCCGCGGTTCGGATCGTTAGGCTCGTCCAGACAGCCGCCTGAAGACGGGCTTGCAGGCCAATAGAAGGTCTGCGGATCGTACTCATGAACGATTTCCGGGATGATGCGCTCGAACATCAGGAAGTAATCCTTGACTTCGGAGGGCTTGGTCAGCCAGGAGTTACGTTCGAATACGAACTGTTCCATTTCGTTGTTGCCGCACCACAGTCCCAGAGATGCGTGATGGCGCAGACGTTTTACATTCTCGATAAATTCCTGACGGATGTTTGCTTCGAATTCAGGTGTCAGCTCATAAACTGCGCATGCGAACATGAAGTCCTGCCAAACCATCAGACCCATCTCATCACAGATATCATAGAACCAGTCGGAGGGATAGTAACCGCCGCCCCATACCCGGATCGCATTGTAATTTGCAAATTTTGCTTTTTCCAGAAGCTTTCTGGTGGTCTCAGGATTCACTCTGCCAAGCAGATTATCCTCCGGAATATAGTCAGCGCCCATTGCGAAGACGTCCACACCGTTTACCTGATGTGCGAAGCACTCGCCCCACTCGTCCTTTTCGATGTGCATGGTCATGGTGCGCAGACCGATTCTGCGGGTCCACTCATCCAGCGCAACGCCGTCGCTAAACAGGGTAACCTTTACTTCGTACAGGTTCTGCTCGCCGTAGCCGTTCGGCCACCACAGCTTGGGATCGTCGATCTTGACCTCAACCGGAGAGTTCTCATACAGCGTCTTGCTTCCATCCGGAGCAGTGATCTCTACGGTGTAGGTATAAGCCTTGCCGCACTTTTTGCAGGTATGACCGCCGGTAATGTTCTTTAGCTTCGGTCCTCTCTCTGCATTGCCCACGACCTCCTGCTCCACGTCGAAGGTCAGAGTAACGGATTTTGTGATGGGACGAACGGTACCGGGCTCTGTCTCGCCGGTGCGCTCATGGGTCTGCTTAATGTATACACTGTCAATTCTTGCAGTGTTGATGCCAAGCAGGGAAACCGGACGGAAAATACCGGCATCCGGAAGATGTGCGCCCCAGTCCCAGCCGAACATATAGTGTGCCTTACGCAGATGTACGAAACCTTCGAAGGTATCGTCATTGCCCAGGGTGCGGCATTTTTTGAAGGCTTCACGAATCCATTTGTTGGGAGAATGCAGGATAACCTTCAATTCGTTGTCCTTTTCATGCAGGATTTCCTTCACATCATATTCCCATACACGATGCATGCTCAGAGGGCTGCCCAGATGGATTTCATTTAAATAAACGTCGCCGACAGTATCAATACCATCAAACCGCAGCACTACGCGGTCGCTGTCTAAAAGACCGTCCTCACAATCGAAGTGAGAAACATATTCGTAGTCTTCCTCCATCAGCTCGCAGGCATCGTTTTCATTGTCTTTCCAGAACGGGTTTTCCATTTTTCCGTTGGAAAGCAGGTCGCCGTATACGCTTCCGGGTACGGCTGCAGGCAGGAATTCGTCGTTGCCGATCTGCCGCATTTCCCAGTTTTCATGTAAAAACTGCTGTTTCATTGCTGTTCCCTTTCCTTTCGTACATTCTGTTATTTGATCTGACGCAGGTAATCTCCATACCAGCATACCAGCTCCTGGATATAACGCAGTTCAGATTCTTCACTGATGCTGCGATATACTCTCTTGTAAAAATAGAACCATGTCTCCAGCTCCTTGGCAAGTGCCCAGCTGTCCGGCATGCTCTCATAGGTGCAGCCCAGCACATCCGCAGTTGCGAATTTGCCGATCTGATTAAAGATGCGGATCGCATCCACTGCAACGATCTGGGACATTACCAGTGCGCGCTTGCTGCTGTCCATCTGCTCGATCTGTGCATACAGCTCTCTTGCGATTTCTTTCAGATTTGCGTCCTTCTGATCGATGTTGTCCATCTGACCGATGCGTTCCTTCATCAGGCCAACGCTGACTTCATCCTGTTCATGCAGACCGCGCTTCATTTCCCAGTAGCGTACTGCAACATTCCAGTCGTAGCCGCTGTTTTCCTGAATCTTTGCTACAACAGCCAGGTAGTTTTCACTGCTGTCCCGATATTCGATTCTGGAAATCTGACGGTTGATATCCTCGTAGGAAGGAATATTGCTGTTCCAGGAGAACGCTGCACCGTAGATCATGCCGACTCTTGTGAAATCGGGATGGTTGACATGCAGATAATCGCCCCAGTCCGTATTTAACAGCCCAATCGCACCGTACTTGTTTGCATAGGTACACATTCTCATGATATTGTTGTATGCGTACCAGTTGAGTGCAGAAAATTCATTCCATCCACAGCAGCCGGGGCAGCAATACTGAACCGCGCCTGCTTCGTACATCCACTTTGTCTCTTCTTCCCGCTGGTTCCACATATAACCCCAGTTTAAGCAGATGATCTCTTTTGGAAGCTCTTTGATCATCTCCGGGAAGCCGACGATAATATCCCCCCAGAACATGGGACGACGGCCGTTATCCAATAAGAACTGAGCCAGCTTCTTTACATAATTGATATAAACTCTGTCCTTGCCCAGCTTTTCCACTGCTTCTTTGTTGCGTCCTCTGCCCAGGTCAAAGGTCTCATCTGCACAGAGGTTGAACTGTCTGGAGGTAAACAGCTCCATATATTCGGAAATCATACCCTCGATCAGCTGCAGACTCTCCGGATCGGATGTGTTGATTGTGTGGTGTGCCATTCTGCCGGTCTGGGAGAAGGGTTTTCCTTCGGAATCCTCCAGCTCGCATAAATGAGAGTATTCTCTGGAGCAAAGCAGCTTGTAAAGGTGTCCAAAGCTTGACAGGGACGGTACAAGCTCGATGCCGCGCTCTGCACAGTAACGATCAAACTCCATGATCTCTTCTGCAGTCAGCGGAGTGTCATCTCTCCACAGCTCTGTCATGCCGCGGAACAAATAGGAATGCTCTACATACAGCTGTAACTGGTTTAACTTGTAATAAGCCATCCGGTCAGCCAGCTGCTTCAACCAGGAAAGCTTCGGGATACGTCCTCTGGTGCAGTCGAAGTAATAGCCGCGGTTTACAATAGCCGGAGCATCCTCGATATGTAAAGCGGACAGGCATGCGCCCTCCTGTTCGATGATCTGCAGCAGTGTCTGCATACCATGCCACAGACCTGCCTCATCACCGGTCAGTACAATTGCATCCTCGGTGATATCCAGCACATAGCTCTGGGCTTTCATGGTGTCGTCCTGCTTGAAAACGACGTCACCAGCTTTGGCAGCCCCTCTTGTCAGAAGGGGACGGTAGCCCAGTTCTTTTTCTGCGCCGTCACAAAACAGGGACGCCTGACGGGTCACCAGCTGGCTGCAGCTTTGATCTACCGTCACATATCTGTCATAGGCCCAGATAAAACGGCCTTCTTTTTTCTCCAGCTTCGCCGGAGCGGGAATTAAATACATAATGTAAATTCTCCTTTCCATATGGTTTGCGCGCTGTCAGACAGCTCAATCTGGAATACTCCAGGTTCCGCAACATACTTCATCTTCTGATTCCACAGGCAGAATGCCTCCTTGCCAAGCTGCAGGGAAACGGTTCTTTCCTGTCCTGCATCCAGCCATACCTTCTGGAAGGCTTTTAATTCTTTCACTCTCCGTACCGTGGATGCTGCAACGTCCGTCACGTAAATCTGCGGTACGATATAGCCGCCTCTTTCACTGGTATTTTTCACAGAAAAGCTGATGGTCAGGCCCTTATTTTCCAACGCAGCCACATTGCACCGTTCTGTGCTTAAGCTGCAGGTTCCCCATTCAAAGGTCCCATAGCCAAGTCCGTAGCCAAAGGGAAACAACGGTCCTGCCTCCTCATCCATATAGGTCATCGCCCGGTAGGAATTTTTATAATTGTAATAAACAGGAACCTGTCCTGTCGATCGCGGCAGGGAAACCGGAAGTCTTCCGGAGGGAGCAACTCTTCCTGAGATCACCTCTGCAATTGCCTGTCCGCCTCTGGGTCCCGGATAGAACCCCAAAATCACACCATCCGCAATCTCACACACCTGGGTCAGCACCAGCGGGCGACCGCAGATCACAACTGCGATCACAGTTTTTCCGGTTTCTTTCAATGCCTTTAACAGCTCCAGCTGCGCATCCGGAAGCTCAAGGTCGCTGCAGTCCATTCCCTCTCCGCAGTCCATCAGCGTCCCCTTATCGTCGGCCGCAGCATTATCTAAAAGCGCCGCGCCGTTTGTGTCAAAACTTGCACCGCCGAACCGGCTCGAGGAACCGCCCAGCACGCAGATCACAATGTCACTGTTTTTCGCAGTATCCACTGCCTCTTTCAGCAGGTTTTCATCTCGTTTTCTCAGATAACATCCCTGTGAGAACCGGATATCGGATTCTTTGAAAATCAGCTTCATGCCGTCCAATACCGTGATACCGTCGTTCCTGCGCAGCGGAGGCGTGTAGTCACCCAGCTGGTTATACAGATCGTCTGCATTTGGTCCGACCACAGCGATCTTTTTACCGGATGCCTGGTTTTCCCAAAAGGGAAGCACCTGGTTTTTATTTTGCAGAATCACAAGCCCTTCCCGCGCCAGCTGTACACTCTCCGGATTCTGTGCATAATCCACATGGATCTCTCCCTCTTCTTCGAGGTAAGGATGCTCAAACAGTCCTCTCTCGAATTTGAGGGTCAGCACACGCAGCACTGCCTGATCGATCTGGGCTTCTTTTACAAGACCTCTGCGTACTGCTTCTTCCAGTTTGCCAAACGCCTCATCCCACAGACCGACGTCCACGCCTGACTGCAGGGCCAGCGCACCGGACACCACATTATCACCAGTCATGCTGTCAAGCTGATCGATGGCAACACCATCAGACATCACGATACCGTCAAAGCCCATCTCCTTGCGGATGACATCATTTAACAGCCAGCGATTTGCGTGACAGTAAACGCCGTCGATCTCATTATAGGCAGCCATGATGCCCTTGGCTCCTGCTTTGATCGCAGCCGCTGCCGGAGGAAAATGAATTTCCCGAAGTTCGCGTTCTCCAATTCTTGCCGCGCTCGCATTGACGCCGCCGGTTCCTTCGCCCTGTGCTGCAAAATGCTTTGCTACAACCTCAGGTCCGCTTTCCTGCATACCGATTACGGCAGCTTCTGCCATCCGCGCAGACAGATACGGATCTTCACTGTAGCATTCCTCACTGCGTCCCCATCTGGGATCCCGCAACACATCCAGCATCGACATTAAAGCAAAATCCACACCCATGTTCTGCAGCTGACGGCCGCTTACCCGGTACGCTGCCCGTACCATTGCAGGATCAAAGGTCGCTCCGGCCAAAAGATTTACCGGAAGCAGATAGCCGTCCAGCGCCTGATGTCCATGTGGGCATTCCGAGCTCATCATTACAGGAATACCGAGTCTGGAATGCTCCAGAACATAGCGCTGTACCTGATTATATGCTTTTTTGGAAAGCACGCCGGTCAGACCGGTTTCGTAATCCTTATCCGCCCAGGGATCCGCACGGTATAAACCGTACAGAACTCCCAGACCGCTGTATTTTTCAACCTCCTGACGAAATTCCTCCGACAGCTCGATGGAATCCTCACCATTTACACATTTCCGCTCATAAATCCGAAATCCGTAAAGACGCTGATTGAGCTGACCAACCTTTTCTGCCAGCGTCATCTCCTCCAGGAGAGCCTTCGCCCTCCTGGCAGGAGCTAAAGAAGCATCCTGATATGCCTTCATTTATTCACAATCTCCATATTTTTCTTTCAGCAGCTCGATTCCGTACTCTCTCGGAGTACCCTTCAACCGCTCCATATAGGACTTCAGCTGTCCTCTGCAATGCTCGGGGCCGCCCTCCCGCATCACGGTCCACATGGGATCTACATCGTAATGGGAGGTCTTCATCATCCTGTCATTCCAGTCGAGGATCATCTTCGCACCTTTTGCGCACAAGTCAGGGCGCTCCTCTGCCAGGTTGTGCTGCTCGTGAGGATCTTCCTTTACATTGAACAGCATTTCCTCCGGGAACAGATGATACCCGCCGTGTACGGTTCTGATATATACATAGTCATCAAACCGGGCACTTCTCTGGCACACATGGGCACACTGGGTCAGAATCGCATAGGGCTTGGAGCAGTCTGTGCCATCCTTTAATGCCTTTGCAAAGGAACTGCCGTCATAATGATAACGATCCGAAAACATCGGTGTACCCAGCAGTTCCTGCACGGTAGGTGTCAGGTCTGTATTGTCATAAAAGCCCTTAACCACTGCGCCCTTCTGCATGCCGGGCCAGCGAACGATCATAGGAATACGGCAAACCGGCTCATCCGCGGTGCCATGCTCTCCGTAAATACCGAACTCTCCAAGGTCTTCGCCGTGATCCGCTGTGATAATGATCGCAAGATCGTCATCATACAGACCATTCTCCTTCAACCAATCAATAATCTGACCGATGTTATCATCTGTGTATTTTACACCGTCATCATACAGATCCAGAAGGTGCTTTGCCTCTTCCAGAGTTGTCAACTTACCGGGGTGCTTTGGCCACTGAGGAAACGTATCATCATTCCACATGTTGATCTCGTTTGCGCAGTGGGGTCCGATGTGCAGCAGGTGCTCTTCAAAGGTCTTCTCGTCGATCCAGTCATCCGGAAGCGGCGTATCCGCAAACTGGCTCGGATAATCTGCCGGTGTACGATAAGGTGTATGAGGATCCCAGTAATGCACATGCATCATCCAGTTATCCTTCTTGCCGTTTCTCTCCAGCCAATCCAGAACATGAGGAGTTACCATCTCTGCGGACTCACTGCCTCTCCTGCCTACATTGTAGCATTCATTGAAACCGGAATTAAACCACCATGCACTGTGACGTTCTGCAAAGGAAGAGAAGGAAACCGTATGCATTCCGGCTCTTCTAAACTGCATGAACAATCCGTTCTCAGACATGTCATCCGTAAAGCTTCTGGTGGTTCCCTGCAGACGCATATCCGCAGCTGTACCGCCATGCCCTACAATTCCGTTATGAATTCCATACTGTCCGCTGATCATGGATGCTCTGGACGGAAGGCACGGTGCATTCGGGCAGTAATAATCATCGAACCGCACTCCCTCCTTTGCAATTTCATCCATTACAGGTGTGGTATTTCTGCCATAGCCATAACAGCCCATATGATCCGCCCGCAGCGTATCAATGTCAAACAGTAATACTCTCATTTGTGAGTTGCTCCTTTTCCCCATTTTTATAACAACAGAAAATCATTTTCTGCAGTTTTCAATTTTTCCCCGCTCTCATTTCGGAAGGTGTGCTGTCATAATAATTATGAAAATGCTGATAGAAATAATTCATGTTGGAATATCCGACTTCCGCGGCTACCGAAGAAATCTTGTCGTCGGTATTTAGAATCCTCTCCCGCGCGACATACATCCGGTATGCCATCAGGTATTCCGAAAATTTCATATCTGTTTCCTTGATAAAAATCTGACCAAGATAGGTCGCATTCATCCGGAATCGGTCGGCTATACTTTTTAAGGAAATATGCTGCCCATATTCCATTGCCACGATCATAACGATCTTACGGATCAGCGGGGAAAATTCCTCATAGGGCCGCCGCAGGATCGGATCTTCGTTTTTACGCACCTCCGGCTGCACAGTTCCGTGCAGGTTTTCTACCACAACCTGTTCAATGCGCTTCTGAAGCTGATCCTTATCAAGGGGCTTTAACAGATAATCCACTGCGCCGCAACGCAGTGCTTCACAGGCATACTGAAAATCGTCATATCCGCTCATCATAATATAGTTGGATTTGACACCCATTCCATTTAAACAATTAATCAGTTCATAACCAAATTCATTGCCGATCCGTACATCCACCAGGCAGACATCCGGTTTCCAGTCCACCACATGGGATACCACTTCAAAACAGCTTCTGGCGGTCCGGATTCGTTCAAAGCCAAGAGATTTCCAGTCAAGAAGCCTGCAAATGCCTTCGGCAATGGCAGGTTCATCATCCACGATCACCAATGTGTACATCTTCTTCCACCTTTCCCGGTATCAGGATAGAAATTTTAAATCCCCCTTCCGGGTTATTCCCGATTTCCATCTTAAAACCATTTCCATAAAAATAATTCAAACGCATATATACGTTTCTCAGTCCGATATCCGCTTCCGGATCGTCATTTCCTTCGCGCATCGTCTTCTGTACCTGCTCCAGCTGATCTGCAGGAACACCGGAGCCATTGTCCATGATTTCGATCACGGTGTCCGGGCCTTGTGCATGTCCGCTGATGATCAGCAGATTATACATGCTCTCCCGGTCAAAGCCATGAGTAAAGAAATTTTCCGCAAGGGGCTGCAGCCAAAAACTCACCGTCGGGATTTCTCTGAGTGCATCTTCCAGCTCGACCTGATAGAAAAAATTATCTCCAAACCGCAGCTCCATGATCTTTAGATACATTTCAAGCAGCTTAAACTCTTCTCCCAGCGTGATCGTATCCTTCGTATGGGTTCTGGCACGGTACAGTGCCCCAAGCAATGCGATCGCATCCGCCGTATCCCGGTCTCCTTCCAGCAACGCCCTGGAGCGCAGCGTTTCCAGTGTGTTATATAAGAAGTGCGGGTTGATCTGATGCTGCAGTGCACGCATCTGAGTCTCCTTCTCCTTCAGCTTCCAGACATATTCCCGCTGGATATGCCCCTGCAGCTTTGCACCCACATCCTTTAGGGCAACTGCGATCATGCCATATTCATTTTTGCGCCGCTCGCTGCTTAAATCTTCCTCCTGAACATCCGCAAACTCACCGGATTCCATGTGAGAAAGCATATGAATGATCTTGGAAAGAAACTCATAATCCGCTTTCAGCTGCATATTTGTAAACAGAATGATCCCAAAGGCTATCAAAAACAGCGTTGTCCCTATCACGCCAACGACATAACGATTATCCGCCACCAGCTCTCCGATACTTTTTATGACAACATAGGAAAACGTTCCCTGATTGGATGTATGTTTTGTAAAAAAAGTCCTCCGGCTGCCGGTATTCTCCAACCAGCCAAACTGTACCCCCCGCAGGGCCGCCTGGAACAGCTCTGCTTCCTGCTGTGGACTCATCTTGCTGTGGGCAAGCATATCCCCATCTGCATCGAAAATCCCCCAGGAAGCATTGATCTCATCATTGACCTCATAAAAATCCGCCGCGCTGATCCAGAAGTCCATCGTTCCCATTGAAATACTCATGGTATCCGGGTCACGAACCGAATAAGAGGACGCCATAATATCCCCAAATCCTGGAATTGTCTTCACATCCTCGATTGTGCGGCATTCAAAATCCACCCACAGATCATAGTTCGTCATTCGCAGGACTTTTATACCGGTATCCGACCGCAGCGTTACACCGCAGATCTTCGTCCTGCCGTCTAAAAACAGCTTCTTGACATCTGCCGGCACATACCGGATTTCCGAATCACTGTTCAAACTGTTTTCCCGGCGCTTCGCGATGTAATCCTGATTGTTCGCAGCGCCAAACAATGCCTTTAAATCTTCCATCAGCGCCGCATCGGTGTACAGGCCTTCTACATAGGACCGTGTCCAGGTCTGAACATTTTCCAGCTGGCGCTCCTTTTGCTGGAAGCGGTACTGAGACTGGATCTGCACATCATTGACCCAGTTGCGGATAAAGAAAAACAGAACGCCCGAAAACGCGCTCAGGCAAAGCACAATGACTACGATGATTGTCCCAAGAAATTTTTTCCGATAGATCCGATATTCCAAAAATGTACTGTGGCCTTTGCTCATTTGCTGTCTTCTCCTGTGTCATACATCTTCTGCGAAGCCGCAGCTTTCCGATCCCTATTTCCAGTTCGATTATATCCTGTCTATATAGACTTTGCAAGCGTGACCACTCTGCGGACGCTGTGTTCTTCATGCTTTCCCATGCACAGATCTGCATGGGGACAGGTTATCTGTACATGGGAAAACACAAAGGAGCTGTTATGGAAAAAGCCGCCCGAACCAAAGTTCGGACGGCCTGTCTTTAGTTCCTTATCCAATCAATATGACAGGGAAATGTTACTTCACCTTTTACAGTTTCTTCTGCATACGGCATCCTTCCCCTGCAGATTAGTTTGCGAAGAACTCATCAACCTGCTTCTGTGCCTCTTCGATAACGGTATCCAGACCTGCAGCCTTCAGCTCTTCGATACAAGCAGGAACTGCAGTTGCCGGATCAGATGCACCGGTCAGCAGGTCATTCTTGTACTTATCCCAAACCGTGTTGCAGTTTGCGACCTCGTTCTGAATATTGGTTACATCCAGAGCAAAGCCCAGGCAGGTAGAAGCTGTAGCAGATTCGTTCTGCTCTTTAACCTGATTCCATGCGTCCGGATCGCCATCCGCCTGAGTAGACAGGATGAAGAAGGTACCCTGTGTATAGGAAGGCCAGTTCCAGTCATCACGCAGCTTCTGTACTGTGCCGTCTTCTGCGTACTCCATGTAGTTGCCTTCTGTACCATATGCACACATATCACGGAATTTGGGATCTGTGTTCATCAGCTGCAGAACCTTCAGAGCTTCTGTCTTGTACTTGGAGTTTGCGGAGATCGCGTTCATAGAGCCCTGAATGGTCTCGGTTGTGTACAGAGGTCCGAATACCTGAGCCAGGTCATACTTTTCAATACCCTGGTTGAATGCCCATGTGGTTGCTGCTGCAGGCCAGCCCTGTGCAGAACCGAAGATGGAGCCTTTACCGCCGTCTGTTACAACGTTTGCATCGGGATTGATGATGCCGTCCTGATACCATTTGTGCAGCCAGTTTAAGCCGTCCATGATATCATCCTGCTCCAGTGTGCATACAACCTTGCGGCTTGCATCGTCATATTTTACGCCGATGGGCTGCAGACCGGAAGCAAGACCGTCATAGTTGTTGAAGAAGCCGTTGAAGGTAGAACCCTGAGCCAGCTGCATCGGATATACGGATTTGCCTTCGCCCTCTTTGATGGTCTGGAGAGCGTCATTTAAGGTTGCATAATCTTTGATGCTGTCTACATCAATGCCGTACTTCTGTACGTAAGTATCATCCAGCATCCAGAACTGTGTCAGAGAAGAATCCTTGTAGGTCGGTACTGCATATACATTACCGTGGATCTTGGCACCTTCCCACAGGTCTGTGGGGATGAAGTTGTACAGATCCGGTGTCTCAGACTGAACAAGGTCTGTGATGTTCTCCAGAGCGTTCAGGTTTACAAATTTGGTGTAGTTTGTGTTGTTTACAAACATCAGGTCGAAGTATTCGCCGGTGTTGATGATGTTGTTCATCTTGGTGTCGTAATCTGCCCAGCCTGCGATCTTAACATCGATTCTTACGCCGATCTTTTCTTCTGCGTAATCGCTGATCTGAGATACAGCCTGATCGAAATCGTCTGCAGGTGTTCCGCCTACAGTCCACCATACCAGGGTAGGTACTTCACCATTGCTTGCTGCAGAATTAGAAGCAGCTTCTGTTCCGGCTGCAGCGCCGTCAGTTGTGGACGCAGAGCTGCCACAGCCTGCCAGCATTCCAGCTGTCATAGCGGCAACAACGCCCAGGGCAAGAATCTTGTTCATGCTCTTGTTTTTCATAATGTCTCCTCCTTAAAATCGGGCTCCCTGTATGCAGAGAGCCCGTTTCTATACCACAGCCGGTTCTTCCGGCAGGATATCAAATTAAAACACACAGATAATATAGGGAATATCAGCCCTTAACCGCACCAACCGTCAGACCGGAAATGAAGTACTGCTGGAAGAACGGATATGCGCAGGCGATAGGCAATACGATAATAACTACGATAGACATACGAGCCGCTTCCTTCGGCATCTTTGCAAGCATTTCTGCTGCAGATGCACCCAGTGTTGCTGCATTCTGTACCAGCATCTGGATATTGGTCAGGATCTGGTTTAACAGAGCCTGCAGGGAAAGGAGCTTGGTGTTATCAATGTACAGCATGGACTGATACCAGTCGTTCCAGTATGCGAAGCAAAGGAACAGACCGATGGTTGCCAGTACCGGCAGCGAAATCGGAAGAACGATTCTGCTGAAAATCGTCAACTGAGATGCGCCGTCCATCTTCGCGGATTCGATCAGGGATTCCGGAACTGTTGTCTTAAAGAAGGTACGACAGATGATAACGTTAAAGGACGAAACTGCCAGAGGCAGGATCAGTGCCCATATCGTGTTCTTTAAGCCCAGCAGCTGACTGACTACGAAGTAGGTGGAAACCAGACCGCCATTAAATACCATGGGGATAAATACCACCATTGTAAGGAAACCGTTTAATTTGTAGTTCGGACGGGAAAGTACATAGCCCATCAGAGTTGTCAGCATAACACCCAGAACCGTGCCAACGATCGTTACAAACAGAGAGACACCCAGTGCTCTCAGCAGCATCGTGCTCTGAGAAGCCAGGAATGTGTAGCCCTCAAGAGAGAAGATCTTGGGGATGAAGCGATATCCGTATTCTGTGATGGAATCCTCCGCAGAAAAGGAAATCGCAACAACCAGCAGGATCGGTATTACGCACAGCAGCGACATAATAATGAAAATGATATTCAGTACAGCGTTGGCGCCTTTGGATACCCGGTTGAACCGGTCGAACCCGGTAGGCTCGTCTTTGTTTACTCTTTTAATTTTTTTCGTTGTTTCCATTGTTCTTCTCCCTTAAATCATTGCGCTCTCACGGTCAATCTTACGAACGATCGCATTCGCCGTCAGAATCGTAATACATCCGGCAACAGACTGTACAAAGGCCGCAGCGGACGCCATACCGGTGGTCGAAGTTTTCAACTGTTTGTAAACATATACATCCAGAGTATATACATAATTGTACAGCGTATTGGAATCTCTGGGCACCTGATAGAACAGACCGAAGTCGGAGTAGAAAATACGTCCTACTGCCATGATAAACATCATGATGATAACGGTCTTCATCAGAGGCAGAGTGATGTAGCGGATCTGCTGCCAGATCGTAGCGCCGTCGATACCGGCTGCTTCATAATAGGTCTTGTCAATACCGGTGATAGTTGCCAGATAAACGACCATTCCGTAGCCAAGACCCTTCCACAGGTTCATAAATACCAGGAACGGAGGCCACATAGCAGGCTTCATATACCACTGCTGGCGATCCATCCCCCAGGACTCCAGCATACCGTTGATCAGACCCTTGTCATAAGACAAAAATGCCCAAACCAGTGCGCTTACAACGACCCAGGACAGGAAGTAAGGCATGAACATCGCAGTCTGATACGCTTTTGCAAGTTTCTTGCTGTGGAGCTGTCCAACTGCGATTGCTGCAGCAACCGGTGCCACAATGCCAAGGATAATGAAAATGACATTATATCCTAGCGTATTACGCAGGATCAGCCAGATATCCTTTGAGGAAAACAGGAATTTAAAGTTGTTAAATCCCACCCATTCACTTTTAATAAAGCTTGTTAAAAATCCACCGTATACCTTGTAGTTCTTAAATGCGATGATAATACCGAACATCGGCAAAAAGCAGAACAGCAAATACCAGATGGTAGTCGGCAGTGCCAATAACGACAGCTCTGTGTCGTCTTTACCCCAGATGCGTTTCTTGCCTCTGCGGCCAGTCTTTTCGTTACTCATTTTCCGTTTTCCTCCTTCTTCGCAGATTCCTCACGTAAATTCCTTTACTTGGAAACTATATTGCCATTATAACTTAGTTATTTTGACTCTACAACCTAAAATTTATTATATATTGGTATAAAAAATCCAGTTCAGGTGTACAATTTCTTTTTATTTTTTTGTGCACTTTTTACACAGTTCTATCCGAGGCCACCCAACCCTGCCCGCATTGGAGTGTAAAAGCTGTATAAGGTTATATATCGCTCACCTAACGTTTTGAATACAGTCTGTGAGGAACGCTGTTTCCCCATGGAAAAGACCCCCCGGGAAACCCGGAGGGTCTTTTTATGATGACAGAATCATTATTCAGCAAAGAAAGCATCCAGCTGTTTCTGAGCCTCATCGATAACAGTCTGCAGACCAGCTGCATTCAGTTCATCAATGATTGTAGGAAGAGTTGTCTCAGGATCAATCGCACCTGTCAACAGGTCGTTATTGTATTTTTCCCAAGCAGTATTTACATTTGCAACTTCGTTCTGAACCGGTTCGGGATCGAATACGAAGCCCAGGCATGTAGAAGAGGTTGCAGATTCATTCTGCTCTTTTACCTGCTCCCAAGCATCCGGATCGCCATCAGCCTCTGTAGCAAGGATGAAGAAGGTACCCTGTGTATAAGAAGGCCATACCCAGTCATCACGAAGCTTTGTAACAGTGCCGTCTTCTTCGTACTGCATGAAGTTGCCTTCGGTACCGAATGCACACATATTACGGAACTTCGCATCGGTGTTCATCAGCTGAAGAACCTTCAGTGCTTCTGCTTTATACTTGGAGTTTGCAGAAACCGCATTCATGGAACCCTGAATCGTTTCAGTAGTATACAGAGGTCCAAACACCTTTGTTACATCGTACTTTTCAATACCCTGACCAAACGCCCAGGACTTTGCTGCTGCAGGCCAGCCCTGACCTGTGCTGAAGATAGCGCCCTTGCCGCCATCTGTTACAACGTTAGCATCAGGATTGATAATACCATCCACATACCATTTGTGCAGGTAATTCAGGTTTTCTTTTACATCATCCTGCTCCAGCAGGTTTACAACCTTACGGCTCTCATCGTCATACTTAACGCCCATGACAGTAACACCTGCCGTCAGTCCGTCGTAGCCGTTGAAGAAACCATTAAAGGTAGCTCCCTGAGCCAGATGGATCGGATATACGGACTTGCCTTCACCCTCTTTGATGGTGTGGATGACGGGATCGAGAGTTGCAAAATCTTTAATGCTTTCCATGTCAATGTCGTACTTCTGTACGATAGAATCATCCAGCATCCAGAACTGGGTCATGGAAGAATCCTTGTAAGTAGGAACTGCATAAATCTTCTCTTTGATAGTAGCGCCCTTCCACAGGTCTTCGGGAATGAAATCATACAGCTCAGGTGTCTCAGACTGTACCAGATCTGTGATATCAGCAAGTGCATTCAGGTTAACGAACTTGGTGTAGTTTGTATTATTTACAAACATCAGGTCGAAATACTCACCGGTGTTAACGATGTTGTTCATCTTGGTTGACCAGTCAGCCCAGCTTGCGATCTTAACATCGAGTCTTACGCCGATCTTCTCTTCTGTATAGTCGCTGATCTCTGCGATGGTCTTATCGAAATCATCGGGAGGTGTTCCGCCGATGCTCCACCAGATCAGAGTAGGCACTTCACCATTGTCTGCCTTCGCAGTATCGGTGGAAGTTTTGTCATCCGTAGCTTCTGTAACGGTTGTGTCAGCAGCACCATTGTCTGTTGTTGTGGATGCTGTGTTTCCGCAGCCTGCCAGCATACCAGCTGTCATAGCAGAAACGAGGCCCAGCGCAAGAAGCTTGTTTACGTTCTTCTTTTTCATACATTCCTCCTTTTGTGCACTTTTGCACTTTTAATTCCATCTCAGGAATATTTTTGAACAATTTGAATCGTTTTGGGCCGATTCAATCGTTCCGTCCGTCATTCGGTATACATTCTTATGTTCCGAACTGATGTATTTATTATATATTAGCAAATCTGTCCGCACAACCTAAAATATGTTATATACCAGTATAAAAATATTATCTTCAATATACAAAAGTAGCGCTCCTTTTTGTGCATTTTGTATGTCTCCCTGTTTTTTGTTCTGCTGCTTCACTGTGGTTACGCATAAAAAAGGGTGTGTTTTGAAATGCGCCATCTCACTTTTTTAGGATAGACACCGCACTTTTATATGGCTTATACTGTGCATAATGGCAACGGCTTTGTCCGTTCTTCGGCAGAATCCTGACATGCTCTGCCTCAATATTGCCATCCGGAGGAGGTTATCTTATATTATGGCAAAGGATAATATTTTGCTGATCACAACGGATCAGCAGCGTTTCGACACTCTGAACGCATGGGGGAATCAGAGTATCTTTACACCGCATCTGAACTATATGGCGGCAATGGGCATCAGCTACAAAAACTGCTATGCCAGCTGCCCAATCTGCGTTCCGTCCCGTACAACCATCATGACCGGACGTCAGGGTTACGAAAGCGGTGTTATTTCCAATGAAACACATGAGACCTTTATGCGTGCCTGTACCGAGGAACGCTCTACCCTTCCCGCCGTTTTAACAGACGCTGGCTATCAGACCTGTGCAAAGGGTAAAATGCACTTTGAGCCCGCCCGCGCCCACTATGGTTTCGAGCATATGAAGCTGCCCCTTGATTACATGCGCGAATATGATAAGAAGCAGGTTCTTGCACATCCCAAGGCTCACGGTGTCGGCGAGTGTGAGGTAGAGCCTGTGATCTCCACGGTAGAGGTCAAGGACAGCATTACCAGCTGGATCGCGGAGGAAGCGATTGATTTTCTGGAGACCCGTGATACGACGCGTCCGTTCTTTTTATGGACAAGCTTTACCAAGCCCCATCCGCCCTTTGATCCCTGCCGTGACTTCTGGGAGCTGTATGACAACATCCCGATGCCGGACGCGGTTACAGGCGACTGGTCCAGAACCGTTGAAGAGACCCCTCAGGGCTTCCTTGCAGGCGCTTATGAAAACACGAACCTGCATCTGCTCGGCAAAGCGCAGCGCGCTGCTTCCAAACGCGCCTACTATGCCTGCATCACACAGGTCGACTATGCACTGGGACGTATCTTTGGCTGTCTGAGAGAAAATGACCTGTTCAAAAACACCTGGGTCATCTTTACCGCAGACCACGGCGAGATGCTGGGAGACCACCATATGTCCCAGAAGAATCTATTCTTTGAGGGCAGCGCCCATGTACCGCTTCTGATCATGCCTCCCCAGGGACGCAGCCTTCCTCACAACATCAGCGTAGAGGCCCCGACTGACCTTGTAGATATCTATCCTACGATCCTTGCAATGGCAGGACTTTCTTCCCCTGTTTCTGTCAGCGGCAAAAACCTGCTTGAGCCAGTTCCCATGGATCGTATGTTCTTTGGAAACTCTTTAAACAAGAATTTCTGTGTCATGGAGGAAAAGGTGAAGCTGGTTTACTCTGCAGTCGGCGATCACGTTCTGCTCTTCGACTTAAACACCGATCCGATGGAGCAGCATAATCTCGCAGAGAACCCTGCCTGGCAGGAGCGCAAGGCAAAGCTCTGGAAGCTTCTGCTGGAGCACACCGCACAGTATACCCCCGAGGCGCTGGGCGAAAACGGTCAGTTCCTTACCTACGAAGCGCCCCATTTCCCCGGTGATGTACCCGGACGGTGGTTTGGCTTCCATTATCATGATTATTCCGTGGATACGTTCCACTAAGGACTGCGGATAAGACTCAAAAACCGGGCAGATTCTCTCTGCCCGGTTTTTGAGTCTCAGTGCTGTCAGATTAACGATTTATCTTTTGCAGTTTTTATCACTGCAGAAGACTTGCCGCCTCATCGACTTTTTGAAGTTCGCACGTCCCGTATATCTTACCGTGCTACGCGGATATCGCAGTAGTCCAGAACCAGCTCACAGAACATAGCGTTTGCCCAGGAGAACCACTCTCTGGTGTAGTTTGCAGGATCATTGACATCGAAGCCCTCGTGCATCATGTGCTTGCCGGCATCGGTATTTTTCATGGTGTTCAGGATCGCAAGCTTTTCTTCCTTTGTCTTGCTGGTCAGACCCTGGATCGCCAGAGCAATATGCCAGATATAGCCAGGCTTGGTGTGCTGGCTGCCTACACCCTTTGCACAGCTGCCTTCATAATAGTAAGGATTTGCACAGCTGAGCACAAAATTGCGGGTGTTTTCCACAACCTGACGGTCATCTGCCTCGTAGCCAAGGTAATCCATAGCCAGCAGGCTGGGTACATTTGCATCGTCCATCAGCATATACTGACCGTAGCCGTCTACTTCGTATGCATAAACCTTACCATAGTAATAGTTATCTACGATCGCCATGCTTTCGATGGCATCGTGGATCTCTTTTTTCAGGGAAGCTGCTTCTGCTGCCAGAGCCTCATCCTTTAATACTTCATGTGCAATAGTTTCCATATAGCCCAGAACAACTGTTGCAAACATATTGGACGGGATCAGATAGCCGTAGATGCAGGCATCATCGCTGGGACGGAAGCCCGACCAGGTCAGACCTACGCCGGATTTTACCAGAGCGCCCTTGCCTTCTCTGGACAGGGTATCTGTAAAGTAGCAGCCCTTACGCTGGAAGGAATAAGGGGATTTCTCCTCGTGATACTGCTCGGTTTTCCATACGTTCAGGATGGTGTGCAGGCCTTTTACGAAATTGTCATCAAAATGGTCTGTACGTCCGGTGTTTTTCCAGAGCAGATATGCGAACTGAACGGGATAGCACAGAGAGTCGATCTCATATTTGCGTTCCCAGAGCCAATCGCTCATTTCCGTCTCATCGTGATCCCAGCAGTTGCCGTTTTCTTCCTGATTGAAGGCATTTGCATAGGGATCATGGTTTACAAAGAAAAACTGTCTTCTGGACAGACCAGCCAGCAGGTCGGAAATCTCCTGATCCTCTGCTGCAGCTACCAGATAGGGGCGCACCTGTGCAACGGAATCCCGCAGCCACATCGCCGGGATATCACCGGTGATAACATGGGTTGTGCCGTCCTCCATCTTTTTCACAGTTGTATCCAGGGTGTTGGAAAAACAGTTGATAAACAGTTCTACCATTGCAGGATCCTCTGCAAAGGTCTCTTCCACCTTGTGAATCAGCTTCTGCAGGGATACCGGTAAATTCTCTTTCATTGGTATGTACTCCTCTCTTCTTAGATACTTCTATAGTGCTGGGTTTTTCCCAGTCTGTCAAGATATAAAAAACTCATATTCTATCCCCTTTTTCTTAACCCTGAAGTTCCCTCGCATCTTTCCGAATGGTGCGTGGCCCTGCAGCACTTGCCCTGTTTTCAAAACCATGTTAAAATCAATCCATTACGATTCACGAGATAGGTTCCATTACAGCAGATGCAAAACGAGACAAGGACTTTTATTATGAAGCAACAGCAGGACAAATACGATATTTTAAAAACCTATTATGGATATGATACATTCCGTGACGGACAGGAGGAGCTGATCGACTGTCTGTTAAACGGGCAGGATGTCTGTGGAATTATGCCCACCGGCGCCGGGAAATCCGTCTGCTATCAGGTTCCAGCCCTGCTGCTGCCTCATGTTACCCTCGTGGTCTCCCCCTTGATTTCCCTGATGAAGGACCAGGTTCGTGCCCTGAATCAGATGGGGGTCCACGCAGCCTATTTAAACAGCTCTCTTTCCTGGAATCAATATAAAAAGGCCCTCGCTTATGCCAAAGAAGGCCGTTATAAGATCATCTACGTCGCGCCGGAACGGCTGCTGACGGAAGATTTTCTGGAGTTTGCAGCCTCCACACCGATTTCGCTGCTGGCAGTTGATGAAGCCCACTGTGTATCCCAGTGGGGACAGGATTTCCGCCCCAGCTATTTAAAAATCCCGGAATTTGTCCGCACGCTGCCCATCCGTCCCGTCATCGGCGCTTTTACCGCGACGGCAACCAAGGAAGTTCGCGAAGACATCATCCGGATGCTGGAGCTGTCCGATCCCCATGTCGCCGTAACCGGTTTTGACCGAAAAAATCTCTATTTCGAGGTTCGCCATGATAAGGACAAGTACCGCAGCATCCGCGATTATCTGCTCGCCCATCCCGACAGCTCCGGCGTCATTTACTGTGCAACACGCAAAAATGTCGAAGAGGTCTGCGACAGGCTCCTTGCGGATGGTTTTCGGGCAACCCGCTATCACGCCGGACTTTCCGACGAAGAACGACGTGCAAACCAGGAGGCCTTTACCTACGACGATGCACCGATCATGGTCGCAACCAATGCGTTTGGCATGGGCATCGATAAATCGAACGTCCGCTTTGTCCTGCATTATAACATGCCCAAAAATATGGAAAGCTATTATCAGGAGGCCGGGCGCGCCGGACGGGACGGTGCAAAGGCCGATTGTATTTTATTTTACAGCGGTCAGGATGTTATCACAAACCAGTTTTTTATCGAACAGGATCGTGATAACGAAGAGCTGACCGGCGAAGCACTGGAGGAGGTTCGCAGACAAGACCGCGAACGCCTCAAAAAAATGACCTTTTACTGCCACACCACCGACTGTCTGCGGGACTACATGCTGCGCTATTTCGGTGAGTTTGGCTCCAACTACTGCGGCAACTGCAGCAACTGTTTAAATACCTTTGAAACCATCGACATCACAGAGCTTGCCAATGACCTGATCGGCTGTATCTTAACAAGCGGCATGCGCTTTGGCGTCAACGTCATTCTCGACACGCTGCGCGGCAGCAAAAACGAAAAGGTACTGCGTTTTGGTCTGGATTCCAACCGTTACTACGCAACGCACGCCCAGGATACCATCGTTTTTCTGCGGCAGGTGCTCAATTATCTCGTTCTGACGGATTATCTGGTCGTTACAGACGATCAGTTTCCTATTGTAAAAGTGAAAGAAAAGGGACTGTCTTTTTATGCAGAGTCCGGGGAATTCCGCCCCGTACTCACGATGAAAGCAGCAAGGAAGACTACGCAGACACCTGCAAAAGCCGGGCAGCTTCCCGGCACGGACAAATCCGGCAGAAAGCGTTCTTCCCTGCATACCGGCAGCGATCCCTTCGAGGCGCTGCGCAGGCTGCGTACCGAAATCGCACGGGCACAGCATATTCCGCCCTATCTTGTCTTTTCCGACAAGTCACTGGAATCCATGTGTGTCCTTCTGCCTCAGACTAAAACTGAAATGCTCGCTGTCCATGGAGTCGGCGAGCTGAAATACCAAAAATACGGCGAACAGTTTCTGGCGCTGTGCCAGAAGCTCGCCGGAGAGTCAGAGGAGTTTTAAGCTTTTATGTTTCAACAAAAATTAAATAAAGATACCATCCTTCACTACAGTTCCATGCTGCTCGGCGCAGCAGTGCTGTCCTTTGGCCTGTTCAACGTCCACAGCCAGAGCAAGATCACAGAGGGCGGAATCCTGGGACTTACCCTGTTTCTGCACCACTGGACGGGCATTTCACCCGGCATCTTTTCCTTTCTGCTCGACATGACCTGCTACATCATTGGCTTTCGGCTTCTGGGCACCGACTTTTTGAAGAATGCCATTTTTTCCACCTGCTGCTACACACTGCTGTACCGGTTCTGGGAATTTACCGGACCGTTTCTGCCCTCCTACGCAGATAAACCACTTATCGCCGCCATCCTCGGCGGGCTGTTCGTTGGCATCGGTGCAGGCTTAATCGTCCGCAGGGGCGGCGCTTCCGGCGGAGATGACGCACTGGCGCTCATCCTCCATCAAGTGACCGGCTGGAAAATTTCCCGCTCCTACTTTTTTACGGATTTCGTCGTGCTGATGCTTTCGATTTCCTACATTCCGCTGCGCAACATCTTCTTTTCCCTGCTGACAGTTACGCTGTCATCTGCAGTCATCGAGCTGCTGCAAAAGAGCAGACAGAAAACGTCGGCGGAGGAAGCAGATTGCGAAAGCAGCTGGAAGGATTGATTTTTTACCTTCCAAGCATTACAATTAGATATAGAAATGCAATGATGTCCAAGTGGACAAGAAACACCCCCGGAGTGCCAGCTCCGAGGGTGTTTTTTGTTCCATCCTATCGAACGTCTGTCGCGTATCACGTGGCAGTTTTACGATTATCCATTCTTTTTCAGCCGTTTATTCATCTCTAAACTGCTTCAGATATGCTCCGCCTTTCCGCAGAAATGCTTCCAGCCCTGCTGCCGTATCCGGAAAGAAAATTCCGTGCCGCGCCAGCTTGTTTGTACGCATCATCAGATTGCGGACATTACCGCCTGTCGCTTTTTCTGCAAGGGCTTCCTGCCCAAAGGACGCCATCACGCGGCGCACCGTTTCATACATGTTTGCATCGTTGCTGCTCCCATAATTGTAAATGCCGCCCGGCAGTTTCCACGCTGCTTCCATGTTCTTTACGACAAGGGTTACGTCCGTCACACCACGGTGGTCCGTATCCGAAAATTTCCGGGACTGCTTTTGGTCGAGCATTTCCTGAAGCATCGTTGCAAGGTTGCGTCTGCCTTTTGCCAGCTCGTTCTCTGTCAGGCTGTCATACATCCACGAAAGCCGAAGCACTACGCTCTCCGGCTGGTATTTTAAGCAGAGCTCCTCACCCTGCAGCTTTTGTTTCCCGTAAAGTGGCTCCGGCGTTTCGATGCAATCCTCCCAGTGGGGCTCCAGATATGCGTCCAGACTTTCCTGCTCTCCCCGTTTTCTGAAATAAACCTGATCCGAGCTGCACATTACGAGCTTCGTTCCTGTTTTTCCACAGGCTTTTGCAAGGTACTCCATTCCCAGCACATTGACGGCATGAGACAGCTCCGGTTTTTTACTGCATTCTGCCACGTCCGAAATCGCTGCACAGTGAATCAGCACATCCGGGTGGTAATTTTCCACTGTTTTGAATACCGCTGCCTCATTCGTCAGATCCAGGTCTTTGTGGGTTACGCCCCACACGTCGTATTTTTTCCCATAATAGGCTGCCAGACGGCTTCCCACAAAGCCGCCAGCGCCTGTTACCATGATTTTCATAAGGTTCCTCCTTAAAAGCTTCTCAGCTCATCGTCATCCCCTGCCGACTTGTCGATCGACCGGATCACGACATAGTAGCCGTCTCCACCGCCGATTTCCACAAAAACTCTGTCACCAACCTTATGCCCCAGCAAAGCTTTCCCCAGCGGAGACTCGCCGGAAATCAGTCCTTTTAAGGAGTCCTGGCGCATTGTCGTCACAATTTTGTAGGTTTCTGTCTCGTCATCCTCTTCAAACCAGACCTCTACCTTATTATTCATGCCGACCTCGTCCGCTGCAGATTCGTCCGAAACAACCTCTGCCGTTTTGATCATCCGCTCCAGGAAACGAATCCTGCCTTCATTTTTGTTCTTGAATTTCTTTGCAGCATAATATTCGAAATTCTCCGAAAGGTCGCCCTGGGCCCGCGCTTCTTTTACATCCTCCAGCGCTTCCTTGCGGACAACGAGCTTTCGGTATTCAATTTCCTCCTGCATCTTTTTGATATCGCTTTCCGTCAACTGATTATGCATGATTTCCTCCATTTTGAAAATATTTTGCATATTTTCCTGCTTTTCAGGCATGTTTTTTCAAGCATCCTTTTAAAAAGAATGTGCCTTGGCACATTCTCGCGGAGCATTTTTATCGTATGGAAACGAAGTTTCCTATACGACAGGAAAGAGACGGAACTCTTTCGGAATCCCGCCTCTGTTTTTATTTCTAATACTAAAATTACTTCCGACGCGCGCACATCATCCTGCCTCACTGCTTCGGTGCAAATCCCTCAAAAATAAAGTAATCAAAGGATCTGCTGCAGGCATCCAGCTGTGCCTGACATTTTACCGTCCATGCAACGGACGGACAGCCAAACAGGTTCCGGCAGATGTTTTTGGATACCGCATGCATTGCGCGGCAGTCATATGCGATGAAATCCGGCTTTGCAAGAAAATTGGTCAACAGATGACGCAGTGCAAAATACTGCGCACCCTTTGTATTTTCGTCCCGCTCAAAATTCATCGACAGCTGTCCGCGGCAGATATGGGGATAGTTTTTCCGATACCAGACCAGTACCTGCGGATGGAAGGATTCGATACAGTAAATTCCGGTATAGCTATTTAAAATCTCCTGGGCTTTTTCACAGATCTTGCTGCCCTCTTTATATTTCAGCTCAACGATCAGCGGTACCTTTCCGTCCACTGCCTTTAAAACATCCTCAAACAGCGGCACTCTCTGGTCGCTTCCGTAGATCGGATATTCCTGCAGCTCTTCATAGGTGCACTGGTCGATCTCTTTGTCCACACCACTGATCCGCTTGAGGTTAAAATCATGTACAACGACAACCTTTCCATCTACAGTCATCTGCACATCCAGCTCAATGCCATAGCCTGCATCCACCGCTTTTTGGAAGGCTACAAGGGAATTTTCAGGCGCGTCTGAAATATTATCATGCAGACCGCGATGCGCGTAATACACCTTCGGCATACGCTCCGGCCGTTCGCAAAGTCTCGGAGCGATTGCAATTAAATAAGCACCTGCAGCGGTCGCTGCCGCCGGTATCCATTTTTTCATCGGTATGCTTCTCCTTTGATCCAGTCATCTTTCCGTTTCATTGTCGTTTTCGCAATTCTGAACTATGAAAGTATTTTAATCCTCTACGTCAAAATTTTCCAGCAGATTTTTTTTGCGTTCCGGTTTATTATCGCCGTGGTGCACCATGCTCATGGTAATCATCGCTGCAACCGTAAAGACACAGGCATACGGAAATAACGTCCGATAGGAAACATACTGTAAAAACACGCCGGACAGAATCGGGGTCACAATCTGTGCCGACATGGAAAAGGTATAATAAAGCCCCGTATATTTTCCAACATCTTCACTCGAACACATCTCCACAACCATCGGCAGGGAGTTTACACTCACTGCTGCCCAGCCCATTCCGATCAGGGCAAAGCCAAGATTGATAACTGCGTGATATTCCGTAAAGAAAATCGCCGCAAAAAAGCTGATCAGCATCAATACCAGACCGCCCATGATCGTCTTTTTCCTGCCCACCTTCGCGGAAATCATGCCGATGGGGATATAGCTGATAATCGCCGCTACGGTCGCTACCATCAGGCAGTTGGCAAAGCCGCCGCCCTCCATACCCCATACGGTACGGGCATAGCGGGAAAATGCTGTCGTCACTGCATTATATGCGGTAAACCACAAAAAGATCGAGATCAGGATCATCGTCAGACTGTGCTTTACTCCCGGAGTAAGCTCTCCTGTCTTGTCCGCCTTTTGTTCTTCCTCTGTTTCTTCTTCCAGATTTGCTTTCGCAACCTCCTGTGCAAGCTTCTTTTCCCGCACTGTCAAAACAAGAAGTACAACAGCAACCACCATCAGAAGTGCTACGCCCAGAAAGACCGGCGTATAATCCGGTTTGTCTCCGCCCTTTAACAGCAGACTGATCAAAATCAGGGTATAAATACCTCCGACTGCACCCATCAGGTTAATGATGGCGTTTGCCTGACTGCGCAGCGGCTTCGGTGTCAGGTCAGGCATCAGCGCTACTGCAGGCGACCGGTACAATCCCATCGCAATCAGCAGGAAAAACAGGCTGATGACAAACAGCACAAAATTTCCTGTTTTATCCGCATGTGGAAGCAGCATCATCAAAACAACCGCGAGTACCGTCCCGACCACAATAAACGGCGTCCGTTTTCCCCATCTGGTATCCGCTTTATCGGACAGTGAGCCCAGCAGCGGAAGTAAAAATACCGCAAGTACATTATCTGCCGCCATTATTGCTCCGGTGAGCGTCTCATTTAAGTGAAACGTTCCCTGCAAAATCAGCGGGACGATGTTGTCATACATCTGCCAGAACGCACAGATGGACAGAAAGGCAAGTCCTACCAGAAATGTTCTTTTGTAATTCAGTTTCAAAAAAATACCCTCCTTTTCCTGCGCTGCAGGACAAATTCCCCCGATGCCTCAGCGCGTCCTCTATTTTCTACTATACCCCAGAAAGAGGAATTTGACAAATTCAAATGGAACAAAACCGCGAAATCCGAATTACATAACCCGGAGCGTATCTGCAAACATCTGTTTCCTGCCACGGCTGTTTTACTGCCGCGGCTGTTTCACTGCCGTCCCCAGATCTCCCCGGCGCGAAAGCCCAGAAGCATCAGCTCCAGCATTTTCGGATCGTACTGTCGGTATTTCAGAAAATAGTAGAGCGTATCCAGATAATTCATAAACGCCTTTTTATCCTGCTCCCGCAGCACCTGGTCTTTGCGGTTTCCAACCAAAAATGCCGCAAGTCTGGAGAAAACGAATTTTTCATTGATAAATGCCAGAAAATCATCCTGCCGCTGTGTCACTACCTGCAGTGGTTTTCTGCGCAGCAGCCAGAATGTTTCATAAGCGATCACCTTTGTTTCGTTGATATGATGGATATGGTGGAATTTTTTCAGTCTCGACACATCCGAAAAATAATCCAGCACTGCATGCATCAGCAGTACTTCATCCAGCCTCACCTCTGACTCCAGCTTCTGACTTTTCAAAAATTCCATACATTCCTTGTATAAAAAAGCGTACCTGCTGCGGATGACATCCTCCGAAAATTCCTCCAACAGTCCGCTATAGTTCAAATACATGCTTTCGATAGAATTCATTCCGCTGTCCATCCGGCATTTCTCCCTTTCTGTTCCTCCCTGCAGCAGGCGGCAGGCGTTGTTTTCTCTCCCTGCTCTGCAGCCAATCCATCCGATGCTGTCTCGTCCTGAGCAGACATGTCTGCTCCCTCCAGCTGCAGAATCTCACAGCAAAGCTTTGTCTGCAAAAAATTGCAGTATTCATCCACGCTCTGATCCTCAATCGTGCCATGCCGGATCCGGGACGTATCTCCCAGCAGGTGCTGGCGGATTCCGCCCTTTCGCGCAAGTGTCAGCATTCGATCCGCGCTTTCATACGCGCTCTTGGGAATTCCCCAGAATAAACTATCCTCCATGCAACCTCCTTATTCCGCCAGAATGGAATCGATCGCATCCTGAACGGTCTCGATTTTTTCCAGTTCTACACATCCGACCTGGGTTTCATGAGTCTCATATTCCCGCCGGACATCCACCATACTCTTTTTGTCCAGAAAGGCATCCCCCGGAACATCCTGCAGACGTCTGTAAAAGGATGCCATTTCGTCCCCCATTCCGGCAAGACGATTCAACAGCTCCGAAAATTCCGTCAGCATCGGATTCTGTTTTTTGTAGGGGTAAAGAATGTGATGATCGATTTCTCCCCACCCCTCCTCAAACAGCGTCCTGACCTGCACCTCCAGGTACATGCCGCGGTATTTGAGAATATAGTGCACGGAACGGTAATATTTCTGATCATAAATATCATCGCTGGCGATCCAGTCTGCATAAATGTCCGCAAAATCCCCCGGGCGCATATGTACCTTGGGTGCTTCCACCATATAGCGGTCGCGGCTTTCGTCAAAATCCTTCAGACAGTCATGCACATACCATGAGGCATGATTTTCAAAATGCTTCAGCAGATATTTATGAAACACTACCCAGTCCTCCCGGTACAGCAAAAGTCCACGGAACCCGATGATGTCTGTAACGAATTTCAGATAGTTCTCCTTCGTCAGTTCTTTATATTTCCGATAATTTTCAACCCGTCTGCGGATAATTTTTTCTACCAGATGCCCCGGTGTCTTTATTCTGGTACGATAGGAATGCAAACCGGTCTCGTCTTCTTTATTCTCGATCAGTTCTTTTAAAAACATATCCCGGATCATGTAAAAGCCATCCACGCGATAAGCATAGTCCTCCGCAATCGCTTCCAGATCCGCCCAGCTCATACCGGCTTCTTCATACATCTTTTCCGGAATGGCATATTGGTTTAGAAAAGCAGTTTTATCTCCCAGCATTTAAATCCCCCTGTTGCATCACATCTTATCCATCCGGCCGGAATGAGCAAGCCATTTCTCTCCGCGAAAGCGCAGACCAAAGGCAACTGTTTTGACCGCCCATTCGGTACACATCGCTATCCAGACGCCCTCCAGACCCAGTCCCATCGGGATCGCCATCAGGTAGCCCAGTCCGACACGAACCACCCACATCGTAACAAGAGAAAAGTAGGACGCGTAGGACGCATCACCCGCCGAACGCATGACAGAAGGAAGCACACTGGATGCCCCCCAGAAAAACGGCATGCTGACTGCCGCAATGATCAGTACCCGGTAAATCATCGGAACCGTTTCTGCCTGCGCCTGATAAAGCTTTAACAGAAGCGGAATACACGGCATTCCGATCGCCAGTGACAATAACACCAGAACAGTACACAGCCAAACCATGGATCTGCCGTAACGGCGCGCCAGCTTTTTCTCTCCTGCACCGATACACTGACCAACGATCGTCACAGCCAGCGTCGCCACTGCGGACGGTGCCGCATACAAAACAGAAAAGATCGAGTTGGACACGGCATTTGCCGCAACGCTCGCCGTTCCCAATTTTGCAATGTAAACCTGAACCAGCATCGCGCCTCCGTTCATAAACAGCTGCTCCATTCCACAGGGGATGCCGATCCGAAAGATTTCTTTCTGAATACGCCAGTCGATTCGAAAAACGTGCCTCGGACGGATCTCAATCGAACTTTTTTTGGATATCAGCATCAGGACTGCAGCCATGCCGCCCACCAGACGCGCCAGATTCAAAGAAAGTGCGCTTCCCATGATATCCAGCTTCAAAATATTGATAAATACAAAGCTTGCCACAAAATGCAGGACATTGATCAAAATCGACAGGTGCAGACATTTTTTCGTCTCTCCCAGTCCACGGAATACTGCAAATCCACTCATGTAGACAGATAAAAATACCGCCGAGATCGCAACCCCGATCAGATAATGCTCTGCCTTTACGAGAATCGTTTCCTCCATTCCATGAAACAGGAAACGGATCAGCGGATCTGCACAGAGCACAAGAAGGATACATGCAGCAAGGGAACAAAGCGGCAGTCCCACGATCAGCTGACCTGCTGCCTCTTTTACCCGTTCGATTTCCCCTTTTCCCTTAAACATTGCAACTACAACGGTACCGCCGGCAGAAATGGCATTGTTGATGGCATATACCATCATATAGAGCGGCCCGACCAGGCTGATGGCCGCTACCGACTCCTGACTGGAGGAGCTGATCATCGCAGTTGTCAGTACACCGATACCGAAAACGAAAAACGAATCCATGATCAGCGGCATCAGCATCGAAATGATCTGACGTCCTGTAAAAATCGAGCTTCCAAGTTTTTTGTCCAAAATTTTCGTCAACATGAGTGTACACCTTTCTGTCGGTTTCTCTGTGGAACCTTACGCTGCAGCGCACCGCGCGAATACAAGCTGCGCCCGGCACGGCATTTTTCGCGTGCGATCCGCGTAGAGCGTTTCTTATCGTATGGAAACGAAGTTTCCATACGATAAGAAAGCCCGGTGCCAAGTTTCCTGTAAAGCACCGGGCATTTCTGTATGTGATTTTATCAGAGCCACCTAAAAAAACAAGTACCGAATTTTATATAAATCCGTAAAATTTCAGAACTCACATTTTTATACTTCAAACAGCAGCGTCACGATTTCATAAGGCTTTACGGTCCTCTGAATCGTACCGTTTTCTTTAAAGTCGCCCTGCGGACGCTCTCTTAAGTCGCATTCGCAGTAGCGCTTCCACGCGAAACCGGGCGTTACGGTCAGCTTGTTCGTGCCGCCGGTAAAGTCGTGGAACCGGACTGCAATATACTTTCCATCCTCTGTCTTCTTGACAGCATCCAGCTCAACGCACTCTTTGTCAAAGCCCACAAAAGAACCTGCAAACGGAAGTTTTACGCTGCCTGCAACGCTGTGCATCGGCCAGTTCAAATCGCTCGCTTCCTGTACGGTGCGGCCTGCAATAAAGTCTCCGGTATGAGGCAGCAGCGCATAAGTGAAGTGATGCTCGCCCTGATCCTGGCTGTGATCCGGATAGGTTGCTGTCTTGATCAGAGTGATGCGCAGTACATTATCCTTTACATCATGACCGTACTTGCAGTCATTTAACAGGCTGACGCCATAGCCGTATTCGGAAAGATCTGCGAAACGATGTGCAACGCTTTCGAACTTCGCCTGATCCCAGCTTGTATTCCAGTTATTAGAACGACGTACATTACCATACTGTACATCGAATGTTCCGTAAGTGGTGCGGATGTCAACCGGGAATGCAGCCTTCAACAGCTGATGGCGCTCATGGCAGTCTGCATCCGTCACGAAATCAATTCTGCGGTCATCTGCATACAGGATAACATCCTGGTCAATGGTGGAATTCATATACTTCCATCCTATGTGAAGCACCAGACGAACCGATCCGCACTCTTTGACTTCAAAACAGGTCAGTCCGTCAATGACACGCATCTTTTCCTGATAGTAGATCTCGATATCCCATGCGTCATTGCCCATCGGCTTATCTTCAAATACCTGCAGAACGTTGCCGCACTGTCCGGGTGCAAGCACCTCACGGTCATTTTCTTTATCATACAATCTGGAAATCTGACCGGCTTCATTAAACTCAACCAGATAAAACGGAGTTTCAACCTTATGCCCGTCTACGGTAAATGCCGTATTCTCTGCAGCAGGTGCTTTTTTCAGGACAACCGCAGCGGTGCCCATTGCGGGAACCTCCGGGATTTCCACAAGAAGTCCGCCTTCTGTTTCCTGACTCTTTAATGCCGTGCCGTCCTCCAAATAAGCGCTGTTTCCTGCAGCACCGAGCAACAGAACCGAGCCACCTTTTCTTACAAAGCTGTTGCTGTTAAAAACGGTATAAACAGAGGCTTCTTCTGTTACGGCGTCTGCAATAAAGCCTGCTTCCACCTCCTCGCCCTGTGTTGCGATCCATTCGTAATCTTTTTTGGAATCCTCATATACTTCGAAGATCGAGGAGCCGGGGATAATGTCATGGAACTGGTTGGTCAGGATATGTTTCCAGCCGGCTGTCAGCTTTTCCTGCTCCGCCAGGGACAGATCATTACCAAGCAATGCACGCAGTACGGTAAAATACTCTGCCTCACGATATAACAGCTCCATCTTACGGTTCATGCGTTTGTTATGTGCATGGCTGGTATAGGTACCACGGTGATATTCCAGATACAGCTCGCCATCCCAGGTATTGACATAGCGGTCTGTCTTTGCAACCGTTTCCTTCAGCTTACGGAAATATTTGCCTGCAGTAGTCGTCTCCACATGCGGCAGTCCCGGAATCTTATCCAGTCTGCGGCGCTGCTCCAGCATATCACGGTTGACACCACCGCCGCCATCTCCGTAACCATAGGAAAGCAGCAGGTCATGATTCATTTCCTTTTCGCTGTATCCGTCCCAGATACCCTTGACGGTACGGGGCTCAATCAGTCCGTTATAGGTATAGAACCAGCTGTCTCTTTCTCTCCCGGGCTCCGGCGTCGTAATAAAGTGGGTCAGCACTTTGCTGCCGTCGATGCCTTTCCAGTAAAACGTATCATGCGGCATACGGTTGTACTGGTTCCAGCTGATTTTTGTCGTCATAAACATGTCGATGCCGGCTTTTTTCAGGATCTGGGGGAGTGCCCAGGAATAGCCGAATACATCCGGCAGCCACAGAAATTCTACTTCCTTGCCGAATTCATCCTTGATGAATTTGCTGCCGATTAAGATCTGACGGGTCAGAGACTCACCGCTTGTCAGGTTACAGTCTGCCTCAACCCACATTGCACCGTCCGCTTCCCAGCGGCCCTCTGCCACGCGGTCTCTGATCTGGCTGTACAGCTCCGGATAATCTTCCTTTACCCACTCATAGAGCTGGGGCTGTGTCTGCAGGAAATCATATTCCGGGAACATCTCCATCAGGCGCATGACAGTTGTAAAGGATCTACCGCACTTTTCTCTGGTGTTTTTGAGTCTCCAGAGCCATGCAGTATCAATATGGGTATGTCCAACTGTGTATACATGGATATCGGAGTGCTTGTCCATCGCGTCAATTGCTGCGTTTAAGCAGTCGTCTGCTTCCGCAACAGATGCATAGAAGTCATCGCTGCCCGGATAAGACCAGTCAATCTTTAAAAATGCACGGTCAAGGGCTGCCTGCAGGTTATGGCGAACCGGATCGTTCTCGGAAAGCTCTTCAATTGTCTTCCAGACCATCAGGCCAAGATAATACAGGTCGTCTGTCTTTTCATCCAGATAGCCTAAAAATGCGCTCTTTAAGCGATGCTCCATCTCTCTGGGCAGTCCGCCGCCTTCCAGACCGGACCAGAGACGGAAGGTCAGGCTGACCTCATTTCCACAGATCTCAGGTCTGAAAAATACTTCCTTATGATTGGCATCAACCGCCTGATACTGTTCGCCGTTTACAAACAGCAGTGATTCAAACCCGCTGTTGTTGCCGCCGCCTGTCATACCGAAGTCAAACACGCCTACCGCGCGCTTTCCTTCCCATTCTGCCGGCACCTTCATCTCCCCATGCAGCCAGAGATATAAATCCCTGCCCTTCCAGTCAGAGCCGGTACAGATCCTGTCCCAGCCGGTAAAATCTGTCGGCACATCCGGATTTACCAGTCCGCTTTTGTCTTCTTTTGCCAGAAACGATTCAAAATTTCTGACGTCCCGGTAACGGTATTCTCCCAGCTCCCGGATTCTTCCTTCCAGCTTTCGCTGTGTGAAAAACATGTCCATTGTGTTTCCCCTTTCTTGTTTCCCTTTCCTTTTTCCCTTTTTTATAAACTCCCTATAATTCCCGTTTGCCCAGCCTGACCTCTTCCATATAAGAGACCAACTCCTCCGGCAAATGGTCAAACAGGTAATTATGGTCGTTTTCCGTAAGTTGTTTCTGCGTGCTGCCCGGTCTTTTTTCAATCCGTTCCAGCACCTTTTCGCGGGTCAGCTCGACTTCCTCCAAAAGCTCCCGCGCCGCCATCCTGCGCGCGCCCTGTCCGTAAATGATGACCTGCTCCAGCGCATCGGAGGTCGCTACCGTCACATCGGCTTTTTTCCCGATTTTATGGACGGTTTTTTCGATATATTGGTCAGCCGTCTCCGCTTCCTTCGTAAAGACGACGTGAATATTATGATAATTGAAAACGCGTTCCTGCCCGCCTTCCACACGATAAGCGTCGAAGACGAGGATCAGCGTGCAGCCGTTAAAGCCCTGGTAATCGCACAGAACATCCATCAGGAGGTTCCTGGCGCTTTCGATATTAACCTTCGAAAGCTCGCGCAGCATTTCCCAGGAAAAAATGATATTATAGCCATCAACCAAAAGATAGCGTTCCCGCGGCTTGCTCCGATCCGCCTCTGCCGCACGGGAGCGTTCCATCAGGCGCCGTGCGGGCGCTTCTTCCCTGCAGCGCTTCTGATAGCCCTTTTTGCTCTTCGGCTCGCTGTTCTGATAATAGGTGCGCTTGAAAATTTCTTCCAGCTCTTCTTCGCTGACAAAGGTTTCCGGCGTCTCTTTTCTTTCACGGACAAAATATTCTGCGCGGTTGCTCTGCGCTATCCCGGACGCTTCTTTTTCATCTGCACTGCCTTTTTCAGACGGCAGCGCAACTGCTTCGAGGTGCATATACTCCTCCACCTGATCCCATGGTACCACAAATCCGGCTCCGTGTGCACAAAAAACGGAGGAAGGAGGATTTTCCAGGTCTGCTTCCGGATCATAGCCGGCTGCCGCCATCACTTCCTCTGCGTTATGGCACGCAGCATAGCCCTGCAGCGTACAGAACAGCTTTCCACGGCCTCGGCTGTAGGAGGTAACCTCCTGCTGATAGCCCCGCATACATGCAACCGGCGCGCTTCCGCACAGAATCGCAAATTCCCCTTCCGTCTGCGGCGGCTCGAAGGTACCGTTCATCCGCTGAATATCCGTCATCGCCCGTCCGATCTGCTCCTGTGGGATTTCCAGCCGAAAGCTGTAAACAGGCTCTAAAAGTACGTTTTGTGCTCGCATCAGTCCCTGTCGGAGTGCCCGGTAGGTCGCCTGACGAAAATCGCCGCCCTCGGTGTGCTTGATATGCGCCCTGCCATTTACCAGCGTGATCTTCATATCCGTGATCTCTGCGCCGCATAAAACGCCTTTATGGCGCTTTTCTTCCAGATGGGTCAGCACCAGCCTCTGCCAGTTACGGTCCAGCACATCCTCGCTGACAGCTGATTCAAACTGCAGTCCCATGCCGCGTTCCAGAGGTTCCAGCAAAAGATGAACCTCCGCATAGTGCCGAAGGGGCTCGAAATGTCCGACGCCCTCGACGGGCGCTGCGATGGTTTCCCGGTATACAATGCTGCCCTGTCCGAAGGAAACCGGCACGCCGAAGCGCTCTCTGATCTGGTTTTTCAGGATTTCCATCTGCACTTCGCCCATGACCTGCGCGCAGATCTCAGAGGAGGCTTCCTCCCAGACAATCGAAAGCTCCGGTTCCTCTTCCTCTAACTGCCGAAGATTTCTGAGCATCGTATGCGCATCGCAGTCCGGCGGCAGCTCGATCTGATAGGTTAATACCGGCTCCAGCAGCGGCAGCACCGGTTCCGTTTGCGCCCCAAGCCCTTCTCCTGCATAGGTTTTTGACAGTCCTGTCACGCTGCAGATTTCTCCTGCGGCCGCCTGCTGTACCTGTTCATAGCCACTTCCGTTATAAATCCGGATCTGGTCGGCTTTTTCTTCCCATTCCTGTCCTTCAGCAGTTTGTCCCCTCAGGCTCTGCCGCGTAAAAAGACTTCCTCCGGTCAGCTTCATATGCGTCAGACGCTTTCCGGTTTCGTCCCTCGTGATCTTAAAAACACGTGCCCCAAACTCCTCTGTGTATTCCGGCTCTTTCATCAGCTTCGACAGCCCGGACAATAGCGCATCCACGCCACAGACTTTTAGTGCCGATCCAAAAAAACACGGAAATAGCTTTCTTTCCTTTACCAGAAGTGCTGCATCCTCCCAGGTCAGCGTATCGCCATCGAGATAGCGTTCCAAAAGGTCTTCCTGACACATGGCGACATTTTCCCAGAAATCCGGGACAGGAACCGGTGCTGCACATGGCAGCGGGCTGTCCGAAGCGTTTGTGCGCATGGCGGGCACTGCGTCTGTACCTGTGCCCAAAGGCCTGATGCCGGATGCTGTATCTGCGTTGTCTGGCTGCTGCGGCATACTGCACACTTTGATACAGTGCTCGTTCAGCTGTTTTTGCAGCTGCAAAAGAAGTTCTGCCTCATCTGTCCCTTCCTGGTCCATCTTGTTGATAAACAAAACGGTGGGGATCTGATAACGGGAAAGCAGCCGCCAGAGTGTCTCCACATGTCCCTGCACCCCGTCCGCGCCGCTGATGACCAGCACCGCATAATCCAGCACCTGCAGGGTCCGCTCCATCTCTGCAGAAAAATCCACATGTCCGGGCGTATCCAGAAGCGTCACGTCAAAATCGCCCAGTACAAACTTCGCCTGTTTTGAAAAAATCGTAATACCCCGGGCCCGCTCCATCGCGTCCGTATCCAGAAAGGCATCCTGATGGTCCACCCTGCCCAGCCGCCGCAGTGTACCGGTCCGATATAAAATTGCTTCTGCCAGTGTGGTCTTTCCGGCATCCACATGTGCCAGAATACCGACTGTTACCTTTTTTGTGCCCAACTTCCGATTCCTTTCTGTAAGATTTTGCGATGCATTGATATCTCCACTGCTAAAAAAAGCCCCGCATATGCGGGGCTCTTTTAGTCATCCTTATGCGATGTGAACGTTAACCGCTCTCAGCTTTCTGGAATCCTTAGGATCGCTTTCTACATCGAAAGTTACCTTCTGGCCTTCTTCCAGAGTTTTGAAGCCATCTACCTGGATAGCGGAGAAGTGTACGAATACGTCCTCGCCGTTTGCATCGTTGGTGATGAAGCCATAGCCTTTGCTGGAATTAAACCACTTAACTACACCTGTGTTCATTTTCAAGTACCTCCTGAATAATTTGGATCAATTGGAGACGCCGCTGCGCGCTGACTTACGAAATCTATCCGTAAAAAAAGACTGTCCGCAAGCCACCATAAAGAAAAGGACGACTTTTCAGTACAGTCAGTTCTAAGCTCAAATTGATTCTGGAGCTATCATAGCATTATTCCCCTATTTTGTCAAAGATATTTTGCAGTTTTTTCAATATCGTAGTATGCTAAAAGGAGGTACCAAACGAAACACCAAGGAGGTTACAAAATGCAGTATTTTGAACGTCAAAATGACAGTCTGATCTTTCGCTTAAATGGAGAAACCGTCATGGTTTCCCCCTGGGGAGAAGACAGCCTGCGCACGCGGGCGGCATTGTTTAACGAGCTTTCAGACAACAGTCCGGCACTTCTTTCTCCGGCAAAAAGTGAGCCTGTTATCGAACTCGGGGAACGTCAGGCTGTAATTACCAACGGCAAAATCCACGCTGTGCTTTCCCTGCAGGACTGGGGCGATGAGCTGCAGATTTCCTATTATAATCAAAAGGGCGAGCTTCTGCTGCAGGAAATTCCAAACGGCGGTGCCCTGTTTTTAAAGGCACGTCGCTTTCAGTCCCTGCCCGGTGACTCTTTTTTCCTGACCGCATCCTTTGTCTCCAACCCATCAGAAAAAATCTACGGTATGGGACAGTATCAGCAGGAAACCCTCAATTTAAAAGGCTGTAATCTGGAGCTTGCCCACCGCAACTCACAGGCGAGCATCCCCTTTTACGTTTCCAGTCTCGGTTATGGCTTCTTATGGAATAATGCCGCTGTGGGAGATGTCCATTTCGGCACGAATACGACACAGTGGACTGCCCGCTCCTGTAAACAGCTGGACTACTGGATCACTGCAGGCGACACTCCTGCTGAAATAGAAGAAGCTTATGCCAACGCAACCGGAAAATCTCCCATGATGCCCGAATACGGTCTTGGCTTCTGGCAGTGCAAGCTGCGCTACTATAATCAGGAGCAGGTGCTTTCCATTGCCCGTGAATACAAGAAACGGAATATCCCCCTGGACGTCATCGTGATCGACTTCTATCACTGGCCCTACTGTGGTGACTGGCGTTTCGATGAAGAATTCTTCCCGGATCCTGCTGCCATGATAAAGGAGCTGCAGGAGCTTGGCGTAGAAACCATGGTTTCTATCTGGCCTGCCGTAGATTTTCGCAGTGAAAACTACGAAGAGATGAAGCAGCAGAATATGCTGGTAAAATCCAACTCCGGCGTCGATGTCCAGATGATCTTCCACGGCAATAATGCCTTTATGGACGCAACCAATCCCAAAACACGCCGCTATGTCTGGGAAAAATGCAAACAAAACTACGCGGACCTCGGCATTCGCACATTCTGGCTGGACGTTGCAGAGCCGGAGTATACGTCCTACGATTTTGAAAACTACCGTTACTATTCCGGTACGGTACTGGAAACCGGCAATATCTATCCCAGAGAATACGCGCGGCTTTTCTACGAGGGGCAAAAGGAAAACGGTCAGGACGACATCGTCAATCTGATCCGCTGCGCATGGGCAGGCAGCCAGCGTTACGGTGCTCTGGTCTGGTCCGGAGATATTATGTCAACTTATGAGGACTTCCGTAAGCAGATCTGTGCCGGAATCCATATGGGACTTTCCGGCATTCCGTGGTGGACAACCGATATCGGCGGTTTCCATAACGGCGTTGCTGCAGATCCCGATTTTAAAGAGCTGCTGATCCGCTGGTTCCAGTTCGGTACCTTCTGTCCTGTTATGCGTCTGCATGGCAGCCGCCAGCCCTATACCCCAATTTATAACAAGGCGGGCGAGCTTCGCGAGGGAACCGGAACCGATAACGAGGTATGGAGCTATGGCGAAGAGGCTTATCAGATCATGACAAAATTCATCCATGTCCGTGAGCTGATGCGAGACTATACGAGAAGCCTCATGCAGCAGGCACACGAAAACGGTCATCCGGTGCTCCGTGCTCTGTTTTATGAATTCCCGTCCGATCCGATCTGCTGGGACATCAAGGATTCCTACCTGTTTGGATCTGATCTTTTAGTCGCACCAATCTGCCATGAGCATGCAGTAGACAGACAGGTTTATCTTCCTGCCGGCGCATCCTGGACAGATGCCCGCACCGGAGTAGTTTATGAGGGCGGTCAGTGGATCATGGCGGATGCGCCGATGGATACGCTCCCCGTGTTCCTGCGCGACGGCAGACAGGACTACCTGATCGGAGAGATCTGATACCGCCACCACCGTTAAGAAAGGAACTTTCAACCAATGGATACCAAAAAAGACCCTTTCCAGAACCTTCAGGAAAGAATGCGCAACGCCCTTGCTGACCACTCGATCCGCGCGTTTCAGGAGCTTTCCAGCTCCACGAGGGATCTGATGTCCTGCTATCGCTGCGCGATTATGGAGATTGAAACGAAATTTCGCGTATTAAACGAACGCTTTTCCCTCCAGCACGACCGCAACCCCATCGACAGCATCCAGAGCCGCTTAAAATCCCCTGACAGCATTCTGGACAAAATGCTTCGAAAAAAGCTGCCCTTTACCCTCGAGGCAATTGAAAACAACATCTTCGACATCGCAGGCATCCGTGTCGTCTGCTCCTTTGTGGACGATATTTACATGCTCGCTGACTGCCTGCTGCAGCAGGACGATATCACGCTGATCGAGCGCAAGGATTACATCAAAAATCCGAAGAGAAACGGTTATCGCAGCCTGCATCTGATTATCGAGGTGCCGATCTTTTTACAGAATGAGAAAAAAATCATGAAAGCGGAGGTACAGCTGCGCACGATTGCCATGGAGTTCTGGGCAAATCTCGAACACCAGCTCCGCTATAAAAAAGACCTGTCACCCGAGTTAATGGAGCAGACCTCCTACCAGCTGAGCGAATGCGCGCGCTTAAGCGCTGTTCTCGACGAACAGATGCAGTCGATCCGGGATATTATTGAAAAGGAAGAAGATCCGTCTGAAAAAAGCGACAGCTCCAAAAAGCCTTCCGACCGGCTTTCCCGTCCGATCTTAAATGCGCTGGAAAACTATGCCACCAAGGCAGAATAAGGAGGATACTTATCATGTTCAGCAGTCGATTATGGCAGCTATTTCTCGACTCTTTTCCCAAAATCCTGCTCCCGGGCCTGACGGCAACCATCCCGCTGACGATTCTTTCCTTTTCGCTGGCGCTGGTGATCGCAGTGGTCGCTGCCCTCGTACAGTTTGCAAATATTCAGGGACTCAAGCAGATCGCCCGCTTTTATATCTGGATTTTCCGCGGGACGCCGCTTTTGGTACAGCTGTTCGTCGTGTTCTTCGGTCTGTCCAGAGTCGGCATCGTCCTGGATCCGTTTCCCGCTGCTGTCATCGTCTTTTCTTTAAATGAAGGCGCTTACTGTGCAGAAACCATCCGGGCGGCACTGGAATCCGTCCCGAAGGGTCAGCTGGAAGCCGGTCTTTGTGCAGGACTTTCCTATTTACAGACCATTTTCCGCATCGTGCTCCCCCAGGCGATGCGTACCGCATTTCCGCCGCTGTCCAACTCCCTGATCTCCATGGTCAAGGATACCTCTCTGGCAGCCAACATCACCGTAACGGAAATGTTCATGGTAACCCAGCGAATCGTTGCCCGTACCTACGAGCCGCTTCTTCTGTATCTCGAAGTCGGTCTGATCTACCTGATCTTCTCCACCGTCCTGACAAAGCTTCAGGCTGTCGGTGAGAAAAAACTCGGTTCCTACGGACAGAAAGGAGTCTGACCTATGCTGGAAATCCGAAATATTCATAAATCCTTTGGCAGCACTCCTGTCTTAGGCGGAATCGATCTGGACGTAAACCAGGGAGATGTTATCGCCATCATCGGTCCGAGCGGTTCCGGCAAAACCACACTGCTGCGCTGCCTGAATTATCTGGAGCACGCCGACGAGGGCACGATGGTCTTTGACCAGGAAACCTTTGCGATGAATAAAATTTCCAAAAAGGACATCGCCCGGCTCCGCAAAAAGACTGCCTTCGTGTTCCAGAGCTATAACTTATTCGCCAACAAAACCGCCCTCAAAAACGTCACAGAGGGACTGATTGTCGGCCGCAAAATGCCCAAAGAGCAGGCACGTGAAATCGCTATGAAGGCGTTGGAAAAGGTCGGGCTTGCCGACCGCAGCGACGCTTATCCGGCACAGCTTTCCGGCGGTCAGCAGCAGCGTGTCGCAATCGCGCGTGCCATTGCCGCCCAACCGGAAATCATCTATTTCGATGAACCGACTTCGGCCCTCGACCCGGAGCTGACCGGTGAGGTCCTTTCCGTCATGCGTTCCCTGGCAAACGAGGGAATGACGATGATCGTCGTCACACACGAAATGAGCTTTGCCAAAAATGTTTCCAACAAGGTCATCCTGATGGAAAACGGGCGTATCGTGGAACAGGGCCCCTCGAAGGAGTTTTTTGCAAATCCGAAAGAAGAACGTACCAAAGCATTTTTACAGTCTTTTGACCAGCTGTAATCCGGCGCTTTACCTGTCCGGCTGCCGCTGGCAGGAATATCAGAAAGGAGTTATTTTTTATGACCTTCAAAAAATCTATCGCACTGCTGCTTTCCGGCTCTATGCTGGCAGCGGCTGCTTTAACCGGCTGCGGTTCTGACAACACTGCAGCAGCTGTCTCCAACACAGCAGGCAAAGACCTGTTAGACCAGATCCAGGCACGGGGCAGCATCACGGTTGCCATGGAGGGTACCTGGGCCCCCTGGACCTATCACGATGAAAACGACGAGCTGGTGGGCTACGACGTAGAGGTTGCAAAGCTGATCGCAAATGAGCTCGGCGTCGATGTCAACTTCGTCGAGGGCGAATGGGACGGTCTGCTCGCCGGCCTGGACGACGGCCGCTACGACATCATGGTAAACGGCGTAGGTGTTACACCGGAGCGTCAGGAAAAATACGATTTTTCCGTACCTTATGCCTATAATAAAACTGCCGTCATCGTCCGCAGCGACTACGACGAAATTCATTCCATGGAGGATTTAAAGGGAAAACACACTGCAAACACCATCAGCAGTACCTATGCAACCCTTGCGGAAAAATACGGTGCAGAGGTAACGGGCGTCGATGACCTGAATCAGACCATCGAGCTTTTACTTTCCAACCGAATCGATGCAACCCTCAACACAGAGGTGACCTATTATGACTACTTAAAGGCACATCCTGATGCAAATATCAAAATTGCCGCTTTGTCTGACGAGGTAGAAAAGGTTGCAATCCCCGTCCGCAAGGGCGACGATACAAAGACGCTGCTTGCAGCCATCAACGACGCACTCGCAAAGCTGGACGAATCCGGCGAGCTGACCGCATTGTCGGAAAAATACTTCGGAACCGATATCTCGAAGCTGGAAAATTAAATCACCAAAATTCACTTCAAAAAGCTCCTGTGCATATTCCTGCACAGGAGCTTTTGATTCGTAGGGTGTATTGTTTCGAAAGTTTATTCATGAATCTCCAACGGAAGTCCGTCGGGATCTGCAAAAAATGTCATCGGTTTTCCGGTAAACTCATCGGTACGGATCGGCTCTGTCACAATTCCGAGGCTGTTTAACCGCACAACCGTATTCTCCACGCTCTCCACAAAAAATGCGAGATGCCGAAGTCCCTGTGCCTCCGGATAGCTCGGACGCTTGGGTGCATCCGGCTTGATAAACAGCTCGATCTCCTGCTCTCCGCATTTCAGATCGATCTTGCAGTCTGCTTTGTCTTTCCGGTGGTTTTCCCGGATCACCGTAAAGCCGAGCAGATCCACATAAAAATGTCTGGAGCGCTCATAATCGCTCCCGATGATCGCAATGTGGTGGATTTTTTCGGACAAAGCGCCCGCTTTGATTGTCAGCTGTCCGGTACGCTCTTTCAGCACGTCTGCTGCCGCCGACGCCTCCTGTGCACTGTCTGTCAGGGTCGGAACGATTTCTTCAAAAATTCCATCCAGCTCGTCCTGGGTCTGATAGGTTCCCGTCGTCAGGATCACAAACAAATCCTTATCAGGCAGCACAACGCCGAACTGTCCGAAGGCGCCATCCGCACGGAAGGATCCGGGTGTCCTGCACATCCAGCACTGGAATCCGTAGCCGTAAGCCCATTCTTTGGCGTGTCCTTCCGCATCTCCGGCAGTCTCGATCTGCTTGGTGCAGGCAAAGTCAAACCATTCCTCTTCCAGCAGCTGCCTGCCTTCCCAACGTCCACGGTTTAACACAAAATAAATAAAACGCGCCATGTCCTCCGTCGTCATCCGCATACCGCCGCCAGCCATTTCCACTGCTTCCGGTCCCGGGCACTTTGAACAGGTCAAGGAAGTAATGCCCAGGGGCTCCAGCAGACGGGGCTTTAAAAATTCCGTCACATCGCAGCCTGTTTTTCTCTTCAACACAGCCGCCAGCATGTTTGTGCCCGCCGTATTGTATTTATAAAATGTTCCCGGCTCATGTAAAAACGGATGCTGTAAAAACTCCCGAATCCAGTCGGGGGATTCCATATCAATTTCCGTCTCATGTCCGCAGCTCATGGTCAGGAGATGCCAGAGGGTGACCTTCTGCAGATTTTCTGACGGCTCCTTCGGAAGAAGCTCCGGAAAAAGATCCACTAACCGCTCCTCCAGTGACAGGATTTTTTCCTGTCGTGCAAAACCGATTGCCGTTGCCGTCAGGGTTTTGCCAAAGGAATACAGCGGGTGCGCAAGCTCCGGTGCATACGGCTTCCACCAGCCCTTTGCTGCACATTTTCCATGCCGCACCACCATAAAGCTGTGCAGTTCGATGTTCTTTTCCTCCATCCGGTCCAGAAACCGAAGAATTCCCCCGGAACTGATCCCCAGCGATTCCGGTGACGCATCCTGAAAATAAGACATACCCCATATCCTCCTCTTTTTTAGATGATCTGCCAAAAACGGCCCCCTGTTTTCGGAGCCGTTTTTGGTAATACACATCAATTCAGACCCGTTTCAGTTCATATGCACGGGTACCCAGACCGATTTTTTCTGCCTGATCCAGCGTCGCTTCCCATTCCACATTCGGATTGGAATCCAGGAAATGATCGTGATGATGATGCCAGTCGGGCTTTGCCAGATGTTCTCCAAGCTGGCTGTTTGCGATCGGAGTCGCCTGCAGGCAGGCATCCGCACACGCCTGATCCAGTGCTACCGGGTCAAAGCTTGCAAACATACCGATATCCGGCAGGATCGGCGCATCATTTTCGCCATGACAGTCGCAGTTGGGGCTGATATCCTGCACCAGTGAAATATGGAAGCAGGGACGGTTCTGACAGACAGCCATCGCATATTCTGCCATCTTCCGGTCCAGCAGCTCGTTTGCACAGCTGTTTTCATTGTAGACTGCATCAAAGCTGCATGCTCCGATACAGCGTCCGCAGCCCTTACATTTGTCGTAATCGATAACCGCTTTTCCATTCAGATATGTAATCGCATCGCTTCCGCACTCATGTGCACAGCGTCTGCAGCCGCGGCATTTTTCCAGATCGATAGCCGGCTTTCCGCTGGTATGCTGCTCCATCTTGCCTGCACGGCTGCCGCAGCCCATGCCGATATTTTTGATGGCACCGCCAAATCCGGTAGATTCATGTCCCTTAAAGTGCGTCAGGCTGATAAAAATATCCGCATCCATAATTGCACGTCCGATCTTCGGTGCAGGACAATACTCTGCATTCGGAACCGGTACTTCTACCTCGTCCGTACCCCGCAGACCGTCTCCGATCAAAATCTGACAGCCTGTTGTGATGGTATTAAAGCCGTTTAAATTTGCACAGTCCAAATGCTCCAGCGCATTTTTGCGGCTGCCGGGATAAAGGGTGTTGCAATCCGTCAAAAACGGAACGCCACCCTGTGCCTTGCACAGATCTGCCACTGCCTTTGCATAGTTCGGACGCAGAAATGCCAGATTTCCAAGCTCGCCGAAGTGCATTTTAATCGCGACAAACTTGCCGTCCATATCAATGTTTTTGATGCCTGCCGCGAGACAGACCTTTTTTAACTTATCCAGCTGACTTGTACCAACCGGGCACCTGAAATCCGTAAAATAAACTGTTGATTTTCCCATGCTTCCCTCCAAATTTTAGCTATGCACGACATGTGCCATTTTTCTGCCTTGAAGACATTTTACCATCTTACATCAGGAAATCCAATGCACTTTTCAAAAATTTGTCGGGTGATGCCACAGCCTGTAGTCCTGTTATTCCTCGTTTTCTCCCGTATCGGAAGCAATGGCCTGATCTATGAGTTTTTGCAGCGTTTCCGCCTGATTCTTCTCCGTAATAGCGCCCACGATGGGATCCCCGACGATATTGCCGTTCCGATCTACTACATAGGTAGTGGGATAGGCATAAATGCCGGTGGTAAATCTTCCCGCCTCGCTGTCAGAGTCAAAATACACATTCTGATACGTAGCGCCTTTCTTGGCCAGTACGTCCTTCGCCTCGGAAATTTCTGCCTCATTCCCATCCAGCGTAAAGGAGTTCACACCGATGAGTGCGCCGTTTTTCTCTGCAAGCTCTTTGTTCAGCGCATCCAGCTCCCCAAGCTCGCCTACGCAGGGACTGCAGGTGGTAAACCAGAAATTCACCACGGTTACTGCATTCCTGGAAAACAGCTCGTCACTCTTGACCGGGTTTCCATCCAGATCCTTGCCTTCAAAGGCAGGAAACTTCTGTACACTGCTATCCTCAGAGGAGCCTGCCTGGGCACTGTCCCCAGGGATACTCGTTTCACTGTCCATGGATTGCTCCACGATCTCAGGATATTTTTGCTCCAGCTCCGTCAGCTTGTTTTCTATCTCGCTGATCTTTTCAGCAGAGGTTTTGAGCAGCTCATATTCTTCGTCCGAAAACTGATCTTTGACATTCTCTATCGTGTCCAGCAGAAAATCTCCGTAGTTTTTTCCGTTTTCCAGCATGGCTGAACCCTTGTCAGCCTCCATATAGACCTTTTCCCACAAATCGGTATTCTCCGAAAGAATCTCGTTCTCCTGATCCATCAGCTTCTTATACATAGAAAGTGCCTCCTGGGCATTTTCTGCTTCCGCCGTCATCGTAACAGCACTGTTACTCTGATCTGCATTCCCGCTGTCCTTTGTGCCGCAGGCTGTAAGAGAAAATGCCAGCAGTACAGTCAGTCCCAGTTTGATCCATTTCTTTTTGTTCATTTTGATTCCTCCATATTTGTTTTTTTTGTAGTTTTCTTTGTCGTTTCATTTACAGCTTCTTTTGTCACTTCATTTGCAGCCTCTTTCCCGTCGCCAAAGCCGTAGCGGAAGCAAACCGCACCGGTAGGACAGGCACGAACGCACATCCCGCAGCGGATGCACTCCCCATGATTGGGTGTTTTTGTCACATCCACATCCATTTTGCAGGCTCCGGCGCATTTCCCGCAGGAAACACATTTGCTCTCGTCCACCTTCATCTGAAAAAGGGACACCCGGTTCATCAGAGCATAAAATGCTCCCAACGGGCAAAGCCATTTACAAAAAGGGCGATAGAACAATATGCTCAGTACAAGGATTCCCAGCAAAATGGTGAATTTCCATGTAAAAAGAGAGCCAAGTGCCGCCCGGATGCCGGAATTGGCAATAGACAGCGGGATCGCCCCCTCCAGCACGCCCTGAGGACAGAGGTATTTGCAGAAAAAAGGATCTCCCATGCCTACATCGTTTACAACCAATGCCGGCAGCAAGACTACCATTACCAGCAAAACCACGTATTTCAGATAGGTCAGGGGCTTCAGCTTTTTTGTGGAGAGCTTTTTCGTTGGAATTTTATGCAGCAGCTCCTGAAACCAGCCGAAGGGGCATAAAAACCCGCAAATAAAGCGTCCCAGCAATACTCCCAGTAAAATGAGAAAGCCGGTTACATAATAGGAAAAACGGAACCGGGAGGAGCCTGCCACTGCCTGAAATGCCCCAATGGGACAGGCGCCGGAGGCTGCCGGACAGGAGTAGCAATTCAGCCCCGGTACGCAGACCGTTTTTCCTGTGCCCTGATAGAGTCCGCCCTTGATAAAATTCGGCAGATGCAGATTGGTCAATAAAGCTGCGCCTGCCTGGATCCAGCCCCGAAAACGGGACATAAGCTGTGATACACCTGAAATTTTCTTATCCAATTCCCACACACTCCAGACATAATTTGATGGCTTTACTCAGTACCGTCGCTGCCTCGCCTCTCCAGGCACCAAAGCACAGCATTGCAGCTCCTGTTATCAGCAGTGCGATCTGCGCTGCGACTTTTTTCTTGTAACGCAATTTTTTATCATCCTTTCTTTTTTTTACGTTCTGATCATATCACAAATAAGTTAAAGTCTCTGTTAAGAATGAAAAATTAACACAAACTTTATCTGCTTCTGCTATAATTATGGGAAAACAATCGCTATTAAAATAGGAGGATTCTTATGCACCTTTTGGTCATTGAAGATGAGCGCGTCCTGTGCGAGACAATCGTCCGCAGTCTGCGGCGTCTGGCATACAGCGTGGATCACTGTTACGATGGAGATAAGGCACTGGAGCTTCTTGGCACAGAGCGATATGATCTGGTTCTGTTGGATCTGAACCTGCCCGGTAAGGATGGCATGACAGTACTGCGCACCTTTCGTCAAAGGGATCGTAAGACCCCTGTGCTGATCCTTTCCGCCCGCAGTGAGGTAAAGGACAAGGTGGAGGGATTGGATGCCGGAGCCAACGACTATCTTTCAAAGCCCTTTCACTTAGCCGAGCTGGAGGCCCGCATCCGCAGCCTGACTCTGCGGCAGTTCACCCAGCAGGATGTGCTGCTGACCTTCAAGGCTCTGAGCTTCGATACCCGTTCCCGCACCGCCACCGTTAACGGACAGACGCTGGCCCTCACCCGCAAGGAAACAGGTATTCTGGAATATTTAATGGTACATCAGGGACGGCCGGTAAGTCAGGAGGAGCTGATGGAGCATGTCTGGGACAACAGCGTGGACAGCTTCAGCAACTCCATCCGTGTGCATATCTCTGCCCTGCGTAAAAAACTGCGCGCTGCATTAGGTTATGACCCCATTCGCAACCGCATCGGCGAGGGCTATCTGATGGGAGGTGACACAGATTGAAAAAAATTTCTCTGCAATGGCGCATCACGCTGATGACTGCTCTGCTCATCGGCGTTACCTGTATCGCCATGAATCTGCTGCTCTGCTCCTCCGGCATCTATTATATGGATACCATCGCCGACACACTGCAGGGCGGCGACAGGATCCTCCTCGACGAAGAAGACACCGTGAGCTTTGATCCGCAGCTGGCAGCGCCTGACGGCGAGCTGACGATCCTTATTGATGGAGCACAGGGCCGCTTTCGCACAACAAACTGGTATATCACGGCGGTGGTGACGGCATTGAGCGGTATTCTTGCCTACTTCGTCAGCGGGCATGCCCTGAAGCCCCTGCGCAGCTTTGCCTCCCAGACAGAAAAGGTGCAGCTGAACAATCTGGCGGATATCCGGATCAACGAAAATGTTCTTCCGGAATTCAGACAGCTTGGTCACTCCCTGAACCAGATGCTGGAGCGGTTAAACAATGCCTTTTCTGCCCAGAAACAGTTTACCGGCAACGCTGCCCACGAGCTGCGCACACCCCTGGCGCTGATGCAGGCCCAGCTGGAGCTTTTTTGTGCAGAGCATCCCGACATGCCGCCGGAGACGGCAGACTTTCTCTCCCTGCTGCAGGAACAGACAGAACGGCTGTCCCAGATGACAAAAACCCTGCTGGAGATGAGTAATCTGCAGCAGGTAGAACGAAACGAATCCATTCAGCTTGCTCCCATGGTGGAGGAAATTTTCACAGACCTTACGCCGCTGGCGGAGAAATCCGGCATCACTCTGGAGCTTGCAGGTGACGGTGTTATGACCGGCAGCGACGCACTGATCTATCGTATGATCTTCAATCTGACAGAGAATGCGATCAAATACAATCGTCCAGACGGTTCTGTACAGGTCTGCATCACCCAGGAGCCCGAAAAGCTTCTGATCCTTGTTTCCGATACGGGACGGGGAATTCCGGAGGAATATCAGCAGAGTATCTTTCAGCCCTTCTTCCGTGTAGACAAGTCCCGCAGCCGAACCTTCGGCGGTGCCGGCCTTGGTCTTGCGCTGGTATGGGAGATTGCAGCCCTTCACGGAGGCTTTGTCCGGGTTGCAGAAAGCTCAGACAGCGGAACCACCATCGCTGCAGAGCTGCCACGCTCCGGCAATCATGCAGCAGCTCCCAAAAACGAAACGCTTTAGAAACAATAGAATGCTCGCCTTGCGAGCATTCTATTGTCATGAATCAAAACGAACAGAAATGAGAGGAAAATATGATCGATAAAATGCTGATCCGTGGAGCAAAGGTTCACAACCTGAAGAATATTGATGTGGATATTCCGCTTGGGAAAATCGTGGGAATTGCAGGCGTGTCCGGCTCCGGCAAATCATCCCTTGCATTGGGCGTGCTCTACGCTGAGGGTTCCCGGCGCTATCTTGAAGCCCTCTCCACCTATACCCGCCGCCGCATGACCCAGGCTTCCAGGGCCAGTGTGGATGAAGTCCTGTATGTTCCCGCTGCACTGGCTCTGCATCAACGCCCCGGTGTGCCGGGTATCCGCAGTACCTTTGGCACAGGAACAGAGCTGCTCAACAGTCTGCGCCTGATGTATTCCCGTCTTGCCAGCCACCGCTGTCCTAATGGACATTTTCTTTCTCCGTCTCTGGCTGTCGCCGCAGGAAAAGAGCTTGTCTGTCCGGAATGCAGCGCACATTTCTATGCACCGTCTGCAGAAGAGCTGTCCTTTAATTTCCAAGGAGCCTGTCAGAGATGCGGCGGCACCGGGATCGTCCGCACCGTGAATCTGGATGCACTGGTGCCGGATGACTCGCTGACGATCAACGAAGGAGCTGTTGCCCCCTGGAACAGCCTGATGTGGTCCCTGATGACAGACATTTGCCGGGAAATGGGTGTGCGCACGGATGTGCCGTTTCGGGAGCTGACAAAACAGGAAAAGGAGATCGTATTCCACGGTCCTGCTGTGAAAAAGCACATTCTTTACCGTCCGAAAAAATCTGACTCCAACGACTTTGCAGAACTGGATTTCACCTATTTTAATGCCATCTACACCGTAGAAAATGCCCTTGCCAAGGTCAAGGATGAAAAAGGCATGAAACGGGTAGAAAAGTTTCTCAAAGAAGATATTTGTCCGGATTGTCATGGCACACGCCTGTCTGCCGCTGCCCGTGCGCCGAAGCTGCAGGGTATTTCGCTGGACGAAGCCTGCGCTATGACACTCTCTGAGCTGATCGTCTGGGTAGAAGGCGTCCCCCAAAGTCTGCCGGAAGAAATGCGTCCCATGGCCCAGAGTATCTGTGAAGCCTTTCAAAGCACCGCAAAGCGGCTGATGGACTTGGGACTCGGCTACCTGACCCTTGATCGATCCGCATCCACACTCTCTACCGGCGAGCGGCAGCGGATGCAGCTTGCTCGCGCCGTGCGTAACCGCACCACCGGCGTCCTCTATGTACTGGATGAGCCCTCCATCGGTCTGCACCCTTCTAATATTGTGGGGCTTACCGGTGTACTGCAGGATCTTGTTGCTGACGGAAACTCCGTCATTTTAGTCGATCACGATACGCAGATTTTGAAGGAATCCGACTGGCTCATAGAAATGGGTCCGGAGGCCGGCGCAAAAGGCGGTCACATCATTGCGCAGGGCAATATTTCCACCATCGCAGCAGATCCTGCTTCCCAGATCGGACCGTTTCTTTCCGGCACAGCGAACGCCAGACTGCGCCCCTGCATCGAAAAGGAAATGCTCTTTACAAACGGCAGGATTCACCTGTCCACGGATCGGATCCATACCGTAAAGCCCCTGGAGGTCGATATTCCAAAAGGACGGCTCACAGTTGTCACCGGGGTATCGGGCTCCGGCAAGACCACTATGGTACTGGAGAGCCTGATTCCTGCACTGCAGGCAAAGATCAGCGGCAGTGCGCTGCCTGCCCACATCCGCGCAGTCGATGCCGACGGCATTGCACACGTCAAGCTCATGGACGCCACGCCCATCGGCATCAACGTCCGCTCCACTGTGGCAACCTATGCAGGCATCCACGACGACCTGCGCAAGCTTTATGCGAAATCTCCGGATGCCAAAGCCCTCGGCTACAAGGCCGGTGATTTTTCCTACAACACCGGGACGCTCCGTTGCCCCGGCTGCGACGGAACCGGCGTTGTCAGTCTTGATGTACAGTTCCTGCCGGATGTGAACATCCCCTGCCCGGACTGCCGGGGCTCCCGCTACAGCAAGGCAGCTTACACAGTAAAGCTCACCAATAAAAGCGGCGCGCACATTTCCTTACCGGAGCTGATGGATATGGACGTAAACACCGCCATCGACTTTTGCAGGGATATAAAAAGCGTCAGCCAGAAGCTGGAAATTCTAAAACAGCTCGGACTCGGCTACCTGACCCTTGGCGAAGAAACGCCCGGACTGTCCGGAGGCGAAGCACAGCGGCTCAAGCTTGCCAGCGAGATTGGAAAGACCCAGGAGGATTCCGTATTCGTCTTCGACGAGCCCTCCATCGGTCTGCATCCGCTGGATGTGCAGGTTCTGCTGGGCGTCTTTCAGGCGCTTCTTCATCACGGTGCGACCGTTGTCGTCATTGAACACGACCTGGATGTGATCAAAAATGCGGACTATGTAATCGACATGGGACCGGGCGGCGGCGAAGCGGGCGGACAGATCATAGCCAGCGGGACGCCGCAGGAAATAAAGGAAAACCCTAACAGTATTACCGGGAACTATATCTCATAAACCTCGTTCTCGAGGTGGCTTGTCTTTCTCAGCCGGCCAGGATTTTCTGAGTGCCGCGTAGGAAATCAGAAAATCCGCAGGTCGACCGGCGGCTTTGACCTGGGGCTGCCCCCGATTGAGTCACTTTAATTTTGTCTGTATCCTGCTACTCCTCTTACCTTATAATTTCCCATTTTGCTTTTCTCGTTGTTCCGTTCTGTACCAATCTACCTTTTTCCTGTAAAAAAGCGAACATTCGAGAAATCGTTCTTTTTGATACACCCATTTCTTCCGCATAATATGCCTGTGTTGCAGATGGATTTTTCTCTATAATCTGCAACAGGTTTTCTAACTGTATCTGTTCCTTATTAAGCGGTACTTTACCGCCATTAGTGCCACTTTCGTTGCGATTAACGCCATTTCCGGCATTACTAACGCCATTTTCAACGCCACCAATGTCATTTTTGGCGTCGTTGGCGTTAATCGTGGCGTCGTTTGTATCAACCTGACCTCGATAAATATTGATACGCAGATCAACTTCGCCACCAATAAACTCCGGCTCCCGTAGTCCGGCAGCTTTTACTTTATCAATAATTCTCGGAATACCGCTTCCCCAATGCTCAATCAGGTTCATATAAGCAAACGCATGGGCAAGGGCTTCATTTCTGATTTTGGAATAACCTTCTTTCATACGCTCTATCGTTTGTCCCATTGGCAACTTTCCTGGAGAAGTAATTTCCAATCGGTTGTCATATACCGCAACCTGTATCGTACCATGATCCAGATAACTACGATGTACCATGGCATTGATAATCAACTCACGAATGGCATCCGGTGGAATCTCATAAATATCCTGCCGATAAATTCCAACAATGGTAGCACCCAGATGAATATTTCTCAAAACAAACTGAAATGCTTCCTCTATCTGTCCCCAAAGCGGACCGGTATATTCTCTACGGTCAACAAATACCGCTTTCGTTGTACCCTTGAACACGCCACATTGCGTTGCAACATGAAGTCCACCGTTGCCTGTCAAAATAGCAAAGGCATTAGATGGATAATCTTTTCCCTCACGCTCAATCAAAACCCCCCAGGAACGCAGCTGCTGTCTGCCAACATCTTTGATGGATGCTTTTTGCTCCTCATTATGGGCATTCCTGACTGCCTACTCCTTCATCGCTTTGCAAAGAGCATCAATATCTTCATCCGTGATATCCAGTCCCGTACACAAAGCCTGATCGTAGTAACGGTTACTGCCCTCAAACAACAGCTCTTTTACCATATACTCGTCGGCAAGGCGGGTAGTTCCTGCAACACGGACATATACACCGCCATCTCTGCCAAGGGCTTTGATATAATATGGGCGCTGTCTGCCCTCAGAAACCTCTACCACAATGACACATTTTCTTTGTCAAAGCCAACAACCTCTCTGGTTTTATCGGCAATTCCGAAAATGATTTTTCCTCCGGTTCCATTTGCAAAGGCAACCACAGACTTCATATATTTGATGCTTTTCTCCGGCAGGTTCTCTTTGAACTCCACATTCTTCGATTCTCCTGCAAGAATTCCTTCTATGGTCATCATAACACCTCGCTCTCTATGGCAGCTATTGCCACCATTCATATTATAAAATACCCACAGTTTTCTTATTTTCCACTTCAAAAATCAACTCATTCATCAAGTCGTTCTTAATATCAATCCAAACGGGGTTTGACCGGGGTCTGGCTACTGGCTGCCCCCTTTGCACCTGGCCACACTTGGATATAATCTGCACGCGCTGGAACATAAGCGCAACTTTTTGAAACAACGTACCTTCGAGGAGCCTGGATTAGCTCCTCTTTTCGGCTCCCTTTTTAGCTCCTTTTCTTACGACTACTATCCGTTTTTACATCTGCATGTGATAGAGCTTCACTTTTTCCTCGAACGGCAGTCCCGGATCAATGCCGACTTCTTCCCACATCACACCATACGGTGCGCCGCCATCTGTATATCCAGCGATAAAAGCAAAACGACCATCGCAGTCCTCATACAGTTCTGCCATCCGTTCCCGTTCTTTCGCTTCCCGCTCCATTCTCCGCTGTCGAAGGCGCGCTTTCTTTTGCTCAGCCTTCGTCAAATTCTTTTTCTTTGCCATTTGCGGAATCTCCCGGATTTTTTGCTGATGATTTTTTGCTGCGCTTTTTCGGTGCTGTCAGCTCATAGCTTAAAGAAAGCAGGTCTTTGATGGCATCATCCAGTTCCGATTTACCAAGCTGAATACTGAGCCACTTCTCCTTATTCATGTGATAGGCCGGAAAATAGCCATCCTGCCCGCGAAGAGAGCCAATTAACAGCGGATCACTTTTCACATTGAGGACATCAACGATGCCTGCTTCCGGCAGTCCCAACTTATCAGCAGATACTTCCAGAACCACACCATACCATTTATTATTGTCGTTGTGCCGCAGCACAGCATTCCTGTCATGCCAGGGGTATTCCGGCTCCGTGCCGTACTGCTGGTGTATCCATGTAAATAATTCTTGTCGTGTCACTCCATCGCTTCCCCGCTGTTTTATGTGTGGCTTTGTGCAACAACCTGTTGCACAAAGCTTTGCCTCAGATAACTCTCCACGCCGCATTGATATCAGAAATCATCCAGCGCAGCATCTATCTCTTCCAACCTATCAATCCAGCCCAGGCCCGATCTCTTCTTGGCTGCATAGCTTTTCTTATCACCGCCAACCACTTCAAACCGTTTTTCTTCCGTCCCGAACAAACCTTTTACCTGAATTCTGAAATCCGGCTTGTTGTTGGTCAGTCCCTGAAGCAGCTTCACGTTTTTATAGCGAGGAAGCAGAATCTGGCAGATTGCAGCAATGTCCCGTCCATGAACCGTCGATTGTGCCATAAAATGTTTTGTAATATACGGTTTTATATCGTCCATGATCTGCGACATGGATGCCTTTTTGCGTAAATCTGCCATATTCTTCTCCTATCACACGTTATTGCAGCACCTTATTCATCAACTCCTGATAGCTGTCTACATGGTCATATGTCACAAGACCATCCGACAGTTTTGCGAAGAGCTTCTTGGCGCAGTCGATCTTGGACTTCTCGATTGGGCGTAGGTTCAGGCTCTCCATCGTACCTTTTGTTTCTGCTACAAAATAGATGTGCTTTACCCTACCCTCATGGAACACGATTGCCCAGTCCGGGGAGTAGTGTCCTACCGGAGTCGGAATAAAAAAGCCTTTCGGCAGCTTTGCATAGATAAAGACCTCTTCCGCACCATCCAGATTCTCCGCAAACTTACGCTCCACGCTCTTTTCTGCCGTGCCATCGGTGAAAATATAATCCTGAATCGCTTTTTGCGCCTTATAAGCCTTGTCCATCGTCAAAGCGTGCTTTTCTGCCGTGAAGATACTGCTGTCGTAGCTGCCTTCAATGGTATCGTAGGTAATATGCTCCACGATCATCGTAGCTTTCTGTTCTTTGATCAGACGAATCGTCTTGGTAATAAACTCTTCCGGGTTGTTCTGATACATGGCAAAAGTAGTCGGCTTGATACCCTGCAAAATGCGAGCTGTTGTACGGCGGGTCAATGTTGTGCCCTCTGCAATCTTACCGATCAGGTCATATGCCACCTGACTGGTATGTGCATTTTTCAGTACACCCGTCTTGCTTTTTGCGTCATAAAAGCTGCTGCCCTCCCGCACCATGTCAGCATTCAAGGTGTCTTTCTGCCCGGCATAGGTAACGGTATATTGCAGGCGGCTGACATATAGTTCGCTGTCAATGTGCGCAATCGACTTCCGAATCAGCTCTTCAGAATCAAAATCCACCGTATAGGCGTATTTGTGGTTGATGGTCTGCCAGAGCTTCTGGAATTCTGTTTTTTCAAATCTGTCGTTCAGAGGATTTTCCAGTACTTTCGGCTTGTTGCCATCCTCGAACATAGATTTGAGCACACTATCGTCATAAATCGCCTGAACCAGCGAATGCACGCCCTCTTCGATAGGTTTCAGCGTCTCCGGCACAGGTACAAGCGTTCCGGCCTGCACATCGTCCCGGTAGTCCTGCGTGACATTATCCTGCTCATCTACATAGTTGTTGCGGACAAGATACTGATAGATAGCCCGTGCCTGACGGTCATCCACTTTGATTGTTTTGCCATCGAGCTTGATGGCCTTTCCAACAAAGTAGTCGATGTCTGCCTTGCGTGGGCGGTCATACAGCACAGCTTCGGTCTGCTTTTGCAGCCCGTCCACAAATCCGGCGTAGCTCTCGCTTGCAATAACGGTCAGGACGTTGATATCCTGAACCTTCTCCCCCAGAACCTCGGCATCCATGCGGTTTCCGTCCTTATTTACGCACAGACGCAGACCACGGCCTACTTCCTGCCGCTTCTGCGTGGTGCTGTCGCTGTGTTTTAACGTGCAGATCTGGAACACATTCGGGTTATCCCAACCCTCACGCAGAGCGGAATGGGAAAAGATAAACCGGGTTGGCTCTTCAAAGGACAGCAGTCGCTCCTTATTTTTCAGAATCAGATCGTAGGCCGAAATATCATCGGACATATCCGTGCCACGCTTAACCGAACTGTTGACGCTGTGCCCTTTCTTATCAATGCTGAAATAGCCCTTATGCACATCATGTACATCGGTGGCATCCAGATAGGCAGTATACTCCGGCTCAAGAATAGAACGATATTCGTTCATTACAGCCATGTATTCCTGCTCAAAAATCTTGCCATACTCGCCCAGAAGCTCATCGCCGTCTTCATCGTACTGACGGTATTTAGCCACTTCGTCAATGAAGAACAGGGAAAGGGTCTTGATACCCATTTTGAACAGTTCCTGTTCTTTTTCAAAGTGGGAAATGATCGTCTCCCGAATCTGCACCCGGCGCATATCATCTTCAGAGACATCGCCGGTTACATCACCTTTGCGGATGGTATCGCCATTGGTAAAGGTCACAACGCCAGTGATCGGGTCAATTTCAGAAACGACAAAGCCCTTATACTGCTCCATCTCGCCGGAGATATAGTAGAGATTATCACTCACATCCAATGTACGGAATTCCCGCTTTGTGCCGCTCTGGTGTTTGACCTCCAACTCCACCTTTGCCCGTGGCGGATTCTTGGGGGAGATAATGATGCTTTCAAGATACAGATATTTGTCTGTACCACGCAGGTTCTTGACCTCAAAGCCCTTGACCTCGATCTTCTTGACCAGCCGCTTATTGTAAGCATCCAGCGCATCCAACACGTAAATCAGGTTGTGCTGCTTGGCGTGGGTAGCGGAGTAGTTCAGCGTGAACAGGGGATTGAATTTCTTCAACGCTTTCTGGGTAGCAGAATCCTCTTTACCCATCTTCTGCGGTTCATCCAGAATCAGAATCGGGCGATTGGCCGCAATCACATCAATGGGACGGCGGGAGCCGAACTCATCCCGCTTGGTGTAAATAATTCTCGCAGCGGCATCACCCTTGCGGCCTTCCACGTTCTTGTCCTCGTTCATGGAGGCAGCAAAGGCCTGTGTATTGATAATCATGACGTTGATGCCAGAATTGCTGGAGAACGAATCCAACTGGTTCAGGTTGCTGCTATTGTAGATAAAGAACCGTGCTTTTTTGCCGTAGCACTCCATGAAATGATCGGCAGTGATCTCAAAGGACTTCTTTACACCCTCACGAATGGCAATGCTCGGAACAACAACGATGAATTTGCTCCAACCATACCGCTTGTTCAGCTCGAACATGGTCTTGATGTAAACATAGGTCTTGCCCGTACCGGTCTCCATCTCAATGTCCAGAGAGCATCTACCCAGCGGGGCAACCAGCTTGTCTGACTGATGAATATTGCTTTCCGCCTGTAATGCACGAATATTCTGCACCAAATCCGCATCGGTTAATTGCAGAGCTTCATTCTTGAAGCCGGAATCGTTGATCAAATCCTGCAATTCCAACTGTGCTGCATCCTCAGCCATCGGCATAAGGCTTAACTGCTGGGGCTTTGCAGACAGGCTTCCCATATCACGCAGATAGGACACTCCTGCACCATAAGGCTGACCCTGAAAGACACGAGCCACAGCTTCCACGGCATCGGTCTGATACTGCTGAATTTTGAAACTAAACTTCATCTTTGTGGTTCACCTCCTGCTCCAGCATCAGGAAACGGTCAAAGTCGCTCTCATACAGGCGATCCTGAATGATACGGTATTTTTCATATTCCGTTTCCGCATGGAGTTTTGCCTGCTCTGCGCTGATTTTACCCGGCCCGGTTAGCAGCTCGTTGCCGTTGAACTCCAGAAAACCATCCAGCCGCTTTGCCCAATCTTCCATGCTCATTGGGATTTTGCGCTCGGCCTGCAACTCGGCATAATCCAGATAGAGCGACACAATGCGCTCCAGATAATTCATTTCTTCTTTGCTCAGGTAATTCTTCGCAATCGACACATCTGCTTTCAGAATTTTCCCATCCGGAGCATTCTCCCATGTAGTCAGTCCCATGTGTTCCTTGTTGGCATCCGCCCGCTCCACGATCAGCTCCGCCGCTGTGTGACGGTGGACGGCATAGTGCATTTTGTTCTGTACCGTCCGGAAGAACAGACGGGTCGTCTTTGCGTTTTTGTCGTAGTCAAACGCAGTGGCGTACAAATCTGTCACTTTCTGATAGAATTTACGTTCAGACAGGCGAATCTCCCGAATCTGCTGCAACTGCCGCTCAAAGTATTCGTCGGTGAACATATGGCCTTTTTTCAGCCGCTCCACATCCATCGTCCAGCCTTGAATAGTATGGTCTTTGACGATCTGTCCCGCCCATTTGCGGAACTGCACCGCCCGCTGGTTATTCACCTTGAAGCCTACGGCAATAATGAGCTGTAAGTTGTAGTGCGTCACTTCACGGTTGACCTGCCTTACGCCCTCTGTCTGAACTATTCGGAATTTCCGAATAGTTGCCTCCTCTGTCAGCTCTCCGTCAGCATAAATCTTTTTGATATGCTCATTAATAGTGGGAAGCCCAACATCATATAACGCTGCCATCATCTTCTGCGTCAACCAGATATTCTCATCCTCATAACGCATTTCAAAGCTGGCATCGCTCTCACCGGTAGAGGCAACAAAGGTCAGGTATTCTGCTGCGGAGCTGCGAATGGCAAGTTCTTTTTTCTTCTTATCAGCCATATCACAGCACCTTCCTTACAGTATCAGAGCTATATGTCTCGAAAACCTGCTCGAAGTTTGTGGCTACGCTGTCGTTTGCCATACTGCTGTCACGGAACACGGCATAGTAGGGCTTCATCTGGGCAATGGCCTTGACGGTTTCCTCGGTCACATCATGGTCAAAGCAGGCCAGCAAGAAACCGTCTGCTACGTTGAATACTTTTTTGCCTGCGATCTCTTTCACCTCAATGGAGCTGGACAGCAGCACGCCCAAATCCAACATCACCTGGAACAGCAAGTCCTCCGGGGTACGGTCTTCCTTCACGTTGTCCACCAGAGAGAACAGATCCTGCTGACCGACTTCATCCGGCGTGTAGTACACAGGTTTCATATTGCTTTCATCCAGACGCAGGCAGCGGAAACCGATGTCTAAATCAGCCGGAGCCGTCAAACCGGCTTCTTCCTTGATTTTCCGGCCAGCCCGGCGGATACGCTCTTTGCCAATTTCGCAGATGTTTTTGTAGCCTGCTTTATAAGCTTCTTTCTTTTCGTCCGTCTTTTCCGGCAACTGCACCATGATAAACTTGCGGTGTCCGCCGTCCTCGGCGTTCAGCTGCAGCACCGCATGTGCGGTAGTAGCAGAACCGGAGAAAAAGTCAAGAATAAAATCATCTGAATTAGAGGTTGCTTGTAAAATGGTTTTCATCAGTGCAATGGGTTTAGAATAATCGAACAATTTATCATTCTCAGGAAAAAGGTCCTTGAATCCTTGTGTTCCATTAACTGTGAAATTGTCTTTATCCAGCCAAATAGTTGGAATTTGACCACCAACTGTCCTGTTTGCGCCAAAAATCAACGTTGGCGCATTACCTTCATGTCCTATAACTTCAAGCTCTCCATTTTCAATTTTATCAATTACACCGCTTGGCAAATATTGAATACTGTATTGGTTTTGATTTTTGGAATTCGAGTTTCGAGTAACTTTAATATAGCCTTTTTTCCAATCAGATAATATACGTTCTGGAATCTGTCGCCAAACACAGTCTTTCCCTTTTGCTGTTACAGGCCAAATTGCAACCGATCCAACGGGTGCACACGAATAATCATATACATAGTTCAGCTTGTCTCCTGTGTACTTTCCGGAACCAATAAGTTCTTGCAATGACGCTCCAACACCGGTTAACAGACCTGTTTTCTCATCAATAAAAATAGGATATGCTTGATTAGGACGCTGCTCTTTATTGAATGTACTTAAAGTTAGTCCTTCAAATGGCGTGCGGTCTTTTCCTCCCCAAGCTTCTACAGGATTAGCAATAAAATCTTTTGGAACAATCCAGACCAGATACTCATGCAAATAATTAAATCCACCTGAAGGTTTACCTCCAGAAGTTTGAACTGTTACAGTAACCACTTGATGCCCACCAAACAAACTCTCACACATAGCTACTAAGTGGTGGACTTCACGATAACTAATGCTGATAACTATAACTCCATCCGATGCTAATAAGTCCTTAGCTATTCTTAAGCGAGGATAAATTTTATTAAGCCAATCGGTGTGAAAGCGGCCATTGCTTTCAGTGTTCTGTACCATACGATTGCCTTCTTCATCGTATTGGCCGCTATTTTCCATGTAATCTCTTGCGTTTTGCTCAAAATTATCAGTATAGATAAAATCTTTGCCCGTATTATACGGCGGGTCAATGTAGATCATCTTAACCTTGCCCAGATAGGTTTCCTGCAAGAGCTTCAGCACTTCCAGATTATCGCCCTCGATATAGAGGTTCTCACTGTCAAAACCGCCGGGTGTGCCATCTTTGCCCACACTGTCAGCTGCCACCGGACGCAGCGTTGCCGTAATGGGCGCATTGGCCGCCAACATCGCCTTTTTCTTGTCCGGCCAAGTGAACTGATAGCGTTCCTCCCGACCTTCTACGATAGAATCGGAAAGCTCCTGCCGCAGAACGTCAAAATCAATGGCGTGTTCTACCTTGCCGTCACGTTTTACCTCGGTAATTGCATTGGGGAACAGCTTGCCGATCAGCTCTATATTTCTCTCCACGCCGTCAAGGCTGTGCATTTTCAGTTTGTCCATTTTCGATTTCCTCCAAATTTTCAGATGTAAAAAGCTCTTTCAATGCTTCCGCAATCTCTTGAGGAGTCATTAAAGCTGTAGTCATTGCCTTACGATCTGCAATGATAGGGCTGTATTCAACGACCTGTTTTTTTGTCAGGTTATGCCATATCGGAAGAATGGTCTTGCCATTAACTGTTTCTACTTGAAACAACCCATTCAATTCCGCTTTTGTCCAATATTTATGTTCCGCAATATAATTAGGCGATAATACTACTACACCATATCTTGATTTGGCCAGTCCTTTATCAATCTTTTCACGCATCGAATCGCCCCACTTGAGCTTGTCTGAGTCGTACCATACTTTAAGCCCCTGGTTGCGTAATGCTTCGACAAACTCATCCACGAACGATTCCTTGTCCTCATATGCGTGGGAAACAAAGACATCATATTCCTCATCAGACAATGTCTCGTTTGATATTGTGGCTGGAGATCGTAATAGTTGTTGAAGTTCCTCTATTTGCGCTTCATAGGAAGCCTGTACCTTTCGATTTATATCGTCCTGTTTTCGTTGCTCTTTTTGCTGCTCCTTTTGCAGCTTGAGGTACGCATCAGCTCTCTTTTTTCGTTTTTCTGCCATTTTCTTTCCAAGTTCAGCACTATCATTACTCTTTTTTGCTTGGTCAGACTCATACATCGCAATCTGACGCATTTTGCTGTTAAGCGTAGATTGCGATGTATGACTTGTTATACTTTTCTTCAGAGAGTTAATTTTACCTTGAAGATTTGCCACCTCTTTGTCTTTTGCCGCTTTTTTCTTTTCAAGATCAGCGATTTCCTTATCTAAGCTATTTACCGTCCTTTGATATTGCTCACTTGACATATCAAAAACTCACCATCCTATCTCTACCACAATTAGCCTTGTAGGCTTTTCAATTGCTGTACCAATTCAAATTTCTTCCTTGGCTGTTTTTCTTTCCTGATTTTGGCTTCCAGTGCCGCAATCTGCTTTTCCAGTTGTTCTCGCTGCTTCTGCTGCTCTATACTTTCTTTCAGAGTAGCGGATTCATCCGAATCGAGAGCCGTCCCCGCAATCTGCCGCACAAAATTCTCATACACGGCATCCAGCGAAAGCCCATCCAGATGCACCGGAAGTTCATTCGCTTCGAGCCATTCTGTGTAATAATAACGATCAACCTTAAAGGCCGTTTTATCCGCAGCAGCCTCCTTGTAACCGATAGCAGCCCGATACCTGCCCTCGTATTCCAAAAGAAACAGAATGTGATACGGAATCTCCCGGTCAATCTGGCGCAACACACTTTCGTCCAAATCCGGGGCAGATAACCGAACCTCGAACACCTCAATCTCTGTCACCTGTTCGCCAGCAGACAGATTCAAGGTAGTGGCCGCAATCTTATTGCGCCAGTAGATGATCCTTATCTGCTCCACGAACGCTTTTTTCATGGCCGGTGTCACAGCAATGTTTTCATAAAACTTCTGCTTGGGGATACGCTTGTTAAACTCCGTGGATTTCGGCAATCCCAGCACGGCATCTCACCTCCAGACAATCATTTCACAACAAGGAAGCAAATCAGTTCAAAATCATCCAGCCCGGATATATTGCTCATCAAAGCGGATGTTCCACCGGCAGAGAACAGACTGTCAATGTCGCTTTCCTCTTTCACATCAATGATGGAATTGATTGCTTCGCTCAGCAGCTCGGACATCTCTGCCATATTCCGCCCATCATCCGTTTCTCGGTTAAAGCGTTCGTATGACTCTTTGATCGGTGCGGATTTTCCGCGGCAGAGTAAGCGGATATCATCCAGCATCTTTTTCGGATTCAAGTAATCGCAGATAATCTGACCGTCCACTCCGATATAAACCATGTAGAACGGATGGATGCGGTTCCGGTTATCCACATTGACACTGTTGTTGATGTTTTTCAGCACAAAGATCACACCATCCGGCAGTTCATCCGTGGCAGGCACCACAGCATGAAGTCCACGAGGCTTTTTGTCCATGTCTCCGTTCCGTTTTATGTAGTCCAATAAGTCGAGTCGGAATTCGTTCAGCCCCAGATCCATAATGGAGATTCCATCGGACATATCCTCAATATCAACCACTTCTTCCTGTAAGCGTTTGAGCTGCGCCTTGCGGTATTCCAAATCACCTTTTTCTTCCGGATTGATCAGGTCATCATCACCGGTAGATGTCATAACAGTGATTTTCATGCGGGTCTCCACACGGGATTTCAAATTGATGTACTCATCCAGCGTCAAGTCCGGCCAGAAATTTACAAGCTGAATGTACTGGTTGCGACTGCCGATACGATCAACACGGCCAAACCGCTGAATAATGCGAACCGGATTCCAGTGGATATCATAGTTGATCAGATAATCGCAATCCTGCAAGTTCTGACCTTCTGAGATACAGTCCGTTGCGATCAGCACATCAATTTCGGTAGTGCTGCCCGGCATCAGAACATCCCGACCTTTGGAAACCGGGGAAAAACAGGTCAACACATTATTCAGTGTTGCCTGAAATCCTTTGATCGTTGTTTTTCCATCAATGGAGCCGGTGATGACTGCCGTATTCAATCCATAGTTCTTCTTGATATACTCGCTGACATGGTCGTACAGATACTCGGCCGTGTCAGAAAACGCCGAGAAGATCAGGACTTTCTTATTCTGGTCATTGATGGGATGCTCGATTTTTTCAGACAACAGCTTTAACAGTTCCTGCAACTTGGTATCATGTTCCGGGGTAATGTCCGCAACCATAAAGGTCAGCAGTTCCAGAACCTCCTCATCTCGTTTGAGCTCCGTTCGCCAACTCTTCCAGTCCATATCCGCAAGGTCGATTTTTACCTTTTTGCCAACGGTGAAGAAATCCGAATTTTCATCATCTATATCAAAGTCATCGCCACCAGCATCGTACATGTCCAAATCCGCCCGACCGTATGCCTCAAACTGATTGATGGACTGAATCGTACCATTGATCAGTTCCTTGATTCGGGTCAGTGTCAGTTGGAAAGAATGTACGGAGCTTTCCAGACGCTTCAAGAGGTTGATGCTCATCAAGCGGCGGATACCTTGCTCACGTCCTGTCTGGGTTAGGTTCTCACCCTTATTGTGGGTCAGCTCTTTATATTTCTGGAGCTTGCTGGGGAAAATGTAATTGGAGGGCGCATACACACACAAAGAGAGCTGCATGAGTTGCTCATAAATCTCGTTATAGTTGATGGCGTTGTTCAAATCCGTCAGGCAGGGACGTTTGGAAATTGGCTTGAGCCGTTCGGGAAATTTTCCAATTTCGTTAGTATCATAATATTTTTCAATATGTTTACGGGAGCGGGCAATGGTCACGCTGTCCAACAGCTCAAAAAAGTCAAAATCCAATGTGCGCAGCAGCGCATCTGTGGTTCGTTCCTCCTGAGGCAGTTTGCTCCATGCATTGAACGCCTTTTGCGCCTGCTTGAAAATATCCTCCACGTTTTTGGATGTATTCAGCCGCTCGTCAAGGAATTCCGAATTACCCTCATAGGCAAGGGCAAGTTGGTTCTTCAAATCAACAAAACGGTTGTTGACTGGCGTTGCCGAGAGCATCAAAACTTTGGTTTTTACTCCGGAATGGATCACCTTATCCATCAGACGCTGATAACGGTTATCCTGCGTCTTGCTGTGCGTACCAATACCGTTGCGGAAGTTGTGCGATTCATCAATCACCACAAGATCATAGTTGCCCCAGTTCAGGCGATTCAGGTCAAGGCCATTGGACTGTCCGCCATTGCGGGAAAGGTCCGTATGGAACAAAACATCGTAATTCAACCTGTCCGATGCAATCGGGTTATTGACATAGTTGTCCTTGTATGTATTCCAGTTTTCAGCCAGCTTTTTCGGACAAAGCACCAGCACCGACTTGTTTCTATTTTCGTAATACTTTACAACTGCCAACGCAGTGAATGTTTTACCAAGACCGACGCTATCAGCAAGGATGCAGCCGTTGTACTTTTCCAATTTGTTGATGATGGCAAGCACGGCATCCCGCTGGAAATCGTACAGCATACTCCAGATTTTGCTCTGTTTGAAACCAGTAGCCTCGTTCGGCAGTTCATCTTCAGAGATATCATCCAGAAATTCACTGAACACATGATACAAGGTCATAAAATAGATGAACTCCGGAGAATTTTCCGCATAGGCCGTGCTGATGTTTTCCAAAACCATGTCCGTGACATCCTGCATCTTTTCGCGATCATTCCACAATCCATCAAAAAGCTGCATATATTGCTGGGCGAACGGAGCTTCCATGCAGTTGACCATGTTGTAGCTGTTATTGCCACGCTCACAGCCGATGTCCACCGTCGTAAACCCATTGATTGGCATATAGGCCGTTTGTGCTGTTTTAGAATCCACAGTCATAAAGCCAGCCATGTTTTCGCCGGTTGTGTTTGATTTGAATTTCGCTTTCTTTCTGATCCAGTCAGCACACTCTTTTGCGATAGCTCGCTGGGTCATCTCATTGCGCAGCTTGATTTCAAACTCTGTACCGTATAGGCTGGTCTCACGGGAAAGACGGGGAATATAGAATTCTCGTTTCTGCTTTTCCGCTTTCTCTTTGACAAAGGTGGGCGATGTGAAGATAAAACGAAACTCGTCCACAGATTCCAACTGCTTCTTCAGCTCTTTATACGCATACATCGAAAAGCAGGCTGCCGCTATTGACACCTTGCTTCCCTTTTTGATTTCCACTCGCAGATCATCCCTGACCGTACTGGTAATATTGTCAAGAATCTTCAAATTGCTCACCCGCCTTTGTTCTCAGTCTTTATTTTACATTTTTTGATGTCCCGTTATCAGGACTATCAGGCCGAATTTCAAGAACATCCTCGACATTACAATTCAATTTCTGACAAATTCGATCAATGACTTCCAGTGAAACGATCTCGTCCCGCCCCATCTTGCTCATAGTGCTTGTGCTCACACCGGCAAGCTCACACAAATCTTTTTTACGCATTTTTCTGTCGATCATGAGTTTGAATAGTCTGTTGTACGATACTGCCATTTTTTCCTCGCCTTCTATCTTTCTAAGTGGTTTCCAAGCCATCAAAAAACTCTATTGACATTATAGCACAACGTGCTTTAAGAGTAAATAAAAAATGCCGACTTCTCATAAGTCACAAGTCTTCTGCAAGCAGGGCTTTCGTGACACGACAGCCCTGCTTGTTGGGGAAGTCTCCACTCCGGTCCGATCCGCGCAAAGCAGACGTCCACCGGACGTCTTGCGCCCGTTCCGGATGCTTTAACAGCAGTTTCTGCCATAGAAAAAGCCGGGATGCTCCCCACCCCGGCTTCAAAGAAATATTTCATTGACTCTTCTGCTGTTTATCGTGATAATCGGCAAGAATTTTATCCAGCGTAATGGATTTCATGCTGGCAATCACATCTGTTTTCAATTCTTCGTAGGTATCATCCAACACTGACTGAATCTTCCTGCCCACAGGACAAAACGCTGATGGTGACGAATGAATACCGATCATTTTGTCAATGGCATCCGGCTCCACTGCTGTACAAATCCGATAAAGTGTTATATCTTCGGGTTCTGCTGCAAGAGTCGCACCGCCAGTACCGGACTTCACATACAGAACACCGCTTTTTTTCAGCGCACTGAGAATACCCCTGATTGTCACCGGATTGCAGCCGGTAGAAAGCGACAGCAGTTCGCTCGTCACTTTATTCTCTGTTCCATATTCATGGATAAAGATCAAACAGTGAATAGCAATCGAACATTTGTTACTGACATGCATAATCTTTGCCCTCCCGCTTTCATTTTAGCATAGTCCTCTCCTGCTGTAAATATTGACACGACACCTCACAATTGCTATACTGATATCAAAGCTGTAACTCTATTTTTTACATTGAAGGAGTGTTTATAATGAAATGCTATCAGATTCTTTTCAGTCCCACTGGCGGAACCGAAAGAGTTGCCACTGCTATTACCCAGAACTGGCCGGAAGTCCAGACGATTGATCTTTCATCTACCTCCACAGATTTTGCATCGTTCTTCATTGAATCCGGTTCCCTGGTGCTTGTCGCCATGCCGTCTTTTGGTGGAGTAGCCCCGCAGTTGGCACTTGATCGCTTTGCTCAGATCAATGGAAATCGTGCGAAGTGCGTTCTTGTGGCAGTATACGGGAATCGCGTCTATGAGAGTACGCTTGTTCAAATGGAGGATACTGCAAATGCCGCTGGCTTTCAGGTGATTGCCGCCATTTCTGCCGTTGCAGAACATTCAATTATTCGCGAATATGCCGCAGGTCGTCCCAATGCAGAAGACTGCAAACAACTCTCTGCATTCGGTACCAAAATTTTTGAAAAAGCACTATCCGGCTCCCTGGCAGTTCCCGCCATTCCTGGCAAGCGTCCTTACAAAAAATCCAGCAGCGGATTTGTTCCCTCTACTGATTCTCATTGCACAAATTGCGGTCTGTGCGCGGAGAAATGTCCTGCTCAGGCGATTTCCAAGGATAATGGCAAGGTCACCGATAAATCCAAGTGCATTTCCTGTATGAGATGTGTCTCAATCTGCCCTGTTCATGCACGCAGCCTTAACAAGGTAACGGTTTCTGTTGTGGCATCAGCTATCAAGAAAGCCTGTTCCGTTCAGAAATCAAATGAACTTTTTCTATAAGAGGACAAACCTTTGGATGGGTTTTGACCGGGGTCAGCCCCCTGGGTTTTAAGCCAGTTGTTGCAAACGATTAACCTTTTCTGTATTTTGTTTTTCTGCCGCTTCCGTCCTGATAGATCAAGCCGTCTGTAACCATGCGTTTTAGAATACGGCTGGCCGTTGTTTGGCTGACATCCAACAGTTGATCCACATCGCTACGCACTACATAGCCGTTTTGGCCAATCAAGTCCAGAATCTTTTCTTCATTGGATTTACGTTCATTAGGCACGCTATCAGTTGCCTTAACGGCATTTCTATTGGGGAGTGTAATTTTGAAAGCGTTGTTTGTCACTTCAATTTTAGGTTCTACCCCTGTGCCTGCGTATGCTTTCATGATTTTGGGCATACCGGTTCCGTAAGCTTCAATCAGCTGTAAGCGATAGAAGATAGCTGCTAATTTCGGATTTCTGCAAACGGAAAGTCCTAGCATAATGTCATCCAAAGTGATTCCGGCAGGCAGACCGCCCACGGATACAAATTCGATTCGATCATCATAGATACTGACAAGGGTGCTGGCACTAAAAGAATAATCTCTATGCACCAGAGAATTCATCAATGTTTCTCTCAGCGCGTCCTCTGGATAATCTTTGGTATCAGTTCGGTATAGTCCCTCAAATGTGGCCTTGGTTTGATTGTGCAGATCGAGATAGGCATACAAATCCTCCATCTGCTGAAACAACGAACCGGTAAACTCACGTCTATCTTGGAATACGCTCTGATCAACACCGGCAAAGGTTGCAGCCTTGATGGTACTCGGACATTGTTCGGACAGAAGCAACGCTACATTGGAGTAAATGTCGTCCGAGGAAACCATTCCCAAAGTCTGCATCTTAGCAGCATCATAGGGAACCTTCCTCTTGGCAAACTGTGCTTCAGCTGCCTGAAATGACAAATTCTGCTCCAAAGAGCGCATGGTTTCAAAACTGTCGCCATCGGTTTCTTTAATCATTTTTCGAATGGCGGTATCAGAGGCAGGATCTGTAGATGTACCATTGCGGACATACACACCGCTGGGCTTTAATCCCTTACTGCCCAGATAATAGGGACGGTCTGTACCCTCCTGGACGGTCACGGCGATAATTTGTTTATCATTTATCACCTGTGTCTCGTAGTGGACAAACATCGTAATATCAGGTTTGATGGAATCCCGAACCATATTATTTATTTGCAAGGTAACACGGTCGGCACTATCCACACCAATCACCGTACCATTGTCCTCAACACCAATGTAAAGAGTGCCGCCTCTTGTGTTAGCAAAGGCAATCACCTCTTTGCAAAGGTCTGCAACAACCGAAGACTTGAGTTCGATAGTTTCGCTCTCAATAAATGTCATAAGGCACCTCCTGTAGTTTTCCTAATCACCATTATAATCATTGTAGTCATTATAGTCATTTTTGTCAATTTATATTCATGTGGTGATTAGAAAACCTTGACACTTCTCACAGGTGAAAGTTTGCCCGGGGTCCGACCCTGACCTTCTATTATTCAATCCTCCGTCCTATCAAAGCGGCATCGGTGTCCGGGCGATCAGAATGATCGCCAGAATCGCGCCCACAAATGCCGCAGCCCCTATGACTGCCAACACCTTTTTGTTGAACTTCTTCTTTGCTGCCTTGCAGATCAGCGTGGCGCAAGCCACACAAACAGCCGCAGCCACAAGTGCAATGCCCAGCGTTTCCCATAACCAAGATAGTTCATATAAGATTTTCATGTGATCATCATCTCCTGTTCGTTAAACTTGAAGTTATATATGTCTTTGCAAATATACCATATCTATTAACTGTACACCACACTCATAAATTGGGTGGTCATAATTATCCGTAAAGAAATTCGGAATATTGTGAGATCGGACAAATCCGCATTTTTCATAAAACGGTACGGTCAGCGGGCTCTCACCTGTTCCAACCTGCAAAATAGAATATTCATCTGCATATTTAATGGCGAGAAAATCAATTAGTGTTTTGCCATAGCCCTTTCCCTGATTTTCCGGATCAACTGCAATATTCTTGATTTCAAGTATTTCGTTACCTTCATCGGTGACAACACATTCAGCTTTTACATCATTGTCTTCAAGCACATACATAGTCCCTTTTTCAAGATAGCGATCAACCATGCTTTCCTGTTCATCAGCTAATAACAATAATGATATAAATTGCTTTTTATTTTCGTTCACTTCTCGGATTCTCATATCCATTACTCCGTCAAATTCCGTTTTGTTATATTGTTTTTATCTATACAACAATAGAATGCACGCTCTGCGTGCATTCTATTGTCATGAATAATTGCCGCCATTGAATGACGGCAACTCCTTATGCAATCTTTTCACTTACATTTTCCAACCCATACAACATCTCTGGATCTATATCCAGACACTTACTGCAATCTCTGGTTCCAGTAACATCCCATGCCAATGTCCCATTCAAAATGGTGCATGCATTCATAAAAAAACTAATATCTTTCAATGGTTCAAAAACTTTCTTTTTTAATAACGTTTTAGCATCATAACATACAATCTTTCCATCTTCAAAATATACATATACGGTATAGTCTTCATTAGGAATTACCTGCACAATATCATAAAACATATCTGCCTCCTACACTAATGGATTAATCCTATTAAGCGGAAGTCCATCTTTGGACAATTCCCAGTTTTGCATCAGTTCATCCTGATGTATCACACACCATGCCAATATCAGTTTTAACTGCCTGGATGGTAAAGCCCCTTTTATTACTCTTGCTTCGATAATATCTACAATCGCTTTATTTCCATTATATTCTGCATGAAAATGTGGTGGAGTGTGATCTTCATAATACATCGTAACCCTTATTCCATAAAACAACGAAATTTCTGGCATAGATACACCTTCTTTCTTTTCACTCTTAAATCTTTATGACTACCTATATTATATCAATAATTTATCCTTTTGACCATAATTGTATTACTTCTATGGTGCTTCATACCTTTTTATTCCAAATAATTATTCTATCATCTCTACAAACTGGAAGCTACAGCACCATTTCCCATAACAATGATGAAATAAATGGTTGAAGGAAGAACATAATAAGTGCTACAGATACACATATTATGTAAAAGTCACCCATTTTTGAATTTGAAAAGATTCGCTTCGTAAAATTATCAGTTATCCTATGTACAATAAAATATCCAATTATAGTACCAACAGTATTTGTAATAATATCGTTTATATCACTCGTTCTAAAAGTAAAAATCTGTGATATTTCAATTAAACTTGTAGCTATAAATCCCATTAAGGCAATATTTTTAATGTTTCTAAATTTATCCCACAATATCGGCAAAAAGAAACCAAATGGAACAAATAAAAGTATATTCAAACAAGCATTAATGAAATCCGAAACCATATCCAAAAACGGGATAATGTTCACTGCAAAATCAATTTTCAGAGATGCTATATTAGGAAAGCCTACAAGTGCTAAGACTGCAGTAAAATAAAACCCAAATACCATATAAATAATAGTTCGTTTCCAGCTATGAAAACATAACTTGTTATATATGCACCAAATAGGAATTATAAAAACAGCTGCCGCAACAATTTCGATAAGTGCACTATATATTCTATACATGTTTTTCTACCTCCACAAATTCCGATTGAGATTTCACCTGTTTTAAGAAATTTAATAACTGTTATATTTTGTTATTAAATTCTCCGCAAACCATTGAAAACACTGGATTTGTCGCAGGTGAGCTTTCCCTTATTGTTTCCCTTGTGTTATATCGTCCCACCAGTGTTTACGAACTCTGATAAGGGAAAATACAAGGGCACAAGAGGTCCGGTGGACCTCTGCTCTGTGCCGACCGAAGCGGCAGCGGAGACCAAAAAAATTATATAAAACAGTATAACACAAAATAAAAGTGACATGGTGAACTGATTGAAATGCTTCTGATTTTTGTAGCAAATAATTGATTGAACGATAAGGAGATAAGATACGATGAGAACAATATTTGCAGAATATAATCCCGGACGAAACAGCATTGATGTTTATACCAGTGCAGACTATATGCTTCGCATTGACTGCTGGGAAGCAGAAAAGAATTTGAGAACCACACCCGGATCAGATTGTGCATTAAACACACTTGCCATTGATGAACCACTAGAATATGCTAGACTGTATCTTGATGGGAATTTACAGATGGTTACAGTTCAGCCTTGCGGCTGAAACAACACATTTAACACCGGCTAGAAAATAGCCGGTGTTCCTATAAAGATCTGTTTGATGTTCTCCATTAGATTCATTTTACGCCGTTTTAAGGTTTCTACGATGCTTAGGATTCGGCAATACATCTCCTTCCCCTGTTTCTTACGGAATCCGCCTGCCATTTTTTGACGGTTCTTTACTTTCCTCAGATCCCGTTCTGATATATTATTATCAAATGGTACCTCAGAACGCTTTATGAACAGCAAATGGTTTTCACGGTATTTTTCCAGACGGTTTAACAGGGCCTCTTCCTGCTTCGCGTATTTATAAAACACTGCCGTCCCAAAGGCTCCGGCTTTCATATGCCTGTAGGTATCCGTCCCCGGCACATCCCCTTCAAATTCATGCCCGTCGTGCTTGACAGTGGCAACCTTCAAGCCATAGTCGGTCAAAACAGGCAGCAAGCGAGTGATCAGGGTGGTTTTTCCGGCATTTACAACCTTGTTTTTACACATTTTCCGATCACCCTGAAGATAACCGAAAAAGACCTGGCATACCAGACTTGGAAATTCCGGTACGGCAGGTCTTCTTATCTTTTTATCCAATAGTTTCCTGGATGGTCGATACCCTTTTAACCATCTCAGAATTTTGCATTGTCCGGATCAGAGCCTGTCCGACCTACGCATTCCAGCTTATCTATCACTGCCATGTCCTCCTGGGATATCTGAAAATCAAAAAGCTGCAGATTCTCCTTAATCCTCACAGGGGTAACGGATTTGGGCAGAGGAAGATGTCCTTTCTGCAGGCACCACCGCAGACAGATCTGGGCTGTGGACCGGCCGTATTTCTGTCCAAACTCCTTCAGCTTTGGATCTTCCAAAAGCTTTCCGGAACCAAGGGGACTCCACGCCTCCACCAGGATGTCATGCTCTTTGCAGAAGGCCGCCGTTTCCGGCTGCATCCAGCCGGGATGGAACTCAATCTGGTCTACCATAGGAATGACCTGTGCTGTTTTCAGCAGCGCCTCCATATGCACCGGGAGAAAATTGCTTACACCGATGGCCCGTACATACCCTTTTTCCAACAGATATTCAAAGGCCTTCCAGGTCTCCCGGTTTACCTCCTGGTAGGTATCCCTGAAAGCCAGGGGACGGGGCCAATGGATCAGGTACAGATCCAGATAATCCAGGGCCAGCCTTTTTAAGGAGGCATCAAAGGCTTTCAGGGTTTCCTCATAGCCTCTCACATCGTTCCACAGCTTGCTGGTCACAAACAGCTTTTCTCTCGGCACTCCCGACATGCGGATTCCGGCTCCCACCCCAATCTCGTTGTGATATACCGCCGCCGTATCTATATGGGTGTATCCTGCCTCTATGGCGTGCATTACCGCATCTGCCGCTGTCTCTCCGTCCGGCATCTGCCATGTGCCGAAGCCCACCTGAGGGATCTCCACTTTGTTATGCAACTGAAATGTTCCGTTTTCGTGTATATTTTCCATTATATTTTCTCTCCTTTCTTTACCTGTTACGTCTCTGTCCTTTCCCGTCTAATACATCATTGCATTAATCTCGAAGTAAATAGTGCTTGATATCCGTGTCAGCTGTGCGTCTGCGAATCGACGGCGCAGCGGTGCCTGCGTCTAGCTCCGCAGGCGTGCAGAGGATGCGGATAGCGAGTACTATTTACTCGAGAGAATCCGTAGACAGCTTCAGATAAGAATTCAGAGCCGCCATGGGGCCTGATACATCCCTGGACAGAACCGGAGACATGTTAGCGGCAATGGGATCCTTAGACATACGGCCGTCTGCGGAGGCTCCTATCCGCTTTCCGATGTTCACAATCCAGGAAAATGTAGCGATACACGGGGAAAAGATAAGATCGCCATACCGGCTGTTGTATGCCTCTATCCGTTCCACAAAATAGTTTACCATCTCGCAGGCCAGATTGCCAGCTTCTTTTTGTCTGTTTCCGAATTTCGCCCCTTCATTTATCATCTTCATCTGCAGAACCTGATTTCCCTCCCAGTTATTTTTCAGGATCTCCACCAGCTGCGGCAGTGCACCATCTCTTCTTCAAATTGGAATTTTGATACCTACAATTCTTTAACACCTAACTGGTATTATAAAGTGTTACGATAAAATCCGCAATGCCTTGATTTTACTACAGTTTTGGCAAGTGAGCTTTCCCTTAGACTTTCCCTTATGTTATATCCTTTTCCCTTGTGTTACGACACCTCATAAGGGCAAAAACAAGGGAAGCAAAATCCGGTAACAGCTAATAACATTATATAAATCACATAATCGGCTGGAACTGGTCAAGATGCTTCTACAACTGAAACAGATAAGAGAAAGGACTTTGCAATATGAATATCGTTCATGCAGAATATAATAAATATCACAACATCATAGACATCAATTATTACAATGGCTACATACTTCGGATTGACTGTGGCAAGGCAGAAGATGGATTGATTACTACTCCTAACTCTCAACGAATGTTGGATGCACTGGCGATTGACAATCCACTAGAATATGCCCGTTTGTATCTTGATTCAGAAATGCAAGATTGGGTGAATGCGATGAATATGGAATGGTATAGCACTTGATAAAAGAACATAAAAATGAGAAGAAATCTGTCAAAAGTATTTCTATAAAATACGATATTTCTTTAGCCCTTCCATAAATAATGAAATAGAGCCGATAACTCACAATCGAAATAACGAGTGATTCATCGGCTCTATATTTTATGGTTATGGATATCATGAGTATCGCTTTATATGCAATTGCTATTTTGTTAATTCCCAATATTTATGACCCATAAAGAAGATTGTTAATTCGTTTTGATCTACTTCTATCTCAAAATTCACGCTATTATCTCTCTGTTCCACAAAAATCATATTTGAGGAAGATATGCTATATAATGCATTGCCACAGGTAATACCCAATTCGGGCATATCTTTGTTTACAACAAGTCCTCCATTTTCTTGAAAGGTAAACACTTCCTCTGCATTTGCATTCTTCCATGTACCAATAATATTTTTTTTATTCTGAATGTGCTTTATTTTTCCAACACATACAACGATAAGTATAGCTACACTTACAATTAAAGCAATGCCTACAACACTCTTTGCCAATTTCTTTTTATTCAATTTCTATTATCTCCATTTTTAGTTTCTTTAAGATTGAATGATTCCATATTGCTTAATTCAGTATCTCCATGAATTTCTAACATTGATACGCTTCTCACAGGAAATAGAATAGGAGAGATTCATTCATAAATAATTAAATCATTCATACTTACCTGAATTTGTAATGTTTTTCCATATTTTCTCATAATTATCTACTATAGTTTTTTCTGAGGTCAAAAATGCAAACATAGATATACTTGAATAGAGAGTTTCCGCCGAATCAAAAACCACACAACTTTCATCATGAGTTAGATTTCTCTTTGAATATATTTCCGATACAGGCATAAATGAATTTTCTTCCTCTTTGGTGTATTTATACCCATCAATACATCCTAGATTTTTTAAAAATATTAAATAAGTATCTTCGGTCTTCAGATATTGCCATCCGTTAGTGTAAAATTCTTCACCTCTAACAAATGATACAGGTTCTATAATGTAAATACAGTCACCTACTGAAAGATTAGCAGAATTATCCTTATAGATTTCCTCTATTTTTACCATTGTTTTTGTTGATCGTAAACTCATTTCACGAGAATTTGTTACAGTTATACGAGCTATTAAAGAAGAATCTTTTTCCATATCATCCAATGAGTAATTACTTTCATTGTTAAAGTAAGAAGTTTTCTGCCCTCCTGTATAGAAAATTTCCATAGCTGTATTTTCTGATAAAGCAATATCAGGATCATGAACCCCTGTAGTTGTTTTTATCCCAGTCTTTCCATAGAATAAGGCTGTCACCATACAAATGATTACAACACAGATAGTTAATACAAATTTCTTCATTACATCAACTCCTTAATTTTACCAAATTCCATGCATATCTTCTCATCCGCTAATATTTCAATATCTTCTTTATTATGGCTTGTCAGTATAGTAATGGTATCATTCTTTTTTTCTTCCAATATACGTTCACGAAATAAATCAATGCTATGCTGATCCAATGCGTTAGTTGGCTCATCCAAAAGCAAAATTTTTGGATGTTCCATCAGTGCTTGACAAAGAGCTAGTTTTTGACGCATTCCTAATGAATATTTATTTACTTTTTTCTTTGATTTGGGATCAAGACCAAAGTATATCATTATTTCATATATTTCTTCATCTGATACAATTCCTTTTATATTGGAAAGCATTTTCAAATTTTCAAATCCTGAATACATACTCCAAAAAGAAATATTTTCAATAACAGCTCCTAAATCTGGTAAAACATCCATATCTTTATGTAATGCCTTGTGATTATATTTTATGTATCCTTTGTCTGTATTTATAAAACCTGCAATGGCTCTGAGTAGCATTGTTTTACCTGAACCATTTTTACCATATATTCCATATATTTTACCAGATTCAAATGTATAACTGATATCATCAAGCACTTTTTCACCTTTAATTGACTTTGAAATAGATTTTACATATAAATTCATGGATATCATTCACCTCACAATATTTGTTTTTTTTCGCAAAGAAATTTACCTATCCACACCAAAACAGCGGATGATATAACTGAAATGAGACAGCTTGACTTAAAATTCAATAAATCTATATTGCTTGTAGTCCATTCGTAATTTTCTTCGACATAATATATAATAAGCTTGTTATGCCAATTAAATAAAGGAATATGTAGCAAGGAATAATGCCAAATTTTCCATATAACATTTCCCATTGAAAAATAAAATCCACACACCATTACTGGAATAAAAAATACAATAAATGCAACGATGTATCCTATAATTGAATCTTTCCAAAATGAAAACAAATAACTAATCATTTGCAAATGAAAAATCTCTATCAATAGCATAAAAATAACTTTGAAATCTTCTAAGCCATTAGAGGTATGCTCTACAAAAAGAAAAAACAAATAATCGGAAACAACTACAATACAGTCACGTAATATCATTTTTATTAATATATCCTTATAAATTATGTGTTTTTTCCCATAACGAGGAAGTAGAATTACCATGTTATCATTTGCATCATTAAATAAGTCCATTGTAAGATAACAAATCTCAAGGATAAACAAAATCGCAAAAAATGATAAAGATATAAGGTCAAACGAATGATCTATTAGTATTCCCCCAAAATATATTTGTGAACGTACTCCTTCTGTTATTGTAACCAGACTATTATGAAACCCCAAGTACACATTAGCATAAAAATATCTAATTACAAATGTTATAAGTGATACTAGTAAGCATTTTCCAACATTAACATTCAAAATTTTTTTCTTATATAACTTCATAATTTTTTATTTTTCTCTGTATAATGCCAATACTTAATCCAAAAATAAGCAATATCAGAACAATTTCTCCTATTATATTTCCATGAACATTAGGCATAATATAACCTTGTATAGAGAATTCATTTAGCCCAAAGACAGAAACAATCAAATTAAAAACAATATAGAATATAAACAAAGCACCAGGTATCTTTGCGAAATATAGAACTTTCATTTTGTTATAATATGAAAGAGCATAAGCTAAGATAGCTAATCCCGAGCCAAAAATTCCGTAATTAAAAATGTATATTAGATTATATAAAGTTGGATGTTGCAATCTCACCATATCAAGAAAATTGTCAGCGTTATATGATACCAAACCTATAGCGTAATCAGGTTCTCCCCAAGCACTGTCATATCCATGTATTGGATATGTCAAGTGGCATAATAATAAATTTATGAGCATTGGTATTGTTATTGTCAAAAAGGTTACAATCAGAATGCCAAATAATTTTCCTGCTAAATATTTCTTTTTCCCGATTCTTTGAATAAGTAGGATTGAACTATTGCTTTTTTCTTCTCTTATTAAGGAAAGTGATGCAATAATTGTTGCATAAACAGGCAATAACAGATACATTATATATGGAATATATGCCGCTTCAGTGCCCTGTAATACGAAATTTTCATTTGCTGAACGAATAAATTGATAACTTTTTCCTATATCATTTTTTACACATAAAATATACGAAGCAATATTTAAAATCATTAGAGCAATAAAAACAACTTTATATTCTGCACGATCAATACAATGTTTGATTTCTATAAGAACCATTTTTTTCATAATCTTTACCAAAAGGGCATAAACCCACGAAGAGGTTTATGCCCATCCCTTCTGTTATCTAAAATCTACATTTCCACTTACAAATGCAGTTGATAATTGAGATTGATAATTTTCCATTCCCATACCGACCTGTGTGTTAGTAGAATTATAACCGCTCTTGGTAAAGATTAAATTACAAGATCCTGTTCCAACACCCTGCTTATACTTATTAGATATTTTACTCTTGCTGTTATTGACAGCCCAGAAATTTGCGTAAGAGGTATTGGTAATTGCTGTTACCTCATTTGTGATGTAATCATCGGATGTTGTTTTTGCATGCATAGAGGTAAAGTTATTAGTCTTATTCAGTTTAAGTGCATAAGCGGTGTAAGATGCCGCCTGAGAATATGCTGCTGAAGAAAGAAATACACATCCTGCACAAAACAAACCAATACCTACTTTTGCAATCTTCTGTTTTAAACTTTTTAACATCATAGTCAATTCCTCCCAATCTTATTTTTTTAACTGCGTTGGTACTTTTGGTTCATACAACAAACCACGGCACAATGAATTTGCATTACTTCGAGCAATAGCAGTCACTGCCTGAAGTACGAGACGGGCACTTTTCTGGGGTGCCTTGTTTACTTGCTTATTGTCCATCGTTTTCACCCCCCCCCCTCCTTAATTGTCTGACAATTACAGACAACTTTATTTGTTTACCATGGTATGTGCTTAATATAACAGAGTATTTAATTTTTTCAATCCCTCTATGCACGAATGGTAGCCCAACATGCACGAACTGTTCTACATATAGGTATAAAACCGAAAAGATGGCAGATAGGTTAAGCACCTACCTGCCATCTTTAATCTATATATTTCAGAAATAATGATTAATTATTGTCAGTCTCATATATAGATTTATAACGCTCTCGATCAACTGGAATAATCTCATTATCATTAGCATCTTTATATGTAATAAACTCATCGTATTCTGTAACTGATTTTTCCTCTGAGACAGAATTAATAGAATACATATTCGAATCGTTACACATTACATTTGAATTTGGACCAGAAATTAGTAACGAACCATCCTCTTGTGCATATGCCAAAAAGATATAAATGGAATTTTCGGAAGGCAGTGAATCATTCTCAAACAGATAAATAGCATCTTGTTTTTCTGAAATTCCGCCTTGTTTAACAATAGGAATAGGTTTATCTGTAATAAGTTCACCTTTTATATTTTCGAGAACCTGAATAGTATAATTAGTGTAAGGCGAACCGACCTCCTTAGGATTTCCTTTTTCATCTTCAGTCGTTATAACATTTCGATACTCGGTTCCATCGCAACTGACAACCTTTGCTACAAATACGTAATCACAGATACCAACAGCTTCGCGAATGTTATCAGTATCATATACAAAAGATGCGTGCATCTGGTGGATTGGCAAGTTAGATACATTTGTATTCAGTTGACTTGCATTATTTTTGGATGCACATCCTGTAAAAAACATTCCTACGATAAGAACAATAGACAAAATACCATAGATACTTGATTTTTTCATAGCGTTCTCCCTCCCCTAATAATTATTATATGCGGCATCATATGAATCTTTATCATTTTGAGATAATGCCTGCGTACTAGTATGTCCCGTAATTGCTGCATCCATAACATCTGTTGAAGTACTGTGATCCAACCCTAATGCATGTCCCAATTCATGTGTCGCTACATTCTGTTTTTTACTATTACTATAACCGCTCATATAATAGGTATTGAGTTCAATTTTACCACTAGAATATGTCATGCCTGCCCATCCATTCGAAGCATTGACATCGCTTACGTATACATCTTCTACAACAAAAGCACTGTCTTTTCTGATTACTCCAGATTTATATGCATTCCATGTGGCAGCCCCAGTGTTAATATAACTCATGTAAGTGCTGTTTCCGTCATAGTCTAGATGTTTGCCAGAATCAACAAGATCCCATGTTTGTACATAAGCTTGTGCAAATGCCGTAATAGGAAATAGCATTGCTATAGCCATTAAAGTTATAATGCTATACAATAAATGATTTTTTAAAACAGATTTTTTAAAATGCATACTCCTTCACTCCTTTTCAATCATGTAACAACGGTTATCTTCAATTATTCTTAAAGGTTATCTTTATGAAAATTGAAACGCAACACATACTAGTACACATTATATATCCTGTTAATATTCCTAAAGTACGACATCTTATCATCTCCACTCCATATTATAGATTCTCAGAATACTTAAGATGTAGTAGTATACCTTGAATATAACAAAATCTTTATACTTTTCAATACCTCTATGCATGAATGGTAGCTCACTATGCACAAACGGTAGCATATTATGTTGTGTACCTACTTTATTGATGATAAAATATGACGGAGAATGATTAAAGGAAGTGGTAGCTATGCTATATATTGACTCAATATGGGAATATATTGTTAATTTCTTAGAACTGGCATTGTTTATAATATTTATCCATAAAAAATTGCGTATTCGAGCAAATTATAAACATCAAGCAGTTTTGATGTTTCTTTTCGTATCATTTCAGTTTGCTGTGTTATGCACGCTGAATAAAATGGGAATATCATCCTACAGCACTTTGATGTCATCTTGTGTTTTGGACATTGGATATGCAGTATTGTTCTATCGTGATAGTATAATTCGCCGTATCTTTTGGGGCTTTTCGTATTCCATCATTTGCTTAGTTGCAGAACAGATTTCGTTCTTTATTCCCGTTACTCTTTATAAAGGAGCGTCTCTGGAGCTATTATTAGGTGGAACATTACGGAAGCCATATACCATGTTATATTTGGCAATGATAGCTGTTTTTGTCTTGTTATTTCATTCTATTGGAAACAAAGACATATCTCTTTCACCGTTCCAAAAAGTTGCATATATTTTCATCGCAATTTCTGGACTTGCAATCGGGCACTACATATTAAGGCTGACTTTGGAATCTGTTGATAAATTTGGTGATTCATCCTTTTCAGCTAGGCTATCATTGGTTGACTTGTTTTTTATTATTTTATTTTTAGTATTGATGCTATACATATACCAGCTAGGTTATTCAAAAGAAGAAAACATACGATTACTGGAAGAACAAAAGATTTATGAGCTGGAAAGGACTGAGTTCAATAGCTTATCTGAGACAACTGAACGATTACGAAAAATGAAACATGATATGCAGATTTATGTGGATGCAATCAACGTATTAGCAAAAGACAAGAAATGGGATGAACTTATAGCATATACAGAGCAATACCATAACACTCTTGCAACTACGCAAAGTGCCATAGCAACGGGAAATATTGCTATTGACTGCATACTTACCGCAAAACTTGATTATGCTGAAAAACACGGAATTAAGACAGAATATTCTATTATGGCTCCTGAAAATTTTCCGCTTGATTCTGTTGAGCTTTCATCCATACTTGGAAATATATGGAATAATTCCATTGAAGCAGGAGAAAGACTTATAATCTCTGATCCAACCGAGCATCCATACATTTATTTTTATATTAAACCTTACCAGAATATGATACTGATTCACATTGAAAATAATTATGATGGTGTGATAAAAGGTAGCATTGATGGAGACATTTTGAGTGTTAAACAAGGAAAAGAACATGGACTTGGGATAAGACGAGTAAAAGAGCTTGTAGAAAAGGCAGATGGCGTATTGCAGATTACATCTGATAACAAAATTTTTTCCGTACATATTATGATACCGGATAAGGAGAATAACAAACTACTATGAAAATGAAAATAACCATACTTGAAGATTCTGTGATCGAATCAGAACGGCTGAAAAATGGAATAAGAAAATACGGGCAGCAATATGATTGGGATATTGAAATTGACGAATACGAATCGGGCGAAGAATATTTTTCAAAAAATTCTGAAGGCACAACTATACAGGCTTCAGCATTTTTCCTTGACATACAAATGGGGCAAATGAATGGAATTGAGGTTGCTAAACGCCTTCGTGAATCTGGTTATCAAGGTATTATTGTATTTTTAACAGCTTTTAGAGAATATGTATTCCGAGGATATGAAGTCAGAGCTTTAAACTACTTGCTAAAACCCGTCAAGGAAAATACTCTTTTTCTGTGTTTGGATGAAATCGCGAAGGAGTTATCTAATAATACCTACATATACCGAAACAAGCAGGAAATTGTAAGTATTCCCTATGCAGATATATTGACATTTTCGAGCAGATTACATTATGTGGATATATTGACCGTAGACGGCAAATGCTATGAACAAATGTCTACCCTAAATAAGATTATTGTCCATTTGCCAAGTGAATTTATCCGAACCCATCGTTCTTATATTGTAAATATGGCACATATCTATCGTATTACATCAGGAACGATTGAATTGTCAAATCATCTAACTACACAAATCGCACGTTCTTATTCCAAAGACGTGATAAGTGCTTTTGCCAAATATACAACAAGATTTGATACAAGCGGGGATTTTGAATGATTACGAAGTGGGCTACATCTATTGCTAATAAGTTAGCAGAACTATCCGGGGAGGATGTTTCTGCGGATCAATTAGAAATATACATATATGGCTTAGAATGTTTTTTGAATACTTTTATAACCATAGTGTTATTGTTCGTATGGGGAGTTTTATCACATACACTCGGCTATACCCTAATTTGGGTAATTACCTTTTCATTGTTACGACATTATACCGGAGGTGCCCATGCTCCAACGCAGTTAACATGTATCTTAGGCAGCTTTTTTCTCGGTTGTCTTGATAAGTGGGCTATAATCTATTTAAAGCCAACTGTACTAGGATATTTGATACTTGTCCTTATGTGTATATTATTTGCACCTATAAGTAACCATAAAATATGTTTAACCACCAAACAAAAATGGATACATAAACTTATTTCTGTGATAATTGTTAGCATTGGATTTCTGCTGTTTTATAAAATTGGAAACACGAAGATGAATACCACATTGTTTTATTCCTTTTTCTGCGTAATCATTCTTATGATAGTCGAAACAATTAAAAATCTAATGAGACACTTTAAATAGCAGGATGACTTTTCATAAATATTCAAAAAAGATAAAGAATTTGATGGTCTTTATCTTTTTTGAATTTAATTAGATTATCTAGCTCCTCTGTCTGATGGCGAACGATAGTTAAAATCTCTGTCCTGTTCCCGTTTCTGAACTTCTGCCTGTTTTTCTGCCAGCTTTCGATGGATTGAGTTTTCTCCATACTTGGAGTTCCATTCCTTGTTTGCTTTGACATAGGATTCATACTCGGACTTGCCTTGTTTATAGACTTGCAGGAACGCATCTACCGTTGGATATTTGTAATCCTGCACGATATGGGATAATCCCTGCTTCATAATCTTAATCGTTTCTGCGTATTTGTTAGACTGTGCCTGCAATTCCTTTCGTTTCTTTCCTTGGAATAATCCTGTACAGTTCTTCAAATCCTCGTCAATAAGGTCTTTTTTCACTTCCTGCGTATGAATGGCTCTGTTTTGTCGTTTAAGTTTCTCCATAATCTCTTCAAGTCGCATCTCATAATCGTGTGCCAGCTCAGACATTCTTGGTCTTGGCGGAATAACGGTCTTTTCTGCGGTAGTAGTAGCAGGTGCTTTGAATGGTTGGGTCACAGCAGGAATTGTCTGATTGTCTGTCTGTGTAACGGATGGAGCTGGTTGTTTCTCTTGTTTTTCATTTCTTCGCTCCATAAGGTCGGAGATTCTGGCTTTCTGTTGTTCCTGTTTCTGTATCAGCAACTTTATGAGTTCTTTTAACAGCTCGATTGCCCGAAAGATAATCATAAACAAAAGCTCCGGATGATTGCCATACTTGTGAATGGATTCCTTAATCGGAGTTGAAATCTGTTCCTGCTTTACCTTTAAGATTTCCTTTCGCTCCATCCCCGATACCAAAGCGTGATCCACAGTACGATTCCAGTCCTGTATGACCTTATTATTGAGTGTAATCTTATCTGCCTTTGGATTGTTCTTACCGATTTTCTTAGTGGCAAGATAGACATCCCCACGCTTGAATGCAGACAGCTTTTCTTTCTCATCTTTGACAAGTCCGTTGATGACATCGGTATAAAATACCTTGACCTCATCTAAGAAATGTTCCTGCTTAAAGCGAGCGTCCTTGATGGTAAACATCTGTCTTTCGTAGACCTCACCTTTCTTGATCACCTTACACCTTTTACGGATAGTTCCATTCTCGTCTAGGATTTCTTTCTTGGTACGAACATGATTACCTTTCTCATCATAGAACATATTTCTGGTGGCAATCTTTTCTATCGGTTCGTCAAGATAATTTCGTTCTGCAAAGATAAGATGGATATGATAATTCGTCTTTCGTTTGTTATGATGGAGTGCTGCAATACAATCAACACCATACCGACTTTTGAATTTATCCGTCATATATTTTAATAGTCCGTCTGGCGGATAATCCACAAAGGATTCCGGCAGGGCAATGATAAATTCTCTTGCTTCGATACATTTTCCCTCTGTACCGCTTTTCTTAAATTCTGCCTGATTGCACTTGGCAAGTTCTGTCCAAAATTTTCGGTCTGTGGTTTCATATACCGCATAGAGATTTTCCTGTTTTTTGTCACTGGAGATATAATAGATTCTTCCACGAACATTATGGAGCTTTGACATCTGCACAAATGAATTTCTTGGCATAGCGATTTCCTCCTTTCCCAGTTTTGATTTTGGAAAAGAGGACAGATAAGATAGATGAGATGTGAGTAGTAAACTTTCCCTGTGAGCGAGTGCATAGGCACTCGTCTTGCGAACACATCCGCCTTGTGGCGGCTAAGCCTCGCAGAGCGAAATACACAGAGTACAAAACGAAGTTTTGTGCGATGGGTGTATTTCGCTCTCAAACGCCGAGGGCTTGCTTATGAAGTTCACTTTTAGCTGTAACTGTTCCCTCAGCACCTAATTTTGTGCCTTTAATGGCACACTTTTTATGTGCCGTATCCGGCACTCCCTTTTCTTAACAGAAATGCTAGAAGATTGCTATGAAAATCAGCGAAACAATAGACGAATCCGTTAGCACTTTTGCCTTAACAATAGCATTGTTCTATTATTCAGACTTTTTAGCAAAAACCGTAGAAACAGTAGAAGTCTGCTATTAAAATCGAAAAAACAATAGCACGATTCGTTAGCATTTTTGCCCTGACAATAGCATTGTGTTACTTCGCTTACTTTTAAACTGTGTCTGGCAAGGAAGTGGTAGTAAAAGTTCCTATTAAATTTCATTTTTAATAGTGCATTGTTTTATTACATTTTGATTTTAATAGAGCTTTTTACTATTAACTCTTTGAAAATGTACCCCATAGATTGGACACTCAAAATCATAGTAGCGTACACTTTTTGTCATAGGTCGGACAGCTTTTTTCATAGCTACACTTGGTATGACTTCTCACAGCACTTTTTGTAAGTTGGGTGGACTTGTCCTACCAGTCGGCTTCACTTGGGTGGATGGTTGCACCCACTTCATTTTCTGGCTTGGGTGGACTATTCATAACACCTTTTGCATCTTGGGTGGACTTGTCCTACCAACAAGCTATAACTGGGTGGACGATTGCACCCATTCACATCCATCTTGTCCTCATTTTCCAAAAGTTCTGGTTGTATCTGAGGACTTGTCCGTGATATAATCTATTTGCGTGTAGGTATATCATGGCTTTTAGTCAGATACATACCAGAGGGATGGTCTTAGGACTGTCCCTTATTCATTTTTCATTGTTCCCTTGACCGCTTTTACTGCGTGTCTGTCTCGTAAATCCTTCCCCTCATTGAGAATCAGAAACTCGTCTAATCGTTCCCTGCGGATTAAGATTTTTCTTCCCACTCTAAGGATAGGCAGCTTTTCCCATTCCACAAGATTTCTAAGAGTGTTTCTTCCGATACCTGTATAGTCGGCAGCTTCTTCAATGGAGAGAGCAAACTTTAATTCTGTCATTCGATCACCTCATTCCTGCGTAGGATTACAAGTCTTGTATATCAGAGGATGTTCCTTTTTGAAGAAAGGATTAGCCTTTTTTAAAACTTGCGTTACGCAATTCTGATTAAAGTATATATCTTTTATAACGCTATGTCAAGCCTTACGAAATTCTATCATCTTTTATAGAATTGCGTATTGCAATATATCGTGTTATGTGGTATAGTAATGACATACCGAAAAAGGAGGTTCGCAAGTATGTTAAAAGATAAAGAATTGCGAAAGACAATCGGTAGCAGAGCAAAAAGCCGTAGACAGGAGTTAGGATTGAACCAGCCTTATGTCGCTGAAAAAATGGGCGTGACAGCCTCAACCATTCAGAGATACGAAGCAGGAACGATTGATAACACCAAGAAAATGACCTTAGAAGGTCTGGCAGATGCACTTCATGTATCTGTGGAATGGCTGAAAGGTGAGACGGACGAATACGAAACAGACATTACGGATAAAAGAGAATTACAGATTCGTGATGTGATGACTTCCATTCTGAATAAGCTCCCTTATGATATGGAACAGTCCGAAAGTGATTTTTCCAAAGACCTGCTACTACTGATGTTACGGGAATACGAGCTGTTCGTGGATTCGTTCCAGTTCGCTTGTAAGAATTTCAAAGGAAATACAGATAACAAAATGCTCGCCCAGACAATGGGGTTTGAATCCAATAAGGAATACAATGAGATTATGTTCCTTAGAGAAATCACCCACACCGTCAACGCATTGAACGATATGGGCGATATTGTAAGACTGTATTCTAAGAATCCTGAGACAGCGAAAAATCGACTAGCCAATCTTTTATCAGAAAAAGATCCCGATTCGGTATAGATAGGCAGACGGAGCTATGATATACTTACACGCAAGAAGCATTTCACCAGTTCCGATTGCCGATATCGAAAGGAGAAACGATTATGGCAAAAGGTTCTGTAAGGAAGAAAGGCAAGAAATGGTACTACCGCTTTTATGTGGAGGATGCAAGTGGTAACTTGGTTCAGAAAGAATTTGCAGGTACGGAGAGCAAATCAGAGACAGAGAAAATGTTACGCAAGGCTATGGAGGATTATGACGCAAAGAAATTTCTAGCCAAAGCGGACAACCTCACACTCGGACAGATGCTAGATGTATGGGCAGAGGAAGATTTGAAAACGGGTTCACTTAGCAACGGTACAGTCGGTAACTATTTACAGGCAGTAAACAGGATTAAACAACACCCAATCGGAAACAGAAAACTAAAGACAGTCACTTCGGAGCATTTGCAGAAGTTTATGGATTTACTTGCATTTGGCGGTGAGGAAGGAAATTTTAAGTCAAAGGGTTACACCATCGACTATATCCGTTCTTTCCACGCAGTCCTGCAACAGTCCTTCCGATTTGCAGTCTTTCCAAAGCAGTACATCACATTCAATCCAATGCAGTATGTGGTAATGCGTAGGAAAGCCGAGGAAGATGTGGATTTGTTTTCTGATAATGATGAGGATGCAGAGGTTATCAACCCGATTACACCAGAGCAGTATCAAACGCTTATGGAGTATCTGGAAGAAAGAAACAAGCCTGCTGTCCTGCCGGTACAGATAGCGTACTACACAGGTCTTAGACTTGGAGAGGTATGCGGACTGTCTTGGAGTGACATTAACTTTGAGGAACAGTATCTGACAGTACGAAGAAGTGTCCGTTACAACGGAGCAAGGCACAAGACCGAGATTGGTCCGACAAAGCGAAAGAAAGTCCGTATCGTGGATTTCTGTGATACGCTCGCTGACATCTTAAAGAAAGCGAAAAAGGAACAGAGAAAGCAGGTATTCAGTTACGGAGAACTCTATCAGAGGAACTACTACAGGGAAGTTAAGGAAAAGAATCGTATCTACTATGAGCTTTATCATTTGGATGGCACAGAGGACATTCCGCTTGATTACAACGAGATTGACCTTGTATGTATCAGACCGGACGGAGCATACGAAGCCCCTGCAACGGTTGAGACAGCTTTAAGGACAGCAAGGAAACGATTGTCGGAGCTTGATGATAATTTCCACTTCCACACCCTGCGACACACTTATACCACAAACCTGCTCTCAAATGGAGCAGCACCAAAGGATGTACAGGAATTACTTGGACACTCGGATGTAAGTACCACTATGAATGTCTATGCACACGCTAACCGAGAAGGTAAGCGAAACTCAGCCCGACTACTTGATAAGGTGGTTGGAGAATAAAATCGAATAAGAAAAACTTTCCCTTGTAGATACCTCATAAGGGCAAAAACAAGGGAAAAGGATACATATAGAGTGGCAAGGCATACCGCCAAGTCGCATAAAATAAGGAAAGTTGAGATTTTAGTTATACAAAT